>JAAUYG010062582.1_pt1 | contig 26666 bp, 14 predicted proteins | sample 7278091 | NCBI WGS metagenome assembly JAAUYG01 (sample SAMN14350201, study PRJNA611818) | marine sediment metagenome | isolation source: surface marine sediment (0.6m) | place: French Polynesia: Moorea | collected 2018-08 | reverse complement strand
CGAGGATTCCCGCCGTTATTTCCATGGGTCCGCCCATCTTGCTGTTTGTGGTTTTACTTTCCGGTGCAGTCACCAGGTGGCAGTAGCAGCAGCTATTCCATGCACAACATTCAACACTTCCGCGCTCTTCTTCTCTCTGTTTCAAACGCTCGCATAACTGCTTCAGGCGACCGCCGAGCTAAACTATCGGCTCTCGGAGGAGATAACCTCTTTCAAGTGGTCAGGGAGATAAACTCCCGATCAATAATATTTACGTCAGGCATGATCATTGTAAACCTAAGGCTTGTTCATTCATGCTGGGCTATATCCTTACGGCATCATCAATACAAGAGCCTGATTTACATAACTGACAGCTGCCAATCTTTGGTATCCAGGACGATGTTTTTGCTTTCAACAAGAGCCGAACTTTCGCCAGTCAGAGGCATTAATAGCTTGCTGCCTGTTGTTTCAAGGCTGTCAGTGATCCATGGGTTACATAGCACCCTTCCTGCTACCCCAGTCAGCTGACTGATGAGTATGCTGACAATCCCTTCCTCACTCCCCAGGTTCTACTGCTTTCTTTCTCCCACTGTGGCTCAGTGGCCCTTCCAGCTGCTCCCGGCCAAAATCTCTCCCTATAATCCTGGGATCCCTGCCAACATGTACAGTACATCCAGGATGAGTTCCCTAAAACCCTTCCCCTATCCTTGCTTCTATCTCTTCTTCTTCTTCTTCTTCTTGGTTTCCCTATATCCTCTGCAGTATTTTGCCAAGGTGCCCTTTCAGTTCTATTGATGGACCTCCGAGAGAAACTTTACTATCTATAGCAGGCAATAGCTAACCCTTCTGTAAGGCCCACAGGATTACTGATGCTTCCTAATCATGGTCTGGAATCACACAACCCATCATTGTGACCTGCTGGAAGCCAGATTTCTTCATGGATTGCCTCATACCTTAACTTCAGCCCTCCGGCACCAACACACAACACAGAAAACACTACAAGAGGAAAAAAAGTCAATGTATATAAATATTCTCCTACAACCAACAACTGCCTCTCCAACAGGATTCCTGCGTCCATAGCCTTTGATGCCTGAGAAACAAATAACCTTTAGTCTTATTCTTCTCTCCCTTTCGCCATATTTATTACCACCCTACAGAGATGTCCGACTGCCAGGGACAACTGAAAGTACCTGTGGGACAACTGAACTTCCCACCCCACTGTGGGACAAGTAAAATTTGAACCCTCTTTTATGCTAAAAGCAGTTGTAGGAACAGAAAATCCTGCCAATGAATACCAGACAAAAAAATGTGGGCAGGTGAATTTTCAGTTCGGACAAGTGAAAATTACCCTCAGTTGTCTGACAGGACAAAGTCTCAAAATAAGTTTAATGTCCAACCCTGCCCTATTATTCTAATGCAGGTTTCATTTTGACTGATCCCTACAATCTTATTTTTGTTATAACTGTTTCTTTAAATTTTGCATGGTCTGTCGGCATATCTCAGCCGAAGCTATGAAAAGTAGCCTAAGCTATGCAAAGTAAAACTGTAAAACTATGCAGGTAAAACTGTGATAATGATTCCCACTCTTTCGCATACTCAACTGTATCATATTTTACATGTACCGGTACAAAGCATAGAAGACTGCAAAGGGGTGGGGTGATGCAAATGGAAGAGTTATCACTAGCTGTTCTTTGGCAGAATCTCCGCATTCTGTAGGTTATGATATTGTGCATTCTCGCATGGGCGGCGCCGGGAATGTACAAGATGCCATTTCTTTGGTTTTCTCAAAGAAACATTTACTAGCTGGTTGAAGGTTATAATTTCTGTAAAGCAAAGTTGCTGAAGATCAGACTACCAAAGTTGGTTCAGGCTGCTGCTACGAGAATTTACCGCAAATGTACATGCATATTTTTTCTTGTCAGTATTAAATGTCTTCTGAAAGTGGATCAAAGTAACTCTTGGCTTGTTTAACCCTCAGCCAAAAATGGGCGATTTTTTTTTTTTAAACAGCAAACAAATACTGACATTACCTCTGTCATCTTAATGCTCCCAGGGTCATTATAATCCACTCATGCAAATTCAATGCTACACTGATATGCAGTGCCTATAATCACAACAACAAAATATTAATATATCAGGCACCTCTCCAAGGTAATTTCGGAGTCAACATCATTTTCAAAAACCTTTTCCATGAAATGCAACTGACATACAATATGGACACATTCACTACAACACTTGACAGTGGCGCTGAAATCAATGGGACATTGTTGGGTATTTGTGGCTATAATTTTGGTACACCACCCAGTCAGATTGGGCCATTTTCTCTGACCCCATGGGACCTAGCACATGCTCCTTTGGTCCCTGGTCGGAACCACCAGCTAAAAAACTAAACACCAGCACCACTTCGTGGGTCAACTATCATTAGGTAATATTGGGCCGAAACCTCCAGGGCACACAGCCTATGATAAAACATGGTCACCCATGGAGAGGCCGCCACCACCATGCATCCTGGCATGACTTCACGACAAAAGCGCACACAGAAAACTTAGCTTTGAAAACTACGAAAAGCATCATTCTCACCAGTTCATTCAGTGTCGGGTCTTCAGTTTTGTGTATCTTTTTCTTTTTTTTTCCCAAGGACAAAAGAAAACAAGGCAACTTTCATGGAGAGCAAATCGGGGGCCCTCCATACACATGGCGTGGTGCGCCTGCCTTCAGGCTGTTGTTTCGTTTTGTATTCAAGACGAATGACACAGGATCTACAATGCTCGAGGAGAGCCACCTAATGCTTCGCTGGTCTTCTCTGCCTTGTAGTAGACACTTGGCCCTGAATGGGCAGAGTAAACTATATCAGGTATCCCTCCCTACTCAACAGTCGACCACCCATATCATATTTGTACTAAAGAAATAACGGAAAAACATATTTCAGGAACCTGGTATGTACCAGACTGCTGCAAAGATGACCTACCACTTTATATAGCTTTTTAAAATATATGAATTTTTGCCTGTGAATATGATCGTTAGAGCAATAGTAGCCACGTGTAATAATATGTGATTATAACAGACTCCCCTTATTGGGTTGAACGACAACAGCAAAACCACTATAATCTGTGTGTGGTAACTCACAAACTGGTGTAAAAAATAAAGTTAAACATGCATAGAATGAAAGTAAGTTGAATATAAATAATTCAACAATACGCCAATACATGTATGTCAATGTGACTATATTATTTAAAGTGCTGGTAATAGTGTACAATGTTTTTATTGCATTTCTTTAATTAACCACATGGATTTCATAGCTCAAAGCCATAAGTTACAATTAAACAGCTAAGTCTCACCAAAGAGGCTGAAGTACATTGTATAACATCTTGCAGAGGTCATAGGGTGTGGAGTCATGCCAAAATAACACATTTGCGAAACTATGCTCAACAAACAACAAATCGGCAACCTAATTTTCAGGGATGCGTTAAACGAACATGAACCAGCCCCCACTGAGCAGCCTCTAACAGCCTTAGTAACCCAGCACAGACAGATAGACAGATGGAAAGAGAAAACCCAGGAGATGAATCCAGAAGTACACACCCTATATTCCACCCCCTCCCAGCGCTTGGCTTTCTTTCCTTCGGGGCCACAGATCAAACAACCCAGCATTCCGCAGGTGCCATATATGGCAACAGCCAGCCGGGGCTATTACTGATCCAGGCAACCTAATATCCTTAGGGGAAGAGCTACTAGCATACAGCCAGAAGAAGATCTCAGACTGGGTGTGGGGGTATACCGCCTGCTCCAGACTAATGTGTGGGAGGGCAAAAACCCCAAGTCCATAATCTCCAGATTATATGATTTCTGGATCTGGAGCTTTAACTAGCAATATATTTTTTTTTTTTGCATCCCAGCATAAAAACTTAGCAGTAATTTGTGGCAGACAGATACAGGCTGTAATAGCTTTTTAGCAAGATTTTTTCTTGTTTTTAAAGCCAATAATTATATATAATAATGTACAGTACTGAAATACAAAAACTCAGAAATACCATAGTATTGTAGTATGTATAAAGGTTTTTTGTTAGCAGAAAGAAACTATATTCAATATGCCGGTGTAAGCATCCCTACAGCCTGGCCTCACATGGCATATAACCATATCTTAATTCAATCGATCATCAATTTAATTTTAAGAACCGGCAAGTACCGTTAATTTTTTATTATTTTGTTCGAATTCATCGAAGTGCATTTCTTGACGTGTTCAGCGCCACTGCAGGGCACTTCTCGTGCCTCTCTCACTCTTTCTCTACGTCTTCAGTCTACTTGTGCGGAGAGTTAGTTTTCAGCACCCTGTGGAAAAACGTTTCTCGCCTTATCCTAGAGGCGGCAGCCAATTTGCAGTCTCAGCGATTTACAGCACCCCGGGTTGGTTTATCTGCGAGAGGCTTTCTGGGTAAGCTTAACTAGGACTATTGCCTGATGTAAGGAGGTTACAAGGGGAAAGGACTACCGGCAATACATGTACAAATGCAGTACCGTTATAGTATACATATTCACAATTTAGTAAGAATGAGTGACTAGCCGATATCAGCACTTCTCAGTACACCCTCAGGTGCTTCAAATCTTGAAGAATTCCAACATTACGGTAATATCTCTTGATGTTATGTCCAAGCACCATCAATCCACCACAATAGCGCAGCTTGCATATGACCTTCCCTCACCATTGTGTGATCCATTATATATGTATATTGAAGAGCTGTGAGCATGTGCGTAGATGGAGTTTGATATTTGGGTTTTGGTTCAATTGCTATCTTTTTTATTCTGAAACATCAGCAAGCCAAAGCAAACATGGGAATGTGGCTCAAAATAAAATGTGCAAATTCATGTGCACCGTTTCAGTTTTACTCTTTATAGTAATCCCATGCACAGCGAAGCAACACAATGATTTACTGGTGCAATTGTACATGGCATGGAATTTAGTTAAAAAACAATTCTGCCTGTGGTACATACATATAAATGCCTTGGCATACATTATATGTACATACAAACACCTCATAAATGCAAGGGCAAATGGCTCAGGCAGGAGCTTCTGAAAATCAGAACAAGGAATTGCTTTCAAAAATTTTCCGTCTGGCATCATAAAGCAGGCTGCAGCTATGTATCACCTGGTCTGAAAACCCCAGGAGAGTCTGGAATCAGCAGATTTGGCACCGCAGGCAATTCCAGAGCCTTGCAGTCTGGAATGCTGGAGTTCCTGGGAACGATTCCATCACATTCTCTGGGGCAATATTAATTCAGGACTCCCAGGTCTGTCAGGAGGTGCTGGGCCTTGGTATTAATGATGGCTGCACAGCCGCTGGATATACATGTACATATAAACATCTATTACACTTGTAGAGTAATACATTACATGTGGCATATAGTGATTAATAATCATCCTTTGGCAAGAATTTGTAAGACAGACTTTTGCTAAGGTATTTTGAGAACTTACAACTTGAGATGCATGAATGGGATCCTATTCTTGGTTTTATCTAGTCCAATACTAAGTACGCCTAAATCACCAATCTGAGCAATATCATTGGCTAAGAATTCGACTCAAGTTACAACTTATACATGAGTATTTTTGAGAACTCCACCCCAGGAAGTATACATTGTAGCAAAAGCGAGGAATTTGATTTCAATTGAAGATTCAGGTCATTTATTTTTGTCATGCATTGTGACTGCATGATCGGTCCGGATTATCAGGGTGGCCCTTTATGTAGCGATTAAGGTATCTTCCATACGAATTTAGCCTTTCTGCATGAGATACACTGTACTTTATATCAGATAAATTATCTTGGCCTAAACAGATGTATTGACAACCAAAATGGTTAATATAAAACCAAACAAACAAAATCAAAACAAAGAAACAAACAAACATATTATGTGACTGAGATCCATCTACCAGTACATAACTTTATGCCAGGGTTTGAAAATGCTGATAAATGAATAAAACAAAAGATTGCATGTTGTTTTTACACAGGAAAAAAAATATAGTACATACATGTCTTACAGTTAATTGGATATATACACTTCCTATTTTTTTTAGAAAAGAATTGTATCAGTGGCATTGTTATGTACATTGTAAAAACATATCCAGAATAATCTGTTCGACTTAACCATTATAATAGCATGGGAGTTTGTATGGAGGGTTCTGGTTGGGATTATTAACCATGAAGACAGAAGGAGATGGATGGACAGACAAGGGAACTAAGTCAGGGTAGAGGCACAAGATGCAAACAAACTGGAGACACATAGAGGCACACCTTGGATCCCTACCTGCTGAAACAAGGAATAATCTGGATCTGCCTGGCTTTTGAAGCTCAAGGCGAACAAAAGAAAACAACAGAAAGCTGCCAATTTTCTGACGGATGGGCTTAAGTCTGTGGCTGCGCACAGTGGATTATCAGAGATAATACACAGGGTTTTAATGTCAGCCGACACTCCTTCAGACTAGATCAGTCTGGGGCTCTGCTGTGGAAGAAGTAGTAAAGATAGTATATCCAGAGAATCCAATTTTCCCGGCTTTAAGGCAGCTGTGTATGTATATATATAAATCAAAGGATTACAAGGTCCAGGTCCATAATAATAATCCTTCTTATGCAACTTTCCTTAGAATAAACACAGACCGGGAGCTCATGGATGTTCTAGGCAGGGGAAGGATAACAGAATAGAAAGCCAATGAAAATTCCAAGAACAGGGGATTAACTGTTGGGGTAGTGAGGAGGGAGGGGGGGGGGGTTTCTAATGGGAGGGACCTGAGGTATATGTATATTGTTGTTGGGATTTACCACAGGGTATGGCAGGAGTATTTTGACCAGGTAAGCAGTCTGTGGAGGCTTGTAAATGTAGCAGGCGGTGTGCAAAATTTCTAGGAAGAAATTGAGGAAAAGGGGAATATTTATATCCCAAGATGTGTGCGGTGTGCAAAAGCTGCTGTTGAACCAAGAAAAGCACCTCCTAGCGTTCAGACAGCTGGAGCAGGAAGACTTAGGGATTGTGGAGATTTCCTATCCTAAGTTAAGACGCCAGGCAATGATGGATCCATAAACCTAGACCTCCGAGAAAGTGTAACAACACGTACACCCACACACCCAGGTTGTCTGAAGCCACACCCCTACCTCCCCGTTGAACTCCCACCTCAACCTAGGGGTCACCTGACTCAACCCAACGCCCCCTGTTGGTTCTAGGAAGGCATGTCCATCTATGATGAATCCTATTTAATATTCTCACGTTTTTTTTTGTTTTTTTTTTCATTCAGGATCAGAATGCCCAGGTGTTAAAATGCTCTCCATGATGTTAAAAATAAATATTCTTAGAAGGCTTAGCATGCTTTTAAAGGATCAGATTATCAATCCTAAAGGCTAGCTGGCAGGATAACTGATGATCCCAAAATCAACATCGACATCCCCGGTGTTAATCCAGTCAGTCAGGAAGGAATTTGGGAATGCATTAAATGCCCGAGATACTGTTCCATTGGTCTAGCTATCATCTCGGAATCTCTGAGTCGAATTTTGTGAATGGTCTGGAAATCTATCTTCCATAATATACTGGTACTGGTAAATGGCAGATGTAAAAAGTCATGCCACACATTATGATATGCGGTCAGATGGTGAGTTAAGTTTGATTGATGAAGGCCTACCTCCAAATGCAGAATACCTGAATACAAGTGTACATGAATACCTGCCTCTAAATATTGAAATTACACAAGAACACCTTCATGTTAGAGGTCATCAAGATAAGGGTTAAAACAGCTAAATATCTTTTTTTTTCTCAAAATGAAATTACCGTCTTTGGTTTCTGCATAGCAAACACGTAACTTATTTAACAGTCCAAACATGTTTGCAATGATGACAATTATGCGTAAGTTATTTAACAGCAGTGCCAACACACTGTTCAAGGCCAAGACGCCCTGACTCTTCCACTAGCCATTAGAATACACTTTATGGATTAAAGTTTTGCAATATTCTACAAAGATAATCAACTTTCGAATTTTTGTTTTGGAAGCAATCTTCAAAAGAAACCAATTCTTTAAAAAAAAAAAAAGCTTGATTTTTTAAAGCAAACTACTGGTATAAGTACTTGCATGTGACTTCTGATTTCATTTACAAGTACATGTAATATGTATGTAATATATGTACTTGCTATTGGTCTAATGTGAGATTTGAAGCTTGAAAACTCACAACATCTGGCTCCTCGGAATCGCAGACTTCCATTTCAGCATCCTCTGCAATAATCGTCACAATTGACGTTTGCCGCTCCATGCTGTTTGAGTGTGACAAACAGTGCCTCGAAAATGTCCCTGATTATGCTCTTGTTTTATCCGTCTTTCCGCAACCAGTGATCATAAAGCATATGTACATGTATGTTCCAGTGGTTCTGCTTTATCCACAGTACAATGATTGTCCGATGTCCCCAATAAACTAAACTTGCTCATGTTCGGTTACAGTGAGGCTCTCCTTTCTTTGCAGTCACAACTTTCCATTCCTGTTTTTAATATTTTTTTTCAACTGTTTTTTTTTTCTGCGTTTCAGTTCAAACCCATCGCCATGTTCAATTCAGAAATGGGGTCGAAGCGAAAGCAAAAAAGAGCAGCTCAATATGTATTATATACATCCACCAAGTCCATAAAAAAATACCGGTAATACTTTTTGTGAAAAGTCAGCCAAGTTTAAATGCACCAAATCTTTCCCCGTAATTTATTCTGCGGGTAGATTTGAAGTGCATCCTTCATATATATATCCCCTGTTGTGCAAAGCGGCTCATTTGAGGTTTGACGACAAACTTTGCGCGTCATCTCTAAAAGACAAAAACATGACCTTTTAGTCGTTCGCTTTTCCACGAGGAGGCCGACCCTCTTTAAGGGTCCTCCAATGCTCAGCCCAGGAATATTAGCGTGCCTCATGTTGAGGTAAGTTTGCTGTCATGCCGTACGTAATAAGGGCGGACCAATACAGTTGAGGGTTTTGATACGCACAAAGGCAGAGTGGCAATAGGAGGACGTAAAACAGCGGCGGTATATTGTCACCTGGTCGGGGGTTTGGTTGAGGGTTTATTCTCGTGCCTGGTTCAACATGACTGCACAAAGACGTCTCTGTCACAGTGACAGTTTAATGAATTCTGTTGGGCAGACTGCAATGTGGACAAACTTGGCAGCGTCTCCGCTTCTGTCATGTTGCCTTATGAAGGAGGGAAACCGATCTCAATACACTTCAACACAAACACAAAACCATTGCAAGACGAGAACAGTTCGGAAAATGGTCCCCTCCAAGTTTTAGTTCCTTCTTCTTCTTCTTTTTTTTTTTTTGGCTTTTTTGTTTCACTGTTTGCCGACTGAAGACAGTCTCGAGTGCCTCAAAACTAAAGCGATCGCCAAGGTGAGGAATTACAACTTATTGCTACGCCTACAACCTGTCGTGATGTCCCCTCGGCCGATTCATCCGCCTCTCTTGAAAAAAATGAAAACAAAACCCCCAACATGTGGCCAGTCAAACTGACATGAATGCCGCCGATGTAAAGAACTAAAGCACTATAGCAATGCTTTACTTGACCTGTCGGTTTGTATTTCCTTTGTGAAACATACCCCTGTCTGTCTAATATTTGTTCATGATCAACAAAGAATTACTTTGATCATGCCTACACTCTGGTCAGCACGGCTAGGACAAAAGAGGAGGCCCATTGGGGCAACCATGTCAACTAGGCCATGTTCTGTTGAGAAACTCGGGAGCATTAGCAAAAACTGAAAAGAACACGATCAGTCGTCAAATTGGAGCACGCATTGGCGGTGCAGGGAGTTGGAAACTTACAAAGGGCTCCTTAAAAAGAAAAGAAAACTTTCTGAAGTGGAAGATGGCACATTGATATACCTACTCTTAGCAAAGGGTATGTTAGCTACTTAAGCACATTTGTCATTCCCTCCTCTTACATTATCTCATCTATCATGCATTGCTCCACTGTCAATGTTCACCAAGTTTTACCTGTTCTGCTTGTGACATTAGGATGCCTTCGCAGGCTCAAGCCTCATTTAACATTAGCCTAGAACTTATATATCAGTTTTGCTATCAGGTGATACAGACTACCTATTCATCCATGCAATCGTGACATCACATGAATTCCGCTAGTTTGGGGATAATGTGGCTATAGATTTATTGCAGTCATACTTGCATATATATATTAAGTTTTTTGGCAAGAAAAAGCAATTGCCCTTTTTTCCCACAGAACAAGGAAACTCCTTCAAAGAGCACCTGTGTCATTAACTGCCCGCTCTTCTACAATGTGACGTGGTAATAATATGGTTAGCGGGTAAAAGGAAACCTTAGCATCAACCGACTGGAACCGATCAACTTCCTTCTGTCCAAAGGCACAAGGTGGAAAATGGGACAGCCCTGGGCACAAAACTCAGGGAAATAAATAAAGTGACTGCTTTCATGGTGAGGTAATATTATAGCAGTTTACCATTTTGATGAAAAGGCAAAACTTGACAGCAGGTTGGGAGGCAGAAAGAGAGCCAATTATGGCTTTTGACACCGCGTCATATATATCAACAAAAGGTGCGGCTCTAAAACGGAACCCCCGTGACATGTCCCATTGAAGATGTGAAACCAAAGATTCAATGTACATTTCCTGTGGGTGGACAAGAGGTGTGAAAACGGAATTATCTGGATATAATTGTAAGGCTAGAAAGACTGGATTAGCCTTATCTGCATTTGTGTCTAAAAAGTCTAACCTTGGCCTTATCAGCTAGATCACCTGTATATAAGACTGCATATTCCTGACATGGTCATGTATCTCAACATAGTTACTGACACCTGTCTCCAAAGACTACCTGTCTTAAGGGACTATATCTTTGTGGTTGTCTTTTATGACAGTGGCTACCATTATCTCAATATTGGAGAGATCAATGCGGAGTATCGGTACTTAGGAAAGAAAATTAAAAGGAGAAAGTCCAGTAGTCCCTCTCTAATAAGGCCACCTTACTTGCCAAGAAATTGTGGTCACATTAGTGAGGTAGCCTTTGGTGAGAGGGAGAAGTAAATACATTGATAGTAGTAGTGGCAAAGATCCATGGCCTTATTAGAGAGGATGGCCCCTGTTAAGAGTGGCCACTATTAAACAGAGGGACCAGTGTACTGCATTGATTATACTGAACCCGCGGTCAGTTAAAAAAGAGATATATTTAACGATGTCTGCTGGTATGAGGTAGCAGTTCTTGACCACAATGGCAGGAATGAGTACACGACGCAATGGTGTAGAAATGGATGATTGCATTATGACTGATACCAACATAGTGCAAACATACAAGTGTTCAAATAAATGGATACAGAATTCGTTTGAACCAACGCTGGAGAAGACAGAGAATTAATGCTCCTGGTGATCATTTAGAAAAGACGAAAAGGTGAACTGGAAACCTAGCTGTTTACATATCAGCAGCTTATGCTAATAACACTGTCAAGGCAACTGTTTTTTTTTTTCTTAAATATGCTACCCTATCATGCTATTTTGCAGCTGCTAAAAAACTGGAAGGCCTAGCTGTTGCCTACATGTACGAATTATGCATATCCCCAGGGTTCATAAGGTTTGGCTTATTATGATGTCTGTGGTGTGTGGTGCCTAGCTCCAGGCAATTCAGTCCCGCGGGGATCTTATCTGTAAATCAGCCCCCCGGGGGCATGCATATTACATAAACCCCATGGGCAGTAGCCCAGTTATTAGCTCTCATGCCACCATTGCTTATTGCTCACTGGTGTACAGTACAACTGTAGACAGATACTATACTGTCTCGCGATTTCTTGGCCTGGATGCTAATATTATTCAAATACATGTAAGTAACTAAAACTGAACACAATATTGGCATTGCGTAGGCGATGTTAAAAATAGAGGACTTAGCTGTTGTTCCTTGGTCCAATAATAATGGGACCATTGCATACTGTGCTGTTTCCAGATGGAAAGGTTATGCCCTTCAATAGAGGTTATTGTAACATGTACATAAAATACTGGTAGTACCAAAATACACAACAGATTATGCACATTTTGCTAATTGCTTCCATTGCAGATTATTCAATTTGACATAGGCTAAAGTTTCCTTGATTCAACTAAATAATCAAATTCGCTAAAGTAACAACAAAAAGAAGTCAATGGCTAAGTAAAGTTCCTGTCAAATTGTGTAAATAGATATTACCAATATATAAAAGCATATTACTAGATACTTATTAAAACTAGGTAGGTCACTCTCGGAATATTAATACTTCTGTGAAGGTTTATATGTAGTTATAAAATGCTCACCTAAAAAAAGGCTAAATGTTACCATTTTATAATGTGTAAGCAATATGATTTATCATATTCGGTGTTGAGTGGAAGCCCAGTTTACATGTATACATACAGAATGAACTGGTATGGTAAAGATGCGATAGCATGTAAATTTCCATTGTACATGTACATAGGGGGTACTGGTAGATACATGTATTTGTACATTTGATCTAGATGGGCATTTTCTTTCTAAAGCAGTAATCTTACACGGTGAACACCCTAATATGTGATGGAAAAGAAGCTGCAATATCTTTTTGAATGAGAAATAACGCAAATTAATTAACTCATAAGATGTATGACAATTATATCATAATGATATATAACACGTTCGGTAAATGCTGCATTGCTGTTATTTTCAGATACGTGTGCTAAACAACCCAAGTTCTTCATCATAAATGCATGTTACTAAGTACATATATTTATTGAAAAAAAAAAAAAATTGCACAAAGAAAGCGCTAGCTCTTTGTAAGAAAATGGCAGAAGACGTTTACAGTAAATATCAAAATTTACAGTACCACTATCTGCCAGTTTTGTAATAGCCAGGAGTGTAATTCAGTTGGGCATACTGCAACCGATGCAGGTGATGACCTAAAGCTTCAGAATACATGTACATCTTGTATGGTGACTGTATGACTACCAGTGAACTGGCCGATGCCAAATTTCATGGCCAAACACATATTTAATCTTTCACGTCTTCCGCTGTTTGCAAACCAAGCTAAAATACTTGAGCATCTCACAAGAAAGTAATACAATGTACCGACAAACAGCAATATGATGTTGACGGCAACTGTGGGTAAATGTCAGCGCCCTCCAGGGACCGCCACACATGTCTGAGCAAATACAGCTACCATGTCTTGGATAAATAGCGATGAACTTCTTTCAGCCAGAGCATGCAGTGGAACAATATGAAACAATTCGGAGTGTGCAGCTACGATTGTCTACAACCCACATATATCCGCCATGTAAGAACAGACCAATAAGCACAAAGCATTGGGACAAAAAGATCAAAACCAGTAGGATGCGAACGCTTATGTACAGTCGACATAGAAGTCCATCACCTTGCTATTGTAGCTTTTCAAATTAAAGCATGTATATTTATGTGAACAAGGTATAAATAAAATTTTCTATCTTCAGCGATCCCACTTTTTAGTGGCCATGCATTCCCAAGGGGCCACCGTCTCTCTAAAGATTTCATATATTACTGGACAACTGTGAATGCATTTAGTTCTCTCACTCTCTTGCCAAAGAGCATTTCTATAAATGTGGCCACAATTTCTTGCCAAACAGAGTGACCATATTAGCAGGGGACAGATGACCATTAAGCGATAATTTAAGAACAAAGAACAAGAAAAAAATTTCAACTGTGATAAAATATTTAATATTACAATTAATCCCTAACTACAGTTCAAAATAGCTGCCCTTACATGTGTACCGGTAGGTTCAAAATAGCTGCACTTACAAGTACTTTGGGATCAATTGTCTTGACTTAGTCGAGTGGATTTTATTATAACACATACCATCCAGTAACGCTACTTTTGACAAACTATTTCAACTTTAAAAAAAAAAATAAATAAAGCAAGAAACTGGAAGATTTAAACTTAATGAAACTCTTAGTATCTGCAACTTTATCATTGTGTTTTAGATTTAGTAAACCTACTACCACTTTCATTTTTGAGTCATTTTTTTGTGTGACAATACGAAAGCATACATACATGTACATGTACGGGATAATAAAATGCAGACATATAACATGGACTGTGTGAAAACCAGGTTAAAATATCGCTACAATGAAAGAAATTTGCTGTCCTAAATTTGTTGAATATTTTGCCTACCAGCTAAAATAGTAGGACGTCTGCCAAATACTGCGGAAAAAAATTATCTGGCCTCGTACTAGCTGATCTGGTTTGGGGCCAAGATTCACTTGGGGTCTGAACAATTTTTTTTTTTTTTAGAAGCAGTTACGTTAATAATATGCTGGCCTATTTATCATTCATTTTCAGGTGTAGTCACTGGTATTTTCTATTAGAATGGATTGATTGATTGATTGCATATTCTGTCATCCTACTTGTGTCACATATCTCTGAACACGGCAGACAGGATCTTGGTAGACGGAGAGAAAATATTCGACCAATTGTCAGATAGCAAGGCCGTTCCTTGTTCCTTTGGCATCTTCTACCGGTTTTATGCACCGGAGGCAGCCAGGCCTTGGCTTATATTTGGAGGAAGGTGACCCTGCCAATGTGACCCAGATGTTGGAATGCTCCCCCCCCCCCTTTTTTTTTTTTTGAATCTTAAGAAGTCACCTGACCATGGGCTAACCAGTAATGGTAGCTCGAAATGATAATGTTTAGCTATATTTCGTGTTCCACATGTAGCCACAAATAACTGTTGTAACATGGTTGAGTCATAAACTGTTTTAACATTGGTAGAGGCATAAAGAATGCCATAACTAGGAAGAGGCCCTTGAAAGCCATTCAACAAAGCTTCACACTCAACCCTGCTTTAAGATGGGCTTTAAGACGGTATATTTTTTTTTATTCCAAACCTGTTATATAGACAAAACGTAAGTTTTGTTAAGTGGCTGTTAAATGTCACTGGACTGTCATGAACCTTCCAAACAAGTCTGCGCGAAGTGCTCTGCTGCACATGTATAAAAAGTCAAAAGTACTACCAAGTAACATCTTCAAACTATGAAATGCACCTAGATTCCTAACAACTGCAAAAACCCATTTGCCATATGATAACACAACAAATATATGTATACATGACAAAAGCTCAGCAAGGAGTGACTAATATCAATGTAAATATTGCTAACTTTATATGGGCATCCATGCTGTATAATCTTATGCAGGCTTCAAGTTCGGCTTAAAAAGTTTAATTGTGTTACTGGTGGGATAAACTGGGGGAATTTCCAACTATTTTCTTGCAAAAACTTTCCGAAACGAATCGTTATTTACCTGAGGGATAAAAAGTTAGAGAAGGCCCCACCCTGAGCAGAGCCCATAACCTGTGTAACTCAAACGATTATGGCTGTACTGAAGGCTTGATATTTATATTAAGTATTCTCATTTTCCAGAGCATTATTTTTTTCCTGATATAATGCTGTGATTTTTGTGCCATTTTTTTTTAAATTACATGTACATCTTAAACTGCCATGCTTTAAAATAACTTTGTGAAATGCATTTCCATGATTCATTATCATGAATATTACTAGTGGTCCCTGCATTTTAAGACCACCCCTTCTGAGCCGGATAAAATATGATCTTAATTTGGAGGTGGTCTTAAAATGGAGGGATATTTATACTGAAAATATTAAGAGTGGTGTCAATGAGACCTGGTCTTAAAATGGAGGGAACTGTTAAATGGAGGGGTCTTAAATCGTAGACACCACTGTATCCTTTGAAATGTGCCTGTGGACGGTCTTTCAGGCTTTTGATATGTGCCACAATTAATGGTAGCACAATGAAGTGGTAATTTTTTTTCGTTTCCTAGTTTTGTTTTCGATAATCATCGCACGTGATGTACAAAGCTAATAAAACAGATGACATGACTAGGAATTGACCGGATTTTCTGTACCATGGCCCCGACAGACGGTACTGACGTGCTGACTGGCAGGCCCAGGCGTCTTTACATGTACCATATACGTACGAATTAACACTCGCTCAGGGAGAGAACTACTCGAGTGAAGCCGTCTGCCAAGTTTTATGATCTGCCCGACTGCCGTTGTTTGTTTTATTCTACAATAAACTCTCTTGGTACCCTTTTCTTAAGATCCATGTCTGGTAGCGGTAGACGTGAAGATATTACTATACTAGACCATGTGTACACTATAGCAACCTACAAACTTCATGATGGCAGTCATGTTTGCAGCGGTCCTTCATAAAGAATTAAGACCCATCCGGTTTAAGACTTCCCTGTATTTTAAGACCACCCATCAGTGAGTGACATAATCTCATAAGACAATGGTTTTCTGCACCTAGTTAGTTGAACTGCAGTGCGGCCGTCTTCTGTGGATATACTCTTATATTTTTTGGAAAAAATATTCCTCAATTTTAAGACTACCTTTAATTCAATACCGCTTTCTCTGGCTGAATGGGTGGCCTTACCCGTCAGTTAACACAGTATTTGCTACATGCAAGGAGGGTTATTATTTATACATGTATTACATATTCATGCAGTCAGTCCATGTGAAAAGGCAACAAAAATTAACAGGAAACACGGTTGCAGACGCTTAACTATAACTCACTAAAGTTACTCTTTCAAAGCATAGTTTATACAGGCAGCCAAATTCAACAGCAAGTAAGTGTACTACTTTGTAATATTAGTACTGAAATAAAGTAACAAACAAATATAGTTGTAATATAGTAGATGACAGAATACACGATTTGCAAATTTATGTTTTGCAAATTTGTGTCAAGTGCAATTAACACTGCACACACCCTGGAAGAAAATAATCACCGATGTTCACAGAAAAGTGCTTGACATTCCGTGACACCATTCATGCCGAGTATTTTTTACGGAATTTAACGCCCACAACTGCATGTGACGTCCTACCGTAGACATACCACGAGACATCATACCACTTATATACTGGTACGAATATCGCTTAGATGTCGTAACTGGTATCAGACCACTAGAACAATTTTTGTAATATTGTTTTCTAACTGTCAACACTTGACCCATGAAATGACCCGCCCCCACGCACCTTCATGTGGCACTTGGTCCTGATACATATGATATGTGGTCCAGAAAGCATTTTTGTGCAGAGAATGGATGTCCAAGATTCTAACCTTGCTGTACATCGATATCACTTCTCCATTTATAATGCTACTCATGCAGATCACACTGGGAAAAAAGTTTGACCAGATATTCATGGTGTTCATATAAATTCATTTTATGCATTCTTTCCTAATTTTACTTTGTTCCAAACCTCAGAACGAGATCTTCACATTAAATGTTTAGGGCATGTCTATTATTAGTAAATGTTTAAGGATGCCTTTTGTAACTCCACATTAATTAAATGTTTACAGAATGTCTGTTATTAGTAAATATTTATGGATGTCTTTTGCAACTTTACATTAATTAAATTTTACTGGGATATTCAGAATTTTTTGTGAAATTGAATATTGATAACTACATATACAAATGATACAGTCCCCCCCTTCTAATAGAGGCACCCTTTCTGTCAATTGATTCTGTTATTAAAGGGGTGTCCTTTGGTGATAGGGTACATCAAATGAACTCTTGGTGCTTAAGCTGCAAAGATTTGTGTCCTTTCTAGAGAGGACATCGGTGCCCATAAAGGGTGTCCTTTAGAGAGGGACCTGACTGCATACCGCTGTTACAGACAAAATACATGCATCATTGCGTGGCTAACCCACTTAGAATACTGGTAATAGGGTCTTTTTATTGATGGATAGTTTTATCATGTATATATGTATGTACATGTACATATACCCTCATGTGACATTGAGTTGGAATATTTTAAATCATTATGTTAGAACTGTAATACTAACACTTTGGTATGGATACATATGTTTGTTCATGTGCTTACATGTACTTATGCCCCCACGTGCCACATATCACTTGAATTGTTTTTTTTCAATCAAAAGCTGTAGTTAGAGCAGAATTAGGTAATACTAGCGGGAACTGTACTGGATTACCACTACAATACACTTAGACCAAAGCACTTATCACCTCCGAAGCTGCTGACCGGTTTTCCTGCCCATGAAAAAACGGTCACGTCCACTTAACAACCTTCACAAGTGAGTGGACATGAATCTGCGTAAACACGCAGCCGTGGAAACCAAATTCTTGACACGTGTTCAACAATATTTGCTGTCCCAACTAAATATGGCGATATGTCATCGGTCAATTGCGAGAGACTTCAGAATGATGGTGTACATGTACTTGGTTGTCACTCCTGATAAGGATGCTCTATTTGGGAAGACAGACCAAGAATTTGGGTGGAGCGGGGATCAGGATGAGGTAGTGATGGTCGATTTATGATTATTAGGGTAATTTTGATAAGGGTTTGAAGCATCCATGAAAAGTATATTTGTTTAGACTGACCGAGTTGTTTTACTGATATAGATGTACAGTGGTATCTCTCTTTAAGTGGCTACTCTCTACAAGAGCCACCCTCTCTAATAAAGTCACAATTCTTCGCCGCTACAGTGGTCCCTATCTTAGTGGCCACTCTCAACAGAGGCCACCCTCTCTAATGTGGCCAGGACTTTTTGCCACTTCTACTATGAGTGCATTTACTTCTTTCTCTCGCCAAAGGCCACCTCTCTAATGTGGCCACAGTTTCTTGACAAATAGGGTGGCCTTATTAGAAGGGGACTACTATACTACCATCAATATATTTACTTCTCCCTCTCACCAAAGGCCACGTCACTAATGTGGCCACAATTTCTTGGCAAGTAGAGTGGCCAATAGAGAGGGACAACTGTACAGTCAATGTTGGTGTGAATGTAAAGGCATAAAAGCCTTAGGTTTTGTGGATGTGAGAAAACCTGTGTCCTTGCCTGTTGTTTGCTGTAATATCGGGGTTGGCTGTTCCCACATGGCCACAGCTCCAGCCGAGAGTCTGACTCCCTGAATGCAGCGATGGGTGGGAGGGACCGCCGGCATGGAAAGGACGGGTAGCTCTAGTTGTGTACCGGGCCGACATCTATACTACAACTGTGTTTATCTGAACCACACCCATAGCATGTCTGTGTTTGCTGCACATACAAACAATCAAAACAGCATTGTTGCACGATTCGACGTGTACGAAACCATGATCTTCTACCGCTGAATCTTCCTGTGATGGGTACCGGACCCGTCTGGTACTTTTGTTTGGATGACACACAAAAAAGTACCTCAGTACATGTACTTTCCATGTACGGTGCCTGAAAAAAAAAATCTCTGAGTGTTCTTTTCTTTGTCCGCATGTCAGCTAATTGTTATAAATTTCTAAATGTGCTTTTAGGTTTTGATGGTGATATCAAACAGAAAAACATGCTTACATGTATCATTGTGTATAGACACACTCATTCAACCTGGGAGCAAAAGAACAAGCATATATACAATGTACCGGTATATGTGTTTGTGTGTTGCTGGAGAAAAGCATGTCAATTGTTCAATGTCAATCTTTTGATGATTTGAAGTCCTTGTGAAAATTTCTAAATGTGCAGATAAGTTTCTATGGTGATATCAAGCTGAAAGAGTTAGACATATACGCATACATGTATGATTTATATTTTTTCAGTTTTAGCTTTGCCTATTGTTTGCAATTATTTTGCCAAAAGAAAATTACAGTTAGGGGTTTTTCAGTTTTAGGACTCCCAGTATGCTTTTAACAGTGAACCATTAAAATGTTTTTCCATTTTAATAATTATATTTGTCAGATTGGTTAATAGTGTCTGAATAGTGAACAGATAATCTACATGTGTTCTGCAAGGAAGGAAGGAAATGGAAAAATTTCTACAAGTACTCTCTGAACCTTCTTTTACTTTTCAAACAGAGTCCAATGCGTGTGACGAAGTTGTATGAACATGATAAAGTTAGGCTGAATGGAAATATTAATGAAATTCTACATATAGGACAAACATTTTTTTTTACAATGTTGATTTAATTTGTGCAATGCTGTAATTGTATGGATCAGAGTACAATGTTATAGGCAAATATGCCTAAAGGGAAGTTCTGGCAACTGTAGGCGACACAGGTTTTGTACACATAAACACGGGTGGATCTTGTATAGAGAGTAAAAATCGCCCAAGAAATAAACACTACATGTACACCAGAATTAAGACCACTTATTACATGTCCTAATATTATATACATCAGAGCTGTTTTATTTCAGGATGAAGCAACCACCCCCAAATTCAAAGTGGTCTTAACTTTGAGATGGTCCTCTTTCTGGCCTTTGACTCTACATTATACAAATGTATAAGATACAATCACACTGGGTATTGTAACAAAAAACATTAGAACTTATGAAGAGTGTCGTCTTCAGTATAAGTAAGGTACTAAATATAAGTAGAGTATTAAAGTTAGCTGGATTTTCGGTTTGTCTTGTTTTGTTCCGTGATGTCTTGTAATGTGTTGTGTGTTTCTTCCGTTTCATCCTTTCTTGTAGAGAACTATTCCGGGTTGTATGAGGTGACCATATGTGTATCTAATTGATGTTTGGAAACCTCTGAAAATAAATTACGTTTAAACCAAAGTTAGCTGGATGATCAGGTTGGCCTGTATGGAGTAACTACCAATTTCTGAGACCGAAAATCGGTAGTCAGCAGCATTTGTCCGCCAAAGCGTCACCAGTTGGCGGCCATCACACAAGGCGAAGCTGTAATTACATGAAAACCTGTAACTTGTTGCTGCCCATGACTGGGCATTTATTTGGTAAAGTACCTGCGTCAACCGGCAGCAAAAAATAAGTTATATATTCAGCAGCCAGAGTTTGTGGGTGGTGTGTGTGTGGGTGTGGAAATGCTTACATGTGTAGTGCAGTGTGTACAGATGTTGGCCTTTCGCAAAAGGTCTACAACATCTGTGTAATGTGAAACGGCAAAAGAGCAAATCAACAGATGGCTGACAAAGCGAACAGTTTGTCTTAAACTGGCATGGAACTTACATAGCAGATTTGGAATGCACTGTAATTGTTCCATACATCGCCTTTGGTTTGGCGCTTTGAAATAATCAATGAGTAATAGATCTTGCCTGCAATTCTGCCAAAGGATAAAACAGCATTTAAAATGGTTGAAATAGCACTAACAGCCTGAAGGAAATTTAAAGATCTTTCATAAGAATGCCATCCATGGAAATGCTTGATGCTTCGAATAGAGTAGTCTCTCTCCTAGCATGCTTAGTTGCCACTCTTCATAAGCCAGCATCTCGCCGAAAATGTTTTTGGCAGTAAGTATTATGAAAAAATTAAATTCTCCTTCCTACAAAAGGTCCACATCTCTTCATGTGGGTGCTGAATTTCAAGCTTATTTTGGGTGGCCATACCAGAGAGGAACTACTATATCCCCTATTATCACCCACTAAGTAAATGTCACAACTTTTTCCTACCTCATCGCAAGCAGCGCACCGGGGCTTGACGCATTCGCCGTAGTGGCGTTCGCAGTACACAGCGCCCTCGTGGTGACAGTAGGCAAGGTCAACCAGCATCTCGTCACATTTGCTGCAGGTGAAGCAAGCCGGATGCCACAAGACGTCATCGGAAATTTTCGGCGCCGATATGGCCACCTCGCCAATATCTACGTCGCCCTGGCATTTGGTGCAGGACTGGAAAGACATAATACTTCATACAATATGACTTGCATAAAATGTAATAATCTTACTTCATGATACTGGCGTAGTAATCATGGTAATAATACAATTCACAGTTACTGGATGGTTCAAACCCAAAGAGCTAACTGCTTTGCAGCTTTGCTGTAGTCATTCACAACTGGTGTTATTCAAAACATATTTTATAATTTTTGCTATTGTAGAGGCAGAAAACAGTGAATGCAAAGGGTTGGGGACAATTTTGTGTTCACATTCAGTTTGGGATGATAGTCTTTTTATAGGTTCCTTCTACTTTAAAATTTCTTCTAGTATTTATGCCTAAATGTTCCAATGAACATTGTGATGCGATTCTGCTATTTAGAGACTTTATTGATGGAGCAATTATTCTTTTTTGGTAAGGTGGCCCCTCATTTAAACTTAAACTCCATAGACAAGATATCGTCTACACAGCAGACATAAATTTTAGCAGCATGTGGTGGCAGCAAAAGAAGTTTCTGCTCACTGCATCCAAACGAATGTCACCTATGTATAGGTTAGAATTATTTGGTGACTGAGTTGTCTTTATTAAAGGGGGCATCTGAGCTACAGTGAGCACCGCAGAGAATCTTTAAAACAGTTGAGAAATCTTTCCAGATCAGGGAATGTCTTTTCACAGTACAACTCCATGTACCGGTACATTAAGGTACTTTAATGAAAGTTACAGATACAAATAAAAAAAATATTATACTCTGCATGTGCTACACTTGTTTCATGCGCTGGATAATGTTATACTGTAACATAAAGACACAATTTTTACAATTGTTTAGGTTTCCACTGCTGCATTTATACCTATAGTACAGATGATCTATGGAATAGTATTAACTGGGTAACATTGAATATCACATCCCTAATTTATTACAATTATATGACAATGAAACTCTGATTTTAATACACTACATTTCTTCACTCTTTTGGTTTTGGCTCTCCACAAGATAAAGTGCAAGAAGCATGAGAAGTAGCAGACATCAGCAACTGATCAATACCACAGAGCCACTCTCAACTTAAGAATCGAGTCAAGGACATTGGGCTCTGGCAGAAATTTTGCTGAGACCAGCAATGAGAAAGTGTTGCCACTCCTCTAACATGTCTAACTGTCTCTGCAAGTACTGCAGACCTATAATCCAGACTTTACAGGCCTTCCTGGCCCCATCCCATATCTATCAGTAAGCATTAGTCAGTGCCAACACATTTAATACTGCTATTATATTTGGCACATAAATAACTCCCTGATCCAGACACCAAGACATCAGGATCAGAGGTAGGGAGCAGGTACAGTATCCTGACGTCAAACCCCCAGCCGGCACTAGCACTACCTTGAATCATCAACTCTCCAGAGAGTTCTCCAGAGAAGTAAAAGTGTTCAGGAATACATTGTGAAGGGCATTGTTGTGGTGCTCCCTCAAGTCCAACAGGGTAGCACTCGGCAGGGGGATATCCAATGTGGAAAACGTGGGATGGGGCAGGAAAAGCTTTCAAAGGCTTTTCAACCTATGTGATGGATGGCAGTTGAGCTTATGATACTCTTCCTAGTCCTTGTTTTTTTCCTATATAGAGAAAAATATGCTTGCCAGCATAATAAAGAATATTGGTTTTACAACCCAATAATGTAGCTTTACATTGTTGATATATTAACCACAAGTGCCTTGTATTTAAATAACTTACAAAAATACTTTTGAAACTTTTACATGTTAATCAGTTTTGGGATATACATAGTCCCTTCTCGGTGGCGGAGTGGTTAAGGTGCTGGGCACTATGAGTATGAATAAATATATATTATATTATATTATTATACATAGTCTAACTTTATATATAATGGTAAATTTAGTTATTTTTTCATGAGCATCACATCTATGGTTATCTAAATGGTACGTGTATACATGTATTGTTAGAAATTTCAAGGCATTTTTGTTTGCAAAAAAACTTTATCATCACTACGCTATATTAGTACCGGTATATACGAATTTATATATGTGTATATGTTTTTGTACGGTATTCCATATTAGAGCAAACTAGAAGGTACATTAATTTAAATTACATTCATTGATCAATCTACCGATATTCCTGAGCTCCAGTGATCGTATGCCAGACACAGTAGTGCTACCGTTTGATAGTGCAATATCCAAAGGTCATATGTCCATAAAAGACAATTCAAGGTCATAATAAATACCTCTGCATGCTCGCCAGACCACCAGTAATAAACATGATAAATAAACAGAGAATGACCTTACCAGTAGCTTGAGATCAGCTGGTTTGGGTTGACCCGACTACTGGCGGTTATTTGTCATCTATGGGTACCACAGCTATCCCTCTATTTAACAATCCTCTATTTTAAGACCACCCTTGATGATAAGACCACTTGACTTGATTCCAAAATGCATCTCTCTGTGTTAAATGACCCACCTTTATTTTAAGACCCCCTGCAATGTAAGACCACATTTTCTTGGTCCCATGAGTGGTCTTAAAATAACATATTTAAAGGGTGACCTTATTTTAAGACCATAAATTTTTAATATTTTAAGACCAAGATTATAAGACCACTTGATTTGATCCCAGAGTGCACTTCTCTGTTAAATAACCCACCTTTATTTTTTTAAGACCACCTGCAATGTAAGACCACATTTTCTTGGTCCCATAGGCAGTCTTAAAATAGCGGGACCACTGTGCATGTACCTGTACTACTATAGGCAGACCCTACATGATTTACGGGTCACCTTCAATTAACGTTATGTTCAGGAAAGCATTGTCTCGTATTTGCATTGCAAGTTATATTTGACAGGTCCTAATGTTGGTAAATATTAATGACCTGATAGACTTTTTTTTAAGTTTAGAATGTTAGTTTGGCATTCCCATTTGAGCAGTGAGGGTGCCAAGAGGTTCTTGGAATGTACGATGTGATGTATTACAAATTAGAAGCTACCAGTATGGAACATAACCACACTTATAGTACCGGGTACATCTCTTTCAAGTAACACCCACTAATAACAGAATTTGGCGCAATTTGTATCCTGTCGGCATGTGGAAGGTGATGTGCATGCAACAGATTGCCTGCCAAGTTTCTTGTATATACATTATAGATATCATGTATATATTAAATCGATTGCCTCAGTCCACCATGGAATGAATCACGAAGTTCAGCAGCCTGCATTTCCAGCATATATATGCCTGATGTCTGCAAAAAGGTCAAATGTTGATAAACACCTGACACCAACCAACCAACCAGCCTGGCAGAGCCTGAAGCCAGGCGGAAAAGGTAAGCAAAGGTAAGCATTATCCCGCCAGCAGGGTCAGACAGTTGTGATGAATCAGAGATTCCTTACCGAGACCACACGACTGGTCTCGGCTAAAACAACATTCCTCCGACAGTGAGTAAACCAGGTAGTATATCATATTATCAGAGACTTCTAAAACGGACCTAAACAATGAGAAACTCCCTTTCTGGTATAAAAAGATCCAACCCTATTATCGGATTATATATAATGGTCCTTCCTTTCTGCAATCCTTTATTTCCACCTTTATTTTAAGACCACCTGCCATACAAGACCAGCCACTTCTAGGTCCCATGGGTGGTCTTAAAATAGAGGGGCACTATTATATTACAGTAAATGTGTAAATGTTATTAATAATATTAGCACATAAATGCATAGCTTAATTTGGCTGTTAATTGGACCTTATTTGTACAGTGCCAAACATGTGTAGTGGCTTTTTTTTGTCTGGTATCACCTGGTCTGCCAACAGGAAATAACATGTAACAGTACATTGTCTGAGAAGACAGGGCTAAACGGTGCCTGATGTTACACAATGAGCCTGCAAGACTTCCAGAACCTCCGGAATGGCAAAACACATTTTCACATAAGATATCTCTATAGGCATTTCCTGGTAAGCCGGCCAGGTTAATTACGAGATCATATATGGAAAATGCAAATCTCATTGTCAGCGCCAGCAAGGAATCTGCCACATTAAAATGTACTGGATTCCTTGCTGATTCCACAGATGACCTGAGATTTGCACTTCCAATATACATATTGATACAATATTAAACTGAAAGCCCTTGAATAGAAGCAGCTGGCAATGCAATTTTGTGGATGGATGGGAGGGGTTCTTCTCTGTCCTAGCAGGTTTCTTGTTTATCTAGTAGAAACCCTAGAAATCACAAACCACTTTTGAGCATTGGAACCAAAACTACATGTACCATCAACGGCATGGAGATTTAGACGTTCCAAATTTGAACTTTTTACACTTAACTGTATATTGTCACTGCCACACCTAGGAAGATGTATCATTCTTCCTTACATATATATATATATGTATATTTCTCTTACCTTCTTGTCTTGCGCTTCCAGTGTGCTTGCAAGCGCTTTGTTAGATTCGATAAGCCGCTTCTGTGCTTCCTCGTCTATGATCTTTTCCTTCTTCTTACATACTGCTTCCTTGGGCTTGTCTTCCTGTTTTGGCGGCGCTGCCTCGACGTCGCCAGCGACCTCGGCCTTGACAACCACCTCCTCCTGCGTCACCTCAACGTCCACATTAACTCCTTCAGGCAGCTGGGATGCTCCAGGTTCCGTGGAGATGATCTGGATGTCAGAGTCGTCAACAGCTGGGGTAGCGTCTGTGGGAGTGCCTTCTTCCGTTGGAGCAGTTTCAACAGCCTGGACCTCGCCTGGGGTCACTGCCTCTTCTGAAACGGGGGCCGATTCCTCAGATTTTTCAGCCGGAGCAGCAGCCTCGGCATCCGCTGGAACGACTTCTGGTGGTGGAGCTGAACATTCGACAGCCTCGGCTTCTGCAGGGCTCACTGCCTCCTCTGTGACAGCAGCTTCTTCAGGCAGCTGAGACTCTCCTGGTGCAGTTGTGACCAGTTGTACATCGGCTTCGCTTCCTTCCTCAGCAGGAGCAGCAGCTTCCACCGATTCACTCTCTGTTGGTGAGACGACCTCCTCAGACACTGGTGCAGCCTCTTCTGGTTGCTTCTCAGCCTCTCCACCCTCTTGGACTTCAACAACCACTGGTGGTGGGGCTGTGCATTCCACGGGTTCCACAGCAGT
>JAAUYG010096165.1_pt1 | contig 26694 bp, 15 predicted proteins | sample 7278091 | NCBI WGS metagenome assembly JAAUYG01 (sample SAMN14350201, study PRJNA611818) | marine sediment metagenome | isolation source: surface marine sediment (0.6m) | place: French Polynesia: Moorea | collected 2018-08 | reverse complement strand
AAGCACTGCACTGTGTGAGAGCATTCGCTATCAGGCCAAGTCTGAACAAAATGTCCGACAAGACCTGATACCCAGGGTGGGCCACGGGGAGGCTGCTCTCTCCACCCCCACCACGCCGTCGACCTTGAACAGTGTTGAATAAATCACTGGCTATTTGATAAACTTCAAAGATAAATAAAAAATATAATTTGAGTAATCGGGCCTTGAAAACTGTTCTTGGTCAGGTTTAAACTCATATTGGAAATGCATATTGACTAGTAATTGGCAGTCACGAAAATCGGAAACTGGATTTTAGTCGTTTGGCATTTAAAAGCGGCGACTATCAATAATTTTAGTCTGACGTGCTTTCCGAATCGGATATATTCTGGAGACATCATCAAAAATTAAAGTAGTCTGGCCTTGAATAGCCACCGAGCCTTGCTTGAATAACAGCCATGCCGTGAGTAAAACGAATATATAGGGCTCTACATGGGTCCAAAAAATTTAAGCTGTGTCACACGTCACTTTTTATTGTCTTTTTCTGTGTCCCATGTCACTTTTTATAAGAATTTTACTTCGTCACGTCACGTTTTATAAATATTCCATATATATATTTATATTGTAATTATATCTTATAAGACGTTTATGTCAATCTTCATTTTCTATAAAATTTTAACGTCGATTCTACAATTTTTATAAGATTTTGACGTCACTTTCTACAGTTTTTATCAAGACCCGCGTCGGATTCTACAACTTTTAAAGTGGCTGTGTCACACTTCGTTTTTTACCCATGTGGAGCCCTAAATAGCCACAGAAATATTGCATGGGGTGTCATCAAGAAACAAATTAAAGTTGAAACAGTCTCATTAACCATGGGGTACTAGTTGCATGTGTTTTGGGTGTATAAGCGCCCCAGAAACATTGGAGTTGGTGTACATTGTAATCAAGGAAACAAATCTAGAATTGAAAAAGACATATTAACCATGGCATAATAGTTTCAGGTGTTTTGGATGTAGAGCCCCACAAGCAGTGGATAGGTGTAATCAAGAAAACAAGTCTCAACTAGTCTCAAAAAAAGACTCATTAACCATGGCATAATACCGGGTAGTTGCAGGTGTTATGGACATATATACAGCCACAGAAATATTGGACTGGGTGTAATCAAGGAAACGAATCTAGAAGTGAAAAAGACTTTAATCATGGCATAATTGTTGCTGGTGCCTTGGACATATAGCCACAGAAACATTGGATGGGATATAATAAAAATAAATGTGAAACAGTCTCATTAACAATGGAGTAATGGTTGCACGTACCTTGGATATAATAGCGCCGCAGAAACATTAGACTTGATGTATTCAAGAAAAGAAACGTAGAAGTGAAAAGACTCATTAACCATGGCACAATAGTTTTAGGTGTTTTGGACATAGAGATGCTGAAACATTGGTCAGTGTGTGATAAAAAAAACAACAAATCTACAATTAAATAGTCTCATTAACCATGGGCAATAGTTGCAAGTGTTTTGGGGGTAGAGCCCTAGAAGGATTGGAGATGTAATGAAGAAAACAAATCTAGATTTGAAAATGTCTTCATTAACCATATCATAATAGTTACAGGTATCTTGGACACCGAGCCACAGAAACATTGGACAGGGTGTTATCAAGAAAATAAAATTTAAAGTGAAAGTCTCATTAACCATGGGGTATTAGTTGGAAGTGTTTTGGATATATAGTCACACAAACACTGGGCAGTCTGATCAAGAAAACAAATGTAAATCTCATTAACCATGTCATAATAGCTGCAGGTGCCTTGGACATCATCATCATGCCACAGAAACATTGGATAGCATATTATCAGGAAAATAAATTGAAATTGCAACAGTCTCCTTACTGGTAACCAAAGAGTAATAGGCAAATCTAAAGATGAAAAGTCTCATAAACTATGGCGGATTAATAATTGCAGGGGTCTTGGATATATAACCATACAGACATTCGCAGCATCTGATTAAGAAACAAATCTCACCTTTAAATTCTCATGAATAATAGAGTAATAGTTGCAGGTATCTTGGACATGGCCATAGAAACATTGGAGAGGGTTTGATCAAGAAAACAAATCTTAAGTTAAACAATTCTGAATAACCATGGGCTAATAGTTACAGATATCTTGAACATAGAGCCACAGAAAATATTGAACAGTTTTTGATCAAAAAAACAAAGTTGAAAGTTCAAAGTCTCATTAACCTTGGGGTAATGGTTATAAGTGCCTATAGACATAAAGCTATATAACCTTGAAGTACATGTTAAGGCAAAATACCAAGCTAGCTAGTTTTCTCTCAGGTCAGTACTGTATGAGTAACCATGTTAGTTGTATTGGTCGAGCATACTATTTAGCCTCTTAATTGTCTAAGCAGGAAGTTTAGACAATTAAGAGTTTGTGGCCTTGAAACTCAAATATTTTGTTCCTTTTCCTTTTGTTGAGAGACTCATATAATTGTTCTCTTTCTGTGCTTGTTGAAAAGCACACTACTGTCATTAGCAAGACGATCTTCTGATAGCTGTCATTTAGGTTATTTGGATGCATATAACAGGAAATTAGCCAAATACAAAAAAATACTTGTTGTTTAGTCTTTTTATCCCATTTAATACTGTTGGCGCCTTTTACAAACATATTTTGTGGCTCAACAATTGTGGCTGAAAGAAAAGATTATCCTTAACCCACAGTGGCTAACCGGGAAAATTTCCTAGTGCTAGCCCAGTCTAGGAAATTATTATAACAGATGTTCATAGGTCAGAATGCTGGGTCAGGGACAAGCTTAAGTAAATTATTCACACATTGATGGGTGTTTAATTTTCATGTTTTGAAGATATTGACCATTTATATAAATAAATAATAAATAAATACCTATACCAAATTTGTATAGCACCAAATCCAAGATGACATATCTGTATATCTTTGTAATGAAGTGAGCTTGGAAAAAAGTATTTGTGACAAAAAAAAAAAAAGAAAGAAAAACGGTTTGGCGGCACAAAATGTTGTAGTGCACAATGATCCAACCATGTTTTCATTAAGTGAATATATAGGCCTATCAGAAAAATGGTGAAAATTTTGAGTGGGCTGCACATTTATGTCTGGCTTCACCAACCACCACATCTGTTTCCTCAGTTTTGTTCCTTCAGTTCTTTCATTGCTCAGTCTACAACCTCTGGCGGTCTGGCACAACCATAAAGGATATCCACACCAATTATCCCAGCTACATGTGGCAGAGCAAGCCTATACATGTACCTCCATAGACAAGTAGCTGGCATGAAGCTACATGTACTAGAACTGCTACATGTGCTCAGGCCATGGCAACTTATTAATTTGTAGTTTTATTTTTATTTTTCTAGGGTTGGGACATATATTACAGACAGTGAATATATAAAGGATTCGTCATGTCCTCCTGAAACAGGATACAGCATATGTGTTTTATTTATTTATTTATTTATTTATTTATTTATTTATTTATTTATCAGAAAAGAAATACTTGCTGGCTTTGATGAAGGTATGTTAGACCATGACTCAGTTAAGTATTTCTCTTTTCATATGAGATTTTTCCCTATAAAGTTTTAGTATAATATGACTTTTTGAACTTCGAAATTGCAAAAATTGTGCAAAACTGCATGTAGAAATAAATTGGTTTGACCTGCCACTCCTGAAGCAACCTCTCTCTCCTTTCCAACCCACCATACGATTCACCCACACATAGCACATGCAGAGCAGTTTTCTTCTGGTTGCAAGGCACGGTTATAGGCAGGAGCAGCTAGCAGACATTGATCTTCGGTGCCATGCCAGTTGTACCAGACCAACCCGAACCACCTTCTAGGGGAGTCTTAACTCCCCCTATCTACACCCCGTATATCATACTATGATTGAGCATCTGCGCTCTGCTGCTACCCACTTTCTTTCCTTGAACACAGTATCCAGCCCAGACAGCTAGCTCCTCCGGGAAGCCAGAGCCCAGGTGAAAATCCTGAACCTGTAGCCAGGAATAGGACTCCCGATCTTTCCTGGATGCCAAGTCTTCCTGGATGCATGCAACAAGGGGGGAGAAGGGGCTACTGGATACTCAAAGAGTGGTATAGTGGATCCAGTAGATCCTGTACACTGGAGGGGAGGGGAGAGGAGGGGGGAGGGGGGATGTAGGGAATGTATTACCAGGAATCCCTGTGAAGGTGTATATTCTTGGTATATGGTGTATCTTGACACAACTGCCGACATAGCCAGGAATGCCATTACTCTCTGGTCGAGGAAATGGCCAAAAGAACAAAGATACAAAGGTACATTTTGCTACCAGAGTAGATTCTCTCAACTATACCAACACCTGGTGAAAAGAAAGTGGAAAGAAAGATGGAAAGAAGGGAAAAAAAGAAGAATAACTGAAAAAGAAACGAAATTATATTAAAACTCCAAAAAAGACAAAAACTGACAGAAAAAGAGTAAGAATGAGAACCCTTAGTATGCTCAATATTGTACTTGACCCACAAAGCTGCATGTGCGTCAAATGCTAAAGTCACATCAAAAAGGTCAAAATTATACCAACACACATCCACCATTTGACATTTTCTACAATGAAATAAGTCTGCCTGGCACTGGGCACGATTTCTGTATCTGCTTCGATCCCTTTTCGTTGGGATTATTATATCCATGAGGTAAAGATAATACAGATGTTAAATATATTAAATGTCACTCGATAGTTCATGAAATTTAATTACTACAGTGGTCCCTGCATTTTAAGACCACCCATTCAGCAAGAAAAATTTGGCATAAATTGAAGGTGGTGACTTAAAATAGAGGATATGTGTGCAGTTCACAGTAGAACCTGTCTTGAAAAAGTGTCCCATTGGCCACTAACATATGGTCTGTCAAGACAGGTGGTCTTTGGTGACAGGTTCATTTAGATTGAAATGTAGGACCTTCAAGACAAGTGGTCTCTCATGGCAGTGGTCTCTCAAGACAAGTTTCAGTGTATTGAAAATATAAAGAAGATTTCAATGAAGACTGGTCTTAAAATAGAGGGAATTCTTATAAAATGGTGGGGTCTTAAAGCGCAGGGACCACTGTAGATATAAACCTAGTTGTAAAAGCTTGCTAAATCAGCCAACCTGTAAAGCACAACTGTTTGACTTTGAACAAACATGGAAAAATAAGCTTACTGCAATATAGTTGGTCTAAAATTGATGTATCTATCTAGAAAACAAAATTATACTTGCAGTATTAGTCTACCTGTCTATACTGTATGTATTTGGTCATAGTGAAGAGTGAAGTCTTAAATTGGAAGAAGTCTTAAATTTAAGTTAAGGAAGTCTTAATTTTCAAAAAGATCTTTGTGTGTTGAAGAGCACTTGGATATAACAGTACATATATGGTATTTTAAAGACCTATGTTTTAAAGACCCTTTCAACTATACTTTAAACCATGCGATAACTTCACAAAGACAGCCTGAGCTGTTTTTTAGCATACGTCCTGCTATGTGTGGCCTCGATTATTTTACTAGAGGAACCATGCATGCATCATCCATGTTAGCTCATTCTGTCTAATAGTTACATTGTTAGATTACTGCATTGGGTAGCTCCAACATCATGTAAAACAGTCTCTATGTACACTAAACTGTAGTGCGTGGTTGCAGGCAATGGATTGAGCTATATTTCCAGCTCCTGAAGAACCTTGTACAATGGGTGTACACAATTATTGGTCTGGAGAAAGTGTTACCATATTCATCCTGTTAAGGCAAACATGTGCTAACAGGCACATAATTTACCTTGTAAAGACCCCGTGTGCCACTGACCTTTGCTGATGTAAGCTCATAAAGTGCAGGGAACATTCCAGCAGTGTTTTTCCTAAGTAAACTATTCATGATCTTCTAAAGGCATTACATGTACATGCACTTATTAGAATGAATATGATACTGGCAGAGTAAAACTTTCTCCAGAGATTGTATATTTTTACCTGTAATCCTGACAAGACACACATCATTCCTGGGAGAAAGACCTGTATCTATATATACAGAGTTATAAGACTAACTGAAAACTGAGCTCAAAATGGTCTTAATTCTGGGATGTGATCCTAATTTTGAAGCAAAATGCTACTACATTAACTTCATTATAAGATCGCTTGATTTGGTACTATAGATGAACTTTATTTTAAGATCACCTGCAACATAAGACCACATTTTCTTGGCCTTATGGGTGGCCAGAGGGACCACTGTATAGGGCCTAACTTTTGGTCAGACAATCAGTGGACTTAAATCTGGGGTAGTCTTATTTCTGGGAGCACCATAAGGTAGGACCTGATACCTTAGACCATCGCAGAAATGACCATCTCCAAATTAAGACCATTTATACATGTAGGATGACCTAAAGTTACACGTCCATGCTCTATTCTTTCAGAATTAAGCTCACTTTGGCTTCTGCTCTTGGTGGCCTAGTCAGAATAACAGACGTTGTAAATAATTTAAATAGTTTCTTTCATTAAAAGGTGAATAAATTAAGTGCTATATCTCCCGCCAGGGACCAAAACTATATGTCCATTGAGCCTATCCATTTATATGGTGGTCACTGGTAACAGGTCCGAGCTACAGCTGTATGAATACAGTGGTCCCTCTATTTTAAGACCATGCACCTATGGGACCAAGAAAAATGTGGTCTTATATTGCAGGTGGTCTTAAAATAAAGGTCATTTATCACAGAAAATTGCCCTCTGGGACCAAATCAAGTGGTCTTATAATCAAGGGTGGTCTTAAAATAGAGGGTTGTAAAATAGAGGGACTACTGTACTCAAGAGCTATATTACTGCTGTAGCATGGATGGAGGCACCTATATATGGCTTGTTTCCCACTTTCAGGTGAGTGCTAATTCTAAGTGCTACACTGCTCATGTTAGCTGGTTTTAAAATTTCAGGAGACCTTTGCAGTTTATTTATCTGTTTGTCTGGGTTTTACCGTGGACAATTTGGCTCTTAACCCTATCCCACAGATTAAGGTGATTAAATCGAATGAAAATTTTATTGCAAAAGATCAAATTCCCTTTTTGTAATTGATACAGTTCCCAAGAATATGAAGAAACTATTATGGCTCATGTGTGAGAATATATATTCTTGGGGTTATGGATAGATACATGTTTCTCATTCAGGTTGATAGGTGAGTTTTTAAATACACCAACCTACATGTACATGTAAGTCAGTCACAAGTCCCTGAGGGTTATTAGTTTCTTGAAACCTTAAGTCAAGAAGAATCATGCACCTTGGTAACCATGCAAGGTCTTTGACTTCAGTCTTGAATTAAGGATATAGTTTTTAAGAACCAGGACCCTGATCTCTTAAACTTGCAATGCCACCTTCTAATTGAAAGATGTGAATGAAGCCCAGCAAAAATTTCTTTTCAGTCACCACTCAAAGCGTAAAAAGTAGCAGCACTTTTCTATCTAAAGTGGCATGTGAAAACTTAACCTGCCATCAGGCGATTCCTGACTGTGATTCGTAAATAGTGTGCACTCCATACGTTCTCTAGATTTCATCAGTCCCTAAGGGAGCATTTCCTTGTTTTAAGTCACACTTCTCTGTGGTGTACTCAAAAGAAAATCAGATATGGCTTAATATACCTCTTTTAGAAATTTACTGGTGGGTGGAGGTATTGATCGAGCCAGTATTCCTCTTATGGTGCGACAAGGATGGACAAAAAACTGGTCTCTTTAATCAGGGGGCTTAAAATATATCCTGAGTAATGTTTGGAGAGTGCAGTGAAACCTCACTTTCCAACCACGTCAGAATTAAGACCACTTCAGAATAAAAAGACCACTTCCTATCAGTACCAAATTTTTAAGCTGGATTTTGAATGTTTAGTAGGCGGAAATAAGACCACTGCATAATTGAGACCAGTTTAAAAAAGTCTCAGTTGGTTTACCTTAATTAATCCAGCAGTTCCACTTTATTAATTTTTGACACCGGGTCTGCACTCATGTGGTTTTAAGGTAGAAATCCTAGAAGGGCAGTGACCACATTCTTGGCAAATGAACCTGCATTTCACTAATATGGCATATAACCTGTACACTGTGGAGCACCACTAAACTTTAATTTCAATAATTCTGAGGTGATCTTTAAATTTCTCTGACCTGTTTCCTTGTTTACAATAGGCCTAGTGACTACAGTAGCTGACTCCTTTTAATTGGCAGGTACATTTTGTGACCACTGTTTCATAGGTACATGGTCTTTAAAGACCGCAGTCTCATTATAACGACACATATCCCTTGAGAGTCCATATCAGCACTCTTTGACAGCATCAATGGTCTTTCAAGATAGTTCTGTACAGTTACAATGCAATTTTCTTTACAATGCTATACCTGTACAGTGGAATCTGGGAATTATTTAAGACCACACACGGTCGAAACCAAAGTGGTCATAATTCTGAGGTGTGGTTTTGTAATTCTGAAACAATAGGCAGTGTGTGTATGTTTTGGTCATCCACCAGGTGACCATAATTCTGGGGTGGTCTTATTCCCAGGATGGTCTTAAAGCAGGATTCTGCTACAGTAGACCTATCTAGAAAGACTACCTAATCGATCATAAAAATGTGGTCTCTCAAGACAGGTGGTCTTTGGTGACATGAGGTTCAATTATCATTTAAATGTTTGACCATCTGCTAGTAATATGTAATCTTTCAAGACAAGTGGTCTTCATGGCAGTGGTCTCCAGACAGGCATATAAGTTATTTATCAGAGCTGGTAATCTTTTTGGGGAGCCATGCCATCGGCTGATTTGACTCGGGGAGCATCACTTTCTTTCTACTGATCAGACTTTGAAGCACAACGAGAGGCCTGATCAAGCGACACGTGCCAGGAAATTTTGATCTTTAGTCAAAATCTTATATAGAGCATTTGAAGGACAATATGTTGGCAAAGGCATATTAGTTAATTTAAGCTATAGGTGTTAATTTCTTCAACTTAAGTTTGTGGTTTTCTACAAACTTCATCCAGAAAGGTCCACCACATGCTTCTTCTGGATCTTTTCTCAGATCCACAGATCATAGAAATTTCAAGCTCTGGAAAGGACCCGGAATGTCGAAACTATCAGGTTATATCAATGGAGCAGCTGCCTAATTGACATTAACAGGCAATATTCCTCTGTTACATTACATATGTACATGTAGGTCTTCCTGCTTTTACCACAGAAACAGCTATATGTCCAAACCTGTGTACTATCAACATCATTTTGGGCCTCTAATTTAGCATTTTTATGCCTAGCTGGTCTTCAAATATTGGGATCAGGATTTACCCTTGACATTGCCATGTTTCATTATCATCTGCTACATTACATTTTACAGCTTAATTCTTTTTTTTTTTGTAGAAGTCAGAGGCAGAAAGTTATCAGATATTAAGCTGCAGAAATACCACTGACCAACTGGTCAAAGTATTATCCCTTATTCATACAGCCCTTTACTTTGAGACCAGTTAGACCACTTTAAGACCAGTTATAACTTTGGGATTCAGTGGGATTTTGCAGACCACCTCATATTAGGGACCACACTTTCTGCTCCAAAATGTGATCTAAAATACAACACTGCTGTTATAGAGCATATTACCCTAATATAGGACCATAGGTCAGTGTGTATAACAGGCATACTGGCTGAATACTGTTTTAAGTGTGGTATGCTCAGAATAAAATTAATTAAGGGTTGCACTTTTAAATGTTTTAAACTACCGGTAGTTTTAAATAGGGGACCAGTCACTCGTTACTACTACTACTACTACTACTACTACTACTACTACTACTACTACTGTATAACTACCAGTAGCACATCTGCTGCTAGTAGTACTATGTATAACGTAACTACCATTGCCTTGCTACTAGTTATAAGCTACTGCTGCTATTACTACATATATTAACTGCCCACAGTTAGTCACTATAGCTGCTGCTGCTGCTGCTAATGTAACTGCACTCAGAGGATTATTTCAATATTTTAACCACCAGCTAAGCAGGAACTTTTACCGAAGCTGGGACTGGCTCCTCATGAGCTTTTGCCCATCACTGGCCTTCTTCTGGGGTGGTTAAGTAATCTACTCTCTTCTCAAGCTATACCGGTATTGTAACCTGTATGTCTTGGTAGTATGAACTTTAACAGGCCACCGAGGCAGCAACACAGATTTAGTGGACTGCTTAAACTGGATTACTTATGTTATGAGAAAACAGTCAGAAGAAAATAAATTCTGTGCACAGACACTTTTATTTTGTTAGAAAATCTACAGAACAGCCCAAAGGACCACCAGCAGGGTGTGAAAGGGGGGGTGGCTGCCCCCACCCCAGCCCCCACCCTGGGGTAGAGCAAGTACTTGGTCTACAGAGTCACACAGACATAAATATGGAACAGCATATTAATGCGCTGGAGCATGATTTTCTCACAGTATTCGACAGATCCCTTCAGTATACCGTATTATATTCATCTTTGTATAGTACATAAATTACACGATGCTGTTAGAGAATGATTAATTGGTACGTGTTTACATGTAGAAATACAAACAGACGGAGTACACAGAAATTTTAAATAATTAAAAAAAAAAACAAATTTTATAACATACAGGTGACAATAATTTACATATGAAAACAACACACCTCATTCCACCGCACTCACACATTCTTAACAACAGTCTTAGCTTTTGTTCCACAGATATAAAGGGACACTGCATCCTATAGTCAAAAACCCCTCCATCATGTTCATGTCTACCCATTTGGAACCACTGTCTTTTCTTTTTATTACTGCATTTCTAAGGTCTAACTCACCCCCTTTGGGCCTCTATAGAGTTTCTCGGGTTCTCCTTCTGACCCCCCCCCCCCCCCCTTTCCACTTACATCTACATGATCAGATCCCACCCCCATCTTCCTACGCTGAGGTTTCTGAGTGGTTCTACTTGGCTTGGCTTGGTTACCTAGGGAACAGCTACCAGGTCTATATAAGGCATGACTACAAGTTGCTTGGAGCTCCCTCCCACTCCGCCAACAGAACAGAATAACAGCTAGTGCCAGGCCCCGGTAGCTGCACTACACTCCAGCCGGACTCCCTCCCTGGCTATAGTTAGTTCGACACCAGATCCAGAAGAGAGGCAGGCATGCTGCGTCTGCTCCAGACAGGCTGCCTGCAGCATAGCACAGTTCCGGGTATGATCTCCGGCACTGATGGTAAAGCTGGATGCTAAATATAGACCCGGCCGGTCTCACTGCTGCTTCTGACTAGCTCCCAGACAACCAATATGGCTGCTGTGCAGCCTGGTTTACACAGAGTGAGAGGCACAGGTAAATAAAATAGCAGAAATGGAATGCTCTCAACTCTTTGGCATCAGTGGGAGAGAGCTACAGGGGGAGGGAATTAGGAAAGAACTGCTCGCAGAGAGAGGTGCATCAATCCTGAGTTACACCCAATATCGCTTGTATAAAGGGATAACATTTTTTTCTTCTTTTCCCCACTGATACACCGTTTTTCGTTCCAAACTATTTCCTTTAGATCATCTGAGCCAGGACTTTCCTGCCGGCCGTAGCTCAAGTGCAACACGTTGCTGCAGTGCTGCACTTGCCTAATGGTTGCTATGGCAAAAAGCCCCAGAGAGGTTAACCTAGAGGGAAAATGCTAGCATATTGGATCTCTACTTCTTCTCCTGAGCAAATATAATATGTGAGAGAGAATATTTTGAAAAGCGACCTAAGAGCCAGCTTTCAACATTTATTCCCTTACCTAATAACAAACTGTACGCATCTAACGGGTCCCAGTACTTAATCGGAAATAATCTATGGGCTAGGGTCTACTATTCTACAAGCACCACCCAAGGTCAAGGTCGCCCTGAGGTCAAGGCTTCACCAGCATCAGCACGGATCCCCTCACGACCATTTGCGCACTGTCTTGTTACAAGATGATACATATGTATACTAATATCCCAGGGAAATCGTCAATGCTGGCACTGCTGATGGTAATAACAAGGCAGCAGTTTAATATATAGTGCTGATCTTATAACAGCAAAACCACATCCTCTAAAGATAGAGAAGCTATAAAATGTGGGGATATGGATTGCTACTGATAACAAAAGGTAGGAAAGGAGTCTACCTGGAATCCCACGACCTGGTCACTCCGCCCATGGTGGTATATACTTGCAGAGATGTGAGCGTCAGATGGTAAAGATATCCATGCAGATCAGTATCGATGTAAACCTGATCCGGCTGACCTCTGTGACCTTTGACCTTGATGGGGAACCTATCACAAGGGTGGTGCTCGCCCGGAACCTGACAGGCCTCCTATTTACCACCCACCCGCCTCAGCACTATAACATTCACTAGGCTTTATATCCTATGCACCTATACCTTGGCTGGTTTTCTTGCTCATGCAATTATCACAGTTACAACGAAATGTCTGCAGTGATAACAGGGATTACAGACAACAGCAGATCTTAAACAGAACACAGGTCTTCGAAATCCTTAAATTATTATAGTCTGCATTTCCCTAAAATTCTCCCCCTGAAATTCCTATAATACTTCAAATTATTGGTCATGGAACATGCGTCATAAATCTGGTTTACACGTGAATACTTACTCTAATACCACGAGATCATTTCATTTTCCAATTTATCACCTTTTAAACAAATATTCTTTTCTTTTTTGTACTCTCCACGCAGTTGTTTGAATTTGATGCGGGATGTATGTATCTAAAACAACCCATGTGCAGGCCTACATGCACCCTGAGGATTCATGAAGAAAGAAAAAACATGTCGTGCATCTTGGCAATAATTGCTATAGAGTTTTTTTGGTTTTTTTACAAGTCACACCAAATCAAAACCACGGGTGACATTCCTGCTCTCTCTGATCAGATCCATAAATAATCCATTCAATCCTGTTCACTCCTTGTCTGTCAGCAAGGATGGTATGACAGAATAAACTGACTGTAGTCGCAGTGACCTTCCAATCAAACTACATCACAAAGAGTTTGTTGAAACGTCCTGTGGCTTATCACTCATCCTCCTTGCCTCGTTTGATGAGGTGGACAAATTTAAGGTAGTCCAGCATACCTCCCTCGATTGGTGCCTCTTTCCATACCTGTTTGACCTATTGGGGGATAAAAAGCAAAATTTTGCAGAACGTCAGTCAAAACTGGTGATGTGCAACATGTAAAAAATTCAATGATATATTTCAAGCAAAACTATTGATGTACAACATATAAAGTTCGATCAAAATTATTGGTGTCCAACATGTAAAACTAGATCAGCCGAACTGAACAAGTCATGTGCTGACTTTAGTATCATGCACAGTTTGTAAAGGTTACCCACTGACTTTAGTATAATGTGCAGTTTGTAAAGGAACCTTGGTAAAAGGAATATGCAATTCAAGTGTTTCTCTGCAATTCCCCTTTCTTTTAAATCACGAAACTGCAGACTGCATGCAGACCAAAACAAACTCTACATGGGTTTTATGGTGCATGTTCCTTCACTAACAACAGTGTTCCTGCTATTGTCTTAAAGGACTAATGTGACTACAGATATCCAGAATTCTTTGTTATATGGAAACCCTTTGTATGATTTTATTATTTCAATCAACATCAGGATTAGTGAAAACATACCTCATCTTTACCGTACTGGTCACCAACGTTCATCAAAAGATCTTTGAAGCTGGAAGAAGTTAAAACATAAATAAGAATCCAATCATACACGCATCCATATTTCACTGTAAACAAACCATGAAGTTTTCTATTTCAGCATTTTTAGAGACATGCACTTAAGTACAGAGTAAATAAAGATAAAGTACATTTATGCACAACTTTCAAAATGATCACATTTACCTAATTTCTATATTTAGTCCATTCCTAGACAAGATGAGCACATTTAATTAGAAAGAGAGTAAAATGAAGAAAAATTAAAATTAATTAAATTTAATTTAGAATTATTGAAATAAATCCGGAGCCTTGATAACCATTGTCCTTTTTGCTTAAACAAGGTTTGCACTTAAGGTTTCTTCTAGGATTATGTCCCCATGTTAAACTATTTTGAGCCTACACTGTATATCAAAATCTATATCAGTATAAATATCTTAAGGGTCCCTTCCACGGTTTTTCCCTTCAGCCCTTTCATAGCATTTATGCCCCTTCCATGCATTTGTCAGTATGTGTATACATACTATTCCTCTCCTAGTTTTCCTGTGCCATCTTCATCGAACAATTTGAATGAATCTCTTAGCGTCTGCTCTGAATCCGTTCCTGCAAGAACAAGACAACAATGTCATTTACAGTTTACCAAACTTTATCAAAAAGTTTTGCATAACATATCTTGTTTTCCTAAATTGTTTGCAGAGAAAGCATGATTTACATGTATATGAACTCTTTACATCTCTATGAAGAAAATAAAGAAGTCTTCAGAAGCAGAGGTTTTCCTCAGGCTGCTTCCTGAGACTTATAGAAATGCTTTACTATGATACTTTAGAACATTTAAAAGCTAGGTACATGTATCTCGTTAAAGGTAACAATTATGTAATATATAATTTTGAAAGCATAAACCTGGAAAAGCAGACACATGCATATGGATTGGCAAAATCCACAGGATGTGCAGTCTACTTATATTATGTGACATATTTTTTTCTGCATTTGTTGAAAATAAAATTCAATTCATATGATACGACGTATATCATATCACAACTTTTTCAAATTACTACAAGAAGTTATAAGTGTGTAAACAAAACTGATATATTGCTACTTAGATACAAAATTATATACAATGTACATGTGTATTTCTCATATTTATACATTAAAGTGTAAGAAACACGTAAGCAAAGTTTCAGCCAAATTATGTAGGAGTAAAAAAAATCCTTACGAAAAAAAGATATAAATGAAATAGATTTGGGATGTTAAATAAATTACCAAGGGTACATATATTCCTATTTATTTTAGCACACAACACTTTACATATGCAGTAACCCCTATAATCAATATATTACATGTACGTCCTTACAAAAAAACAATGTGAACAATGCAAACTAATACAAAGAAAATGTTAGCATTTCGTGTACAAGCAGTGTGGTAATACCAGCTACAAATTAAAATATTTGGCCTGTACACATGTACTATATGCATTATAAGTAAAATATTCATACAAGTAGTAAAGATGTGTGTTATATGTGCAACGCCAGTCGAACCTGAAAAAAAAGCATTGAGCCCATCTCCATGATACCATTTGGTATTCATTTAAAGTCGTACATGTACATTCGATATTTTACACAATAGTACAATTAATGTAGAATCATGGTTAACGATGTCATGCAAAGGATGGAAGATGTTAATGGGTCTATTTTGGGGTGTTTGAGGTTGTTTTGTGTTAGAAAGTATTACCATGCAACAGATTGTTGTTGGAAATAGCGGAGCAATAGGAAATATCGCAGATCTATATTCTTGTTTGATAAGTTACAGAGACAGAAAATACAGCCTGAACCAAAACCTGAAAAGTAGTCTATAAGACTATTGTTAATGTTGGAAGTGAAAAAAGTACTTATAGCCAAAGCAAGAAGATATTTTACAGCCAAACAAAATATTATATAGAATGGAACTGAAAACTTGTATATATACAGGTGGCTATATATATACAAAACACCATTCAAAGCTTCATCTAAACAGCCAATGACAAACCCGAACGAAGGAAGTGAGAAGAAACATCTATGGGAATATTTCGCCCTATACTCACACTAATAGGTTTAATCTCAAAGAAGTAAGTTATTAGAGGAAACAAACATGTGCGCAGAATGTAAATAAATATATCCATTTGTTTTTTATTTTCTCCCTTTTCAAAGAAGTTCAAACCACCACTTAATTGTTGCCTTTCTTTTTACCTGTCTTGACGTTGGCAACTTACCTTTCAACTTATCCCCAAACAGACCCAGAAACAAGGTGAAGTTTAATGGGCCTGGGGATTCCTTGACCATTTTTTCTAATACGTCTACCTGTGGGTCACGACCTGCAGGTTGCCATGGTAATGCACAGGAAGAAGACCAGAACAGATTACCACTGCACACTCACATGCCATTGTAATGCACATTACAAACAAATCTCAGATAGAGAGGGACAACATAACAACATCAACAACAAATATATGGTGAGGCACCGCGGTGATGATGTCAGTCATGATGTCATCACTCCTGGAGATGATGTCATCAGTTTCTGTGTAAAACACAAGGAGCAGGAGGAGAGAGAGGAGAATGGGGAGAAGGTCTAATGAACAATCACCTATAGTGAAGAGGTTCGGGGGGGGGCATGTAGAGAAAATAACTAAAAAAATAAGTGGGTAAAACGGGGTAATAAACTGCACAAAAAGGTACAAAACAGCACAGCTGGACAGTTGTACTGGGAAGACAATTGGGGGGGGGGGGGTTAGTGAAGACATGAGATTAAGTGATGACCTGATATACGGTTGGAGACTACATATGATGTGTATTATTGACATGGAACAATGATTTTTCATGCAGGGGGTAGGCAGTGTGCAGTGGTCGGAGGAGTGTGCATTGGCAACCTCTATATGACTTTGCCAATTTGCCTGGCATCGTACTGGTCCAAGTTTAATTTTGTACACCGACTAAATGACAGGAAGTTTCTGCGCTTTTGTTTTGATTTTTTGTTTACTTGACACCTACATGTAACGTGTTCTCCTTCTGCAGCTTTTTTTTTTTTTTTTTGGCAATATAAATTGTACTCTTTCCAAGACAATAAGAAAGTTTCACCAAAGAAGCAACAGCTTTTGTTATGAGTGGCACATCCGGAACAGAAAAGAAGTTATATATACATAAATATATATATATATATATATGCAATTAGTAGCAAGATATAAATGAACTTGGAGAGCAATGAAAAAAAGTACTAGTATGTTTAGATGTCCCTGTACACCGAGAAGGAGGCTGGGTTAATGCTAACAATAAATACGGTTTTAGAGAGAAATCCATGGAGTACAAATTGGACGTCATGCGGCAAGTTGTTATAGGTCAGAGTTCCTGAGAACAATCCCAGACATATAGTTCAGCTCAGTCATCAGGCAGATAAGAACATCGAAGAGGCCTACACCAGATCTAGACGAAGTAGATGAGTACTAGCTACCGCAACGGAAGTACAATGTTTCGTTTGTGGCCGCCAGTCCTCAGCAATCTTCGGCAATGGCGCCACTTACCATGAAGTTTTTCACCAAATAACGTTAAAAAATGTGTGAAGTTGAGCTGCCCGGGGGCTTCCTTGACCATTTGTTGCAATATTTTGGGATCGGGGTCACGTCCTGCAATCATTCACGGGTATGAAATGGTGACAAGAACAAAGGTGTCATATGGGAAGGTAAAAACGGCGACACACACAGCAGACACAACTGGGAATAAACAAGGCACTGGGAATGCAAAAAAAAAAAAAAAAGAAAAGACAAGAAAATGGAAAGGGTGCAGTTTGGGAATAAAGCAAAGATATGTAAACAAAGGGTGCATGTGTTTGTGCAGCCTGGAGAATGCTACAGGAAAACAAGTATAATATATGGCAGGATAAAACATGGATGGGTAGAAATCTAGGCACTGGACAAGGTGTTGGTCAAAACGCTTCTGTCCGCACAAGGAAAATACCCATACCAGACAGACAAATTAAGCCCAGAGCCATGCATATAGCCGGGCCCCCAAACTACATTATGGGGTTATAGCAGTGTGGACTGTGCCTATAGGTAAACACACAGTGTCGGACAGCCCTCCTGAAGAAAAACGGACTGCAAAGTACGGCATCAGTGACAAAGACACTGCAGTGGTAATCAACTGCACGGAAACGGCACCAGCAAACTCTATAGCCACACCTTACCATGAAGTTTTTCACCAAATAGTGCTAAGAAAGCAGTGAAGTTGAGTTGACCAGGAGCATCTTTTAGCATATCTTGAAGAATCTTAGTGTCAAGTTCACGGCCTGCAAGAAAATGGGGTCAGGCAGAGGTCAAATAAAAGGGGTTTTAAGGTTAAGAGTGAAGAAAAAAAAAATAAAGAGCAACCCCCATGATTTTCACACAGGTAGGCAATTAGAAAGAATTGAAAAAGCCAAGTAAAACCAAAAATTATACAGAAATAATAAATTAGAAGAAAAAGAGTTGAGTAGGTTAGATCAACGATGTTCACGTAGTACATCGCTGTCCTGGAATTAGGAGTGGCATTTAGTGGAGTGAGACCTTGTGAGTTGGTTCAGTGGGTCGGGGTTGGACAGACATCGTAGTACAGGTCATCCACACCAGGGGAACAGAGATGTCAGAAAGTCCACGAGATGCACGTGACTTTCAGCACAGCAGTATCGAGCAGCAGAATGTGTCAGTTTTTTAGTTAGTCTGACACAACTGCCTTACCATGGAGTTTTTCACCAAATAATGTTAAAAAGTGAGTGAAGTTGAGTTGCCCAGGGGCATCCTGCAGCATTTTGTCAAGGCTTTTAGGGTCTGGGTTAAGGCCTGGAAGACAGGAGGAACTTAACACCGTTGATTCGGTCATAGTGAACAAGGCATAAAGGGAGACAAAGAATCAAGGAAGCAAGGCATGTCAGAGGTGTATGGGAACACATTTTGCATAAATATGGGTTTGGAGAGATTTGCGCCTGGAAATAAGTGTTTAAATATTAGTACCAATGGTTGCTGTTGTAATAAACCTCTCCCTCAATCTGAAAAAAGGAAGATGTGTTATTCAGGGGAAACAAGGCTGCCAAGGCTCACTCAAGCCCCTGAAAAAGAATGGAGCACTCAGAAAACTTTTGTAAAGAAAGGATTTTTTTAGATGGGTAGGATAGGGAATTATTTTATTCAAAGCAAAATAGTGGTTAAAGATTTGTGACACACCTCCAAAGGATGAAACACAAGTCATTGACTAGGAAAAGATGAGCAGGAAAATATATTGTCACATTGATAATTAGTAATTTTGGTTGCATTAAAATGTTGGTGTCAGAAATGGGATATATAATTAGGAGAGGCATAATGTATGCCTGATACAGTTAGAAAGGGTTGACAGAGGAATTTGGACAAAATGTTGGTGTCAGAAGTGGGATATGTAATTAGAAGAGGTATAATGTATGCCTGATACAGTTAGAAAGGGTTGACAGAGGAATTTGGATAATTCCACAGAGATTATATAAACATATATACCAATTATGGTATACACAGGAGGGTTCATATTTAAATAGGTTTGGGTCCAAAATACCAGTCCCTGTGAATGGGTTTAGGTCTGTATACCTGTAAATGGGCTTACTCCTTGTCCGGAGTATGGTTATTGGTCTTCTGTTATGGAACACATGGATTGAGTTGGATCAGATTGGGTGGTTAATGGTTTCATTGCCAGCCCAGAGGGGCTAAGGAGCCCAGAGGGTAACTGCAAATTCCCTTGGTTGGCCTCATAATAGGCACAACTATCTTACCATGAAGTTTTTCACCAAACAAGGTGAGGAAATGGGTGAAGTTACACTGGCCCGGGACTTCACTCAGCAAAGCCTTCAACTTGCTGTCCTCAGAAGGCAAGCCTACATTGTGCATATATGTATATCGCATTAGTTTGACGATACTTAAGGTGATTGTGATTTAATATTCAATTGCGGAAGAGAATGGGACACTTCATAAAAAAATCTCCAATGCAGAACCTTCCTAATTTTTGTTGCGACCTTTCTAAATTGAAAGATTATTAAAATTTGCTACCACTAATCTATGAAGATTGAAACTGCTACAGGAAGTTGGCTTTAGATCAACTCAAACTTGACTTATTCATCACTGTGTATGCTACTTATATGTTTTCTGTTAATTTTAGAAATCTAAAACCAATTATAGGAAACCATAAAAGATAGAGAAACACTTCCTGAAGACATATTAACGGTAAGAAAAATCCAGACAGGAAATGGAAATACATATATACAATGTTTCCAAAACAAAATATAATCAAACATTCAATACCTAGTGCACACAGGCAATCGCTGATTTGTATTCACCCTATGCATACAGTGCAATTGTACATGTACATGTATTTTACATCTTTCCAATAAATATATCAATATGGCTTGTTACGGCACAATATTGACATAATGTCAAACAGGGGTAACAATGAAATGGTATCTATGAAACGGTGTACTTTGTCAGCAATATCACATAACAAAGAATCTCTGAGGATATTGATTACCAGTTCATGAACGATGCACACTCTTTACTTGCAAATACAAACTGCTACTAAATTTTAATCTGCTGTCTGTTGAATCATTTTACATCCAAGCAATCACTAGTATATGTTTGTGTGATGAACCATTGCACATTACACTCTCATTTAAAAAAGAAGAAACAATGTATCGTATTTATACAGAGATCATATGTATATATACCTTGTTTGTAGTAAATTGAAGGACCACACAAACTGTATCATTGTCTTTATATCTTCTCCTAATACCTAGATCTTTTTTTACATTCTAATGTATACAGATTATAGAATTCATACTTATACCATATAATTACTGTTGTTGTGCAACTGAAAGTAAATATCTATCTATCCATTTGGCCATTTAATGTTCTTAATTTTAGACACATGTACCAGAGTAGGCAGTAAAGAACAAGATATCTAGAAGCTCATAGTTTCAAACTTATAATGAATCCTAAAATGAAGCTTACCTATCTGTTGATATATGGCCTGCAGATCAGAAACGTCAATGATGCCGTCTCTGTTCTGGTCAATCATTGTGAAGGCCTGGCATGGAACAAAAAAAGGCATACATTGTAATTGTACAGTTTGGTGTAATGGAAACAAAAGGCATCATTTTACAATTTTGTATAATGGAAATAAAACCACCATTTTATAACTTTGCATGGAAACAAAGGCATCATTATACAATTTCCTATGTCACATTAAAGAGTTGTGTAAATGTATACACGTATATAAAAAGCAAAAATGTCATGGGCAGATACACTTTTTGGTTGCTATATTGTATATACCAGTGACCTTTTACATTTTTAAAATTTAGTTTCTAGAAATATGGAAATTTCCAGAAGTGTATGGACATTTCTAGAAATGCAGACCTCTTTGAATTCCTGGATCTGAGACTGGTTGAAGAGGGCGAAGACATTAGATGTGGCTCGCTGGGCACGTTTTGGTTCGCCATCATCTCCCCCTGAAGTTTCTTCCTTTGGGGCTTCCGCTTCTTCCTCAGTCTTCTTCTCCTTCTTCTTGCTCTTCTTTTCCTTCTTCTGCAAGTGCAGCACAGGAAGACAAAGGTTAATTCACATGGAGGAAGAAATATCATGTGAAAGTGAAAAATAATAGCATGCATCAGTATATCACATACAATCAAGACATACATGTACTGTACCATAAATACATCAGTTGAAGATTTTTAACAACGGAATAAGCTAGCAAATAAAAATGTTAAATAAAAAGAAGCAGAGCAAGGAAATAGTTGGGTTACACTTGCTTATATCAGAACTTTTAAAAGATCTGGGGCTGATTTCCAGAAGTCAACTTACCGGGGTAAGTCTAAAGAGATCTTAGCTCTTAGCATTTAGAAGGCAATGGTTGCCATAGTTATTACAGGACTTAAGTCCATTTGTGGAAAAGAAACTTCTTTTCAAAGAAACTGGGTCCTGTAACAGAAAAGTAATAGATTCAGGGAGAGTACCATGATATAATGGCAGTAGTTGTGACGCTTAATGCACCAAAGGCCATACATGTAGAAGAAAAAAAGTGTTTAGAAGACCTTTAATTTAATATAGTAAAAGCAAATTTAAAAAATATATATATTTCTAGATACAACTATGGAATAGAGTGTCGATATTTTCAGAACAAGTCCATATGACAAACCACAAAATGTGCCACATTTAAACAAATAAACAAAACACATAAACAGTGGAAGGACTGGTGACAGGAAGAAAACGTGTTTGTGCTTCTTTACTCAGTAGGTTTGGATGTTATTGTTGTGTACATATATTAAAATGTCTGGCATCACATGAACATTTTATACTTGTAGGTAGAATTGGAAGTATATAAATGTACATGTACAATGTTTGGCATTTAAGATAAATGTTTTACATTGGTACGTATGGAGGTACTACGTAAATACAATATTTGACATAAGGTGAACAGAAATATGTGGTTTATTTATATACCCTTTTCTCCACATGCCTTAATTGTCCAAACAAAAAACTAGGGTGAATAAGTCACAATATAGCATGAACGTAAACTTCCCTACATATGGGAGGGGATAAAATTTATTAAGGGAGACTCAAAATTTCTACAGATTTTATTTATTTTTTTTTTCTTTTCAATATTTTTTTTTCCAGAGTAATATTTAGAAATATGCATACTAAAGTACATGTATGGGTATGCACATCCACTTAACAAATAGAAACTGCAACAGTGGGTGGGATGACTTTCATAGCTAGGCAGTGATTGCACATACAGGTACAGGTACTCCTGACAATTAATACCCCGGTATGTGCAATGGAGTTTCTCAGGGATCCAGAACACATAAACACCTTGGACAGGGATGAAACAGAATAGATATGATCCCTACGAGCATATTCAATGGAGGTACATATGGTTCCTCTTCCTCATCTTCTGAATTTAAAGTTGATGGGGTCTCACTAAGTGGTTGGTACATGAATTTTTTACCTTTTACCTTCAGTGAAGCCCTTCTTACAGCCTGAAATCACAAGATATTTTCAGCAAAAAAAAATAAAATTTGTCTCGAAAATGATTTCAGTGACTATTAGCAGTAATAACATCGAATAATAGTTTTGCAAACATAAAATAAAATAAAAAAAAGTTAACAAATATGCGCCTATTCTGCACACTGCACTGTGATTTATAGTTGCTACCCACTCGCCATTATTTAAGACAGTAAATGTCTCCCAACATTTTTCTATCATGTAAATTTTTCTCTAAATAATAGTAAAGCTCTTTATACATATTTACTACCAAGTTTTTTAAATCTGCAATATTTATTGACAAATTGTTTTTATGAAAATTGTATTTTTAATAGCTAAATATGTGTAGAAATTAATATGCAACAGGCTGAGAAAGCCTGAAGTTGATTTGACGACTTACTTATTAAAATGCTCTAAGGGACAGAGCTCCATGACGATAACACTATACTAATATTCCGATAAACAGAGAGTATGTGTAGAACATTGCTCTCAATTCACGTTTACAAAGACAACACAAACGATATACATATATATATATATACATGGTCCATGGAATCATTATCGAGGAGGACATGTTAACTACATGTACTAACTACATGTACATGTAGGTGTACAAAGAGATAAATTATAGGACTGGGTGTACACGTAATAAACCAACTGCATCCAACTGGCTTGGACAGCTAGCTTGCACAGACAATAGCCAAGGCACATTCATTCAGTGGCCACATACAGAAATATATATAAATATTTAGCCAAACAGAAAAAGACCCAAATACATGTATGTCCATGGTAGACCATATTATACATGCCATCATGTGCATGGACTGCACAAAGTTAGCCTTCTATGACCATGATGACAGAGTTGCTTTTGAGTTTTTTGTTGTAACTACCAGTACCAGCATGGATAAACTGGTAGACTTACGAAAACAATACAAATAAAAAGTACAAACATAACATACACTAAACAAATGTGGTATTATCATACTGGACCACTTGATACAGTAGCCAATGAGGTCATGACTTGGTAAGACAATTTGGGTCATTGATTTTTATACCCAATAAATTATGGGGAATTATGAGGGAAAGTTATGAGTAACTGCAGGAGTAACTAAACAAAATTATTGATATCTTCTAACATGATCAGTATATGGTAAAGGAAAATAATGAAAAATGGAATGTAAAAAAAAAGTATGAATTAAATAACATCTATCATATCAAAAACGTAATATGCCACTTCAACAGTGTAATATAAATATCATCATACACTAGTTTAGATCCCTGATTTAAACAGACATTTAAAATACTCAACAACTTTTTTCCAGTACTGTAATCCCACCCATCTTCCAGTACTGTAATTCCCTATTTTCCCAGTGGAGTCATTCCCCCCATTTTCCATTACAAATATACATGTACTGTCATTCCCCCATTTTTCCAGTACTGCCATTTTCCCCCATTTAAAGAATACAATGGTTGATAAAAAATCCCCTTTAATATTCATTCTGTATTAGTATTTGTATTAGTAATTTTATTCTAATATGGGCAAGGGGATTTCATTGGTAAAAAGATAACACATTCTTCAAGTTGTGCAGCTTAAACAAATTGAACTTTGGTCAGTTTCTTAAAAAAGAAAGGTCATCCATTCACATGTAACAGCAGTTTTGGACAATGTCCATTAACATCCAGCCAAATTTCATATTCATGCTCCTAAAACCACTGCAGTGAAACATTTTACCATCAAAGTTATTTCTTTTAATTAATTAAGGCACATTAACATCTATTCTACGAAAATAAATTCTCTCTTTTGCAAGAAACTGACCTTAACTGGTGCTTTGAAACAAAGATTTATACAATGTAGTACTGGAGGACCTAATATTTTACTAGGTACTTATTCGGATGAGGGTAGGAATCAGATTATGGAATACCACCCATGTTTTCATTCCTAAAATATAAGATACCAGTATACAGAGACAAGGCAACACTTGATATTCTCTTTCATGAATGTCCCTTAGTGACATTACATGTACACTACAGGTGCATGTTATATATGCAACTGCTACTCACACTGAGAATTTAGCCACTACAGAGTTTTTACCAACATTCAAACATATATGATGGTTGTACCATTCCAATATATTTTTTCCTCTAAGTGCACTGACAGCCACCCAAAAGATGCTTATGGTACATAAACGTTTTAAGTCAAATCAGTGAGGTTGTTTTAGAAGACTTCTTCAAAAATTTCTCTCGAACAGTCCAATTTGAATTTTTTTAGCAGATGAATGTAAGTAAATGCCACATATAGTTGTTACCAAGTATATTAAAAATCATTTTCCCAAGTTAATCTTCAGTATCTGTTTCTTTTTCTTTGAGCTATTCCTATCGGGCAGAACTCGATCCTTTTGCAATGAGTATGTATACTAGTGGGAATGCAGTCATACAAAGCTGTTAATGTCTCGTCATTCCTTTTCGAACACAAACTTCAACAACGTAAAGTCAAATAGTGTGGGTGAGGTGACAAGTCTCAAAAATTATCACAAAAAAAGTACATAAATAATAATTTTCACCAAACTCTGGCCACAAAGCAGGATGTAAACTTTGCGAAATTTGGGAGGGATTCAAACATGGTTACCACGGTTACCTAGGCCTTGTACCCAATGAAAACCCAAGATGAAACTTACCTCCTGAAAAAGGGAATTAAAATAATTATTTTCTTTGAATGGACTCTAATATGGTTTGATTTAATCCATGTCTGTGATGAATATGCAATGAAGTTCTACATACACAAAACATAGTAACTGACTAAATCGATTTGCAGCATCCTCTCAAAATGGAACATATCAGACTTTTATATTAGTTCAAGAAATACATGTAGTAGGATACTGATAGTAACTTTCGCAAAAAGCCACTGACACTGGCACTTCCACCTCGTGCCTTCAACAAATAGTGGGAGCATACATCACTATTATTTATAACTGTTGGATAGATGGTCTACATTGAAGGGAAAAGTGTTATTTATGTAGGGAAATGTGAAACACTCTTTCGATTGGATCAAATATTAGGACTGCAAATACAATTGTCAACAGGCCTGTCTTTAAGGAGGGTTTATCAATGGTATATGGAATTAAGTTGATGGATGGGCACAAGATAAGCTGGGATCCCCCTGATATGGGTCTGCACCTATAGATTACTATTGCTTCCTTGAGAATGTGCTCTTGCAATTAAACCGAAGAACACCAATGACATACTAGTTTAAACTAGTTTAAACAAATATCTGTCTGTCATTACCAAACAAGAACAAATCAATTTAAGTAAATTTCTACACCACCACTGCAAATATTTAAAGAAAAATCACTAATGCTCTAAGCTTTATTTTTTTTGCAGTCATTTTCTGCTTTTTTTTACAGTTGGCATTAATATGAAATGAAACACATGCATATAGCATTTCTTTCAATCTTACAGTGGTTCATCTAGACAACTAGCTTTTTAAGAGTGATAAATAATTTATGCAAAGGAAAGAGTCCAAAAAGGAATACAGATAAAATCAGGTAAATTTTTGGAATATTATCGGTAAAAATATATTACTAATTACTAGTACATCTTGTGTCAGTGCAAGTGTACTTAATTCCACAGAAGAAAATTAAACTAAAACATTAAGCTCATGCAGAGATAGAGACTGCCCTGATATGGCACTATATGGCCATATCTTGTTTTCTCAAGGAATGAAGCTGTAGCTTTTAGGGGAATATCTCATGGTCCAAAATAGCATTAGTATAAACACAAAGCTTAGGGGAGGGGAGATGATTCTTCACTGAGAAAAAGAAAGAAAGAAAGTAAAAAGAAGGAAGAAAGCAAGAAAGATGGATGAGCTACCCGAGAGGGCCATGTGTGGCTTGAGCAGCATCAAAATGCGTTCAACAAGTTTTATAACAAGGAAAGTTAGAACAATCCCAGATGGGCTTCACACGGGTTGTCAAATGTTTTTAAGTCCATCATTTTCAGCAAAGGAAATCATTTGGATTCTGTT
>JAAUYG010208308.1_pt1 | contig 26747 bp, 21 predicted proteins | sample 7278091 | NCBI WGS metagenome assembly JAAUYG01 (sample SAMN14350201, study PRJNA611818) | marine sediment metagenome | isolation source: surface marine sediment (0.6m) | place: French Polynesia: Moorea | collected 2018-08 | reverse complement strand
TGACGCGATAATCGGCTCTATCCGGCTCCATTGTTCGTTTGTAAGTTCCATCCTGATTTTATTACATAATCAGGCATCGATGTCTAGAATTTATTTTGAGATACGCTCTAGATAATATGTCTATATCGAGGCTAATTATTTCTCCCGATCATATGAATGATAAAATTCTTGTCGCAATTCCAGATGGTTTCGGACTATTTATTTCCAATGAATCAGGACATTCATGGGAACACGTAGCCAAGAGTAACTATAGAATAACTGGAGCGACATATATAAAACAAGAAAATACCAATCGATTGCTCATATCAACAGAGGATGGTAGTATTTTTTTGTCTGGTAATACATTTAAAGAGTGGACTTTTAAGGGGAGGATAGCTAAAGCTGGTAGTGTTACATATCTTTCTAAATATACGATTGAAGGAGGGCAAGGCGTTATTTTTATCGGAACCGAATTGGGCGGCTTATATAAGACCAATGATTTGGGTTTATCTTTTAAAAAAATCCCTATTTCGACTGGAACTGAAAAAGAGAAGCGGACAGCTCATATTACCTCAATAAGGACAGTCCAAAAAGCTAATGGCTCAGTTCGATTGTTTGTTACAATGTGGAATCAAGGATTTTTCTTTTCTCCCAATGGCGGTGATGAATGGTTTGAAATGAACTCAGGTTTAAAGAAAGATTCCCAAGCCGATAAGCGCCAATGTGCGCATTTTAGCAAATTAGAAGTTTCCCCTACATATTCTACCGATGGATGCGCATTTATAGCCGGTTTCGCAGGTTTGTTCAAATCAACTAATCATTGTAAGACCTGGATTGAAGTCGAGACTAGACCGGCTAGAAATGTTGAAGGACTGTCCCTTTCGCCTTCATTTGAAAACGACGGCATTGTTGCGATCGCCACATACGATGGTGGCATTTATACTAGTGCAGATCGTGGGCGAAATTGGAAATGTAGAAATGTCAGCCTGCCATCGTCTCATATTTGGGATGTTTCGTTAATAAAGAACCAGAGCAATGAATTGTTATCGCAGGCCCTGATCAATAGTGGATTTTTATCTACGCGATGGGATCAAAGCGGCTGGGTTTTAAACCGACTGGCAACAGATAAAGGCTGGAAACATATTACGGAAAGATTCGAATGCACTTCATTAATTACCAAGATTGCAAACAGATTACTTGAGACGACAGATAAGCCTTTCCCCACCCTGATAGAGGTCGCGAAAAGGTTTCGAGTCTCAGATAATGTCTTTCTTGGTACGCGGCGGAAAGGTATCCTCAGATCTGATGATGGAGGAAAAACTTGGAAACATATGTGGGTTGGCAATCATAACTGGATTGTAAATTTAAAAATGTCGCCGAATTACGAACAGGATAGTACAGTTTTTGCGAGTGTAAGACTTAGAGGTGTATTTAAATCGATCACACAAGGTGGCAGCTGGGAGAAAATAAACAAAGGCCTGTCATCATCAGCTATAAATTATGGGGGGCTTGGATCATACGTTTTAGCTCTGTCTCCTGATTATAAAAATGACATAACCGTGTATTTTGGATCCGCTGACGGTTTATACATGCAGGATATGCAAAATAAAACTTGGAAAAGAATTAAAGTGCGTTCTCTGACGGGCAACGAGTATATTCGGGCCATTGGTGTATCTCCGAACTTTCGGCATGACCATATGATGCTTGTGAGCGTGAAAGGTCATGGATTGTATCGGTCAGAAGATCGCGGTGGCTCATTTGAACCGATATCAACAGGTCTCATCAAACGCCATGAATCTTTGAAACTGTTTCGTTTTTCACCAAATTATACTCATGACCAAACTATTTACGCAGCAAGTGCCGAAGAAGTCTACATGTCAATTAACAAAGGTCATAGTTGGAAGCGACTTGATCGTCCAGTAAGATATGAAGATAGAAGTGACTATCTAATCTATAGCGGTATCTGGCAGTTGAAATGCAATCGTGATTACAGTTGTCGAACAATAAATTGTAGTAAAGACCCCAATGCCAAAGTGTCCCTGGTATTTAGCGGTCAGGGAATTACGTGGCTCGGACCGAAAGGAAGCGAGTACGGCCCGTCTAAAGTTTTTATCGATGGCAGGCATGTGTCCACAATCGATCAATACAGCACCACAACCCACAAAATAGCCCCCATTTTTTCACATACTGGAATGCCACCAGGTCAACATACCATAACAATTGAGGCCAGTAAGGCTCAAAACAAAAAAATGCAGCGCTCCATTGCGATCGATGCTTTTGAATTGCTCTGATTTTTTTGGGTCGCGGTGATCCAAGAATAAAAAAATGATCTACACGGGCAATGCGAGAAAGGTGTCACCCTAAGGCCATGAAGGTTGACAGAGATAAAAGCGTTCTAAATTGAAGAACTCTTCCATTCAAACTAATATATTCACAATTGACAAACTTTATAGAAGGTCTTTCTACCAATACTTGTGTAGATTATTCCTTATCCACGGTTCATCCGTAGCCATACACCCACAGTCTATCTATATGCTTACAGATCTTCGCAGTTTTTCAAGTAGGCGTCCCCCTGGGCCAGGATTTTCTCGCGTTCGCCCGCATCCATCCGCTCCAACACCCGATACATATTGCCCATGCGGGGGTTTTTTCCCAGAAGCCGGCGGTGCCGGTCCAAAAAGTGCCAGTAGAGACTGTTGAAGGGGCAGGCCCTGTCGCCATGGCGCCGTTTGCGATCGTAGTGGCATTCCCGGCAGTAGTCGCTCATCTTGTGAATGTAGTTGGCCGAGGAGACGTAGGGTTTGGTGGCGATCAGGCCGCCTTCGGCGAACTGGCTCATGCCGCGAGTGTTGGGCATTTCGACCCACTGGATCGCATCCACGTAAACCCCCAGATACCAGGCATCGATCTGATCGGGATCCACCCCGGCCAGAAGCGCGAAATTGCCGGTGACCATCAGACGCTGGATGTGGTGGGCATAGGCGTAGTCAAGGCTCTGGCCGATAGCCCGGGCCATGCAGTGCATGCGGGTCTCACCGGTCCAGTACCAGCCCGGCAGTTGAGCGTCGTGGCCGAAGAAATTCATGTCCTGGAATTTTGGCATGAGGGCCCAGTAGACGCCGCGCATGTATTCGCGCCAGCCCAGGATTTGACGCACGAAGCCTTCCACCTGGGCGATGGTGATGTGCTCCTGATCGTCTTCCCAGCGGCTGACGGCCGCTTTGATGACTTCCAGGGGGTCGAGTATTTTGACGTTGAGGGCAAAGGAGATCCGGCTGTGAAACAGACTCCAGCCTTCGACGGTCATAGCGTCCTGGTAGGTGCCGAAGTGGGGCAGGCTGTGTTCCAGGAAGTGCTTCAACTGGGCCAGGGACTGGCGCCGCGTCACCGGCCATAGGAGGGTGTTGCCGGTCGTGCGGCCGAAATGCCGAACCTTCATCGCCGTCAGCGTTTTAAAGATGGCCCCGACGTCGTTCTTGAAACGCTTGGGCTCGGGTATGGGCACCTTGCCGTCATAGCGCTGGCGGTTGCTGGTGTCATAGTTCCATTTGCCGCCGACCGGCTTGTCGTTTTCCACTAAAATGTCGTGCTGCTTGCGCATCTCGCGGTAGAAGCGCTCCATGAGGTAGCGCTTCTTGCCGGCGAACATCTTTTTGACGTCGTCGCGGCCGGTGAGAAAGTGCTCGCTGTCGAAGGCCCCGGTCTCGGTGAAAAGACCTGCGGCAATGACCTCGAGCTGTCGATCCAGGCGGTATTCATCCGGCCGCTGATATTCGAAGCGCTTTATCTTGTGTCTGCGGATCAGACGTTTCAGATTGGACGCAAAATCCTGCTGGTTATCAGGGTCGTCGAGGTGCAGGTAAGCCACGCGGTGGCCCTTCTTTTGCAGCCACTGGGCGAACGCGCGCATGGCGGCAAAGAAGGCCAGAATCTTCTGGACGTGGTGCAGAACGTAGTCGGTTTCCTGGCGCACCTCCATCAGGACATAGATCACGCGATCGTCGGTTTTTCGAAACCAGGAATGCCGCGGGTTAAGTTGATCGCCCAGGATCAGGCGCAGGGTGTGGGCAGCAGCCATCAGGCCCCCTTGCTGCGGTGCACGCGCTGGTCGACTTTGTGGACATAGGCCTTGATGTCGCACTTGCGCTCCAGCCCGCTGGCCGCCATGTAACGGATCTTGCCAAACACGGGCCGCTCGGACCAGGCCCGGTCATGTTTGCCGTACACCCAGGCCACACCGGCAAAGGAATTGGGGTCACGCCCGTCCAGAAAGTACTTGTTGTTGATCGCCAGCGTGGTGTCGAATGCTTCCCCGGGATCGGGCGTCCACTCCAGAATCTTCTTGCCCCAGTACATGCGCATGTAGTTGTGCATGAACCCCGTAAACTTCATCTCACGCATGGCCGCATTCCAGTAAGGATCGTGGGTCCGGGCCGCTTCGAGTTCCTCCCGGCGGTAGACATGCGCGCGCCGGTCGCCGGCGTGCTCAGCCAGGGTCTTGTGTGCCCAGTCCGGCAGGCAGCTGAAGCGATCATAGTCGGATGTGTAGTAGACAAAATTGATTGCCAGCTCGCGCCGCACGATAAGTTCCTCCAGGTAGGCGGCCCGGTCGATCCCCTGCCCCGCGCGGGCGTCGCGCACCTGGAGAGCGAGATAGACCGGCGAGATCTGACCGAAATGCAGGTAGGGGCTCATCATGGAGACATCATCGGTCTGAGGCTGGTTGCTGTGGCTGTCGTAGTGGGCCAAGCGGTGGCGGATGAAGCTGCGCAGCCGTTTCCGGGCTTCGGCCGTGCCGCCCTTGAAAAACATCGTCACGGGCAAAACGCGGCGATCGATCTTGAGGCCCGCGAGCACGGCGTCGATATCGTCGAGTCCGATGCCTTCCAGATTCAACTCGAGGGAGGAATTACGCGGCGTGGCCGCCCGCGGCAACCGGAGATAATCGTCCAGGTGCTTCTGGATCCGGGGCCGAATGGTGCGGGCGGCGTACTCGGCCTTGGTCGACACCACCGCCACGGGCACGACCACGTCGCCTTCCACCGCCACGACCCGGCATGGCGCCTGGTCCGCAAGCTCCCGGCGCCATTGACGCTGGTGGCGGGTGTAGCCCACGTCGCAGACGATGAGGGCCGCCCGCTGCCCCAGTTCGAGCGCCACCGCGGCCGGTTTCCCAAGACGCACCACGAGGCGGATGCCCTTGCGCCGCAGGGACGCGGCCACCTCCTGAAGCCCTTCGAGCATGAAACGGTAGTGCCGCTGATTGGCCTCGGGATAGTCGTCCATGAGACCGAAACCCACCACCACCGGGCGCTCGAGGCGGTTGGCTTCCCGGACGGCCAGATCCAGGGCGGGGTTGTGCTCGACCCGCTGGGACTGCTGCATCCAGTAGAGGACATAGTCGCCCCCCGCAACCGCGCGATCGTTCAACACCTGTATACGCGTGTCTGTTACGGCCATATTCTACCCCCAAATTAAACGGGCGGTTTGTCATTGGTGGTTTACTTTTGTTTCGCGCAACGCCAATCGATGCCAAAGCCTTGAAGGGAATGGGGAACGCCGCACCAAATGACGTTTCAGCCCCTCTTTGTCCCGCGCCGAGCATCGGGGGCCGGTTCGGGGAAAAGCGTGTCGGCCTGTTTGAGCGCAGCGAGTTTCGCCACGCGCCGATCCTGTCACCGACGCGCAGGATCAAGCGGGACAAGGGCGCCTTCTTTTGGTTACTTTTCTTATGCGCATAAGAAAAGTAACATGATAGAAATCCTCTGGAATCGAGGATGTATTTTCTCTCCAACACCAGTAGCGGCCGGCGGAATCAAATCATGAACACATCCCGTTAGAACGGATTGTCAGCGCAACTATTGCTTCCCCGCTTGCATCGCCTCGTAGAACTTCATCCGCTCCAGCCATTCGTGCATATCGATGGTAGCTTTGGACAGCTGGTAGCGGCCGTCGGCAAAGACCCCATAGTCGCCTCCCCCCGCCATAGCCGCGGCGAAGCGCACCGTGTTGGCATAGAACAACCAGGTGTTGCTCCACATCCGCTCGCCATGCTCGTCAAACGGATTGGCTTTCTGGGCCAGGCCCTTGGCGTAACCCCGCTCCCAGCCCTCGACCATGAGGTCGGTGACCGTCCGCACGGCCGCGTTCGAGCGTTGGATGGTGTTGTGGTAGCGGCGCCAGTGGCCCTCGACCCACGACGTGCCGTGGCAGGCCAGGCAGGTGGCCTGCATGGTCTGGGTATGGGCGGCCTGTTCTTCGGGGCTCAGCAGATACTTGTCGGCGAAGCCGCCTTCGAAGTCGGTGGGCAGGGGCAGGCCGTCCTTGTTGCGGATAATGGTGGTGTCGGGCGACTTGGGCTGGGGATGGGCGTAGATCAATCCGAAAATCCGCCAGGACAGGCGGTTTTTCATCTCGTGGGTGCGCTCGTTGATCACCTCGCCATCGGTGTTCACCAGAAGGCTGACGTGGCAGGTGGCGCAGGTGGGCGCGGTGAAATCCTGGCCCACCGTCCAGGGCACGGCCTGAAAGTCCCACTCCTGTTTCTTGGAAGAATAGATGTTGCCGTGCTTGCTGGCACTGTAGACCTTGAAAGCCGGCACGTCCGGTCCCACGTGACACTCTTTGCAGGTGTGCGGTTTGCGGGCCACCTCGATAGAAAATGAATGCCGGGTGTGGCAGGCCGAACATGAGCCCTTGCTGCCGTCCAGATTGATCCGTCCCACGCCCTGGTTGGGCCAGCCTTCGGTGACCGGAAACTCGAGCTCGCCGGCATCGGTGTCGCGCACCTCGGTGCCGCTGACCTTGAGCGCGGTGCCGTGGCAGTAGAGGCAGGCTTCCTCCCGGGTGGCCATGTCGGGCGCTGCGGTCTTCAGCTGGCCCTTCTCCAGCGTGCGGTTGCCCAGGATCGAGTGCTCGAGCTGATTGTAAACCGTGTTGTCGACCAAGTTGGCGTAGGCGTGGGCCATGACGTTGCGTGAATACTGGTCGGCCTCGACAGCATGACAGGTGCGGCAATCGTCCGGGCTGACCACGGTATGGACATCATAGCCGTTATGCTCGAAAGTGCCCGCGCCGTGGGCCTCGGGACGCAGGTTGTGACACTCGGCACAGCCCACGGCGACCTTTTGCAGGTCCTCGGGGATGTTCTTGCTGGACACCTTGAGCGCCAGGCCTTCGGCCTGAAGGGCTTCGGCCGGTGTGATGGCCGCATGGCGGCTCTTCTCCCAGCCCGCCACGATGCCCGGATGAAAAATCGCATGGCATTCCAGACACTCCTGGGTGGCGTCACTGAGGGGGGGCGTCTCCCCGCAAACGATGGCAGGCCAAATAAGCAACACGACAACAAACGACAGGGACCGGCGGTAAATCACGGAAACCTCCTTAGGAAACGTTCAAGCATCAGGCAGGCAATGCGAAGATGCGTTGCAGGGCATGATAGCGGAAACGGAAAATTTCGTCCAGCTTGCGCCGGATTAAAACGGCATGCATGCCGATACCGATGAGACCGTAGGGCAGGCTGTAGTGGACCTCATCGGTTTTTTCGACCCCCCCGGGCACTTTCCGCAGGCAATGCTGATGGTGCCAGAAGCGATAGGGCCCCTGGCGCTGCTCGTCCACGAAATAGCGGGGCGCGGCCACCTGGGTGATCTCCGAAACCCAGGGGACGGCAATACCGGCCAGCGGACGGATGCGGTAGGTGATGATCAAGCCGGGATGAATGCGGGCCGGCACCTGCGATGTGATCCTGAAGTCCAGCCAGGGCGGCGTGATCAGCCGCAGATTGGCAGGATTCGAGAAAAACCGCCAGGCCGACTCAAGATCGGTCGGCAGGATCTGGCGGCGTGTGAGGGTAAAGGTCTTCATAGCGGCTGTTCGCTGTTGGTGTCATTTCCCATTGCCCCGCGCTGAGCATCGGCGCTGCTGACGGAAAAAGCGCGTCGGCTTGTTTGAGCGCAGCGAGTTCCGACGCGCGCCGTCCGCATCGACGACGCGCAGGAAGAAGCGGGGCACGGGCGTTTTCTTTTGGTTACTTTTCTTTTCACGCGAAAGAAAAGTAACGTTAAAAAAAGGCACATGAATGAATCGGAGCGTACAACAGTGAACATCAGTAGGCGGGACGGGCCCCAAATCACAGTTTACAAACCACCGCCGATTCCGCCTCGACGGCTTCGGGCCCATCCAGCACCTTTTTCCCGGTGCGTCGGGCCACGGTTTTGAGCATGCCCTGAAAAAGCCAGGTGTGGGCCGGCAATAGGGAATACCAGTAGGCGATGCCCGCCAGGCCCCGCGGCAGAAACCGCGCCGCCATCTGAAGGCTGGTGCGCTTGGGGCCCTCGCTTTCGATACGAAACTCCAGCAGGGCATCGCCCGGGGCCTTCATCTCGGCCAGCAGCAGCATGCGATGCGGCGGCTCAAGGGCCACCACACGCCAAAAATCGAGCCCGTCGCCCACGCGCAGGTTCACCGGATCCCGCCGCCCGCGGCGCAGCCCCGGCCCCCCCACGGCACGATCCATCAGCCCCCGCAGCCACCAGAGCGACTGGGCGAAATACCACCCGTTGCGCCCCCCGATCCGCTGGATGGTGTCCCAGACCTCCTCCGGCGAAGCTTCCAGCACGATGCGATGGGCTTCATTGAGTACCGTGCCGCCGGCATAATCGGCATCACCGCAGGTGGTCCATTCGGGGGGCAGCACCCCCCCGCCGTCGAACCAGCAGGTATCGACCTTTTCCTGGCGAATCCGATCGAGCGCGATGCGGATGGTTTCGCGGCTGTCGATCAGCTTCACCGGCACCATTTCCCGGATGCGGTCGTCCTTGCAGACCACGGGGATACTGAGCCCTTCGGCCAGCGGTTGGGCGATGGATGACGGTACCGGGGTAACCAGGTGGATCCATTTGGCGCTCAACCAGGGAGTCAATACCGGCACGGGAATGATCAGGCGTTTCCGGAGGCCGGCCTCCTCGGCGTAAATCCGGATCAAATCGCGATAGCTCAGGATATCGGGCCCACCGATGTCCAGGGTCTGGCCGATGGTGGTCGGGGCCAGCAGGGAGCGCTCCAGATAGTCCAGCACGTTGCGGATCGATATCGGCTGGCAGGGGGTCCCGACCCAGCGGGGGGTGATCATCATGGGCAGACGGTCCACCAGGTAGCGCAGCATCTCAAAGGAGGCGCTGCCCGCGCCCACGATCATGGCCGCGCGCAGGTTGGTCACGGGCACCGCCCCGCCCATCAGGATTTTCTCCACTTCGTGGCGGGACTTGAGGTGCTTGCTCAAGGCCTCGTGATCCTGCTCGCCCAGGCCGCCCAGGTAGATGATGCGCTTCAGGTCGTTGTGGGCCGCCGTCGCGACCATGTTCTCGGCGGCCGTCCGGTCGGCCCAGGCAAACTTGCCCTTGGCCGCATTCATCGAATGGATCAGGTAATAAGCCACGCCGCAACCCCTGCCGGCCGCGATAAACGCTTCGCGGTCCAGAGCGTCTCCGGCCACGACCTCGAGCGCAGGATGACGGCCCCAGGACCGGCACAACAGGCGCTCGGGTGAGCGCGCCATGGCCTTAACCTTGAAACCGGCGTCCAGCAGGCGGGGAATCAACCGCCCCCCCACATAGCCGGTTCCCCCCGTAACCAGTATGGGTTTTTCCATCATAGTGGGCTTTCCAGTTGTTAATTCAATCGATGTCGGTATCGAATGGTGACGACCGCGGCAAGGTTCTCGTAACGAAACCGGTGCCGCCGCCGTCCCTGACAATCAGCGATGCGGCGCCACCAGCAACAGGCCTGGATGAGTACTGCACGGCGCTATCTAAGAGCATGGGGCCACCCCCGGTCGCTGGATCGCGTTGAGATGTTTCCGGGCAAGGCATCCGTAAGGTCAAACTGTACACGCGGTACCGTGAGCCTGAGGTAACGCCGCCCGGGGGCATCTCAATGCGATCCGGCCACGGGTTAGACGTGGTTGCGCAACTTCAACTCCACCGGGTGCGGATTTAAATAGGACTGCTGCTCGAGATAGGGCTGGTCGTATTTGCGCACATAGTGCCGGAAGAGCGTGAGCGGCACCACAATGGGTACCAGTTGCTCCTTGTAATGCCCCATGACCTCCAGCAGTTCCTGCTTTTCGTCCGCCGTCAGATTCTTGCGAAAATAGCCGAGCATGTGCAGCATGACATTATAGTGCTTTTTTATGGTGGTTTTAAGCCGCAGGGCCTCAAGCAAAAGCTTCTCGTATTCGAGGTAGAGCAGGCTGCAGCCCATCCCCTTGCCATGGGCGGTCATGGCGCCCATCTGTTTCAGATGCTTGGGGCTGTGGGCCATGAGGGTCAATTTGTTGCGGGAATGAAAATCGACCACATTACCCACGCAGGAGCGTCGCTCACGGGTATCCCGCCAGCGCTGGAGGGTGAAGACCTGCTCGATGAAATTCTCCCGGATCGAGGGATTGCGCAGGCGCCCGTCGTCCTCCACCGGAATCAGGGGGAAGTGGTCCATGAAAGCCCGGGCGAAAATGCCGACCCCCTTTTTCTGGGGCATGCCCTTTTTTCCGTAAACTTTGACCCGGACCATGCCGCTGCTCGGCGAGTCACTCTTGAATATGAAACCGCACAGGCCTTCCTGTGCAAGTTCTTTAAGCCGGCCGCGCGCCCATTTTTTCATGCGGTCGGTATGATCGACCTTTGTCTTGGTGGTCACGAGCTGCGGATCTTCCGGATCACCCACCAGCCGGAGGGTTTCGCGTGGGATGCCCAGGCCGATCTCGACTTCCGGGCAGACCGGCACCCATTCCACGAACTGCCCCAGGGTGTCCGTGAGATAACGGTCGCGCTTGTGCCCCCCGTTCCAACGCACGTCATTGCCCAGAAGGCAGGAGCTGATGCCGATTTTGATTTTGGCGGACATGATGAATCTCCTTGCGGTGTTGCGATTCGCGAACAAAATGAATCTGACAGTTCTTGCTCAAAGCGTCAAGGCGGATGGCGCGGCTTTTCCATTCCCGGCAGCATCCTCGACACTCGGGCGATGGTCGCTCCCGGATTAGCTCCGATCATTTTGAGTGTTGTCGTCTCCGTCCGCGTTTCCGAGGATGACGATTCCCAGATAGCCGTCCACCGTGACCACGTCACCGGAAGCCACGAAACGCATGATCTCGGGCACGCCCGTCACGCAGGGTAGCCCGTATTCACGGGCGATGATGGCCCCGTGGATCAGCATGCCGCCGCGCCGCTCGACGATCCCGGCCGTCAGCGGCACCACGAAGGTCATGTTGGGGTCGACCGCATCGCATATGAGGATTTCACCGGAGCGAAACCGCCCCAGGTCGTCGGACGAGCGCACCACCCGCGCCCGTCCCCGGGCCAGTCCGGGGCCGGCCGGCTGGCCCACCAGCTGGCGAGCCTTGAGAGCCGCGGTTTTAGGCGGCGGTGCGGGCGAAGCGGACGCAAGGCCGGAAGACAGCGGAAACCGCGCCACCATTTCCGCCAGCGCGCTATCGGGCGCGACGGCGGATTCGAGCCTGCGGGATCCGGCCCGCACGGCGCGCCGCAGTTGCGCCTCGATCCGCCCCAGGTGAATGTTGTCGTCGTCGCGCAGGCGGTAGCTGGCCCGGGCCAGATCGAGAAGCCCGGCGGCCCATTGACGCTCCTCGCCCTTGAAACACGCCAGGAATTCAGCCTCCGCCCTGGCCGGGGCCATTGCCGCCGGACGGCCGGCAGCCTGCGGGGCGGCGGCCATTTCGATCAGCAGCGCGATCAGGTTGCCGCCGGGAAGATCGCCGGCCCGATCACCGGTGACACTCGATGAAAGATCGCCGTAGGCGGCCAGAAATTCGTCCAGGGCCCGCTGGAAGGGATGATCGGCCGCCGGCAGCCGGCCTTGGCGCAGACTTTCCGCCAGATCGGCATCCCCGCGTACCCGATCCGCCAGTCCCTCCAAGCGGCGGTTGCGCGCCAGGCTTTCCATAGGGGTTGCCGTCAGCAGCGTCGCGAAAGCGTAAGGATCCCTGGGCTTGAGCGCATCGTTGTATACCTGGCCGAACAGTCGGACCCCGTGGGCGAAAGGAATGAACTCGGCGTAGTAGACATTGCCCCAGTGATGGTTGATGTCTCCGCGCCGCTTGATTTCCGCGGCCAAATCGGCGTCCGTTAACGCCTCGAGGTCGGTTTGGGCCAGCGCCTCGGCCGTGTGGACCATCTCCGGGATGAACTCGCTTTCAATCTTTCGGCGCAGCGCGCAAAGATTGTCATAGCTGCGCCGCAAACTCAGGTACCAGCCCCGCTGGTCGCGTCCGCCGTCGACCGTGGCCGTAATCGGCCGCGCCTGGAGAAAGGTGAAGTTCTCGTCGGCCAGCGTCCATTCAACGTCCTGGGGCCCGCCGAACCGGGCCTCGATCTCACGGACGGTGCCAAACAGGCGGGCGAGTGCCTGGCCTTCCAGACAGCCTCCCTGATCGGGAAGCGACGGCGCCGCCCGAACGACTGTTCCCTGCTCATCCGGCAGGACCGCTTCATGTTCGTCCGCAGGCGTAAAAGCAAGCACCTCGCCGCTGTCACGGTCCAGAATCCAGCGCGCGGGCTGGATCCGGCCGTCCACCAGACCCTGGTTGAGACCGGGCACGGCTTCGACCACCGCCTGGCGCGGATCCAACGGATTGACACTGAAAGCCACGCCGGAGCATGTCCCCGGGATCAGCGTTTGAACCAGAACGGCCATGTCGCTGCGCGCGGGCGAGAGCCCCAGCTCCTGCCGGTAAAGCAGGGCCGCATCGGACCACAGCGACGCCCACACCTTGCGCACATGCTCGAGCACGGACCCCAGACCCCGGATGTTGACATAAGATTCGTGCAGCCCCGCGAAGGAGGCCCCGGCGCTGTCTTCGCTCGTGGCCGAAGAACGGATCACGGTGGGACCGTCCGCCAGCCCCGGCCGCAGTGCCTGCACCAGTGTCTGTTTCAGATCGGAGGGCCAGGCCGCACGCAAAAACAAATTGCGAATGCGAAGAGCGGCGTCCCAAATCTCTTCCCAGCGCATGTCTTCGAAGGCCTTGCGGTTAAGTTCCAGCAGGATCCGGTCCTCGAGGCCGTTGGCCTCGACAAAGCGGCGGTAGGCTGCGGCCGTGACCACAAGGGTCGGGGGCACACGCAAGCCTTCGGCCGCAAGCCGGGCCAGATTGCAGCCCTTGCCGCCCGCCTGGGCCAGCCCGTCAGGCGCCACCGTATCCAGGGGAAGAACGAAGGCTTCAACCGACATGGTATTCCATGACTTTCTGGAAGCGGTTGACAAGATAATAGGTGCGCACGGCCAGGCGCAGCAAGGCGGTGGTGGGCGCGGCCACGAAGTCTTCCAGCTGGGAATGGCGTTCGCGAAATGATGCCAGGGGACCCTCGGCTTGCGGCCCGGTGACCTCGGCCACCGTGCCGACGGCCGTGACGGCGGCGGCCTCGTAAACGTCCGCCTGGCGATTCTGGCTGTTGTCCACCAGGAGCGCCGCGCGCGGTTCCGTCCTCAGGTTGGCAAACTTGCGCGTGGCCCGTGAAGTCGCGAAGTAAATTCCGGAGAGATCCGCATCGGCCACCACGCACACGAGGCTGGCATAGGGGTGCCCGTCGGCGCTGCAGGTGGACAGCACGGCCAGCCGCTGCCCCGAGAAGAGGCTCTCGATCGCCGTGCGAACGTCACTACCATCGTCCACAGCCACTCCTTTCATTGCGAAGGTTAATATCGATCAGGTTTGATGGCCGCAGGGCGATCACCGCCCGGCTGGCGGGTGAAGCGGCAACGCCACGCTCCAATGGTGCGTACGGCCGACGCCGTGTCAATCGGGGTCAATCGTCCCTAACCTGGCGGCGGCGGCAGCCCGACCAGACGTCGGCGATCCGCCAGGGATCCCAGTTCGCCCAGGCGCTCGTGCAGTCGGCGGCATTCCGCCAGCGTCATGCGATCGACGCGCTCGATGACCAAAATCTCCTCGGTGGCATCGGGGAATGGGTCCTCCCCGGGTGCCGTTTCCGCCGTGATGATCAACCGGTTGTAGATCAGGCTGCGGGCGGCCAACAGATTCTGCCGGTCGGCCGCGGGCGCCTGCCCGAAGATGAGGGCCAGGGTGAGACGATCGCCCGGTCCGTAAAAGTGTGCGCGCCGGCCGGCGGCGCGATAGACATCCCGCAGCAGAAAAAGGGGCCGGATCACGGCTTCCGGCGGCAGCCGCCGCCGCAGCTCCTTCAAAAGCCTCAGGTGCAGGTAGCCGGCTTCAATATAGACACGGCCCTCGTCATCTTTCAAGCGCGCGGCGATGGCACGGGCCCGCAATCGATCCCGCAGCACGAACCGGGCCGCGTCCGCCGCCGCGAAAACGCAGACCGTTGCCAGAAGGCGGTCGAAGTCGTTCCCGGCCGCGGCGCCGTAGAAATCCAGAAGACGGCCGGTGGCCTCACGCTCGGCGGCATACACCGGCCACAAGCGGGGATCGTGCCTGAAATCCGTTGGTCGGCCGCCGTCGCCCAGGTGATCGTGGATTTTCATCAAGCGCTCGATGAACGGCTCGCAGGCCCACACCGCCGTTCCGCGGTCCGCCAACGTCCGGAGAAGCCGGGCCGTGGCGCGCACGAAATCCGGGTATTCAAAATCGACGGTCTGCAGGTATTCCTCCGGCGAGAGCTTGCCGGCCAGCATGCGGTCGAATTCCGGGGTGGCCGGATCCTCTACGATGACCTGGTCGCAGCGGGCCATCTGTTTTTCGGCCAGAGGCAAGATTTCGGGACGATGGGAGGAAAGCGCCAGGGTGAGGTGCAGCGGCATAAGGCCCTCGTGGATGTCTGCTGTAGGTTTGGGAAACGCCGCCGGGTTCGGCGGCGATGACTGGTTCCTCGCATGGCATCGTCGCCGACGCCAACCCAGCCGGCCCAATCAACCGGGTGCGGGCGACAACCCCATGCGCGCCAAAACTATTGACACCATAAGGCCTGGAAGCTCAAGGGTCGAGGGGGGCCGGGGATGGGTCTGCGGCTGACGGGCGGTTCGTGAGATAGACGCCCGAAAGCACCAGGAGTGTCCCCACCAGCAGTGAGGCCGTGAGGGGCTCGCCCAGGATTAAAAAACTGAAGACGATGGCGCTGACCGGCACGAAATTGATGAAAATCCCGGCCTTGGTCGCACCAATGCGCTGAATGCCTTCATAGTACCAGACAAAGCCCAGGACGGTTCCGAAAAAGCCGAGGTAAAAAAGGGCCAGCCAGTCGGTCCGGGTGAAGGCCGGCCAGGCGGCGGGCAGGCCTTCCTGCCAGGCCGGCAGGGCCAGGCACAGGGTCCCGCTCAAGGAAGCATACAGAATCGAACTCAGCGGGGACATTTCCTTCAGGAGCGCCTTGCCCAGAAGCGAGAAGGTCACCCAACTGGCCACGCAACCCAGGATGAAAAGTTCGCCCGGGCCCACCGTCCCGCCGCCCAGGGCGGCCCAGCTGCCGCGGGTGATCACAACCACGGCCCCGCTGATCGACAAACCAATTCCGGCCAGGCGCACCGGGGTAAGGCGTTCCCGGAAGATCAGGGCCGAAAAGAGCGCGATGCCGATGGGGTTGTTGGCGATGATGATCGCCGCCCGTCCCGCCTCGATCAATTTCAGGCCCTTGAAAAAAAAGACATTGTAAGCCAGCACGCCCGTAAGGCCCAGAAGCAGGACGGGCAGGAGCTGCTGGGGCCGGATCGCCGGCAGTCGGCCCTCGATTTTCCAGGCGGCCAGAAGCAGAAACAGCGAGGCGATCGCAAAGCGCAGAAACGCCGCCGAGTAGGGCCCGACGTTCTGGGCCGCCAGCTTGCCGGCGATGAAGGTTCCGCCCCAGATGACGGCCATCCCCAGAAGTTTGAGATAGACCCGGGTCATTCAGGCTTGTCGTTCGGCGCGTTGCGTACGAGAACCTTCAGGATGGCCGGAATGTAGGTGTCGGCTTTTTCCCGGGGAAAACTGCAGGAGCCGGCACCGCGATGACCGCCGCCGCCGTAGTCGGACAACAGGAGGCCGACGTTGACCCGGCAGTTCCGGTTGAAAATGCTATGACCCACACTGACGATCACCCGTTCGCGGTCCCGGTCGTTGTAGCGGATCTTGGCCTGCACCACGGTCCGGGGATAGAGGGAATAGACCAAAAAGCGGTTTCCGCGGGGGGTTTGGGGCAGTTCCCGGAAATCCGTCACCGCCACCTGCCCCTGGATTTGCGTGTGGCGTTCGAGATGATCGCGGTAGGCCTGGTTTTCCGCCACTACCTGCTCCGCGCGGGCCTGAACCTCGGCATCGGCCATCACCTGATCGATGTCATGATCGCCCAGTAGGTCGACGAGCCGGTTCCAATAGGATTCGTCCGGCAACTCGCGCCCGCTGATGGTCATGGACAAGAGGACATAGGGGTAGTTCTCCGGATGCCGGACCTCGTCCTCGGTCAGATCGGCGCTGTCGATGCGATCGGTCTGGTGAACGAGGTCGTCGTAGTTGCGCCCGAGGCGGTGGCGGTAATAGCGATATACCAGCCCCGCCGCCGAAGGCGCCATCTCGAAGAGCCCCTCGACGGGCCGCTCGGGCGTGTTTGAAAAGTGGTGGTCGAACCACAGCCCGCAATTGGCGTTGTAGGGCAGGTTGGCCACGATATCCCCGGGATGAACATCCACGAGACCACGCTGCATATCCCCGGGTTCGGCCCAGACAAGGGGCCGATCCCGCCCTTCGGCTCGCCGCAACAGCATGGCGCAAACGACGCCGTCGAAGTCCGGTCGCGTCACGATTCGCATGATTCCATAGTCCCTTGGCCGCTTGCCGCTGCCCGTCCGGCTCGGGCCGCGCCACGGCAAGCCATGATGATTATAATTTAAGGGTTGCCATGCGGGTGCGATATTTTTCATAACCGAGTAGCGACACTGTTCCGGGGGCGCCCCTGGGCGATGCCCGGCCTTGATGGCCGGCAGCGCGCCAGCAAGCCGGCCCACCGGGTCGAACCCGCGGCATCCGGCGTCGTATATTAGCCTCAACCCTTTCATCTGACAAGGAGGATCATCATCATGGCGCTTTATCTTGTTCAGCACGGCCGCAGCCACCCCAAGACGGTCGATCCCGAAAAGGGCCTCACCGAGGAGGGGCGCTCCGAAGTGCAGCGCATCGCCGAGGTCGCCCGGGGCTACGGCGTCAGGGTCCACACCATTCTGCACAGCGGCAAAACCCGCGCCCGCCAGACCGCGGCGATCATGGACGCAACCCTCAGTCCCCCCGGCGGCGTTCGCGAGAAAACCGGGCTCAACCCCATGGACGACGTCACCGCTCTGGCGGGGGTCGTCGACAGCGCCACCGATTGCATGCTGGTGGGCCACCTGCCCTTCATGGAGCGGCTCACCGCCTGGCTGATCACAGGCAGCATCGAGCCGCCGATCATCAAGTTTCAAAACGGCGGCATCGTTTGCCTGAAGGAAAATCCGGACCCGGGCGGTTGGGTCATCGCCTGGAGTCTGATGCCCAACATCGGCTGAAGGCTTCCGACCTGAACAGACGGCTGCCCCCCACGGCCCGCCGCGCCGGGAGAGGTGGGCACCACGTGGCCATTGACCGGCAGACCCCACGCTTATCCGCCGCCGAGGCCACCCGGCAGACCCCGCCAGACAAAATAAGCCGTCTTAAAAGAACACCACCACCATATCATTTGATTTGTAAACAATCCCATCCGTCATTATATTTGTGTATTTGACAAATATCGCCGCTTCCTGTATAGGACGGCTTGTCTCATTATAATAATAATTTCAGAATATTATTAAAATAAGCCTAATAGATCTTCAAATTTATGCCCCAAAAATTACTTACAGCTAAAAGTATATGATGATTATATTTTGTTTTGATCTTTAACCATTATCTATTGTCGGGCCACCCCGCGTCCGCACCAGCTATCGTTGGATACCATGCCCCAGACGAACAATGATAATTCGATCAGCGACCGCGTTCTGATCGCTTTACGCCAGATCATCCGCTCCATCGATATCCGGTCGAAACGCCTCGTCAAGCAGTTCGGTCTGACCGGTCCCCAACTGCTCATCCTACAGGAAATCGCCGCCACCGGAGAAATCACCGCCAGCGAACTGGCCAAGGCCATCAGCCTGAGCCAGGCAACGGTCACCGGCATCCTGGAAAGGTTGGAAAAGCGTAACCTGATCGCCAGACGTCGCAGCAACAGCGACCGTCGCCGGGTCAAGGTGTCGACGACCACAACCGGCCGCAGACTGCTCGAGGCCGCACCGCCACTGATGCAGGAGTCGTTCCTGGAACAGTTCGACCGCCTCCAGAACTGGGAACAGCACATGATCCTCAGCACGCTTCAGCGGCTGGTAGCCATGATGGATGCCAAACAAATCGAGGCGGCACCGATTCTCGCGTCCGAGCCCCTGGAAGCCTTGCCTGACACCCCAAACGAACTGTCCAGCGGCATCGAAACCTGAACCATTGATGGCATCAAGAAAGCATAGAGGTTTGACCCATGGAAAAAATCGTTGTTGAGAATCTTTTCAAAATTTTCGGCCCCCACCCCGAGAAGGGGATCCAAATGCTGCGGGAAGGCCACGACAAGGAATCGATCCACGAAAAAACCGGCCTGACGGTCGGGGTCGACAACGCCAATTTCGCCGTCAAGGCCGGTGAAATTTTCGTTGTCATGGGACTTTCGGGTTCGGGCAAGTCCACCATCGTGCGCATGCTCAACCGCCTGATCGAACCCAGTGCCGGCGAGGTGACCGTCGACGGCCACAACGTTACCCAGATGGACCAGGATACCCTGGTCAAGTTCCGCCTGCACAACATGAGTATGGTCTTCCAGTCCTTCGCCCTGATGCCCCACCTGAGCGTGCTCGAAAACGCGGCTTTCGGTCTGGAATTGGCCAAGATCGACAAGACCAAACGCCGGGAGCGGGCCCTGGCGGCCCTCGAGCAGGTCGGGCTGGCCGGCTGGGAGGACTCCTATCCCTCGGAACTCAGCGGCGGCATGCAGCAGCGCGTCGGACTGGCCCGCGGCCTGGCCGTGGATCCCGATATCCTGCTCATGGACGAAGCGTTCTCGGCCCTCGATCCGCTGATCCGCACCGAAATGCAGGATGAACTGCTCAAGCTGCAGGAGGAGCACCAGCGCACCATCGTCTTCATCTCCCACGATCTGGACGAGGCGCTGCGCATCGGCGACCGTATCGCCATCATGGAGGGCGGCCGCGTGGTGCAGGTCGGCGCCCCTGAGGAAATCCTGCAGAACCCGGCCGATGACTACGTGCGGGCCTTTTTCCGGGGCGTGGACCCCACCAACGTGATCTCGGCCGGCGACATCGCCCGGGATACCTACCCGACGATCATCAAAACCAAGGTCGGCAGCCTGCGTGCGGCGCACGAACTGCTGAGCAGCAGCGAGCGCAGGCACGGCATCGTCCTCGACGCCCGCAAGCGGTTCCTGGGCATGGTGACGGCCGATTCTCTGCGCGAGGCCCTGGAAAGCGGCAAACCCGACAACCCCATCGATCAGGCTTATGTCGACGAGGCGGAAGCCGTCAATATCGCCGACTCCATGCAGGAAATTCTGCCGGAGGTGGCATCCAAAAACTGTCCGGTGCCCGTCGTGGACGATGACAACGTCTACCGGGGCGTGGTTTCCAAAAACCGCTTCCTGCGGACGTTGCACCGCACCGAAGACGCCATCGAAGCAGCCAACGGCAGCAACAACACGCATGCCGCCGCCTGAGCGCACGTGGGGCGGCCCGTGGTTGTGTGTATTCACTTTTTTGGAATTAGCGGAGAGTTAGCATGTTTGAAGACAAATTGATTCCCCTGGACGATTGGGTCTCATATTTCGTGGACTGGCTGGTGGACAACTACCGGGAGGTGTTCCAGACCATCAAATGGCCGGTGGAGCAGACCCTGAACGGCCTCGACGCCGGCCTCAATGCCCTGCCCCCCCCGATCGTGATCATCGCCCTGGCGCTGGCCGCCTGGCGTTTCTCGGGCAAAGGCCTGGCCCTGTTCACCCTGATCACCATGACCTTCGTGGGGCTTTTGGGCCTGTGGGAAGATACGATGACCACGCTGGCCATGGTGCTTTCCTCGGTCATTTTCTGTGCCCTGGCCGGTATCCCGCTGGGCATCTGGGCCGGGCGCAGCGATACCTTCGAAGCCGGCATCCGCCCGGTGCTGGATGCCATGCAGACCACCCCGGCCTTCGTCTACCTGGTGCCGATCGTCATGCTCTTCTCCGTCGGCAACGTGGCCGGCGTGCTGGCGACGATCGTGTTCGCCCTGCCGCCCATCATCCGGCTCACCAGCCTCGGCATCCGGCAGGTGCACCCCGAATTGGTAGAGGCGGCCCAGGCTTTCGGGGCCACTCGCTGGCAGGTGCTCACCCGCGTCCAGGTGCCCCTGGCCATGCCCACGATCCTGGCCGGCCTGAACCAGACCATCATGATGGCCCTTTCGATGGTCGTGATCGCCGCCCTGATCGGTGCCGGCGGGCTAGGCAGTCCGGTGATCCTGGGACTGAACACCCTCGACATCGGCCGGGCCGTGATCGGCGGCCTGGGTATCGTCCTGATGGCCATTGTCCTCGACCGCATCACCCAGTCGATGGCCGCCAAAAAATAATCCTCATTTTTTTTCGCAAACATTCCAACAACGACAAAACATGGGAGGCGTTATGAAAAAAATTCAACTGATGATGATCGTGATGACCGTAATACTGGCCCTGGCAATCACCCCGGTGACGGCCATGGATATGCAACCCGGCAAGGGGGTTACGGTCCAACCGGCCCGCGCCACCTGGAACACCGGTTTTTTTCAGGAGGCCCTCGTACGCAAAGGGTTGGAAGAACTGGGTTACGAGGTCAAGAAACCGAAAGATCTTCAGAACCCCATCTTCTATAAATCCGTGGCCCTGGGTGATATCGACTATTGGACCAACGGCTGGTTCCCGATGCACAATGCCCAGTTGCCCAAAGGATTTTACGACGATGCCGACAAGGCCGGCTACGTGGTCAAGGCTGGCGGTCTGCAGGGTTACCTGGTGTCCAAGCGCGAAGCCGAAAAATTCAACATCAAGTCCCTCGAAGACTTCAAACGCGCCGAGGTCAAGAAGGCTTTTGACGAAAACGGCGACGGCAAAGCCGACCTGACCGCTTGCCCGCCGGGCTGGGGCTGTGAAAAAGTGATCGCCCACCACATGAAAGCCTATGGTCTCGAGGATCACATCAATCCGGTCAAGGCCGCCTACGAGGCCGGCATGGCGTCGGCCCTGGGCAACTACAAGAGCGGCGGTCCGGTCTTTTTCTACACCTGGACACCCAACTGGACGATCTTCAAACTGAAACCGGGCGAGGACGTGGTCTGGATCAACGTGCCCGAGATCAACCCCACCGAGGCTCAGGCGCCGGACAAGGATCGCATGACGGTCAGTGGTGTCGAGGGGGCGGTCAGCGATCCGGTCAAGCTGGGCTTCGTGGTTTCCGACATCCAGATCGTGGCCAACAAGGCGTTCCTGGACAAGAACCCGGCCGCCAAGAAGTTTTTCGAGGTCTTCACACTGCCGCTGCCCGACATCAGCGAACAGAACACCCGCATGAACGAGGGTGAAAAGTCGCAGAAAGACATCGAGGGCCACGTGGCCGAGTGGATTGCCAAAAACGAAGCCACCTGGAACGGTTGGCTGGAAGCGGCCCGCAAAGCCGCCCAATAACCGCCAATCGCCTCATCGCATTCGATGCCGCCCGGCGCTGCCCTGCAGCGTCGGGCTTTTTTAGCGATATCACCATCACCGCGGGGAGAATTCCATGGTAATTCCAAGCCATATGCAGGCGGTATTGCTTACCGGACACGGCGGGTTTGACAAGCTTGAGATTCGTGAAGACGTCCCCGTCCCTCGGCCGGCGGCCGGCGAAGTGCTCATTCGGATCGGCGCCTGCGGGATGAACAATACGGACATCAACACCCGCATCGGCTGGTATTCTCAAACGGTGTCGAGCGGCACGACCTCCCGCGGCGGCGCCGAGGGCATGAGCGGCGTTGCCGAGCAAGAGGCCACCTGGGGCTCCAGGGCCCTTGTTTTTCCGCGGATTCAGGGGGCGGACGTGGCCGGCCGCATCGCGGCCGTGGGCCGGGACGTATCGCCGCGGCGGGTGGGTGAACGGGTGCTTGTCGACCCCTGGCTGCGCGATCCCGCCGATCCAACCAATCGCGACCGGGCCGGCTATCTGGGAAGCGAGCGTGATGGGGGTTTTGCCCAGTTCGTCACCGTTCCCTCAGAAAACGCCTTGGCCATCCAGAGCGACCTCAGCGACGCCGAGCTGGCCGCCTTTCCCTGCGCCTACTCCACCGCCGAGCACATGCTGCACCGCGTCGATCTGCAGGCCGGTGAGACCATCGTGATCACCGGCGCCTCGGGCGGAGTGGGCTCGGCCCTGGTGCAGCTGGCCAAACGCCGGGGCGCCCGGGTGCTGGCTTTGACCAGCCCTGACAAGAGCGTCCATCTCAACGGCCTGGGAGTGGAGGCCGTCGTCGATCGCCGGTCCGCCGACCTGGGCCAGGACCTGGAGCAGTCCTTGCCCGCGGGCGGATGCGACGTGGTGGCCGATGTCGTCGGGGGGGAATGCTTCCCGACCCTGTTGAATCTCCTGCGCCGGGGCGGGCGTTATGTCACATCCGGGGCCATCGCCGGCCCCATCGTCGAACTCGACCTGCGCACCCTCTACCTTAAAGATCTGGCAATGCATGGCGCCACCGTGATGCCGCCGGGGATCTTCTCCCAACTGGTAGGCTACATCGAGAAAAAGGAACTCCGCCCCCTTGTGGCCGCCACATTCAAACTGGAGGAAATTCACGTAGCGCAGAAAGCATTCCTGGAGAAGAAGCACTTCGGCAATATCGTGCTGCGGCCGCCGGGCATTTCCTAAGCCATGAACCTTCACCAGATGAGATGGACACCGGCCACATCAAACGCCACCTTTTGGATGGGCTGGATGCTTTGCGGCCATGACAATTCATGGCGTGTCGACTGTCGAACGGCAAGCAATCTTTGCCAGGCGCCGATTTTTAAGAACCTTATATCGCTTGGTTGAACGCTCAGTTCTTATGTCGTCCTGAGACAGTTGCTTTTCTGGCACCCTATCGATCATTAGAAACGAATCACATTGAGCCGATTCAATTTATATGTCGATATCATCCCGGCGAATATTGACAGCATGACCGGTGTGTATAATATTTTATACATTACAATACCAATGTTCTCTTTCCAGCCTCTTCTTCTAAACGCTTAAATCGACGTCTGCCCCCCATCGGGAGCTCACGACTCGCAGCTTGTCCCTTCAATTCAAGATGCATTGATACGTTAGCGTTCTCATTCCGGATAATCCTCTGTTGCAATCAAGGCGGCGCCACGTGTGGAGGATCTATTAGAGCGTATCTCAAAATTAAGATTAGGGTTCCGGGCGGCAGCAACTGGCGAGAAAGCGGAGCATACACGTCGTCTGTATGCAGGTTCGCAGGGCAGGGGCCCTGCGGCGCCGCCAAGCGCCGGCTCACGATGCACCGACGGATAAGAAAATCGATGCTGGGTCCCGCAGCGCGGGTAACGCCGCCAGGGGCAATTAGATTATTTTTGGGACAGGCCCTGGTCACGCTTTTGTAATCGGTATGTCGAAAAGGAGCCCCTATGCCAAATCAGGAATTAGAATATTTAAAATTGTTTAAGGAAATCAGTAAAAAAATTAATTCATCTCTCGATATTGGCGAAGTATTAAGGTCTATAACAGAGAACATCGTTAAAACGTTGGGTGTCAAAGGTTGCGCTATTTTTCTATTGGATAAAGAAAAAAAAGAGCTGCTCCATAGTTCATCTTGCGGCTTATCTGAAGGCTATGTCAATAAAGGGCCGATCGATTCAGAAAAAAGCATCGTAGAGACCTTGCAGGGAAAATGGGTATTAGTTGCAAATGCACGAACGGATCCAAATATCCAATACCGTGAAGAAGCAAAAAAAGAAGGAATTTTGTCCATTCTATCAGGCCCGATGAGTGTAAAAGGAACCATCATTGGTGTCATCAGGATCTACTCTTCCAATCCGCTGGATTTATCAGACGTCGAGTATGAGTTTATTACGGGATTGGCCGAGATTGGAAGTATCGGTATTGAAAATGCGCGCCTGTATAGTCACATCAAAACGGATCATGAAAAATTGATAAACGAAGTCCATCAATGGTTTGATTTTGGCGCCACAACGTAATTTACCCAAATGACATTTTGGGGAGCCCTGTCTGACCCCCCAACGTCATCACGAATATCGGCCATTGGCAGAAATCCGACCGGCCAAAGAAGGAGGGCAGCAGGTTCGGGCCCATATAAATTTCTTTGATCGACACGATTTAGCCAGGGGATCATTCACATCGCTTGGTACTCATGATGTCAAAGGGTGAATCGGCGAGATTTCATTCTGGAAATATTACTCGCGGACCGGACAATAAAATAAGATTCCGAACATATGTCAAGGCGGTAAAATCCAGTCCGAATCGTCTTTCTTCTTCTTTCGCATAATTGTATTTTTCTTCTCGATTGCCTCTTACACCCCTTCTGGATCGTGCATACGGAACTTACTGGTCTGTATCCAATTAACGGAGGTGTTCCATGCCCACTTATGAATTTTACTGTGAAAACTGTGACAAATCGTTTAGCTTGATCCTTTCCTTGGCGGAATATGATAAGGAACGGTATCGTTGCCCAAAGTGTGAAACCAAAAAATTGAAGCAACAAATCACGTCGTTCCAGACCGTGACTTCCAGAAAAAGTTAACCGCCATGGCGGCGCCAATCATGACGTTCGCCCTACACCTCTGTTTCGTGTTTTTTTGTAGGTGCATCAATTTGGCTGGTATACGGTACCAGTTGATTTCTCGACAGGTAATCTGCAGTGGTGAATCGCCCAGCGAATATTAGATAGTGATACTTGATCACGGAATGTGACGGCGATGATAGCCAGGTGATGATCTTAATCAATCAACTGGAATTTGATTTTCTCAGGCGCCGAATGCAAATGGCGTTGACTTTAAAATACACTGGCGTTCATAAACAGCTCAAGTTCAACTTTTTGGTTGGTCTAAACGCATTCTCATTCGGCTAAACCTGCGCTTACCCTCCCCCTCCCCTTCGGCACGCTTCTTCTTATAGCAGCATTATTAAACCAAGAAATGGGTCTGGATTAAAATTTGATGGACTTTAGCAGCTTTCTAGCCCCGCAATAGGGAGGTTTAGTATGGGACCCAATGATGACGTTTATGTTCGATTGCAACAGCATTTAGACAATCAACCTGTAGGATTTCCTGCCACTCGATCCGGAGTTGAACTAAAAATTCTCAAACATATTTTTACACCGGAAGAGGCAGAGATCACGTTGTATTTGAGTTACAAGGTGGAGCCGCTCAACATGATTTATAATAAAGCTGGGCATCTGGTTGAATCTTCAGATGAACTGGAAAAGCTTCTTGATCGTCTTCTGAAAAAAGGAGGAATTGAAGCCAAAGTGAAGAAGGGCACAAAGCAATATTGCTGTGCTCCGCTTATAGTGGGAATGTACGAATTCCAACTTGGACGACTTACCCCAGAGTTTATCAAGGATTTTAATGAATACACCGCGGATAAAAAGTTTGGCATCGAATTTTTAAGCACGGCGCTTCCACAAATGCGTACCATTCCAGTGGCTAAAAGCATCCACCCCCAGCATCATGTTAGCACTTTTGATGAAGTAACTGCGCTGTTGCAACAAGCTGAAGACCCTTTTGTCATCATTGATTGTATTTGCCGCAAAAAAAAATCTATTGAGGGGAAACCATGTACGGTAACGGAACGAAAAGAAACGTGTCTCGCTATTGGCAGTATGGCTCAGATGGTATTGCAGTTAGGCACGGGTCGAGAGATCACCCGAGATGAGGCGATGTCGATTATGGATGAGAATCAGAAACAGGGACTCGTCCTGCAACCGTCCAACACAGAAAAGGCAGAGTTCATCTGCTCATGTTGCGGATGCTGCTGTGGCATGCTTGACGTTCACAAGAACATTCCCAAACCATTGGCATATTGGGCCTCAAACTTCCAAGCTGCCGTGGATACGACTACCTGTGAGGGATGCGGCACTTGTGAGCATTGGTGCCAGGTTGGTGCAGTTAGTGTCTCCGATAGTAAACAGCACGCTGTAGTCGATCTGGACCGATGTCTTGGATGTGGTGTTTGTGTTCCCAATTGCCCGACAGAATCCATATCCCTTTTTAAAAAGACCACCGAAGTGAGACCACCCCAGACACGGGAAGATCTCTATGAAATCATAATGGCCAAAAAGAAGGGTCGGCTAGGAAAATTAAAACTCACGGGGAAAATGTTTGTCGATGCGGTCCGAACTGGGCAAACCAACCTGTTCAAATCATAAGCGCGCGGATAAATATCAGCGTTGCACTTCATTTATCAAGAATTGTAAGCCTTGCTCTCGAACTTTTTCGAAACTGTCCTCAAGATGATTATTGCGACTTCATCTTTTCCACCAGATGAACATGCAATGGTATGCCGCCGTTCACACGCTATCTCAGGCGAATTGGACTTGATGTGTTTTGTGCGGAAAAAAAACCGGCGGTCTCCATCCGGAAGCCGCCGGCTGTCATTTTTCTTCTTATCAAGGGCCTAAGCCTCCGCCATCACCCCTCTTCGATCTTTTCGGTCAGGTCTGGCAGGAAATCCAGGATATC
>JAAUYG010082113.1_pt1 | contig 26877 bp, 21 predicted proteins | sample 7278091 | NCBI WGS metagenome assembly JAAUYG01 (sample SAMN14350201, study PRJNA611818) | marine sediment metagenome | isolation source: surface marine sediment (0.6m) | place: French Polynesia: Moorea | collected 2018-08 | reverse complement strand
GTGCTGATTTCAGTCCTAGAGTTGTGAGTTGAAAAACATAACATTTGCATGCAAAATTCAATTTCCCATAACCTGTCTAGAAGGTTATAGAGGTCCATCTAGGAGGTTATAAAGGGCCGTTTTACTTCGGTAGGGGTGTCATGAACCATAGCAATGTGTGTCACATACGGGGTGTATGTCAGATAATGCACTTGATCACCCTCGCTGGTTCTGAGCATATAACTCTCCTCGCAGAGCTCGGAGAGTTATATGCTCAGAACCGCTCGGGTAACCGTACATTATCTTCCACATAACATCATCCACGTTTCGAAAAGTTCCTTTTATTCTTGCTGTGTTCTTCCGCTACCCCAGTTCTTAGCCAAGGCCAACTTGGACTGAAAGAATCCCACTGCCAAGGTAGGCTCGGTACGCCTCACCAGAGCCAAAACACATGCAATGGGATCTGCAGGCAAGCCACGCAGCTTCCACGGCGTTCATTTCTCCGTAAAGTCTTCATTCTTCTTCCGTGCGTCTCGGTGGCTTTAGTGTTTGGGCTCACAATCTCCTGGAATAATTCAGCTGAAGTCTATGTGAAACCGCCTTACACTACAACAAGCCTTACTACGTCTTCTCCATCCTACTTTACTCACGCTGACAACATGACGCTGATCACAATCGACGTCAGTGACAAACGAAGACTGGGAAACCTCATGTTCAGCTACGCCTCTCTGCTCGGTATAGCCAAACGAAACCACATGAAACGCGCTCTTCCTTCCACAGTGAGCCTGAAGAATATCTTTCATATTTCAGGCACATTTGCGGACAATATTATTAATGTTATGGGAAACCATCGTACGTACGAAGAACGTAATCAGCGGCATGCGCATACGACCACGGCACAGAGAACCTAGTACACTTCAGCACCAGACTGATAGGCTTCTACCAGTCTTGGCGGTATTTTGAAAACGTCACTGAGCAACTCAGACGCGAGTTCACATTTCGGAAGGACGTGCAGGATATCGCCGACAAGTTTCATAAGAATCTGAGCATCCATATCCAAGAATGGAAAGATTACAGGGAGCTTGGAAGCACGTCCCAGCAGTATATCAAGGTTGGAATACACGTCCGACGTGGCGATTTTTTGCATGCTCACATTCACAAGTATGGTTACACAGTGGCTGACGCCGGGTACTTTTCAAGGGCGATGGCATATTTCACTGAACGATATGCGCGGGTTCAGTTCGTAGTATGCAGCGATGATATTGGATGGGCAGAGCAAAACATTTTACCCAAACGGAACTCAGACACTCGAATTACATTTTCCAGAGGTCACAGGGATTTCGAGGATCTCGCCATTTTGGCTCTTTGTGATCACACGATAATGTCCGTGGGTTCTTTTGGATGGTGGGCTGCTTGGCTGGCAGGAGGCACAACGTTATATTACAAAAATTGGCCAGAGAAATACAGTGAATTGTATTATAAAGTCGATAAGGAAAGTTATTTTCCGGCAGAATGGATAGCCTTGAGTTAGGAAATACTGTACACTTTTTTGTTAGATATAATAAATATTTATTCCTTCTATCTATACAGGACGGGGTTCTTTGGCGTTCAGTTCGTGATGCTGTCAGCCAGTTAGTGGCAATATTAAGTTTACTTATACAACTATGCCTGTGCTATTTTGTACCACGGTTTTATGGTTATACAAATATTGGTTTGTTTCTGTGTTGGTTGTGTGTATTGTGAATTATTCAGTGACTATAACAGGAGAGGATAATATACACCACAATGCATTCCTAATGGTGCACACGTATATTCCAATATTGATTGCTACATCGTCTACACATTCAGCTCGTCCGGTCATTTCCGGCTTTCGATATTCGATTCTTAACACTTTTAATTGGGAAGCGGTAATTGTTTCAAGCCAGAAACCAATGTGTGACGTGATAGTTGAAGCTTATCTATTAAAACGCGTAGTTTAGATCTGCATTTACTTAGATATGCAGCGGCACTGTATATAATACAAATAGTCCCTCACATAACTAAGAAATCTCGAAAATTCCTGTTTCTAAATATAGCCGAGGAGAATTGACTTAACTGCTTTCCGGCTATGCCTTTCTTCCCATCATCTTGCCAGCGCAAAAATGTTTGGGGTGATAACAATAAATAATAAAATAAACAAAAATTTAAAGTTAAACCCATAGGTCATTAATCGGAATAATAGCAAGTATTGTTTTATGTTTCTGGTTACTGGTTGAAATTTGGGACTCAGGGGTACACATATGAGGTAAGTTTGACCTTGCACTCAAGGTTATTTTGGGGTCATGCGGTGCACATGACTGAAACTGACAGTTAACACAAAAATGGCTCTCTGTAAAGCAAAACCGACTAAAATTTAGGACTTTGACCTACGCTGACATTAAACTCATCAAGATCATTTTGGTGTCATTCCATGCATTCCTACTATTTTCAAGAAACCATTTATAATCGAGTAAAACTGTTGTTCCCCATGGTACATGGAGTACTCGCGACCTTGGATACCCCAAGCTCATTTCATGTGGTTTCTTTGAAGTTAAGTTAAACTTGATCTAGCCGAAGGTCAAGTTAAGCCTTTTTTGTCTCTAGTTATTTCACTTTCTTTTTTTTTTTCTTTTTCAGCTTTTTTATGAAAGTTATAATGAAACTGTAATGTTGTTTATAATTAAGTCGTTCACTTGTTGGTATGTAATTGTAATTGGTATGTAAATGTAATTATTATGTGGTAGTTGGTATGTAAATGTAATTATTCTTTAATTTGATGTTTTGTTATCTTTAACCTATTATTTTGCCTTTGTATTAAAATAATAACTTGCCTCATTCGGAAGTACTACTTGAAGATAAGGAAATAGTGCACTGAACATACGTTGTAATTTTTGACATAACCTCTGTTTTGTGAAGCAATTGAATATTTCATTAAGGGGCTTGTTAGATATTTGGATAAGCTTTGTCCAGTTGACTTTCAGTTTCACGTCCGTCACAAGAGCTCATTTAACCGACTTTACCTTCTCAACTATATAATTCTGCTAGCAAAGTATCTCATATATGAAAGCGTAATATCTGGTTCACCCATTTTCTAAAGACTATACATTTACTGTTCTTACTGAAAATGTAAGTGAAGTAACACATAGTAACGGCAAAGCATCTAGCAAATGGGTACGTAGCGTGGGGTATAGTGCCTTCAGACTATCGCACATTGTACCTTTCCTTACACGTGTTTCTGTAGGAATATCTGTACCGACAAATATCTGTCATGATGCCAAATGAATGCTGCTAATAAAAAGAAAGACATTCGTCCTTAGATCGATGGGACACAACATCGTGTTCTATCTCTGTCAGTTCCATCTGTCACGCTATTGATCGTGTGCTGCCTTCCAAGCATTGCCACCCATTACCTGTGCAGTAAAATGACTGAAACAGATTAATCCATGTTGTGATTACAGAAGGATCTGCTTTACATTTGTAAACAATATTTTTGAATGCATTGGCCAGCCGTAATCATATGCAAGCTTATTGCGCAATAACTAGATATCCCAACATAACAATTTAATAACCTAAAGCAAACTGGTAAAATAAGAAATTAGTAATTTAACAAATTAATAAAGTGACACAATACTAAAATTTACTAAATAAAACAAAATATAATTAAAATGGCAATTTTGAAAAGACAGGTAATACGGTTCTTCCAAAGGACAATACAGAAAACATCAAAAGGAGACTCAGGGACCTTGACTCTTAGATTGAATCCAATTGAACCCAAATGGCGTTGAGCTATCTAATTTCAAAGGGACCCTCATGTATTCTGTTTACACACCCCAATGCAAGGGATCCAATTTTCACCCTTTTTGGTAAGCAGTCAAGGGCTTCTGTGTACCAGAGAAAGCAGTTTGAATGTAGGTACTGACACCTAATTGACCTTGATTGGTCTAAAATTAGTATCATATGTATATAAAAGTGCATACATTGGAGGCACTTTTTTATTATACGAATAGCCACGGCCTATGTAACGGGTGTGGTTCCCGGCATTATGTAATAAGTACGTGCAAATCTGTATATGTATAAGATGTAGTATACGTTTGTGTATACCTATTGTATGCATAAGTATATACCTACCCACCAGGCCAGGAACACCATGTAAAGGGTATGCTACGAGCCTGATTCCAAAGGCACCGTAGCTGACAGTGGCCGTGGCACAGACAGTCAAAACGCTGTAGGATACCTTTGCAGATGTAGCTGCCTTATTTCCCCGGCTTATTTCCTCCTTTTTTCCTACATACTAGGCAAAATTAAACGACCTATGGGTCTTGACACTCTAGGCATGTGCATGTAGGAAAGTTGAAACTACAATTAGTCACTTCCGAGTCACAGGGCATTCTTCAGCGATACACATCCACTTCAAAACTGTCATGTCCTAGCGACATTTTGGAGATTTCTCATGGCATTTGTACATTTCCGGAATTTATGTTTGGTTTATGCAATTTCAATACTTCGAAAAAGAGACGCTTTACATGATTGTTATATATATTAACAATTAGGAAATGCAAAATACAATGTATAAGTATGGGGGGGGGGGGGCGATCCTCTTTGGACAAACCGGATTCCACCCTGCCTTTGCTGGGATGGCTATTGTTATGTGTTTCAGTATATGTTGTAACTTGATCCAGCTAGTTTTGAATAAAACCCAGTTTCAATCATCAGACCTTCTGTTGTCTCTCCCAGCAAATGAACTCAGCCACTGGGTCAATCCGGACTGCATAAATAAGCCCTTTAGAAGCATGCTGATTTGAAGGGCAATTTATATGGGCTGATACCAATATCACTTTTTGTCTAATGTCTCAAAGGTTTCAAGGTCTCAAGGTTTCTCCCACGTTCTTGAGATAATGATTGTTAATTTATATTCATTATGTGTTTTCGCTATTTATGTGTGTATACTTTGATCCAGTTGGCTTTGAGTAAAACCAGTTTCATTCAGTGGGTCTTCTTATTCCTATCCCAGCAAACGAGCTCAGCCACTTAGCCACTCGTTAATGCCAACCATGCGTTGTAACATGACTAGAGACCACAATTAGCCACTTCCGGTTCGTCGTGGAAGAATGTGGTCCTAACAAAACTCCTAGCAGCACTAACAGTGTAGGGGCAGGATCACTTTTCCTGTTGCCTTGTTTTGTCAAGTGTTTTGGTCAAAATTAGAATTGTTTAGCTTATCTCAGTGACTACTTTTGGGAGTGGGAGAATTTCTAGCACAACCCCAAAGTCGTTGCCGGGATTGGTTCAGATCAGAGGGGGGTATATATGTTCGAGCTGTTCTTATTAAAAATTAGACACATAGATCACAAAACTTTGATAGAATAATCAGTTAATAAGTGGTGCCTCAGTTGTGAAAAGCTATTGCTGTGGGGTGCACTGTGAAAAAAACTGCGATATAAAACTATTAACATGTCCACCTATGTAAATTTGATTGTGGTCTCCAGTCAGACATACGATAAATGTTTTAACTCACATACTTGTGATATCATGCATGGTGCACCATGATATCACAAGTATGTCAGTTAAAACATTAATCTTATGTTATAAGATCATGCCCCTCATCTCCATTCGATTTATAACTTGACATAATTCAAAGTCAAAAACTCGAGATTCAATCTCACGAACGCTAGAAAAAGGCAAGATGTGGAGATTTTATCTAGATATCAATCAAAAAGTCAAGGTCGAGATCTCAAGATTGTTTTAGAGATCTTTAAAACTATCATAGATTACACTAAACAAGACTAATGCTTTTTGCGCACAGCACGTCAAACAGAAAAGAGAAGACAACAACAAATCAAAACAACAAAACAAATATATTTATATATTTGCCACACCACGGTATAAGTATACGTGTCCCGTTTGTCTCCACTAACCTACTTACAGACACATAAAGAGAAAAGTCAGAAACACTGCACAGTAGAGTTAGAACAAAACATATAGGACTATTAGGTACAGAGGAAACTACTCTAAAGAGGTTATGTACATCTACACGAAGATCGCCTAGTTATAAGGATATGTGTAAGGATACATAAGGTATATTTTCCAACTTAATGGCACCTGTTTAAAGACCGCACTGTGTTGGGCCCCGGTTGGGTCTTTGTATACAAATTACATGATATATCAAGAGGTCCAGGGGCCCTCAGACTTTGCCTGACCATTAAATCACTTAGATTTATCCTCAATGGTCTGTTGCCTTTGAGGTGGCAAACAGTGAATTTTGACACTTGAAAGCCAAAATAGCATGAGCATATCAAAAGTATAAAGTATCTAATATAATTATGCTGCTTACTAACTCCCAAAGCAAAAACGCTTCACCACTTTAAAATATCAGTAGGAATTGCCACAGATTGAACGTTATGGCTATTATTGTATAATAGTTTCCACTGTGCAGCCCTTGTATAATTTTGCTAAAATTGAATTTCAACTGTAGGAGTGGTGTTTTTACTTCTCCATATGGTCTGGTGTTATGAAAACAATCAAAGGGCCACTAATATGTCATTATTTGGCAGATCGCCCCAACAAAGCAGCTGCTATTCCCCTTGATTACTACAATTAATCTGGATTTAGATTTAAATGAATGAAAACTATTCGATGAGTAGCGTTTTGAAAATCGTGGATTATCTTGGACAATCTAATACGAATTTTAAAAAATGTAACCATATGATCACGTCTTTCACGAAAAAGAAAAAGGGTTTAAAAGTTCAAGACAATGGTTTCAGAGAACACAGCTCGCGCTATGCTCGGCTGACAGGATAAAACAGAGCAAAATGTGTGATGTATGTGCTAACTCAAGGCTATCCATTCAGGTGGGAAATAACTTTTCTTATCAACCTTGCGTGACAACCAAGTGTGTTCCTCTGGCCAATTTTTGTAATATAAGGTTGTGCCGCCTGCCAGCCAAGCAGCCCACCATCCAAAAGAACCCACGGACATTATCGTGTGATCACAGAGAGCCAAAATGGCGAGATCCTCGAACTGGTTGTGACCTCGAGAAAATGTAACTCGAGTATCTGAGGTCTGTTTGGCAAATATGTTTTGCTCTAACCATCCAATATCATCGCTGCAGACTACGAACTGAACCCGTGCATATCGTTCAGTGAAATATGCCATCGCCCTAGAAAAATACCCGGCGTCAGCCACTGTGTAGCCAAGCATCTGAAAGCGAGCGTACAAGAAATCGCCACGTCGCACATGTATCCCAACCTTGATATACTGCTGGGACTTGCTTCCAAGCTCCCTGTAGTCTTTCCATTCTTGGATATGGATACTGTTATGAAAATTGTCGGCGACATTCTGCACCTCTTTGCGAAATGTAAACTCGCGTCTGAGTTGTTCGGTGACGTTTTCAAAATACCGCCAAGACTGGAAGAAGCCTATCAGTTTGGTGTTGACGTGTGCTAGGTTCCCTGTGCCAGGGTCGTACCTGCAACCCCACTGATTACGTTCTTGGTACCTATGATGGCTTCCCATGACCTTATTAATATTGTCCGCAAACATGCCTGAAGTATGAAAGATTTTCTTCAGGCTCACTGCAGAAGAAAGAACGCGTTTCATGTGGTTTCGTTTGGCTATACCGAGCAGAGAGGCGTAGCTTAACATGAGGTTTCCCAGTCTTCGTTTGTCACTGACGTCGATTGTGATCAGCGTCGTGTTGTCAGTGTGAGTAAAGTAGGATGGCGAAGACGTAGTAATGGTTGTTGTAGTGTAAAGTGGCTCCACGTGGCTTTCAATTGAATAATTCCAGAAGAGTTTGATTCCAAACACTAAGGCCACGAAGACGAACGGCATGAAAATGAGGACTTTACGGAGAAATGAACGTCTTGCATGCTGTGCGATTTGCCTGCAGATCCCATTACATGTGTTTTGGCTCTGGCCAAGGCGTACCGAGCATTCCATGGCAGTGAAACTCTTTCAGTCCAGGTTGAGCTGCAATCAGAACTGTGGTGATGGAAGAACACAACAGGAAATAAAGGGCTTTTCTAAGGTAGATTTTGTCTATAAGTTCTGTCTATGTATAACACACTATAAACGTATACATACATGTAAGTATTAAGCAGATATATCACCTATACGTGGTGATGAAGAATCTTTCTGCAGTTATGAACTGTAAAGAACTTGACGCAGTTCATAGAACAGGTCACGTCAGTGGACCATGTGTGGGTTGTCTGGACTGTCTTTCGTTGGTTTCATAGAACAGGTCACGTCAGTGGACCATGTGTGGGTTGTCTGGGCTGTCTTTCGTTGGTTTCATAGTAAAATTAAGCCATACTAGGCAGCATCAGACGTTCGGAGAATGCAATGATGCAATTTCTTCACTCTGATCCATCAAAGTCACTCTATAAAAATTATAATGAGAGAAAGGCCCAAGTGATAACTGTATAACATCTTCTGTGATGACACCTTTAAGTGAACAAGTAGAGCATTTCTGGCCTCACTTAAGAAAACAAATGCACTATTTAGTAGCAGACAGCTGCCTGAATTGTCACCTCACTAAATAGAAGTGTGTGACGTTCACAAAGATAAAATACCATTTGGGGGGAAAAGTCAAGATTTGATAATAAATGTTATGAAACATGCCAGTAAGGCTTAGACAAAACCAATTTAGGCATTACTCGGCATAAAATGAAATGTTTAAATGGTCCCCACGTTTGGCAGTCAGCTAATTGTAATGGATATCCCTTACCCCCGAAATGATGATACAGGCATCTTGAAAATGGTGCTCAATTGAATATATATGTTCTGCTGTATCAGTAAAATGTCCTATATTATGTTTTCAGCATCACTAACCAACCGTTATGCATGTCCGTGTTTTCTTGGCCGATATCCCAGTGAGTCCCGTCCAGTGTCAATATACAAGTGATGCCTAGACTGTATTGAAAACAAGTTAAGAAAACGATCGATCAAATCAATGCATTGTCTCGGAGACCTGAATACAAATGTCTCAGCTGCATCACAATCGATTGAAGTGAGTCGGCAGATGTATCAATCATTAAGGATGCAGGCGCTTGCTTTCAAGGGAGATTGTGGAAGGCAGGTTTCTTTGCTGTTTCTTTAATCTCTAAAGCACAGTCGATTTCTAACACTTGTCATCTCCATTTACAATGCGAATAATGATCCTTGTAACTTGTGTGGACATGATGAAGCCGTAATACTAAAATCTAATTGTTGTAAAACTAAACAAGAAAAGTAATAAAATTATTTTATTTCTTCGACATTCCATTTGTTACGTGTCTGGAAAAGCAACTTTTAACAATGATTGAGACATACTTCGCACAATCATGGCGTGCACAACAGAGACTAAATATGGTAAAATTAAAGAGGCAAGGCATATTATTTGATCCCCAGTTTAAGGCTTTGGCATTTAGCAGCCAGATAGGTCTAACTGCTGTTGGGTAGGACAGATTTGATTTCAATCAGTGACCATAGCCATTGTTAGCAGCAGGTAATTTAAAAGTGCGGTTACATCTGACACCCCAAACGTAACTGATTGTGAAGAATGCTCCTTAGTAAACATAAGCATGCCAAGTACCAACTTTGTACCCAAGCAAGGAACAACAGGGTAAAATATTTATGAACCTCAAATGCATTGACCACAGATTTCATTGCTTACTACAAACAAGACCTCCAATTAAATACACTTCGGGTTATTTAAATCCGATTCTATCTCGGAGCATGTTTAACTATGAAACTGTAGTTAAGTTTAAGCTATATCTGTGACTGTGTGTTTATAATGTCTACATGTGCATTTCGCTGATCACATTTTATGATTGCTACTCATATGAGAGCGACATACTAATTGTACAAGTGTTTAAGCTGCTGTATATAATTTATGTTGTGCTGTCTCTATATAACCCAGTCTCTGTCTCTTGTTGGTTATGAAACCTTGCGCGTAGAAAGAGGAATTTATGCGATGAATAATGTTGTAGCTGCTCCCAAAATTGTATGCTCGTCATTTTGAATCAAGTTGTCAACTGTTGAAGCATCAGGATACAGCAAAGATCCGCCGACAATCTTCATTAAAAGGAGAGATATATGTCACCTAGCGCAAAAAAAAACGTTCATGTGATCAGAGCAAGCACAGACAAAAGCATCAAAATGTGAACTTTAAAGGCCGTTAAAGGAAAGGTTACTTGGGGTACACTATACCATCAATTTTACACGAGTTGTTGACACAGCTTGGCAGCTTCTGCTTACAAGGCGAGAAGACAAGCCACAAACAACATGTCAATTCTGGGCAGGTATGTTGTTGTTGTTGTTATTATTATTGTTATTGGTGTTGTTGTCGTTATCGTTATCACTATCACTATCATCATCATTATCATCATGATCATTACTGTTATCGTTATCGTTATTATTATTATTATTGTCGTTATCGTTGCCGTTGTTGTTGTTGTTGTTGTTGTTGTTGTTGTTGTTGTGCGGCCCTGCCAAAGGATACCTTCAGCCCCCAGGTGGGGACTCTGCCGCAGGCAATAATTTATGGCTTATCTTATCCTAGCACCTTCTCGGGAAGAAAAATCTATAGCATTATTAGTGCCTGTATAAGTCTGATGTCAGTCATGAGATTCAAAAAGGCTGATTTTCGTACTATATCATCACTTTTATTTTGATCCAGAACAACTCCCGTGTGCTCTGATTCACTACCACTCTTTTTAAGACTGAGTACATCATATTAGCTCAGGAAAAAAAAACAGTTTAATATTTTTGCGGGGCTTTCTGGGGGATACGTGGCTGTATAGGCTGCAGCCCTATTGGTGACGGCAGAAAAAAATGGTTTCTTTCTCAGTTGAAGTGGATCATGTATTTTACCGCGGTATTTTAGCACAAGTAACACTGCAATGAAGACATTTTAGTACTTTAGTTTATTCCATTGGAACCCCAAGGTATATACTATAGGTACATATATGACTTGCATGAAACGTTTTAGACAAAAAAAATATAACTGTACCCTTACACAGGTGGTATTTCTGGGGTATTTCTAAGTATGATATACATTTTTAATTAAGATATTGACATAAAATAGAAAGTGGGTGAAGTAATAATTACATGGTTATTTTGCAGACAATAAGCTTTTTTGGTGTATGATGCATGTCTGTACATGTCATATAGCTTTAGTGATGTCTGAAAAGTAGTAAGTTTATAGAGTTCTTCCCAGCGTATAAACCAGGGTGTTATAGAGCTATAACGCAAGGTCTGGGGAGAACTCTTAACGTGTCACAGTAATCTGAGCGGAGGCCAAAGTGTTGTGTATAAGCGCGTATAGAGGCCATGTCTTAGGCTTTGCTTGACCATTAGATCACCTATTAAATGTATACTCAATGACCTGTGGCCTTGGAGGTGGCAAACTGTAACTTTAACATTTAAAAGCCAAAATGACAGGGGCATATCAAAGCTGTAGAGTATCCATGTATGCTGACAACTAACTCCCAAAGAGCTTCACCACATTAAAATACCATCAGGAATTGCACGGAAACGTTATAGCCAGTATTGTATACTAGTTTCCACTGCCCTGGTATAAATTTACTCAGATGAAATTTCAACTGCAGGAGTGGCGTTTCAAATTTCCCCATACGGTCTGGTGTTAAGAAAATAATCAAAGTCAGACTGATATGTTAACGTTTGGCAGATCGCCTCCAACAAAGCAACATCTGTATTCCCATTGATTACCATATTTACTCTTGGTTTTAGATTAACAGAATGAAAATCATGCGAGGACTAGCATTTTGAAATCATAGATTACCTTAAGCAATCTAATATAAAAAATACTCCATACATATTACTGCTAGTATACTAGATTCAAGAGCCCAAAAACGTTCAGCCATTTCTACATGTAACCATTAGCGTTTTTCCTACCGTTTTGATTGTTTGTAATCACAGGATCAAAAACTTTAAATGTTCAAGACCATATTGTGTGAGAAAATGGGTTCTATGAGGGAAAATCGAATGGTAGTCCCCGCCACCACAGCAGCTTCGGGGACAGGATAAAGCAGCGCAAAATGTGGTATGTATGATCTAACTCAATGCTATCCATTCAGGTGGGAAGTAACTTTTCTTATCAACCTTATATGACAGCCATGAATGTTCCTCTGGCCAATTTTTGTAATATAACGTTGTGCCTCCTGCCAGCCAGGCAGCCCACCATCCAAAAGAACCCACGGAAATTATTGTGTGATCACAGAGGGCCAAAATGGCGAGATCCTCGAAATCCCTGTGACCTCTGGAAAATGTAATTCGAGTGTCTGAGTACTGTTTGGGTAAAATGTTTTGTTCTGCCCATCCAATATCATCGCTGCATACTACGAACTGAACCCGCGCATATCGTTCAGTGAAATATGCCATCGCCCTTGCAAAGTACCCGGCGTCAGCCACTGTGTAACCATACACCTGAGAGTTTGGATATAGCAAATCGCCACGTCGCACATGTATTCCAACCGTGATATACTTTTGCGACTTTCTTCCAAGCCCCGTACGATCATTCCATTCTTGGATGTGGATGCTCTCATGAAAATTTTCGGCGATATCCTGCACCTCTTTGCGAAATGTGAACTCGCGTCTGAGTTGCTCGGTGACGTTTTGAAAGTACAACCAGGACTGATAATAGCCTATCAGTCTGGTGTTGAAGTGTACCAGGTTCTCTGTCCCAGGATCGTATGCGCAGGCTCGCTGATTACTTTCTTCGTATGTACGATGGATCCCCACCACATTAACAATATCGTCCGCAAATATGCCTGATACATAAAAAATATTCTTGAGGCTCACGTAAGAGGGTAAAATTCGTTCCATGCGGTTTCGTTTGGCTATACCGAGCAGAGACGCGTAGCCAAACATCAGGTTTCCAAGCCTTCTTGGGTCATCGATATCTAATGTGATGAGCGTCATGCCAGCATGAGCTCGGGAAGACGGAGTAAGGCCTGTTGTAATGTCGGGCGATTTCACATAACCTTCAGTTGGATCAGCCCAGGATCTGACGATCCCAAACACTAGCGCCATCGAGACGCACGACACGAGAATGAAGACTTTACGAAGAAATGAACGTCCTAGACGCATCCCCACGTGCCTGCAGATCCCGATGTATGTGTATTGTTCCAGACCTTGGGTCTGACCCAGTCTGCCAAGCGAACTGTTGGAGCGGCTCTCCTTAAACCCAGGTTGCGCTCGCCTCAAAACTGAGACGAAAAGACAAAATAACATGTAATATAGTTATCACGTTAGAGCTAAGGTTTTGAAGACGTATTGGTTGCAGACCTGCAACTGGACAATTTATGTGTCGTTATGCAACATTTTACACTGGAGACTATGCATGGTCTAAAACTGTCATGCAAATTTGAAACATCCATACTCGCAAAAAGTTCTCAGACCCTCGACACGTAAACGTTGTACACTGCAGATAGTTTTTTCTAAAACAGTACAACTAAATGAGTGTACTGGGTGTATTGGACATAATCTGAAACCTCTGAGATGTAAAATAAAGTCTTACAAACAATATCTATGAAACAGATTCTGTTTGACCAGTGCTAATGATCCCAACTATCCGTTGTGGTTTTAAAGATGTCCCCCAAACGTACTGAATGTAAAGCAGCCGAAGCTGAAAAACGATGCCGAGTGTGTGAGATAAAACTTTTGTGTTGTCATGAACAAACCGTTATAAGGCTCGTCTGGGGTTCCTTGCGTCGTATTCCAATGCATTCTGAAGATAAGCGGCACGCAAACGGAAGAAAGCTATATCAATATATTATCCACTTCAAGATGCCGGACAGTGTCTCGACTGCATACCAATTGATTAATTTCGCTGATATTCGGAATTCGGGATTAGCGATGTCCAATACTATAATTGTATCGGGAGACTGTGTTAACAATGTTATGCGCACTGCATTTGAATATGCACGTACTTCGAGCTTCATTTAAGCCCGCTGGATATCAGGAGTTTCATTGTATATGTCTTCTGGTTTGCACAGCTGCATTGTTATGTGGAACGGAGCATTGTCGCAACAAGCTATGCAGTCGTACCGTTTCAGCACGAGTTGGTTATACTCAGGTTTATACAGGCGGCAGAGCCGATAAAGAAATAAGCTGTGTGTATTATTCACCTGGCATGTGTGCCCTGAAAAAAAATAAAAATGCGGAAAACAGAAGCTCCAGATAGGATGGATAATTGAGTCGGACCGTCTGCATACACAATGATATCAAGAATTCTCTGGCATGACATTTATTTTCCCCAGAATTCTGTTGTGTTAATACTTTTGGCTCCACTATAAAACCGTTTTATTTGTTTGTTTTCACAAAAAGTATCTTAGCATCATCTTATCTTAATATCTGAAAAATAATGTGTGTTTTTTTCATAGTGATATCACCAAGTTGCTTGCTATATATAAACTGATGAGGCGTGTATCTTCGTGACATCGGCAACCCCTATTTTTATTACAAACAATAAAATCTTCTAACAAATAATACTTAATACTGTTTCTTGTTGAGATATTGATTTTGAAATAATACAATGACGTTGTTTCTTGTTGAGATGTTTAATTTGAACATATAACTTAGGATTCTATTGTTGGCACGATTTTGCATTCAGTTGTTTGATCAAGATGAAAGAGTCCACAAGATTGAAAATGCAAGGTACGGAATGCAATAAGTATGATGTTAGATGACTATGAATGCCTGGCAAAAAGATTTTCTGGCAAAGAAACACTGTGACACTATTATAGGGGGGAGGGGTCTGATGAAAATTAGAAAAGCAAAAAATATTCCATGTTAAATGTCAATCCTGGATACCGCACGGTGGCACAGTATACCGTGGTCCATTGCTTCCCTGGGCACCAAAATCGCAGAAACTCGGTACGCATACTTATACCCTAACCGAATTAGGAATCCCAGATTGTTATAGCTTGTACGATTGGCACAACGTAGCTTTACCAACCTCCCTATGGGCCCATAACCCTTTAACGTTCCTTTAGACAAATATTTTTGTCTTACCGAGACTGTGACAATGTTAAAGAGTACAAAAATGGGTTGCGTTCTGGTGCCGTCAGCTTTGATTTGCCCGGAGATTTGGCTACCTTCATCTTTCTATGTTGTGGTACTGTGGTCATTGTGTTACAGTTCAAGCAATGGTCGCAAACACACTGTTGGCCAAAATGGGTCTCACACTTTTACATTTGTGATTTTAATTTTATTAAAACTCTCTCAGTAAAAAATCACCTGAGTAGCACATTTAAACACAATGTTTTGAAGTTGTATTTAGGTACAACCATTGTGAACAAGCTTTTTTTTATTCCAAACTGTACATCTAAAAATGCATGTGGCAACCATTGTGGTCAATATTTTATGGTAATAAGTATTATTAAAATATCTCTATGACGTTCTGTCAACCCATAATGAAAGCTGGTATCAATGAAAGGGGTGCATTTTTTGTAAGTATTTCTTTTTTTTCAAATCAGAAGGTCATTCATATGAAACAGTGGTATCACACATGATACAGCCTATTAAGATATTGATTACATGTACATATAAATAACAAAGTTATGCTCACATTGTCTGCCATAGTTGCAGCTTCAAAACTTTAAAAAAAAATTAACCTATCTGCTCTTCCATACCAGTATATAGCTGAGAGAGTGGGACAGCATGCTAATTAGCCTTAACGATCGGTTTTTACATCTATTTCAAGTACAGGAAAGAGCGTTCAGAAAAGTTCATTAAACATATAGGTAACCGTTGTCTTTTCCATTACTAAAGTCAGTTCAGTATATTTTGTGTAATTGTGTAAACTGGCCTCATGGGATTTGTTTGTCCATCTTTTCCATTGCAATTTAACAGTAGTGGAGCACATAGCATTTACTTGTGGTTTCAAGTTACACGTTGATTTGAAAGGCATGCAATGAAGTGACAACAGCGTCCAAAAAGGCCGTTGTGGCATCCAAGACAAAAAAACGTTTCATAAAAGTTGTTTATATTTCTTGTTCTGCGAGCAGTGGTCCCTGGGGGCATCAATCAATTTTTGAAACAAAAACGATTGCAATTATATTGACCGATATTGATCGATTTGGTAGGTTAAATCATATGATACAGACTGGATCCCCCACATAGAAGTTGTTAATAGTGGTCAATAGCAACATATGCCCTAACTGTACTTTTTCCGAGATGTAAGGGTTTAAAATATATCAGTGACCTTGAACGTGTGACCTTTCAGCGTCACTCTACCTCAAATATGATGATGAGGCTGGAATCTGCACATGTAAAATCCTATGGTAACATATTGCTTAACTCGGCTCCTTTATGCGATATGAGTCTCCTAAGTTCTTAGCAATGATGATTTTGACCTTTCAGGTTATTCAAGGTCAAATCTATTAGTGCAATTAAACTTCCCGTTTATGACTTCCTGCTTCTGTTTAACAGTAACTTATAGCTCAACTCCGGTTTATGACTTCCTGCTTCTGTTTAACAGTAACTTATAGCTTAACTCCGGTTCCGTTGCGAGATATGCCCATAAAAAAAATCTTTGTCGCTGAAGACAATGATGAAGTTTCAACTTTTCACGGAAGTTTAAATTCACAAAGTTTCAAAGATCCCGAACATGGCTCTTGTGAGGACCATTGAGATAAAAATTCAGGAGAGATTTATGTGTGGTTCGAAAGTAAGGTCTTGACATTTTACTACTCCATGGGATTAGGGGCCCATGTTGACGAAAAGGAACAGAAAATTCTCAAACATTTGAAATTGCAAAGATCAAACATAAAGACAGTTTTTTTCCACTGGACACACCTACTCGTAAAATTTAAACAAAATTTAACCAATGATTTTAAAGAAAAAATCGACCCATATACGGGAGATGGTTGTTGGAGGGACAAAACCCCACCTTTCGCTAACTCAGGATAACAGCTGAGCCAACTGCAGTCCAGAATAGTTTTATTACTATACTTTACTGCTGATACCTCACTGTATGTATTATTTTCATTTGCTTCAGATATATAAGACAATAATACTGTGTGCTTATGCTTCTGAGAAACACCGAACCAAAGTCATACCAGGGAAAGATACCAGGCAATTTTGACTAGAATGTGTGTGGCATGGAACTATTTAAATCGTTATGGTTAATTAATATCAGAAAAGGACGTCGTTATTTCATGAGTCGGCTTGTTTTAAGTGTTTAAATGCCATTATGTCTTCATTTTTATGCGATGTCAATGTACTTGATTGCACCTGCACCAAGCTTGTAGTCATTTCCCATGAGAAGCTATGAGGATTTTACATGCCTCTTATAGTCAATCACCTGAATACAGGGTAGTCTGAAACTCATTACGTAGTCATCTACGAAATGAAGCAAAAAATGTAAATGATTTGTAAGACCCTACTCTCTAATATTATATAGATGAGACCCAAAAACGTCTGGTTCAATAGATTCCTTTTTATTAAAGGCCTTTGACAGGTAGTTCAAACCTACTTGTAAACCAGAGAAAAAACACGAGCAAAAAGCAGTTTACATATATGAACAGAATCGAAAGTTGTCTCTTATTTTCAGTAATGCCACTAATGTTATCACATACTAATACGAACAGTCATCAGTAGGTATTACCATAACCACAATGTCTATTGTAAAGGATTTTCTATGGGGTTTTATGTACAAGTAATTAACAGGCGCATATAGCTGCGTCGTACATATCCAGAAGCACCCGAGTTTCATATTTTACCTGCAAGGTGTGCAAATTGTGCATCAGTCTATTAATCTTGAACTGTAAACGGAAACCTGAGCGCCACTGTAGTAATAGGGGCGGATTTGCAACGCGGGTTCATGAAAATATAATAACCATTTTCCAGACAGCGATCTTACAGTCCCGTGCGGTTTCACACATGCTGTCGGAACTGTGTCATGCCTCAGTCCCGCTGCCCAACAAAACTGTGGGACCACCACGGCGTTCGTTCTCTCACTGGAATTGTCTCACGGGCACAAGAAGCACCAGCCGCCTTCTTATCTTCTCTACAGAGTACAACCTAAATGAGGTACATAGCACAGGAATAACAGCCCCTTTCGGAAATATACAAAGCCCTAGCCTGGAGGTCGTTGCATGCATACACTTTCTTTGCGGGCATATTCTCCGTCGCTGTTATACGGAAATCACGTGTAAGCACTTAGGTCAGATTTTTACTTATAGACGAGCGTCGAAAGTACGCGTACTCTCACTACTTCAGAAAACAGGCCGAAAAGATGTATAAAGAGTCTGTTCAAAGAACTGACTGCTCTTTTGTAGGGGACCCATGCTTTGGAGAGAGTTTCGTCACACTGGATATTTAGCGTCCCGAAATTCTTGCCAGATGTCGTAGTTGATGACCTCGTCATAGGCAGGAACCTCCTCCACGAACTCGAAGAACTCCGCCCACAGTTCGTCCGGCTCCACCTCAAAGAACTTGGAGCACTTCGCTATTACGGAAATTACATCTCTGCTGTCGATGAGACACTCGTACTCGTTGAGTTCTACGATCAACCACTCCTCGGAGGAGTTGAGGAAGGGCTTGTTCTTGTGGTAGGCAAGCACCGTCTCTGGCGTGCAAGGAAACTCCAGCTCCTTGGAGGTATCCACTTGTATGGTGGAAAAATCATTCAGCTTGGATTTTTTCTTCCTGCCCTTTCTCCCAACTTCTTCCTCCCTCCGCAAGGGCGGCTTCTTTTTAGGTCTGGCTCCTCCTCCGCCCTGCTTGGAACTCTGGCCTTCGGAGGATTTTCGAGGTCGAGATCCCTTCTCGGATTTGCCGCTGATCTTCACTCCGTTTCCCAGGGCCTCGGCTATGAGGTCGTCCTCCGTCCTCTTCTTGGTCCCCGACCCGTCCACCGTGTGCATGCGGGCGAGCTTCTTGTTCCTGTCCAGCTCAGCCTGGGTCGGACCCTCGCTCACGCTCATCTTCTTGCTGCCGCTGAAGAGGCGAGCCATCAACCCGGGCTTCTTCTTGCTGTCCTTCGACATGGCGACCCGCTGTGTGCGTGTGCGTGCGGACAACTGGAAAGAAACTACTACACGATATACATTTTTTCTATTGTTTTTTTTGATGTTGGTGTTGATTGTATTGTAGTGTTTTTATTGTTGGTGATGGTTGTTGATGTTATTGCTGTTGACGACGGCGACAACGCCGATGATGATGATGATGATGATGATGATGATGATGGTGGTGGTGGTGCTGTTGCTGCTGCTACTGTTGGTATTGGTGGTGGTAGTGCTGGTAGTGGTGGGGGTGGTGCCGGTAGTGAATAGTAGTAGTGGTGGTGGTCCTGGTGCTGTTGGTGGTGATGATGTTGAGGTGGTGCGGCAGGGTTGTGATACGTGGTGGTACTAGTAGCGCTGGTGGTGGTGCTGATAGTATTGGTGGTGGCGGTGCTGGTGGTGCGGTGGCGTGGCGGGCTTGTGGTACGTGGTTAGTGGTAATGAAATTGATAATAGTGCTACTGTTATTGCTTTTGCTAGATGCTACTATTCTTACGAATCCAGCTGCAATTGTTTTTTATTTGACGACATTGTCTGCGGGGTTGGATCACACAGCTCATTGTCCAGTGCTAAGTATATTAATACTACTCTTCATGAAGCAGTAGCGGAACACTAAATCTAGAGGCTATATGATAGTAACTAACTGCTAATATGTAAAAATAACTACATACTAATTTATACTGGGCGTAACCCGGCGTTTGCCTTCAATAACTGCAACGGCAGTAATGAAAGTCATATGTTAACTGGATTGCTTGCAGATGCATACATGTACTGTAGCCTTCCCCCTTGCCATCTCATCTGTATCCCTCGATGTCTGTCTGTCTGTGTATACACTTGTGCTGTGCTATTCAGGTCATATTGTTGGAAGTACTTATAGCTTTGGGCCAGAATGCTACGTGTTGTTATTATTATTCATAACAGAGGAAGGGCAAGCAGACAGACATGCATATATACGCTCTCACAAACAAACCACCGATCTTTCGCGAGTTTTTGGACGCCCATGGTATACTTTCCAACGAAAGCGGGTTCCTTGTTACCAGGTCCAAAACGCACGTAGAGTAATAAACAGAAGCCACCTCTTCCCCCAGGTGATTTCTACCTGCAACGGTAGTATGTACAACTCTCAGAGGCGCATTACTTATGATAAATATACCCTCTGCACAGATCATGTACCATTAAAACATCCCTTCCAGAAGTGATGTTAATATCTTATGTTCGAATTTCTAAACCCAGCCTAGCATACAATTTACAGTTTGTCAAGATCTAGTTTTCTTACGGTGTAAGAATTAACATTTCAGTGCAATATTTTGAGAAATATTTTTCCATGAGCGTATTACGGCCTAATGCAGCTGCAAATGAGAAGTTTCCGCAGTGCTTGACTTTGTATAATTCCAACACGGTCATCTCTTTACAACCGATAGACCCATCGCCCTCAGCAGATACACAACTACTGGCTGAAGCCGCACTGGCGCTATTATGTCTACATGTTCACCGTTGGAAAACATATTAAAAAAAGTTTTTTAAAAACTTTCTGTATGAAAATTCATCTGTTTTGGGTTGCTGCTTGGCGGTACTTAATCAGCCGTATTTTGCTGCGAAGGTTACATGTCATTTGACAACCACTATGGCTGATAATGTATATATATAGACGGAATATAAATGCCCTTGTTACAAGACTGGTAAATATTTTTCTGTTGACCGAATTCGAAAGAGCGTGTGACTACTGTTCTCACTAAAAGGAAGTTGCCTTGAATGCTATTACTCTTCTCACTGAAGAGAAGATGCCTTGCATGCTATTACTGTTCTCAGTAAAGGGAAGATACCTTGCATGCTATTATTGTTCTCAGTAAAGGGAAGATGCCTCGAATGCTATTGCTGTTGTCACTGAAGGGAAGATGTCGTGCATACCATTAGGCCTACTGTTCTCACTGAAGGGAAGATGCCTTGAATGCTATTACTGTTCTCGGTAAAGGGAAGATGCCTTGCATGCTATTACTGTTCCCACTGAAGGGAAGATGCCTTGGATGCTATTATTCTTCTCAGTAAAGGGAAGATGCCTTCCATGCTATACTGTTCTCACTGAAGGGAAGATGCCTTGCATGCTATTACTGTTTTCAGTAAAGGGAGGATGCCTTGTCGCTGCGTGTGACTGCTGTTTTCATTGAAGGGAAGATACCTTGCGTATGATTACTGTTCTTAGTAAAGGAAAAATCTTGTCCTGTGTGTAATTACTGTTCTCAGTGATCGGAAGATGCCTTGAGTGTCATTACTGCCCTCGGTGTTTAGGGCTATTTAGCACTTTAAAGGTACCGAGTCAAAATTTGGAGAAACACAGTGTGAAAAGTCCATCTGACATCCATCTGACGGTTTAGACCAATTTCCTTGAATCCACAAATCACCACGCCATCAGTTATGTGAATATATTGAAACGTATAAATAAATATAGTGGAGCTAACCTGTCTGAACCAATTTTACGGCTGCCAAGTCATGATTGCATAGCCCCCTCCAGGACGGACCAGCCAGTTTCAGTATCATTTATTTTCATAGCGGCCGCCATGACGGCCCTCATGATATTATTGCGTAATTCTAGAATCCGCGGAAGGCTATAGCTTCTCTTCCAGGGGTTCCAGTTTTTGCTGTTTCACGTACGTCAATTACAGCAATTGCCTACACCTGGGCGGAGGAGTGATAACCACGACTTGCCTTGGCAGAGGAAAATGAGGATACATATACCTGGCAAAAAGGCGTTGCCGCCAGAAAGCCCATTTACATGTTTTTCAATTTGCAACGCCGCGTTACTTGTCGCTCTGCGGCGAAAAGTGTGATTGAAATAAATACGTGGAGGTAATTTAGAGGGAGAATCCGATACGTGAGGGCGCGTCATTCAGCGATAAAATACAATTGAGGCAATCGTTGCAAGATTCAAATACAGCAGCATCCAGGTAAAATTCAAATGATGTTTCTGTTTTTTTGTTTTTTTTTTGTATAAACCCGGGCAATTAGAATTTATTTATTTTGGGCGGGATCCTTTTCAGGGGTCTAGGGAATGACAGAGGCATCAGACGGAAGCTTGAGCTGATATGTGTGTATCTGAATTTAGGGTCCTACCAATACCTGTCAAGTGAAAGGTAGCAAGCTTTCATCTTTTATATAGGATATGGAAAAGTAAGAGAAGGATAAGATGGCGTGTCTTTTGAAGTGTTGCCAACACCAGAAATTTGTTGCCGTGGTAAAACAGTACTTGTACAGTTGTGTATATGTACAGTTAGAACTTACCGACCTTTAGTTAGTGCTTACCGACCTTTTTCATACAATCAAACAATAATGATAAAATATGAAATAAACGGCAATAATCTTGACTTGAGACCCCATTTGTTACTTAACATGCAGGGAACGTTCGTTTAGAGATAAACTGACTGCAACAAATGCTTTTATGACATTGGCTGTAATTATTGAGTGGAATGCTGGTTTGCTCTGTCTACAATTTCCTTCAAATGCGTCAAGCTCCCGGGGTCAAGCCGACACGACAATAATTGAACAGGCAATCACAATAAAGAATTCCCCATGAGAAGCCTCTTAAAAATCAATTATATCGGATAGCTAAAAAAAATACCTGCTGAATGCCTTTGTCTGGCGGTGTCTTTTCACTGGCGCGGTGGATTATGGGGATATCACAGCTGCTGCTTCCGTAACGGATCCGGATCAATCCTACAGGCGCTACCGGCAGGGGGCGCCCTGGATACGCCCTACTCCGTCGGTCTTTGTTCAGCGCGTGCTGCTCACGCGCTCGTCCTTGGTGTGCGTGTTTGAAATAATATTTGTAAATCCGGATCTCGGCGATTAGTCATGCAGTAAATCCGGCGTCTTCTTCGGGATCCACATAGTTGGTAGTTAGTTCTCTCCACGCTCTCATTCAATGGTCCTGAGCCTTTTGCCGCACTCGTAGAAACGGCTTATTGCCCTCAATACGCAATGCGCTTTGGAAAGCTTTTCGGGATTCTTTTAACAGTCGAACGCTGCCAGGGATAAACAGTATACGGACGGACGGGAGAGTTCTTCTGGCTTCACTCGCTGCTATCTCCGGATTCCCTCGTGTATCTGGCTGGCTGTAGAAGCTCTCTCTGGGATGGCTTTCTGGTAGACAGTGAATCCGTGGCCCGCTGAGGGCAGAGCAAGCGGTAGAACAGGCAGGTAGCTGGCAAGTTTTCCTCAACCAAACACATAGGCCATCCCACCATCCCGGTGAAGGATCCAGCCTTTGGACTGACGCCAACTTCTACTACTAAGGGTAAAAAAAAAAACTTTCCCCTGTAACAGACACCCCCTTCACCTTTTCTTGTACAAGAACCAGGACCTTTGGGTGGCAGTTTGCACTGGATAAGGCGCGAAATTCATTTATACCACCAGACACGCTTAAAGTGCTGTTACATTCGTTATAACTGTACATGTACGTTGGTCCCAAGTCCTGAAAAAGCTGGTTGCACGGCCTGGTGGGGCAGGCGACCTGTGTCATAAATGGAGCCATCCATCCAAGAAAAGGGGAACAATAAAATAATCGGAACACAATAATCAATCAATCATTAGATTTGTATTGCGCCATTCCACAACTGTGCTCATGGCGCAATAACATGATATTTTCCTACTAATTTATTTATTTATTTATTTATTATTTATTTATTTATTAATTATTCATGTAGTTAGTTCTTATTTATTTATTAAATTATTTAATTAGTTATTTACTTATTTGGTTATTAGTTATGTCAGTAATTTATTTATTTATTTATTTATTTATTTAATTTATTTATTTATTATAGGTTTTTTGTTTATTTGTTTGTTTTTTTTTTGGCGTAATTAAAAATATATTTATACAGAGGAGACTTAACTATAAGCAACAAAGTGCTTTTCTGCCCAATTGTCATGTTAGAACAATACAAAATTAATTATGACAAAGATATAAATATACAAGTAAACATAATATAGGCATAGAAAATTTTAAAATGCCATTCGTACAGTTTCTTAGAGTAGTTTTAACACACCTGGTGCTTTTTCTAAGTTGGCAAGGTAGGGAGTTCCAGAGCACCCTGTACTCGAAGGATACTTCAAAAGATGTTAATTGACAGATGGCACATAATAAATAAATATACATTTTGTATGCCTTCTGCAAGCGTCAAAACATCGCATAGGTAATAGATGGTACGATGCTATTACCAAACTTAAAAAAACAAATCAAACTCGTTAAATAACCACGTCTTTCCTTTAAATTCATTAACTATAGCTATTTTAATAACTTTACACCAGCTGCATCATGCTCGAAATTCTCTGTTATGATACTGGCCGGCAGCCCTGTGCATAGTATGATAAACTTTATATAGAGCTGCGTAACCCCATGTTATTATGCGATAATCTCTGCATGGCTGAAAAAGTTTCTATGTGAGTATTAAGTGAATGAGTGACATATTTAAGTACTTACGTATTGTCTGCCTAAGTGATGGCATAGTTAGTACCAGCAACACAATTACATGTAAGTCCTGTTTTAGTTTGTGGTTGCTGTTTGTGTTGTTGTTGTTGTGGTGGTGGTGATGGTGGTAGTTGCTGCGGCGATTTTGCTGGTGGTTTGGTGGTAATGCTATGACGATGTTATAGTGGCGCTGGTGGTGGTGGTGGTGGTGATGCAAGTATTAATAATACATATATGTGTGGGTATACACTCTCAAAAAACATATTACGCCGTTTAATATTATAATTAGGTTTAAATAGTAAAAAAGTCAGTGTGGTCAGAACTAACATGTGCTTCTATATAGTATCTAAACAACTTTGATTCATACATATATCTTAGACACAGTATATGAATGAGGCGAATGACAATGTACTCTTTCGAAGGTATACTTTGTTGACTGTGATGAGTGAACCTCGATCTCGTTCACGTTGAAACAGACGGGCTTAAAAAATCTTATATACCTTTTCTCAGACTTACTACGTGGCTCATGGTATCCGTATATGATGTACACACTGCCAAAATGTTAAGTTTTAACATTCCATTTACATTTAGGAATGAAGTACGCTGTGACTGTTGTAGACTAACAAATCTAACATTTGTAGGAATAATAAGTTTTTTCCGTAATTTCCTTTTCCAATATTGCAATTATGACATTGAGTTATAGGTTTACGAATTGATATGATTGCGGTTTTGAAATCTTAAGAATAAAACTACACATTAACAGACGTTTACATAAGTAACTGATTATAGAAAACTGGTCTTGTGCATCTACATGTATGAACACCTCTTGTTAAATAGCCCTACATAAAGTCTAATGGCGTACTATTATATGACGTACTATTATATTACTTCTGCTGCTGCTGCTTCTTCTTCTACTACTACTACTACTACTACTACTACTACTACTACTACTACTACTACTACTACTACTACTACTACTACTACTACTACTACTACTACTACGACTACCACTACTACTACTACCACTACTACTACTACTACTACTGCTGCTGCTGCTGTTGCTGCTGCCTTTAGAACTACTGTTACTACTACTACTACTACTGCTTCTTCTTCTTCTTCTTCTTCTTCTTCTTCTTCTTCTTCTTCTTCTCACCACATGTTTAACACGACGTACCTGTAATTGTGGCTTGTTTTCCCCTCTTTTCTTTCTTTTTCTTTGTCTCCCCCGATCAAGGTAATGAATTTGCCTTTCCGCAGCTGTCCGGTGTCTTCTCCAACGGTCCAATGACTGTTAGCCGTGCTTTTTATCCAACAGTGTGCTAGCGGGTGGTGTTTTATACCAGTCAAGCGTCAACTATTTTTCAGATATGTCAATCCTTAAAAAATGTCAAGGGTTCTGCCATTGACGTCAGAGCCTCCGGCTGGTATGAGAATGGCTTGGATTTTGTCTGGTACTGGTCAAAACATGCATCGACCGTGATTTTATTTCTTGATTTTTTTTTGAGGAGGGGGGGGGGGTAGTGGAGGATTGTGTATCACGGATATGGTCTTTTTACTGTTGTCAGGAGTAGTTGCGAAATCTGTGCTAAGAACATTACAAATGCGCGTGCAATGGAACAATGAGCCCATTAGTTTTTTTAACTTAATACTGTTAAAGGAGATGAGCTCAAGTTGCGGGGTTGGTTCATACTTTCATCCCTGGTATCTCATGCAGTAGAAGCAAGGTTGGGCATCAGATGCAGCGAAATATGCAAATATGGACTCAAATGAGAGTCCCTAAACTTCGAGTCCCGAGTCTCGAATTGAGTCTCGAGTTTCGAGTCTCGAGTTTCGAGTTTAGAGTCTGGATCTCGATTTTCGAGTCTGGTCCTAGAGATCAAAGCCACATGTCTATTGACTTTTTTTGCAGTATGCATTATCCTGTTGCCAATCAGAATGTGATTATTGTGCTTATTTTTTTCTGGATGTATTGGCTTTTAAGTACCATCAAGCACATGTAAGTAAATCATCCAGAAAAGTGTTAAGTAATTTGCTCCTGTATCACACTCCAGAACTAATCGACAGGGAGGCCTGCTACCCGCCACCGCACAGCTGGATCAAATACCAAGCCACCTCCTTCCCATTTTCACCCCCACAAAGGCCCCAAAGCTATGTCCCGAGGCCTGCAGAACGAAACAAGAGGCCCATGGGTCTTGAGGCTCTGCTTGAGAACCAACTTGGCCATAGAACAAAGTTCCAGAAGTTGCAAATACACTCTCTTTCTACTACCCTCGGGGTGGGGGTCTAAATTGAGCTTATTTTCACTCTATGCCCAGCGGTTTCCGAGATACGGGCCGAGTGTCCGAGTTACTGGCCAATTTTCAAAATTGCCATATTTGGCCATGAAACTTGGCAATTGGCCAAATCAGAAGT
>JAAUYG010215045.1_pt1 | contig 26941 bp, 24 predicted proteins | sample 7278091 | NCBI WGS metagenome assembly JAAUYG01 (sample SAMN14350201, study PRJNA611818) | marine sediment metagenome | isolation source: surface marine sediment (0.6m) | place: French Polynesia: Moorea | collected 2018-08 | reverse complement strand
GGTCTCACTGGAAGTGTTGGCCACATTTAATTCTCAATATTAGTCACAATTTGGAATAATTTTGAGAATAAACTGTATAGCGGGACAGAGTACCAGTATTTTTTCTCCATGATAGCCCCAAAATACTATACTAAAAGCATGATCTGAAGTTGTAACTTCCCCTAAACTTCTACTGTACAGGGACATGAGGTGGAAAAAAGAAGAAGAATTTGTCACAGTCACACTTTCATGTCCAGACTAGCATACTAACTAACCGCTTCCATTTCCTTGGTGTAGGTGTCCTTAGCATTGCCCACGGCAGCCAGGTTGTTCGCTTCTGCTGTAGCCTAAAAGGCGAACACAAGTTTATATGACATACTGACAAGCTTTATGGAAAATGCCTAAGTAAGGTTTTGGCTCGGGTGGGAGTATAGCAGGTGTATCTTCTACCAGTAGGATTTGAAACATTACAGTCAAGAAGAGCTATTTCCATAACAGGTTATCACAGAGACGGTAGCACTAATATTTAACAGGAAAATTTAATACCTTCCACTAGGAGATTATATAGCTCAAGCTTGCCAGAGAAATAACTGCATTTCATAACATGATAAACATGGATGTTTGCGCCATACGGAGTAAACAATAACAAGAGCATCCTATATGCTAACCTGCAACATTGATTTTGGTTCTGGTAACTCGTCACCCTGGTAAATCTTGATGTATGCCTGGAGAGTAGAAAGACCAATTTCCCACATTAAAATAAACCACTTAAAGTTTTATTAAAACATTTTAAAAAGAACTTTAACATATACACAGCAATGCATACCTAAACCTTGGTAATACTGATTCTCCAATCAAGTTGTCTGAATACAAGGAAACTAGTCACCATTCATTTCACACTTCCTGGGCATGAAGGTCTGGCCTTATTTGAAAAGTTTTAATTACGTACATATACATGCAAAAAATTATAATGAAAACATGTGCCACTTCTAGACAATGAAATAGAAATCCAACCTTGAAGTATTCAAGCAGTTCCTTTGCTGTGATTTTCTGGCCTTGAATTTCCTTCATCACCAGTTTCTCAGGAGCCAGGATCCTCGGTACAAAGTCTTTCAACTGGGTCTTGAAGTCTGGTTCGATATCTTATCAGAAAATACAAACTAACATATGTAGCATGTCATGCAGCCATGAGTCAGGACAAGAAAAATCCCTGTAAGAGATGCATAAAACAACCTCAGTTGTTCAATAAACTGTACGAGTAATCATTACACAATAGGGGTCCGTTGGTCGTTGATGCTATTTTGCAGTATTACGCTGGCACAGAAAACAGTACATGGGAAATCCATGGCCAAACAATTACATGGCTGTAAACTGACCTGCGAGTCTCCCATCAAAATGCTCGTTGATGGCAACTTTCAGCCCAGGGTGGGGCATCAGGAAACAACCAATGCTACGGAAACATGACCGGATATGTTCCCGAAGTTGCTGCAGTTCTGCATGCTGCCGTGTCGAGACCTACCAACAATGTAACAGAATGTCTTAGTATGACCAAGGTATTTACAGTGGACTTTATGGAACAAAGGGATAGACGTTGACTTATTTTGAGACTTGTCCTGTTGGACAAGTGAGAGTAATTCTCACTTGTCCGAAACGAAGATTCACCTGCCCAAAAATTTTTGGCTGGTACTGATTGGCAGGATTTCTGTTCCTGCAACTGCTTTTAGCATAAAACTTCTAAAAGAGTGATCAGATTTTACTTGTCCTGTAGGACAAGTGGGGTGGGAAGTTCAGTTGTCCTACAGTTACTTTCAGTTGTCCTAGGCAGTCGGACAATCCTTGATGTCCATCCCTGGAACACATACTCCTTTAACCAGTAATCCTTCTATGCAGCAGCCTGCTAATGAATCACATACTGCAACACATTGTTTCTCAAACTGAAAGCCCGTCAAAGGGAATTTTTGCCTGGTTTCTCACCTGTAATCTCTTATCAAGTAAAGCGTCTCCCCCTCTGCTGCCATATTCATGCTGATAGGGATATGACCAGTCCCTCACTAAGAACTGTAGGCTCTGTAAACCACCGCAAAAAGTAAATATGATTTAATTATTTAGAAATAAGTTATGTTATTTCTTTTCAGTATCTTCCCATATGCAATTAATGTACATAGTGTAAATGTGTATCATTTTGAAAATGTTTCACTTCTACTGTATGTATCATTTGCTTCTGAAGCCTTACATAAAATCGCTTTTCCCAAATGTTTAAAAAGAAATACAGTTGTCCCTCTATTTTAAGACCACCCATGGGACCAACAAAATGTGGTCTTATATTGCAGGTGGTCTTAAAATAAAGGTCATTTAACACAGAAAATTGCCCTTTGGGATCAAATCAAGTGGTCTTATAATCAAGGGTGGTCTTAAAATAGAGGGCTGTAAAATAGAGGGACTACTGTATATAACTTGAGGATCTTACAAATGTACATCAAGGTATAAATACATTACCATTCTATCTAGATATTATCCACAATTGATATTTCTATTAGAGGGCTTCACAAATGCTCGCAAATGTGTAAATACATTTCCATCCTAGAGGTAAATGACATTACATGTACACAGAATTAATACTTTTTATTGGTCATATTCTCTCGTACCTGGAATGGTTTGGCCCCATTATCTTCCATAGCTAGCCTCCCATATTCTGTAAACAACTGTAGAGAAGAAACACAGTGTGGTAATACATGTACAAAAACATAACTGTCCAAGTATGCACAGAAAAACCCATTAACTCTTTCCTCCACAGGAGCGCCTTATGACGCCTTTACACTTGCCCGCCAGAAGTGCCTTTTAACGCCTTCACATTTAACTGGTAGTACCGGTAGCACCTTTTGCCACATGTGCATTTGCCTCACAGAGACGCCTAAGACCGCCTTATGTTTATTCATTACACACTCTCTGAATACATAAGCCCACCTTGGTTAAACTTTACACAGTGCTAGGTTGGAGTCTTCCCAACACATACAACACAAAACCACATGGGTATATCATACAATGTGTGTACTGTACTATATAAAACAGGTACACCTCCACCACAAGATATGAAACTGGCTCTGCCAGGCTTTACGGCACTGGCTATGGGCCAACATCCAGTGCAGTGTAGCTGCCAGGTCTGTGAAGTTACAATGCAAATACTATGTGACCTACTTTAGCGTTTGCAACAGGCAGATTGAAAAGTTACAGGGGCCTTGTTTATTTTGCTCATATGTTTGCTTGCTGCAAAATATATGTCTAAATAATCTTTGGTATGTGAACCAGAACATATGTGTGACCCAGCTTATCTGAAAATAAAATCAGGATTCCATGGAAACTAAACGTGAGGACGAGTAGAAAATTGATTTAGACAAAACCAGTTGTCAACATGAGTCGCTATGCAGTTTGTAATGGCGGCATCTGTTAATGATTGAATATATATGCCTTTAAAAGTATCTGCTTTGCAGCATTCTTTCAGAAGAATACTTTCCGTAAGGTTAATTTTCAAGAAGAATACAACATTTGTTTCTAGTGGACTCACCTGTTTTGGCACTATATGACCCTTTTGGTGTTGATGTGCCGTTAAACTTTGACGCAATCAATCAATTCACTCACGTCACAATGTAAACAATAATTTTTTACGCTTTCATTTTCTTGAGTAATATGGGAGTCAAAAAAGAGGTTTTCAATAAATGTTTCTCAACCCAGTAGTTCCCTTTGCGGGTTTGGCGCAGCTAACCAGCCAGATTTTGGTGTGGCTTTCTAACCGCACATTGCTGCTTTACTGAGAGTAGTTATGCTGGTGGGACAGCCTGTGTGTGCATGGGAAAGAGTTAAAACTATTCTGCTGTGCAATCTCTGTTAACGTTAGGGCATCATGTATATTTTTTTTAAAAGGATAGATAACTATATCATATACAAACTTACCTGCAGGTGCTGCAAATCATCCTCCTGTATGTTTGAACTGATGTTATAAACCTGAAGACAAAGCAGTTCCCCATTTCAGATAATGATTACAGTCTTTTGGGAAGACATCATAAAATCTTGAGTTCCCTTCCAGACTGAGCGCCAGTACCTCAAACACTTGTCTCCTGCCAGAGGCAGTTTTCAACTATAACATGGCACGCTATTGCAATCAGAAAATGCTGATAGCTGCAAGCAAGACAGCTTTTCCAACTACCCTCCCAATTGTGACAGATGAACTGTACAAACCTTCTTAACATTTCAATCTCTAGAAGAATATCAACTTAAAATCCTCCCTTATAGAACTGTTTTGAAAGTCTAGTAGTGATTTTATAGCTCACAAGTTCTAAGTCAGGATTTGGGGGCTTGCTGAATATTGTATAAAACTGCTAATTTAGTTACGTATGTCCAGCAGCTTCTGTCAAGTGCATAGAAAATACTCGAAAATAAATCGTGCAATATAAATTATTATTATTATGAATATGGTGTAACTCCAGTGTAAATTTTACAAACTGAATATTTTTTTGCGTTCACATCTTGCTCTCCTGTCTAAAAATTCATTTAAAATATCTTGTTCATATTACACTGATAATGGATTGCAATTTGACTTGAGAAACGAACAGGGTCTGAGTCCTCAAAAATACTCAAGTCTTAAGTTCTGAGTTTAGTCACCAATCTGAGCAATTTGACTGGTTAAGAATCTGACTTAAGTCAAAAATTAGATTTAAGTATTTTCGATAACTCCACACCTGGAAAGGTTATGTTCTTCTGGGTCTTACCTGAACACTGCTGACCATAGTACTAAGTGCGAAAACTGTGGCACAATCTTTCACTGTTGATTCGCTGTCAAATGCGCCCTGGGTATCCAGCAAGAGGACGACAACCTGGAAAAGTGGAAATACAAACTGGATAGGCATACGATGACTGTTAAACAGAAGTATTTTAACTTTAGTTTCCAATGGATAATTGAGAAGATCATCCCAGAGTAAACACAGCCAACATTCTAAAACCAACTGTGGCGAATTCCATATGTGACCTGCCTTAGTCTATCTGAAGCTTCACCTGTAGGCTGTACCTTGTTTGCTTGTCACTCCCATATATCTTCAAATCAGAAATGATGCTCTTAGACGATAAATGCCAGAAGGGTGACATCATAATAATGTAGTATTTTATATTCATGTAAAGAGCAAGAATATTTTTACAATCTTCTGTACTAGTACACGCCCAAAGTATAGTAAATCTCTACGCTATATAATATACATGTATGCCCTACATTACGTTGTACACTACGTATAAACCTTCACCTTTTCCCCTGTAGGCAGCGTCATATCAAACGGTTCACTCCACATCAGTATTCCCGTTGTGTAACGCTCAGAACCACCTTTCCAGGGAAACCCCTCAAGTGGTGAATTGTCATCTCCCAGCCAGTCATCGGATCCCTTAACACAGGTATGAAACAAAGACATTCCCTGTCAGTCATTGTGACGATGTTTGGCTCCTCATTCTCCCTAGTATGCCAGATAACATGGATAAACACCTGTAGCGTAACTTTTGCATGGGGGTATATTATCATGGCAAGAAAACATCTTTAGGCAGGTCACAAATTGACTTCAACAACTGCACAGATACGGTCATGAAACTTAACTTTGTACATCCTAAAAAATCCAAGACTCCTCCAACCCTTTCTATAAACATGATAAAGGGTGGTATTAATTCTGTGAATTTCTGTCCATTTCAAAAGGATGTTAAGAAACAATTTACATAAATCACCAGGTTACTGGTACACTTCACAGTGACATTTGCCGCTGAAAGGTAATGGACTAGATACAATGCTCTGGACAAATGGTACTCACAAGGCCACACCAAACTGATTCCTAGTTCAATGGATTCCTGCTTGAAAAAAAAGATGGGAGGTTATTTTCTTTTTATTTATTTTTTTGCTGTACGATTTTGCACTGCAGAAACCTATGATAGGAGGGTTTGTTTTTCACAACAGACCAAAAAAGTTTGATAGCATAAGGCAATTATGTGAGGGACCTCTATCTATTTAACTCTAAAGGAAGCGGGAGGGGGCAGAGGGGGATTTATATATTTAAATTTAGTGATGGTTTTACAACCTACTGCAAGGATGTAGTGATGCATTGTCTAAAAACTTTCATGTTGTCAATAATATAATATAATCCATTGCACCTGTATAGAAATCAAACTGGTATGGCCTAATGGTTGCATGCATACAATACACACAAGACTTATCAATGGGGATTTAATACACAACTGTGAACTGATAATTGGGTGTGAAAAATATTAAGTAACTCATGAGACTGGCCTGAAGCCCTGAATAAGGGCCAAACTTAGTACCTACTAGTACATCTTATCATTCATCAAAGAATTATTGAACCAGAGAACTGAAAGAAATGCGTTAAAGGTCACATAACTGCTATACAACAACACCCCATCAACATGATTAAACATATGTATACCCAAGTACAAGTAATGTACTATTGAAAAAAAAAGTTTTGCCAAACAGAATCGCACAATCATGACAATAGCATTTGTAAAATTCAGTCTGCAGCACGTGCAATGCATAGAATTCTTCTGAAAACCATGGGAGGTTCATATTGACAATTCACAAACAAACAAATAGCCTGCAAATGACTGCCCTGTGTGCTTTACGCAAAAGAAACTCAACACATGTAGCTTTGATGTTTCAAATTAGTATAACCGCTGGCACTGGATGGTAGTTACACAAGTCATCTGTCTAGTGATGTCGTAGACCTAGGCACATACAACACAAAGAAGCAGGTTGCCTATTCTTGTATACAGTTCATATTAAAACATTTAGAGAAGAAATCCAGAAAATGATGTTACCTCCTCATCATTGTTGTTTGTGATCTTGTCCACACACAAAAGAAGCAGGTTGAAGAGAAGAGAACTAGCGAGACTGGGCAATTCATTTAGATAATATGATGGATATTGCATAACATATATCTGGCATAGGCTATTAACATGACTGGCAACACTGTTCTGAGGTAAAAACTAAAAGATAAACCAACATATGTTATTATTTCCCCAAGAAAAATAATAAACCAAGTTTCTACATTTTTTAAACAAATTATTATGACAAGAGGATTACTACTAGTACCGGTATGTCCTAGTAATATATATGGTATAAAATTAATCATGATAATTACATCATAAATTGGTAAGTACATGAAGTTAGAAAAGAAATATTCAACACCTACAAAAACACTCCCACATACTCTATTACTCCCTTATATCAGTCCACACATTATCACATAATCAAATTAGGTATATATCTTTAGCAGACAGCATTCACATTGACAGCACTGACATCATTCATGACATTACCAGATTTAAATTTAGGCCCATTACCTGTGCATTGAGGTACCGTAGAAAGAAGTCCAGCAGGAACGACTTGCCCTTTCGGAATGCCCCAGCAACTGAAACAACTATTACTTTCTTGTCACGAATTCTTGGACTTAGAAGGATTTCTTCCAAGGCTTCCTCCTCCAGATCAAAGGTGTGATCATCGGTAGTACTGACTATCTGTATTGGCCGACCATGTAGCTTTGCTCCACTGGCAGACACTGGAATATCATTGCACATGTGTAAGTGAAAACAAATGTAACAGGGCTAAATATGTTTCATGAAGTGCAATAGCCCATGTACTTGCAGTTCAAACAAAACATTCGAACCAATGACAAGGAGAGCAGGCTGGGAGACTACTAGTAGTGGTCATAGTAATAAATTCCTAAAATAACATTACAATGACAAGAAATGGTCTTGATATAATCATGGTAGTTAAAGTCATGAATGCAATAACTATTCATGCACAAATCACAATGTACATGATCAGAAATCGAACCAGAAACATATAACTGTATGCTCACTTCACAGGAACTTACTTGTTGTTAGCAGCTGTAGTTTTATTGCGTGTCACTAGGAAGTTCAAATATAGGACTGATCTCAACCATTTCACATGATCTCATGTAACACATGAAATCATTGAAATGCCACTATCTTCATAGCTAGTACATGCAGTAAATCTGGCAAATGCCGAAGAGTACTTAACTCTCAAAGGCCAACAAGTTGGAACTACCATGCCAGTTCTTGAATTCTGCATCCAGGTTGATTATTAATATTTCAAGCAACGTTTGTAAAAACTGATCCAACACAAATATTACTATTCCAATCCTTAACAAAATAATTATATTCCCTGGGCCAACATGTATCCAATGTAATTGTTCACACCAATGGCAATGACATTGTCAGATATATCAATGACATTGTCAGATATATCGTACGCCAGAGAATTCAGGCAGAAACAGATACGTAGTTGAAAGTTCACATATACTGCTCTGATCGAGAAATTCAACCGATGTAGCCTAGCCCAACAGGTGTCACTTGGAAATATTGATCTCCTATATGAGAGCTGCAATAATATTGAATTTTGTCCCTCAGCCAATTATTGAACGTTTAACCAACTACAATGTACACATGTAGTGTTTGGTACACATAAAAGACATGCAATCGAATTGTGAAAACATTATAGGGATTATTATGCTGCATTTGATGAAAGGAAATCTATATATATTTATACATTCTGTTGTCATCATTAAAAGCACCTTCATGCAGACTCAAGACTTGTTTTATTCTAGAATCCAATACTGTGACTGCTTAAAATGAACTCTAAGCCAGCTAAACTAAACACTGGTAAAAGATACAGAAATCTTTTGATTAGAACTTGAATGGTCACATGATGATCAACAAAAACTTTCCAGATCTTCAGAGCACAAGACACTTGCACTACATTATGTGTACTGACAGACACGTTATCTCGGTTTTCTAATGACATAATAATACACATAGTAGCTTATTAATCCGATTCTGACTATTAATAAGTTTAGGAAATTTTATGGAAAGCCAGTGATAACCACCGATATTCCCGATAACTGCGTTTTGATCTAAAATGCGTGTGGTTATTTTATAAATTTACTGTTAACTGGTTAAGGTGGTTGGGTTGAATACTCGAAAAGTAACCGTTTCTTCAACTTGGAATATTAAAGAGTTGATTTACATACAAAACGCGCTCTTAATCAATGTATTATACCTGGGGAGCCAGGAATTACATGACTTCGATGTTCCTGCCCCCTGAACTCCGCCATGTTGCCTTTGAAAATAGAACATCCTAGTGACGTCATGTGAACACCCCAGTGCGTAAATCGGCAACCATCGGGATATTTCCATAACTTACGGAAAGTACCGAAGTGACGTCGGGCACTTGTTCTGACGTCATCCCATACAAATGACCGTCTCACTTGTAGTAAATTATTGGATATTCATACACACTCGTGTGGCCTGCCTAATGGACAAAGATGCACAGCTTCCTGAATATATTCATACGAGAGTATCTACATGTGACATACATGCTATAATGTTAATAATAAGGTAAGTTATTACGTCATGCGATATGGTTTAACAGCATGTTCTGCGAACTATATCTCCGATTGACCCACTTCTGCCGCTCCAAAGGGGCGGTTAAACGGCTGATGAGTAAATACGTATGGCACCTTTTAGGCAACATGAAAATAGTGGAAATTGAAACATTGCAACCTCCGTGGATTCTATTTCCCGTGGTTTCTAGGTATGGTTATGCAACGTTTTAAAGATTTATCTTTGCACGTATTGTGTTTCTAGAAATATTGCATGCATGCAGACGGGTAAAAATGTGCATTGAAATGAGGGCCCTGCGAGCGGCCTTGATTACGCATCCTTACGATCTATGACAGCGCAAATGTGACAGGGCGCGCACATTGCTCTTAGGAAACAGGGAAACAGCCGCACTGTATGAGAGTAAGAGCTTGCGTAGAATACTTTATGTGCTTCAATAAAAGTTACTAACATGTGGAATTGTTATTGCAGGATTTGATGCAATTTCTGAGTTTAGACGTATAAGAAATTACATTTAGTTAGCATGTTTGTTTTCGCGACCTCTCTTCAAAACAACAAACTTGTTGCTTTGTGCAAGGCGCTAATCGTTTTACTCGCCTCGAGCGCCTTTAATACTGGCATATACCAATTAATTGTTATCTTATTGAACTGGAATAGAAGTGTGTTCGTTGCAAAGAAGCCTTTATGGAGTCGATAAACAGCTTCTCTGTGATTTCAAGCGCACCGGCTTGACCTCACTGCCCAAATATATTACACGCGAGCTGTGCCTGGCAGTTGAGTTTGTGATCGGCCTGCAGATGGCAGCACTGCTCGCTGATTTCCTTAGTTGCGCATCTCTGGCATCGCGCATTCTGTATTGATCTGTCAAGTTCTCGTCAACATTATTCTACCGAGACAATTTTCCGATGTCTTTTTGACTGATTGCTTCTGGTTAGAGTTTTAATCATGATTCAAAAGAAGTTTTGGATAAAGGATGTTCTCTCCACAGTGAATAAGGATTGATGCCACTTGTTGGCATGCCGGATGTTAATATTTTTAGCCAAGTTCAAGGACGCTCTAGCCTAGCTAGGTGTACAAGATGGAAGCCATTCACTGTTCACTCCCACACATTTTTCCTGAATGGTTCTAGCCGATCTGATTGAAGTGTTTACATATAGCAGCTAATACTTACTATATGTGATGGATTGAGTGTTCACTCAATATCAATCCTGTAGTTAGGTGACATATTTAATACTGATTACGCAATGAAAAAGGTAAGTACAGAAAATTGAAGGCAGAAGTAATGCATTGATTAGTTATATACTCTGCAGATCAGTGTCACACCACTGCACACAGGAAATATATTATCAGTGGTAAATATATGACAGTGACATAGTTGCGAGAAGTAAAGTGAAAGTAAAATGTGTGTATGCATTTCCAAATGCATATAACACATGTACAATAGTAAACTGGTATAAAATTCAGGGAAAACCCAACACCAGACCTGAAAAACAACTGTCAAATTCAAGAATATATACACAAATGATACAAGTTCTAGTGTACTGCACAAATTACCAAAATTTGTTTGTTGATTGCTGCTCTGGTCACTTGTTGAGGCGTTAAGCATGTATCAGTTTTGTGTGTCTTTTGTACTCTGATTAAAAATGCAACACAATTACATACCCAACATCTGCACATCCTATGCTGTATTTTACATCATACTGAGCTGCTCAAAAGAACTTTATACCATACAGAGAGTTAATCATACATCTTGCAAGAGTATTAATGCAACAGATGCATTTTTCAGTTTCCTAACTTATAAATTTTTGTCATGCAGGGTTAGACATTAACTTATTTTGAGACTTGTTATTTTGAGACTTAGGCCAGAATAAAATACAGTAGACAGTGGTGTGCATGTGGTTTTGCCACCCGCAGCATGCAGTGGCCATTAGTTGATAGACATTGGGTTTTACAGATTAGTCATATTACCAGTATATACAAAGTCGACAAAAAAAACTTCCTTATCTCTTAATACCATTCCATCATATGATGAAAATGCATGGAGGTTTCTTGACATTTACCTTGAGAAACCACTAGCAGCTCATCTATCCTCTATGCCTGAATGAATTTGTCACATATATTACAGAGATTTTGAAGATTGTGATGTCTATTATCATTCTTTGCTTATTTTCAGATATTACTTCACAAAGAGAGAGATGTAAGTGGGAGCAGTGGTTCATCTCCAGACATCCAGAAATCATCTGCTTATGGAAATGCCCACAAAGGCTATAATAATGGGGACAAAAAGAAAGCCGATCCCCATGGCTATATCTCTAGTCATTCAGCAGAGAAAAACAAGGTTATCTCAGACACAAGTGAACCCCATCGTTTTTTGAAGCCACAAGGGCCTGCACCACAAATACGCAGGCAAAGCACAGATCGCACTTTCCCTGACTCAGCTTTTAGAACTGCGCATGAGAGGGACCAATTTATCTACAGGAGCCACCATTTGAATTCGCTTGTTCGCCCAGTACCAGCACACATACTTCATGGGTTCCAGCAACGTCCAGTGCCTACCATTGTCATACAGCCCCACCCTCATGATCCTAGAGTATTGCCTCGGCCTTATCTTCGGAGTGCTCTGAAAACTGGCATGGCTGAAATTTCTGCAACCCTAACAGATGACAAGGGTTACCCAGCCTCCTTGCTTGGTTTGCCTGCTGCAACCGTACAGTCTATAGTCCAACATAGCCCCCCTCAAGGGGTGACTGGTCAGGCGTTGGCCGCCTACCATCAGCAGGGAGAAAATAGTATGGATGAAGCCATACTCAGTGGGATTCAGTACCATGACCGCGAGCTTCTACACGAAGGTCATTTTGATGTCTCTGGTAATATCAATGTGGATGAAGGTTTACTTGGTAGCATTGGGGCTGGATCATCAATCCCCACCCCGTCCAGCTCATTTGACCTCTTTGAGGGCGATAGCCAAATGGAGGATTATAATGTCGACTCTGGGCTTTCCCCGTCTAACTATGGAGTAGGGGATGGAAGCAATTCCTCTCTGCCAGGTGTTGATACAGACTCTAATGGTAGGTACAACATGTATAAGACATTTATTTTTGTTACCCTAGAATACCTAGGTATAGCTAAATATGTGCATAGCTAAATATTTGCATCAACGACATTTGATATTAAATTGCCTTTGTGATGATTTTAGTAAGTTATTGTGTTCATAATATACTGTACTGTGAAGTTGGTACTAAACTTACTGCGGTAGCTTTGCCTCTGTGGGGCTTATCAGGCAGATTGCGTGATTGTAGGTATATGTGTATATTCTTTTCATGTACCAGTTGCATGTCTGTTGCGCGTGTACACACACATTGCCACTATATAAGTTAGGGGTGTACTGATGTACTCTATATTGTTGTTGAAGTACTGATAATTGGATGACTATTCCTTGCATTATTTTGCAGTTTTAAACAATTAGTATGTTTTCCCAAATGTGATTATATTCCAGATGACCCCAGTCTGTCTGACTCTCATGGGATTGAGGATGGTGCAGTGGTGGAGAAGCCACATCGTGGCAAGGGACGCCCTGCGAAGGCCGGCGGGCCGGTCAGCAAGTTAGGCGTCCATTGCCAGGTCTGTGGCAAGTCGTTCAACAACTCCAGTGCCCTTGCCAAACACAAGCTGACTCACAGCGACGAAAGAAAATATGTCTGTCAAATCTGCTCCAAGGCCTTCAAACGGCAGGATCACCTGTAAGTGTGCTTGGATAGTATGTCCGTAGACAATTGAACTATTAGTATCAAATAAATGCCTGGGGGAAGTTAAAAATGCCATTGCAGAACAGCAAGGTGGTTGTGGCATTGGTGTGCTTAAGCTCAAGTGGACTAAACCATACTCTTGTATATCGTCTTAATGTCATAAAGACTAGGGGGGCATACATGATATTCTCATATGGTAATCACACCCTTTTGTTCTATGTACTTCCAGATGCTGTAGTCATTAGTTAATAAAGAAGATTGACTAAAGAGTTCATGCTCATCTACTGGTGGTATAAATCATATATGTGACATATATGTCGGATGTAAAAACGCAGACTAGATCTAGTATTGGCACTAGTATTGCTAATCTTTTATAGCCTACAATAATAATAACTTTCAGGAATGGCCATATGATGACACATCGAAGCAAGAAACCATTCGAGTGCAAGTTTGAAGGGTGTGACAAGAGTTACTGCGACTCTCGCTCACTGCGGCGTCATGTGGAGAACCATCACCAGCAGGATGTGGAAGCAGTCAGGCAGTTGCAGCTGCAGGCAGTTGCCGGTGGTGGCGGTGGTGGGCAGAGCTATTTCCAGTTTGACCCCCAATATCGGCAACAGTTTCAAAACAGCAGTCTGGGTGGTGGGGGTGGCAGCCATGCTGGAGACCATTCCCCCGGTTACCTTCAGCAAGTCAGTCCGATCACGCCTACTCACCCAAACAGCCCGCTGAACCCCTCCACCACTAGAGCGCTCTGGCCACCGGGATTCAATCCACTAGAGTAAGTCAACAGTCATGTAACATAATTTGTATATGTTGAATGTAAATTTTTTTTAAAATCCAACTGTAAAAAAATACTAAAAATAAGAAAACATGCAGTTTGTACGTGAGATAAAGTGTTATGAAATTTGATGGAGCATAAATATGGCATCCACTCGGACCCCTCCTCTTTCCTACATGAGATTAGATATGGGCATCATATCATAGAAGAATGATTTTCTGACTTTTTTCTTCCCTCCATTGTACTTACAGTGAACCCAAACCAGTGGAATGCACACTCTGCCATCGTCGCTTTAAAAACATTCCCGCGCTTAATGGCCACATGAGGCTCCACGGGGGTTACTTCAAAAAGGTAAGTGTTTACAGTAAAAATGTCTTGGCAAGTTGGCATATAAGAAGAAATTTCCTATTAAAGTTTAGTTTCCTCGAGTAACAAGTTAGCATGGGTGACTCGCTGAGTTCTTATGCCCGTTTTGGTAATGTCTGCTTTGTTCTTCTGTTGCAGGAAGGAGAGACCGATGCAGACCCCAACAAGAAAACTGAAATGTTGCCACCGCCCCCACCGAAGAAGGATGGCCCATCAAAGATGCCCGCCCTGACCAGTGTCGCAGCCTCTACAACGTCCTCATTGTCAGCAGGCACTGTCAGTTCCACATCGGGGGGACTTAGTGGTCTTGGAGGTGACGCTCGAACCTCGGAAACTTCAGTTGTGGCAAGGCAGGGCTCTGTACAGAGCAATACAATGGGCATTCTGCGACAGCATCTGCTCAGGGAGCAGCTAATGCAGGCGGCTAATGTGAGCCAGGAAGACCCAGCAGCCCCAGTCACGAGAGCTATGGACCTTGACACCCTTGGTTCATCTGGCCACCAGCTGTTGTGTACTCCTGGTACTGATGAGGAGATGAACATGAGCAGCCTCCCAGTTAGTGAGCCTAATACAGGATGTACTCCAATGGACACTGGTTTTCGTGGCAGTCTTGGTACCCAGGAACATGACTATGGCAACCCTGCTCAGCAACCTGCTGACGGCACATCATCCTATATTCAGCCTCAGCAGTTTCCAACTGGATTACAGCAGCAGCTTCCAGTGCAATCGCAGGACATCCACACCGATCCTTGCGCTATGGACACTTCTATGGAAGCCATGTCCGAGCGTCAGGCTGCCTGTATCAACATTAGTCACCCGGCCGTGTCCACCCATCCAGTCACGCCCAACCATCCCCTTACCCCCAGTCATCCCCTTACCCCACATCCAATGACTCCCAACCATCCAATGACCCCAAACCATCCAATGACTCCAAATCATCCCATGACCCCTAATCATCCAGTCACCCCAAATCATGTTATGACACCCAATCATCTTCTCACCCCCAATCATCCTCTCACCCCCCATCCCCACACCCCCAATCAGCCACATACCCCTAGCCACCCTCTGACCCCGACACATCCTCAGAAGCAGTCTCAGTATTTCCTGTTCCCACCCCAAGCCCCCCTCCAGGACACCTTGTCCCAGTCCAATTACCAGCAGCATGGCGCGCTGAACTCCCCCTTGCCGGTGTCTGTACAGCAGGCTCAAGCCCTACAGTCCCCGATGCCTCAGCAGGCACTGCCGCAAGGTCAACCTCAATCTCAGCAGTCTCTACCCATACAATCTCTTCCTCAAAGCATGCCAATTCAGTCCCACCTCACCCAACATCACACTCCCTTACAGTCTCCGATGCCGCAAACACCCCATACGCCATGTACGCCGCACCACCAAGTGCCTTTACAGTCACCTTTACCCCAACAGCATGCCCAGCTTCAGTCGCCACATCCCAACCAACACGCCCCGCTTCAGTCGCCGATGTACCCTCCTGCATCTCAGTACTCCGTGTCTGCTCAGTACCCTCAACAGCAGCAGCAGTTGTCTGCCCAGGATGACCAAGAGCTGCAGGAACTCCAGCGTCAGCTGGATGAAATGCAGAAAGAAGACGACATCCAGCAGGTTGAGCGTGTCCTGCAGCAGGAACTGCAGAAGCTGAAGCAAGAGGAAGAAGAACTGCAGCCATTACAGCTACAGCCACCACCCCCTCCTAAATACCCCCGCGGACATGCCAGGCATATAATACAGCAGCAGAAACAACAACAGACGCCGGACTACAACAATACATGTGGACAACAACAACAGCTGGCAGCAGCTCAGAACCTTCAGGCAGCCTCCCATACTGACGGTCATGGCTGTAACACATCCAATCTGGTATCTCAGACTCTGTCATCCTCCACCTCCCTCCCTACCATCACAGTAGAGACACTCAATGAGACCGCCGATCTCATTGTAGGAACCAAAAGCTGCGACACTACTCTCAAGGGGGATTTTTTACAGGCAGGCCCACCGCTTTCTTCCGCTGATGACGACAATCCCTGGCCCTGGCCTAACGGGAGAAAGCGGAGGGCCAGTGCTGACCCAGATAGCTTCACTCAGCCGAAGCGCATGTTCTTGACGGGGCCAGGGACTGATAATGGTGGCAAACCCAACAGCATGATCCAGAGAAAGTATGGGTTGCATGTCTCGAACAATCCAGGCACAAGTGACCATAACCACCTGAAGTGTGATGTTCAAAAATCCGTGCACTTCAACGTGCAGCCCCGCTGTCGGTCTAACCCCTCGGCAGCAGATAGTCCCAATGACAGTAAAATCTCTCCGCTCCGGGCTGTAGGCAATTCGGGCACGGCGTCTGACAATTCCAGATCTCACATGTCCAAGATTGGGAAGGTGTCCGACAGCAATCACAACCTTGCCATCGCCTCCAATCAGCCGAGCCTGGCTGGAGCATCCGGAGCACAGAGCAATGGCAGTACGTCTTCAAGCACCCAGAGCGAGGGCCAATCCAGCGGCGATTCTTCCGCACATGGAGCAGCCAGCGGGGATGGAGTCTTCCGAAATCCTGGACCCGCGTGTTCCACTGCGTTAAAAAACCGCAGAAAGCCCCGACCCGAACCCCTGATCATTCCACCGCATGTCAATACCTTTGGCTTCCCAAGTCGACTGCGGTCACCACGTCTTTGGGAGCCAGGTACCCATCGTGGCAACACACCACCGCCATACACCCCCCCTCCAATGCTGAGTCCTGTCCGAAGTGGATCCGGTTTGTTCTGGACCATGCACCCAGCCAGTGTGTATAGACCGGTCACGCCAAAATCAGCTCCAACCTCATCACGAATGCCTAGCTATGGACGTCGAGGTGAGCCAATTGACCGTCTTTTCATGCAGGATTGAGTTGCATGTAAAATGTCTAACTACAGTTGTCTTTATTTGACATATATCGGTCAATGTAATTCCTTTTATTATGTTTATGTACAACTTGTGTTGCTTTTCTTCATGATTTTAGGAATATTTTTTTTAATTAGACGTACAGTGTTGATAAAGGTTTGCCGTACCTGTTGCCCATGTTGACGGCATGCCTAACCTTTGTGTGTTCCAGTTAGCTGCAGCACAGCTGTCCCTCAGGAAGTAATCCCTGCAGTTATTGAAGAAGAAGAGGAGGAGGAGGAAGCGGAGCAGGAAGAGGCAGAGGAAAAACCACCTGAGACAGACATCCAACCGTAAGTTGAATATCATGATTTCCTGCTGCACTAAATTATTGATGCGTGTTTCTATCTTTGTTCGCTGTTTGTCAGACCTGTTCCAGTTATTTGTAGCCTTTCAGTCACAAAGCAGGAATACGCTGAGTATTCTGGCTTTATAGCGACTGATTTAGATACACAACACCTGTTATATCCTGCTGTATGTTGTACAACAGACTGACGCTGAATAATCCTAGAATTGAAATTGAATTATATACACGTGCTCAGCTCAGGCCTTCAACATGTTCAATAAATTACATCACTGCAACCCTCATGAAATGTAGAAATCAATTCTTGAACAGCATCGTGTGAATTTTGATTTGGGACAGTGGACAAACTTTCCTGGCAGAGCATTAGGCAGTGGGCACTCAAAATTATAGCGCTGGCGCTCTGTTGACTATAAATACAGGAGTAAGTATTCTATAGCTAACATAAATTATGCCCTAACTCCACTCATTATTAAGAGTCCATTAAAAGTGAAAACAAGAAACCCAGCAGCAGTGGTTAAGCTTTCTGAATAAAAAAAAACATTTATGTATGTTTCCTGCTGTTGCTCCTGATTGGAGATTTGTGTCTGCACAGTGGAAGGGGTTTATGTATTTAGGCAGTATAAAATTGCAGCTAGAGTTCTTTGAGACCAGCCATTCACTTACATGGTTTCCAAGTCTGTACATGTGACATGTAACTGGCTTCTGATTCACTTCCAAAAATTGCAAATTTAGCACATTCCAAGAAATGCGTCTATACAGTGCCCCTTTCTTAAAGGACACTCGAGAGAAAGAACACCCCGCTAGAAAGGACACACATTCTTGGCAGCAAGTATCGTGAATGAATGCGATGCTCCCTCACACCAAAGATCACCTCTCTGGTAAGGGCAGAATTGTTTGCCAGAGGGGGTGACCCTATTAGAGAGGGACTACATGTACTATATACATACCTAGTGTCACTACTAGAATAGTGCAGCTGGAATAGTGAGAAGCAAGAAGACAAAGACCAGTATGTATCTTCATCAAGAATTTAAGTTGTAAATGTCCGTTAACATGTTTAATAGGGTTTAGATTGTGCAGAGACAGAACAGGTTAGCTGTAAGAAACTGAATCATTATATCTGAATTAAAAGACTGCTGTCATTCATTCACAGACGTCGGTACCACCCAGTAGAATCCATTTGTATAGAATGTGCCAGGCACGCATTTCTTACGCTGCGTCTGAGATTAGGCTATTCCCACGTGTCCAATACATGGATATAATAGAGAAAGGATCTTTTGGGTCTTCGCCGAGCATCCTCCATTGTTGGTAACTTCAGCAATCTCCAGGCCTTAACCCAGGTTCGATCTGTGTTAAGATGCTGAAATGATTTGCCAGATCATTGTCTGACATTGGCTGCTCTTCATCATTTATGCCCGTGAATGTTTCGCAGATCTACTGACCTCACCTTTCGCCTAATGAAGGCAGGAATACCTAGCCTTCCATCCAGCTGTCTCCCAGTCCATGCACGTAATGAGCAGTAATCAATGTCACATGGGTGAAAATGGAGTGCCATTTTATGAAAATTTCCCAGGAGTCCATGGAAATGAAAATATTGCTGCCTTAAACTAACATTATTATTGTCCCAAGTCCTTATCCCTGGCCAGGGGGATGACTCAACGTCTTTTCCCAGTCAGACTCGGTGGTTGTGCCCGGTCATACAATTACTTGCTTCTGGAGCTCCATTAATACTGCGATATTTCTTTGTTTTCTTTCCCAGCACTAAATGAAGTGCGAGCAAACGTAGCTTTACTAACAGCAGACCCATAGCCCCATAGCTGTAAGCAATCAATTTGGGCACTCTTTGCATCATTCCCAGATTCTTTGTACTGTTATTAATCCTTTGATTGTAACACTATAGCCATCGGCAAGGCCTTTGCTTTGTGTGGTAACTTAACTGAGAGGTATCATCATTCATCGGAATCAGGACACTGAAGATGGAGCCTGGGGAAAGAGCATCCAGACGATGATCCAGTTATGGGCATTGTTCTGTAGCTTTAACACATGTATGTACATTGTGTTCGGATCTAGGTAACTTATACTTTTAATCTTTCCCACCCCCTACCCCAGGTGAAAAAATGCCTAAAAAAATGGACTAATGTCAGGATGACATGGCACTGCATGTGATTTATGGGCAGTTTGTACATTTATTAGGCAATATTTTGGTCAGAGAAAATATATATATTCCTTGACAGATAGATATATGTTGACAAGTACTGGTATGTCCAGTAGCACCTGTCTATAGTGTGTTTGTCATCATATATAGTAGACCTAGAGTATCCCACACGCCCATACTACATACACTAGTTACCGGTTATTAGGTCATTGACTTGCTGTGAGAGATATGTTTGTATGACATGCGTGAGGCCGAGTGAGAAAGCAATGGCTTTGGTCAGCCCTATAGGCATGTTACATTCATACTTTGTGCAGCATACTTGGTGGTTATCCTTCAAGTACAAAAGGCAAGTTCTGGTTTGCATGGGCCATAAGTTAATATGGAAACAACAAGGGGCAGGCTAATATCCATTCCATTATCCATACAATCTGATTAATTTAATAGTCAAAAGGTCTCTTCTCACTTTCTTGTAATTAACTCGCCACAGCAGCCGCAAGTCTTCAGCCTGAGCTGTATTTAAGTGTAATAGATAGCTCCCCAGCCTTTAGGAGAATTATGGCTGCATCTATGGATATTTGGCATACTTCAGCTGGCAATTGGAGGAGTTCCTTTTGTACACTTCCATTAGCTGAATGAGCATGTCCGCTGTGTTGGTTTTGAAGATCATTTGGTCCAGGGAGCATTCATGGGGAGAGCCTGAAGACCTGCCCTGGCCAGTCTGTATTGGATTTTGCTGCCTGCTTTGGAGATTGGCAGGCGGAAGGAAGACGCGGCTGGGTGTTGGACCATGTTTGGGGTCACACAGCCTGACCTCGCGAGGTCACCAGAGACCCTCAGGGGCATGCCACTAAATGTCATCTGAGCAGATATTAAGAATAATTGGTCTGACAAATCCGGAGCAGAACCAGCAGACGGGTGGTGGGAAAAGATGAGCAGCGCCTGGCAGAGCACAGGACAGGGCACAAAGGAAATAAATACTTTGAGTCGTGATAATCAGATTGGTGGCTAGGTGGCAAGGACAGCTAATTTGCATGACTCCATGGTCCCCCACCCCACCCTGTTACAGAGTGACTGCCACAGGTCCAGGACTCCCAGTGAGCCTACATTTAGTCTTGATGCGGCAGGAAGGGTTCTGGGAGCTCATCATTTGCCCATGATAGTAGTCCTAGGGCGCTTTCTGCCACTGCCCTATGACCCCCTGGACCCATTGCTCAGGCCTGTCACTCTCCTGAAATGTATTCTCTTTGGTGCCAGTACTGCCAGTCCAAATGGTCGGGGTCCAGAAATAATCTTGCAGCCTCTGTCTCCAAATATGCTGGCACCAGTCCTTTGTCTCTAATCAGATCACCAGATCTGTCAGGTTAGGCGCGCCTGTAGCGCATCTCATAAACTGTCCCCGGAGGCCACAGAAACAGCTGCCTGGACCAGAGGGCAGGTGTGTCCAAGGTCCGGGCAGGCCATAAGCTTGGCTGTGCCACTGCCTTGTTATGGACCATAATATGCTCCATAAATTCATTCCTAATACCTCGATTCATGGGTCTTAAAGTGACTGCCACCTGACGATTATCTTGCACAATATTATACCAGTACTGTCAAAGCAGAAATGTCCACATGGACTTTATTCTGCTAATTTTGAGGGTTAAGCAAAGTCGGGAATTTGATTCTGCTACTTTTGAGGGTTAAGCAAAGTCTGGAACTTTAATTCCCCCGAAGGTAAACAAAATACAATGTTAATTACCACTATTTGGCAGTAAATTTAAAAATTCCTGCAAATATGAGCATACATGATTGTATTTCTAGAATGCTTACATTAATTCCTTTGAACATTTCTACCAGAAATTACTCATGCTACTATGGTGCTAGTAAAGATTTGGTAGGAACCGTTTTCAACAATGTGAAATACATTTCTGCATATATTATATGGCTAGGAAAAAAAAAGTATGCCTTGACTTCCACAAGGCTCAGGTCAATGAAAGGGTTCTTAAATTAAATCTTTTCAAGACATTTTAGCATTCTTGCTATTTATGGTTTCCTACTGTAGGTCATGCAAACATTTGTTCTGGTGGGGGGAGGGGAGTGGTATACCTGGCTCAATGCTGAATATGATGCATTTCTGATGGGGGGTGTGTGTGTATACCTGGCTCAATGCTGAATATGATACAATCAATGCATCCCTTAAACTTTTGACCAGATCTTTCCAAACCTCACCAACTTCCTCAGTGTCCTGACTCAGGGCTTCAGTCAGGAGGAAAACTCGTTAGGAGGTACTGGGGCACCCATCCCCCCAGATTAATTTTCCTCACTCTTGAGACTCAAGTAGGAAATATTGATTGCTTTCACAGAAGTCTCCAGCTGGAAGCTTTGTCAGCAACTCGTGGCCATGTGGGGTGCAGATTGTAAAGGGTTGTAATATCTTTATGGCCGCAGTGTGTCTTTCCACTAAACCTTGTGTCTTCCAGTACTCCAACCGACCTGTTGGAGAGCTCTGGCACACACCTTGCCGACCCCTGCATGTTCTCTCAAGCACTTCCTTATTCTGCCCTGGCCTTGCGCCTGCCACCCTGTCTCCACTGTCATCTCCCATGTCGGGTGTCTCCAGTTTGCCTGGGCACCATCAACAGGGGGAGGGCTGGCCTTTGTTTGTGAGTGGAAGTGGTTCTGGGGGCTTTGTTGTCATGTTGTCACGATCACATCATGCAGTGGTAGTAGCAGGATGGAATCGCTTGTGGATCAAATCCCCTCTACCCCCTCCCTCTCTCTTCCACTCTGTCCCTCCCAGGGCCGTTTATGGCAGTATAACTGGGTTAGAAGCTCCTTCTGACCTCTCCATTCCATTATATACACTAGCTGATATCCAGGCACCTGCCATGCTAGCCACAACACACGGATATATGATGGACTGTCACTGCATGACATAGTCACCTGCATTTCCCTGTAGGGCATGCTCCGGTCACACATATATTGTCTCTTTTTTTGGTTGGTTAATAGGCAGAGCAAGTAAACATAGCAATATGGTGTCACTTAGTCATTTGTGATCTATTGCTATAGCCATATCTCCCTATACATACTCAAATTTTAGATCGTTCTATCTTGGAACAACAGCTTGTAGGGGGTACCATTTATTGTTGTAATAACAGTTGTAATCAGACTCATAATGGCCAGTGCTTCATCAGTCATGTTTCCGTGTGGCTATTAGTATGCTGCAGGGAAGTATTAGTCGCGCCTGACTGGTACATTAATGAACCTGCTTAGTAAATGGCTTTCTTCAATAAAAGTGAAAGGTCTGTGTCAAAAAATGGATTATGTTAATACTTGATAAAGTGGGATATGGTGCCACCCCCTTCCTTCCTTCCTGGATCCCTGGCACCTGACAAAGCATGCTATAAAACATTGATTTGTCTCTAATAGCATCTGTGCCATTGCTTTTTAACCTAAATCCACCCCCCACCCCACCCCACCCTCCATGCACACTCACTATCCCTTGGTGTATCTGGTGCTGTCTGGGACATGCTACCTGCTGTCTTTGTTACAGCAGGTGATTGTTGTGTGTGCGCTCAACCATAGCATATTAAATATTCATGTTGAATGGCCATTTCATAAAGTAATGAAAGACTACTGTTTTGCATGTGTTTTATTTTTTTCTCCAGAAAATGAAAAAAAAAATATCCTGATGCACTGGATGACACTTTTGTGGTACATAAATGTAATACCAAACTCATAAAGAATGCACATGTGGCAATAAAAGTTATAGAATATTAAATTCTTTTGAACATAGCGTTAAACTTGATGGGTCCAGAGCAATCCAGGGGCTGCTAATGGTAACCAATTTCTCCTACATGGCAGCACAAAGTCCGATTGCAGAGGATGCCACGTATTGCTCCCTGTGCTTTGAAATGATATAGCCTTGTATTTTAATTCAATCTAGGACATGTATGTGAATGGAAATGACTTACAAAACAAAATGTTGGGTCAAACTCCAATGGTTCTTCTGCACAGCTTGATAAATCTTTTGTCTTCATGAAACTAGTTGTACCTTCATAATTCTAGAATAATCAGTAATGAAAATTATAGATGTATATGTGTCCTGTATTTCAGTCTGCTTTATCATATGTACTTAAGTGGGATACAGAAATTGCTGTATTGGTAGATATTGTATATATATATATTAATATAATACACATGTATCGATGTTCATTTTCATCCTACCGCTGGTAGGATGTATACCCCATTTTCATCCTACCGGTGGTAGGATGAAAATTATTATTTTTTTACAGAAAACTTCAAATAATTTAAGTTCTTTTCTGTGTCTGTGAAGACTGTTCTTTGCTAACATTTCACACAGAGGAATTCACTACTGTACCGGGGTGTTGTTTCTTTCAGGCACGTGAACATTGGTCCTCAGTACCAGGCTGAAATTCCCAAATTCATCGGTAAGTACGACTGCATGGAGTACATGGCAAGTGAGGCCAGCCTGGGGGCATGGGGAAAGGCAACACTCTTAGGACACACTTGTGTTAATCTTAGCGTACAGCATGTACAAGGTAGTGTCACTAGTGTGTTCAATGCTGTGCTTTTCACTGAAGCTGTAATCCCAAGTAAGATGAAGTTTACACAAAGCTGTCATGTCTCTGGAGTGCCGCTTGGGGGTAATTTAGGATTTAACTAAAATTTAATCTATTGGCACAGCATTAACATGGATAGTTATGTATACCCACATGAGCAAGTACACATCTGTACATTTTGATAGGTTCAGTTACATGAGTTACGGTTAATTTTTGCCTGATGTTTTTTCCTCGTGCCCATCCTCTCCATGGGACCAAAAAGACTAATTGCGTTGCATCATCCCCCTGCTCTTTACAGCTGCTTCCCGTTCACTGCCTGTCCCTGGTGTTGAGCAACTCAAATAGATCTACTCTCCCCGAAACTTTGCCAGCACATCAGCCACCTATCATACCAGTTCATCTTTTGCTGAGAGAAATCTTTTTCCTTCCTGTGTTGCTCCACCCTGCCCCACCCATCCCCTGTGTTCATTATTGTCAGCCAAGACAAAGAAAGCAGCAGGAAAGAGCTGGAATTAATCACACTGCCTGGCCAGTTTAGGGGGCCCTAATGAGAGAGCGAGGGTCCGACCGATCTCCTCGCCCTCCCTGTTAATGATTTATGAAATGGGATGAGTGAAAAAAAAGTGTTCCATTGGTGAGTGGTAAAAGCACCGGAAACTTTTGAATATTTCTAGCTAGCAAGAACCCTTGCTGTATTAAAGAGTTGTGCATTTCTGATTCATGCCATCAGAAATAATTCTAGAAAAAAAGACTAACATTCAAATAATGTACCTGTATTAATTTACAGAATTTATGGTATAAGAAAACAAAGATAACACCATGAAGCCACTAACCCCTTAATAAACACTTCTCCAGACATGCTTTGCAGTCAACATTGATTCAGGTATTTCAACTGAAATCTTATATCTGCATGTCCCATGCAGGATTAAACATTCATAAAATATGCCAGCTTAGCAACAAATAGGAGACCAATGGGAGTTAAAAGTACATGTTTAGCGGATTACTAATCTGAGCATCTTGAGTAAGATTTTCAGATCACTCAGTCTTGCATTATTCCCTCGGATGCCTCCATGCTGCTTTCTTTGTTGGGATATCCCGTTGGTCGGATTTTTGCCCCCTAACACTTGGGACTGCCCCGGGAGTAATAGGATATGACAGGGTATGGTTTTGTGATTTGACTCTTTTTGGCCTGGGAGTTACCATGTTGTAATGAATGTAACGGCAAGTGTGTGCAGCCATCCTGTCTGTCGCTGATTGAGCAGCAAAGTTCTCCTCATGATAGCTTCGGATTCAGACAAAGAAGCTGCAAGGAGGAAGTGGCGGGCAGAGGCCTAGCAGGGCCAGGGAGACTGGCAGGCAGCAAATATCCTGCAGTAAATCGAGTTTGTGACCTGCATCATCCTGTGTCAAGCTAATCATTCCTGGAATTGGGAGGCCAATTGTGTGTTTGTGTTCTTTGGGGAGTGGGGGGGTGGGGGGCTTGTAGTACAGGATAAGGAATCTCTGAAAAGTGTATTTTCATGCTGATGCTGGTTGGTACCCTGGCTGCGCCTGGCCACGGATCACTGAAGCAAGTTACTTTTGCTGACAGTACCAGCTATGACACGTTAACTGGGCCTGGGAAAAGCTTCTTTTGTTCTCGGTTAGTCTAGAGGAAAGGAAAGTTTGTGGTGGGGTAGGGGGTGCTGTGCAAGAAAAAAAAATCAAAATTATTGATTGGGCTTGCCTGCCTATGAACCTGTAATGGAGGGTAGGAGTTTGGGGATGGAGAAGACTGTGGAGGGGTGGCGTAGGGGCTAAATAAAGAAGACTAGCCGGTAAGCACTGCTGCCACCTGGAGACAAAGCTGGGAAGGGAGCCAGCCTGCCTGGAGGATTGAGTTCAGACATCAGATAGCAGCTGAGGAGGGAGGCAAACACCTCAAAAGTCAATATCGGGACTGGCACAGGAAGCCAAACTTTATAGGGAAAACTTTGTGAAGGAAAGGAAAGGGTGTGAGGGAAGGAAACAAAAAAAAAAAAAAAATGCAAAGATCAAGAATGGCCTACCGGCGTGCTATCTGCGGAACAGAAACATCTGGTTGTAGTTTTATTGAGTCATGTTACTAATGGCTAAAGTGGTGAGCATGTCAAGAATAGTAGGAACTGCATCACATCTATAGGCTGCAATACGAAACTGGTTTGAACCAATGGTCTAAATATTAGAGTTGAAAATACTGAATACACCGAGTGACATTTATATATGCCATGCCGTTTCAACTAAAGAAATGTGTATGGTGTTTCAATAGCTGCTTTTGTTACTCAAAAGTGGTTCGCTTTACCAATCTTTCAAATTGTCAGTGAAGAAAGCACCATTTCCAACGTGTCCATGCTAGCTTTGCTGACCTGACCATGGTACAAGTACAAGTATGCAATGGTCTAACTCAACCACACATAACAGGCAGACTGAAAGAGAGACATTTGCTATGGCCAAGACCAGTCAGCGCTGCTGAACTGCACCAGACCATGAACTTGTTCTTGTATGGTTCTCCTCGCTTCATGGAAACAGTCAAGATTTCCATTCCAACCACTGATAAGTCCATCTCCCCCCTTTCCCCTCGCCTCCCCTCCCCTCCCCAACACACACCCTCCCATGTAGGTACAAAGTGGCTCTAGATGCATTGGGCCTTTCTCT
>JAAUYG010028537.1_pt1 | contig 27001 bp, 11 predicted proteins | sample 7278091 | NCBI WGS metagenome assembly JAAUYG01 (sample SAMN14350201, study PRJNA611818) | marine sediment metagenome | isolation source: surface marine sediment (0.6m) | place: French Polynesia: Moorea | collected 2018-08 | reverse complement strand
TGCTAATATATACAAGCTACCACCAATATATAACATATCAGAGACGTCAACCAGTTCAACCGAAGTTATGTAAGGGCAGCCCATCAATGCAAAGTATGCGCCCATAACAACTTAAATAAAAATATATATTTCACTGAGCGGCAAATGATCCTAAAACATGAATTGGGTACTCGAAATGGTGCTCCACCTGGTGGTGGTCTCTGAAAGCATGTCTATGCAATTCTTTTTCCCCCCATTCTCTATTTCCAGTCCACATGGTAGTGGAGCCACTCCTGAATACTTTAGCCCTAGAAGCACCCTGGACTATACCCCTACCACTCTGGATGACTACGAAATCTGGTACTGGTTTCCATGGTGATGTTTTTCCCCTACATCTAGCAATTCTCTCCTCCAGCTTTGATCGCCCCTCAGCCTTGTGATTCTTAAATAGGTCATAGGTCACACACATCCCATCCTATTATTTTACTAAACCTTGTCCTGTGTAATTTGTCTGGTTCAAACTTAATTTCTCTTTCTATAGTCAAGCCAGTAAGTGCTAAGGATTTTAGTTTCGTGTGGAATTTATACAATACAGCAACGCAGTGGAGCAAATATGCAATCAGGGGTTTCATATAGTTAGTGTTACAAAATACCTGCCTGTGAAGGCTTTTAAGAACAGTATACAAATTGCATGTGTTGATGATTTTAAGGAAGGGATTTTACTGTGAAGTTAATAGGTTTTTCACTGCTGTAAAGCTTCTTCGGTTGCTGAAGATATCTCAGTATCTTTATGATCTGGAAAAATATGAATAAATATATGAATTGTTTATACACCAGTATATTTGCTGTATGATTTTAATGATTTATCTTACAAAATATGTTTCTTTTCTTCTCATTTGGCTTGTTTACATAAAGATTACGAGAATATAACACTTTGAATTTTATATACCCAAATTGTTTAAAGGTTATTTGCTTCAGTTGCTTGCTTTCTTCAATCTCCCCTTTCCTTTTTGAATTTGGTTATATAAGTTATAATATTATTTCCTTATGACGACCCAACTTCTATTTTGTATTGCATGTTCTTCACACCTCTAATATTAAATTTCAAGGAGATACTGGTGCCTGTGCTTTCTGGTGATTCTGCTGGGTCGTGAGTTCTAATCTGTTTTGTTTCTTGTTTCCCTTCACCCCTGTGCTGCCATGGTTATCACATTCAGTATGTATGGAAGCGATGCTACGCCCGAAAACTACAGTCCCATGAGCCCCCCGGATCATGCCTACACGCCTACTGCTGATGATGACTATGACACGGAGTATGCAAATAGCTACCCTGAGGACGATGCACGTTACCATGACTATGATGACAGACGATATCGAGAGTATGATGAGTACACGCAGGATCAACGTCGTGGGTACGTTCACACTGAATATGATGGCGACAGCCACCAGGGATCGATATCGAGTCCACCGCAAGATCACTATTACAGAGAGGATTCGGAAGACCTGCCGTACTACCAGCAGCCCCAACGTGTAGACGCAGACCGTGACTATAATAGATCCCGCTACATAGAGGAAGAAAATGACCAGTATTCCAAACCCGAACAGGACCATGGTTATTACCTAGATGATCGGGGATTCTACCAAAAAGAACAGAAATCCCATCATAAGAAAAAACGCAAGGGTCGTGATAGTGCTAGCCAAGATAGTTACCAAGACAACAAAGCTGCCCCTGACTACCGTGAAAAGCACGAGCATAGTGCTGATGGGTATGCTTACAATAAGAACAGCTATCGAGGCAGCAGAAGCAACATATACCAGGACGACCGCTACGATGATCGTAACGTGTCTCAGCAGCAGGGACGGTATGATGATCGCCTGGTGCAGACTCAGCAGGATAGCTATGAAGACAATGTAGTTCCAGATCGCTATGCCAGTGATCAGCGTATGGACTCCTACCAGGATAAACAAGATTCTATAGACCAGTATGAAGTAGGTTCAGAACCCTACCAAGACAGTCGGGGCTCTCTACGATCTCTCACATACAGAGATATGGAATATGACACACGTCATGATGACAGCTCCCAACAAAGGCGGAGCCCGGACTATGACCGAGGCTACAGCAAAGATGATGACACATACTACCAGGATTCATTTGACCAGGAGCTGGACCAGGATGGTCGCTATGACGATATCCGCAGCAACAACTACGACCAAACGACCTCCAATGTGGATGACCAACAGCCATATGATGATTCGTATGAACAAGTCCCAAGACGACAGTATGATAGTGGCTTTGGGAGCCGCCTCAAAGCTGAAAGTGATGAGCTGTTTCCTCCACAGGAAGTAGAACGACGTCACTTGAGCTACGACACCGAAATGGGGGTTGCTCCTAAAGGAATAAATGAAAGACGTAGCAGCGCACGCTATAACAACTTCGTGGAGTCAGACAGAATGGTAGAACATCGAGGCTCTCGCCAGAACCTCATTGCAGACCAAATGGTCAGCGGGTCGAGAAACAGTTTGTCTGATTCGCGTACAGGACTAACCACGGCTGACCGAAAAGATTCGCTGCAGCCCGAGCCTGCATCTGGCGGGTTGCAGAGGAAGAACTCCACTCCCCGCTATGCACAGGTTCCAGAGAAGAGGAAGAGCCTAGGTTACGTGGCGGCTGTGGAGATAGAACAGCAGATTCCGCCAGCCACCTCGGAGCCTGAGCAGGGGTAGGCATACTGTGGCTGGGTGGGTGGTGGAACAGCGAGAAATATCACCTAGTATTGCCCCTCCTACCCCTTCCCATGTAACGGTGTTGTAAATACAGTAATGATCGCCAACCCTTCCACCTCCTCCCAGATATATAGTTGTGGTGTTAGCAGTGTGTTGTAGACTGACTCAACCAAGTGTCTTCAAAGACATATCACTGCCTGGAATCTTAATATGGGTTCGGAAACATCTTTTTTTTTGTAAATGTCACCATTTTGAGTTCTGTGTGAAATGGAAGGCAGTAAATGTCACCATTTTGAGTTCTGTGTGAAATGAAAGGCAGAAATCTGCAGAATGAATTTGGCCAAAGTTACCCTATTGTAGTTATGAATGTACAAAACTTGTTTACTACCTTGTAATCTCACATTTGATCCCATAGCAACAGCAATGCATGTCGAGCCTGATTCTGCTCTTTGAAAAAACAACTTTAAGCAAGTTTCAAGTTACATTTCAGCAAATAGACCAACTAGACTTCATTACTTTATTAATCTTATAAAAGATTATTGTGACAACTAACTTGATACCATAGAAATCTCTTAAAAAGGGACTTATGTCATTGAACAAAGCCTTAAAAATCAACAAGGGACACAGGCCAAATACTTTCCACCTATGTGGAGACATTATATGTACCTCATCAATATTTGGCAGCAAAGTTCTGTACCTTATTAAGCTTGCCTTCCAAATGTAAATGAGCAGAAGACCAGCTAAGCAGTTCATTTGGTGCATACAAAATGAGTTGCTGTGACTACTTTCTTTAAAATCTTAAGTCCTCTTGTGATCTTTATCTTGGAAAATACAATACTGGTAGCTGCCAAGGTGATCAGTGAACTTAAGAATATTTGTAGACTTATGATTTTTCGAGAAATTGTACCCCATTGCCCAAGTTTGCTATGGAGCTTTCCTCGCCCTGGTGAGGTGGCTATAATGTTCCCTATTTGCCAAGACGTTGTAGCCACATTAGAGAGGTGGGCTTTGGTGAGAGGGAGACATTAATATATTCATAGTAGTAGTGGCAAAGATTTTTGGTCACATCAAGGAGGGTGGCCTCTGTTGAGAGTGGTCCACTAGGAGGGCCCTGGATGTTAACAGCCATTCTCATTGCAGCTCTAGTGGTCATAATGCACCCTTAATATTTCCTGCTTTGCTACTCCTCTGCCGAGAGGTGTGTGCAGTCCTATATGAAAATTACAGCAACTTGGTATTTGCAGTTTTCTAACTAAATGACAGTTTTGAAATTAGCATCTGATCTCCAGCTTTGACCACTGGGTTATGTCTGCTGTTACTGCAGAAACAGAAAAAATAAATAACTTAGGACGGACACTATACAAACAAGTAAACAAACATACCCATTGAAGAGTTCTAGCATGACTGCTGAGGTTTTAACAGAAAAGTACCAGTGACAATTTTTTTTTTTGATTTGTGACTACATCTAGTTCTGACATACCGGGTACAAGTTGTAGCCATGTGTAAAGGATTTTCTTAAGCATGTGTGGCAGCACTATGTTCCAAAAATAATCACACAATTCCTTTGCACATGCCGCTACAAGACTTCAATAGTCTTTGCACAGACATTAATCAAGATAGTGTCTCAGAGTGTATCAGTGACAAAATTTTGCAAATATTTTCTTCATCTTGTTGACTTCTGAAGAAGATTAAGTATAATGCTGATGTTCTTCTTGTACGCATGTAGGCTTTATGACAGCCGTGGTTCCTCCCTGGGGATGAGTCAACCCAGCACGCAAGATTTCAATGACATCTCCATGGAATATAACTCACGGTCAGACTCCCGTGTTGTTTAGAGTTGTGCTTGTTGCACAAACATACTTCGCTGTTGTCAACACTATAAAACAATACAGCTTGATGTGGCCTCGGAAGTCTGCTTTATATGCATGTAGCATGGCACTTAATACATATAGGTGCATATATATCACAATATTGGTTTCAATGTTGCTTCAAAATTCTCTGTGTAAAACCTTTCCTTGGATGTCACAAAAACACTTAAAAAATAAACATGTTAAATGTCCCACCTTTGATAAACAATAACAATATGATTTTCGTGATTTTTCATTTCCTGAGTGTCAGTACATACGTTTGTAGGTGTCTTGCAGTAGCTTTAGCTTTTTTTTTTTTTTTTTTTTTCACCCAACCCTATATCTCAACACCATGAAACTACCTGTACATTAAGCAAAAATGTAACTGCGCTCTCAAAAATAAGAAAAATATGATTATGGTTAAATAGATGTACAAATACTCAGAAGACTGGTTAGTGTGATCAGACTGAAGCTTGCAAAAAAATAAAATAAAATAAAGTTTTGACTAAGTCACTAATCCGAGCAATGTGATTGGCTAAGAATCTGACTTAGTCAAAACTATAATAATTTTTTTTTTTTTGAAAACATCGGCCATGAATGTGGAAAGCATGTAGTGATTGTCTAGTGTTTGTATTTCTGTACATATGTCTATTTTATGTGTATGTTGCAGAACACACACTCACTTTGAGATGCATGCTGTGGTTCATGGGTTGGTCCATCTTGGGTTTCGGTTGTTTTAATTCCAGCTTTAATAGCTTTATATGTATTAAAATTCTAATGTATCTTTAGATATATGTGTATGTCAGATTATTCATTTGTGGTTAATATTGGTGGGAAATGTAGCTGCTTTCTCAGAGCAACTGTTGCTGGATTTCACAGTCGTTAAGGCAGTTAATGAGAGACATGCACACGGTTTTGGAATCAATGACGCAACACAAATCTAATGATTGATTGATTTATTGATAATATAGAAAACTAATCCTCTCAAATTATGAATGTCCTGTATGTTTCTTAATTTGGGATTGACGTTTGCTACACAAAGACAATTGTGGCTGTGTAGAGGATAGATGTAAAGATGTCATTGAACAAAGTCCTCTTCTATAATTCCAGTTGTCTGATATACTGTGTCAAGACATATCATAAGATACCACAAACTGTTTTTCTAAATTTTTTTTTTGAGACAAAAATAAGTATAGCAGCACTTTCCATTTGTGTCTAATGCCTGCCTGTATATATGTTTGTATGTAGTAAGTACTTTATACTGTTAATGTGTGTGGCAATTCGGAATTTGTAAATCATTTACATTTATATATGGAACATTGAAACATCGGCTTCATCATGTAGTCATATCTTGAAAGTTTGCAACATAATGGTACATAATCTTTTGCAGAATTAAAATAAATGTTTGGAATGTAAAATATTTGTAAATGTAAATACTTAAATAGAATTTCTTCTCAAGACTTTACTTCGGGATTTTGCGTTAAAGTGCTAATGATTAAAATTTATTCCATTTCTCTTCAGTTATTCTCTTAGAGTAATATATCTCTCTGTATATGTTTCTGTGCATCAGTAAATTAGTGTAGACATTTTCCATTAAACCTATGCAAGTGCTTAATATTTAATGACGCTCTTAAATTATCTTTCATGTGCTTTCTACATAACTTGTCCAAGTAACGATTGCAGGATTCTTACTAATTTAGTTGCCTTTAATAATCCAATATGCATATTTTTTTCCGTTTCATCAAGTATACATCAGACATCCAGCGGTCCGTGTGTATGCTGTGTGTGTCATGGCCTACAGTGGGTTCATTATTGTTAATCTCCGTCTTACAGCCCTCCCGCCAGTCGCTCTGTGGCGCTCCCAGAGGACAGTCGGCAGACCTCCCTAGAGACGGAGGGGCAGCAGACTCCCCAGGATTACTCCCAGCCTCCCATGCTCCCTGACTATGACAGCGAGGTCCAAACCAACCCCAACATCCCCACACCAGCCCGGGCTCGTTGGCTGGGGGCCTTCTCAAAAGTCTGTGCAACGCTTAGCGGGGTAAGGCATTTTCTGATTTAAAAGCAGCTCTGTGTGTGGGTTAATAACCTTCAGTGAGATACAGTGGTCCCTGTATTTAAAGACTACCCATGGGACCAAGAAAATGTTGTCGTATATTTCAGGTGGTCTTAAGATAAAGGTCATTTAACACAGAAACTTGCCCTTTGGGACCAAATCAAGCGGTCTTATATCAAGGGTGGTCTTAAAATAGAGGGATGTATAATAGAGGGACTACTGTATTCTTCTTGATCCAGAGACATTAAAGTATCTATTCGTATGAATTTTATTGAATCTATTTCCAGTGATATAATACTATAATTACTGCAACAGTATATACATGTAAATAGAATGTCTTGCACATGTATTCATGTCTCTTTATTAAAATACATGTATTAAACTTTGAAGGCTTTAATATGTACCTCGACATTTAGTAGTGCAGTGGACCCTCTACTGTAAGATTATTGCCGAAAGGAATCATGTACTACATCATACTACATTAACTATTCAAGTCTGAAAGTTAATATCTGTTCAGAATCTCTAGCGAACGATAAAGAACATTGGGGCAAAATATATGACATACTTGTGGTATAGGGATCACTGTCACCAGTTAGGAAAACAAAGTACTTGACGGATGTAAAGATTCCACATAATTTGTCAAAAGCTTGTGTTAAAGTGAAATGTTGCATCAACTGATATACAGACATAAAGATCTGGTTCTGGAGCCATTTTCTAAAAAAAATCTAAATTCTCAAAATGGACACAAGTTCACTATAGAATTACCTTGACAGCCACTGCTCTTTCCATTCCTAAGATCACTCGTGGACTTATGATTTCTTTGGAAACTGGCTCCTGATGTTTATTCCTGATCTCATTTCTGATGCTTCATTATGCACTGCTACTACAGAATACCTGCATTTGTTTTAACTTCTCTCTGCTCCAATTTTTGTTTGAACTAAATCACTGGAAAACTGAAGACCCTTTATTAACGCTTCACCTGCCTGCACAGCTTGATTTACTAGTCTCCCACTATGCTATTGCCACCATATTTACCATCGAAAGTCTAAATTAATGGTAGTGTATTTTTACCTACAACTCAATCGTTCTGGCAGAATTACTAATTGTCATTTGTCGGTTGCTCCAATACTAGAATTTCTTAACAAAACTATTTATGGTAATCAAATTTTAACATGTTTTTAAAGAACATTTAGGTGCCTTCCGTTACATGCGCTGAATTACCCAGTGACCTAGAGAAAACAGCAAATATGTCCTCTCCATTGTCTTTTCTGAAATTTATTGCATTTATTTATTTCCCAACATAACACAAAGGAAACCTGGCATTACATGCAATTTTACCTCTCAGTGCAAACATGTTACATATATCTCGGCTCACTGAAATAGTCCTCAGCATCTCGGTATTTGGAGCTATTCTCAGTTCTCTACTCGTCTTACCCTGTTTTCTCGACATGACCGTATTTATATGGATTTATGTGTCAAGAAACATTCTTCACGTTACCACCAAAACATGACCCAGTATTTATTGTTTTTCTGACCCTTGATGGATTGTTATGCATTGTAGGTTCTGCCAGCTATTGTATCGGGTCAATAGGGTCCAACCGTGAGTTGATGTCACAATTTAGCCAAGCATGTAACGGGCTTACAACCGCCGCCCATAGATAGATAGTAAGGTCTTTCGGTCACACGAAGGTTTAGATGAATGACTAGGTCAGGATTGGTTTCATTGTTGAGGCTGTGCAGGAATCCATTGGATCAATATACTGCGGAGCATATATATTGTGAAAAAAGACGGCTCCTTCCCCAAAATGCTATTTCACAGATATACCTACAAATTTTCCAGACAACCCTTCAGTAATAGAAAACCCCAACAATATGGTTTTTATCCTACAGTGGCCTACCTAGTCTGCCTAAAAATAAATGAGAAAAACAACTGCAGATAAATTGCTTTGCCGTGATGCTTTCCATGCAAGTGATGAAAAGAGATCAATGGTGCCTATTGAAAGCACTAGAGATGCATTAGCGGCAGTAACTACCATTCGGTGCCCATGTACCCCAGACCCTACAAGAGCGTGACTTCACTTTGTCACGTGTGTAGCCCCTAACCGACCCTTACATGGAGGCATCCATGCTGAGTGAGCCTGAATGTGGACTCTGGAGGAGAAGCCTTGATACAGCACAGCCAAGGAATTACTTTACTTTTGTCTGTCGAGTAATGAGCTGTGGCAGTTCCTGTATGGGACCCAAAACTTTGTTCTTTTCCCGTAAAAATGAGCAATCGCATTTCAATAGGAAAAAGTCCTTTACAAAAATTATCATCCAGTGGGTTTTTAGTAAAGAACCGATTTGGAGTCGTTCCAGTGCCGTGGAAAGCTTCGGAGATTAATCTTGTTTTGATCTGGTGGATTGTTTGCCATGGAGGCATCTTCAAAGGATGCACTATGATGGGGGGTGCCCAGCCATACCTTCCCCTCCCTCCTCCATAGGGTGACACTGAACTCAAATGCCAGCCCTCACACTCCTGTTCCCAATACACATGTATAAGAAATTTTCATTGTGCAATGGCTGCTGTTTGCATCTTTTAAAGATATTATTTTGTTATTTTCTGCTGCCTATGGTAATTGATATGCTATGGCCTAGACTTTTTTTTACCTAATATGTTTCATAATATGTGAAAAGCTTGTCTAGCCATCATGCTTTTTTGATTTACTTCATCAGTTTTAGTTTATGTTAGGATTAACTGGTTGATAATACAAACCTAAAATTTAGAAAGTATGTTTTCTAAAATTTTACACTACTCGCATTTGGCAAATTCTGTTTTGCTTCACCAATTTACATCAAAATTTATCAGTACAGCCTTGTCTGAAAAGTAAGAAAGGATTTTTAGTTACATTGGCCAGCAGATATGTCCCCCCGGACCTGATGATGCTGTGGTAGCATTGCTTCATGTTGTAGGCATAAGATGGCTTTTCTTGCAGCACCTGTATGTTTCTAAGTTTTACTGCAAAGAAGAAATGTTTGCTGAAAATAGTGTACACAAAAAGCTGAGGCCTGCCCAAATCGTTTCAAAAACCCACAAGCAAACATTTTTGTTTGCCAGAGTTTCTGTTCCCTGGAATTAAATGTTTGCATATTATTTTTCAACTCGCCAAAGTTGCGTAAGATAGTTCACACAAACATTTCTTCTTGCACAGTTCGCGAATGTGACAACATCGCAGTTTATCAGTTTCAACCAAAAATGTTTGACAATGTAGTTGAGCTGCGTTTATTTATCAATATTTTCAGGTTTGATGTGGACAAATAGAATGCTGTAAAACCCTTAAATTATGCAGCCTTTTAAATTTTGCAGATTTTAAAGTTCTGCAAATCTGTAGCCTTAATGTTTCTTTTCTTTTCGTAGGATAAGCTCAATCAATGGAAGTTTGTGGCTTTAAATTTTTTGATTTTCTTGAATTATGCCATATATTATGGTCAGTCCATGACTTGAGGAACTGATGTTTTGTGCAATAGTTAAAACATCATCTTCAAGGCGCTGAAATGTGTTTCTAATGTCAGTGGGTACAGTAATTTATAATCATTCCATGGCTTGAGGAATTGATGTTTTGTCCTTCAGATAAAACATCATCTTCAAGGTGCTAAGATGTTATAGTACATTAACTACATGGTGGTAGTAGTAGTAGTAGTAGTAGTAGTAGTAGTAGTAGTAGTATGTTTACAGTCAGGTGCTTTTGATAATTTATTGGCATTTAAGGTAGATGCCGAAAGAGGTTTTTCAAATGAGTATCATTCGTACTTTGCACTATGGTAGGAACTAAACCACAACTTGGGGAAAAAAATACCTCTTCTAGGTAACAGGTACCAGCAAAAAGTTATAAAATAAATGTGCAGAAAATCCAGTTTTGTTATTGCCATTGGTGCATCTCAAATGCTATTAAGTAGTGCTACGTTCATTTGGATAAGCTTTCGATTACAGCAGGAGCCCCACCATGTACCATTATTGCTCCCCAGCATACACTGGAAAAGAATCCTCATGGAAATGGCTGCACCCAGAGAAGGGAAAATAAGATGCTTCTATAATACATTTCCGTGGTCCCAGCATGCATTGTTCCGCCCAGACAAAGGCGACAATTTACGGGAAGTGGTCATGTTGTTTTCACATTGATTTTTGCTGATGGAGCTCCCCGCTGTCGCGAGTGGTCGAGATGGCTCACCTGAGGCTTCGAGGATGTAATAGAACATCGGCACGCGCTAGACGGTGAAATCCCATCAGGAACGCGACGTATTAGATCTGCTAAAAAATTAATAAAAGGAAAGCAAAAAGGGCAGCTCAAGGAAGCCGACACATCCATACACATTGGAAACTGTCACTAAATAGATTGGGCACTCTCAGAGCATACCCATGGCTGTTAAAGAAAGTCAGGAAGATTCCAAATGCAACTGTTGAAAATTGTATACTGGCATATGTACAAGTAATCGCAGAATGTGCCAAAGAGAATTTGTCACCTGTATGTTTATATCAGTGGTTGAAATACTTCTGTGATACTTTATATAAAAAAGTTAAATTTATTACCTAACACTTTTGAAATTTACGGAGCTTACTACCGTGGTCCCTGCATTTTATGACCACCCATTCAGCCAGAAAAATATGATCTTAAATTGAAGGTGGTCTTAAAATGGAAAAATATTTATATTGAATTTCCATAAGAGTGGTATAAACTGATAGCCAGTCTTAAAATGCAGGGAATTGATTAAGAGGGTCTCAAATCACAGGGACCACTGTACCCCTATCAAGTACATCATGTAGATAGTTGAAATAAATTTCAGATAATTCTAGTGCTGTAGCAAGTTTGTTTGTTACAGATGAAATGAATTTATATTGTTAGCATATCTTGTTTATTTCAAAACAAACCTTTAGTCTCTCACCTTTCCACAAGATATCCTACAAGACCGTTGATGGTCGTAATATAATGAAAATTAAAGCCGCTAGGCATGTTTTCAGTGAAGATGCTTGAGATCACATAAAATACACGAGGGAGCCACTCTGCATTATTGCATGATTAATCCTCAACCGAGTCTTGATATTGCCTGGAGTTTCCTTGCCTCTAAAATTGGCATCCCATGCAGCGGAATAAAACATGCCAACATGTTTTTGTGAATGGGATTGCGTAGCCTCTGATTAATAGGTCTCAGAAGGTTCCTGCAGATTTGGCAATTGCTGCACATATGCACTACGTTGATGCTCTGGCCATTGATAGGTGCTGAGAAACTTCCAGAAAGAGGTTTATATATATATATATAGGCATTGGTACTTTTTGGGCAACATAATTTTCAACTCAAGCGAGCTAGTTTTTTTTTTTGGCACTACATACTTGTTTATCACTGGTCTCTAGAAATGGTTTTAATACAAAATCCAGTACATAGTACCGGTTCAATATGACACCGGTAGTCCCTGTGATTTAGTTGCCCAGGCGAGGAGATGTTAAAGACTTCTGTGAGACTGCCCACCAGTGACACTTGTTATTTTTAAATACAGTGGTCCCTCTCTTAGTGGCCACTCTCAAGAGAGGCCACCCTCTCTAATAAGGGGCACAAATTTTTGCTGCTACTACTATCAAATGCTTGTACTTCTCCCTCTCACCAAGGGCCACCTCTCTAATGTGGCCACAATTTCTTGGCAAATAGGGTGGCCTTATTAGAGAGGAACTACTGTACATAGAAATCTCCTATATTAAGAATGCCTTCATGCCAAGACCACATTTTTCTAACTGAATTAGTGGTCTTAACGTGAAAGGAGCTGGAAGCTAGTGAATTGTAAGGATGCATTTAGGCTCTTTGAGAGAATTTTGTCCCAAATTTTATGAGCTGGTCTAAATTATTAGGCCTAATTTTCCATATAACGGACTGAAGTAGCTGCATGCTACTAATTCTCAGTTTGGTGTTTCTGTTTCACACATCGCATTGGAAACCTGCTTCAAATTCAATTGTTTCATACTGCTAGTTTGGGTTGTGTAAGGAAAGTGACATGTACCGGTCTTGTCTGATTCAGATTCTCTCTGTATCATCATGACCAGAATCTTGTCTTGAACTTTGAAGCACCTTGCAACATAAACCTTCTATAGTGATCCCTCTCTAAGAAAGCGGCCACTCTCAGTAAAGCTCTGCTCTCCCTATTGTGTCCAAAAATCTTTGTCGCTACTACTATCAAGGCATTTAGGTTTCCTTCTCATAAAAATTCACGTCTTGAATGTTATGTGACCACAATTTCAATTTCTTGGCAGATAGGGTGACCATATTGGATAGGTACTACTGTATATCATATAGGGAGGGGAAATGTCAAAGACATGAAAAAATGTTGACAAAAAAAAAAAAAGCCTTGATATTGCTTGGACAAGATCTCCCCATCCAGGACATACATAATAAGCAACTCTACCATTTTATGCCAGTCTGCAGTACGGTGTGCCCGCAAGTTCTCTGGCAATGTATATACTGGTACATGTACTCCATTTCCTATTCAGCCTGATAAAGTTTTTATTATCCAATGTGCATCCTTTCCTCAAGGCAGGATGCTTCCTTGCTCTTCCCTCTGCAGTGTCATGGCTGTGCCATTGTCAACCTCTGCGATCTCCGAGATTCCTTCACTCTCGTCTCAGGCCAACATCTATCAGCGACCTTGACAGGGCCACAACGGGGCACGCTCATCTACATTGATCTTGAAGAAGGGCGCAGAAGAAAGAACCATGGCAAAGACCATGACTTTATATATGACTCGCTCTCCCTAGGTTCCCGAGACAATGCATCCAAATTTTTGCATGGATGGTGATGTCACAACTATAGCGAGACTTTTCAATTCTCTGCAGGCGGAATACCATTTTGCACAGAACTAGTGGTTTACAAGGCTGTAAACTAGAATCAGAAGCAGAACATATTGGTGTTTTGAACAAATAAAGCACAAATACAAACACCCACTTTACTAATTAATATCAGAACATGCAGTCAATTTCCATCTTTTTCATGTAACATTTGTTTTGCTTTTGTGTATATCATGAATGTATATTATATATGTTCATGATATACACAAAAGCAAAAAAATATACAAGAACATTCACAGTATAGCTAGTTATAACCACTGTAACGTACAATATGTTCAAGTCCTCACATACCGGTCGACAGCATTGGTCCTATAAATTAAGGAAGCTGCTTCTTAATAAATTACGGAAGGTGCTTGATAATAAATTTGTCAACTAGAGGGAGGTCTCACATTCTGCAGTAAACACGTAAATGAATATACTGTTGTTATTGAGGTCCTTGAAATTGCGGCATAAATTAATTAATAGGAGTAGGAGGCCAGGCATACCTTCCTCTTTCAAATGCCAAATTGTGAGCACCAATTCTGAGTCTTGTGATAGAACTGACTTAGTGGCAGTCCCATCTTTGATATCTAGATATTTTCTCTTTTACAAAGGAAGGTTTGTGTAAAAGAATTGTGATAAAAGTAATATGATATTGATGTAAGTAGTCATGCAAAATAACATTATGTTTTGTAATCTAATACATTTGTTTGCTGTTTAAAATCTGTGTGCCATTGATATATGTAAGGACAAAAGAATTTATTTTGTGACATAATTTGTACATCTTATACCTGCAGATATACTTTATGTATTAGAGTGAATTTCATCAAAATGGTGTAAACATCTTAAAGTTACAGCTTTCTGACACATTTGTCAATTCTCTATTAATGGAATCTTATCGCCATTTATCGCCACTTATCGCCAATATCTGCACTTTATAACGACCCTCTCTTTACATGTCTGTAAAACATGATACTGATAGGCTGCCTACAATTACATAGTAGATTTGAATAAACATTGCATTATGTTTTTATATTCTACCTCATTTTGTGTATACATGTATGTACAAACTCTGTGTTGTACTGAAAAATTTACGATAAGTAAAAGTGTATTGTATCCTGTGTATGTTTAGATATACATGTATTTATAGGTATCTACAGACACAGTAACCTGAAACAGTTTGCAAACCAAGTTTTATCATGATGAAAATCCAGTTGAAGCTTCTTTTTTAGGTTCCGATTCCATCCCCCCCCCCCCCCCAATAGTAATGCGTTAACCTGAATTATCAGTACACATGTACCATTATTACCAAAAAACTTGAAAAGGATAACTTCAAAAGCATTCAATGACAGTCTCTGGCCTTGCTGTCTGCCCCATGCATATAATTCTCTGCGTCATTTTTATTTTCTCTCTGATGGGATCAGATGATGAATCGGGTTCCATTTGTGTTTATATATGTGTTTATATGCCATGAGAAGTACCTAATGAAAAGACTTGGTGGCCCTAAGAGTTGGCCAGTCTGCGTAGACAAGAAAGGCTGTGGGAAAAATCAATTGACTCTCAAGCTGCTGCATCCAGAGACCTAACTGGCGGTGATAACGGCCATGTTCTGTTGTGGACAAAACTGAAGACAGTTCTTGGCCATTTATGAATGTGACTTACTGTGCCATGTACATATTATCACAGTGAATATAATATTGCTATAATGTATTGAGATTGTTTCCAAATATTTACCGGTATTATAAAATGCAGTGTTTCTGTAAATTTTGCTATTTACAGTAATTGAATGTCACATAAATCCCTATATAAATTGAAGTTCTTGGTATACAAGAAAAACTAGCTTAAAATCGCTACGAACATTTAACTTGTTTAAAGAAATAATATTGCAATTATATGTATAGGGGTGCATATATATAATACAAATTTGTTACACATGCTCTATAGCTAGAATTTCCTAAAAGTCCAATAGCAGCCTGTTGCAATGACAATTTTACAGGGCTTATATTTTTCTGTGTTTATGAGTTTACAATTCAAAAGATTACTATCGTATTCATATTGTGTGCACAGGTTTACAGTGAAACACGTTAAATATCGCTGTTAATATAATTCGATAGGGAGAGAGTATGCATTTGCATGCTCAGCATCCTGAATATTTTGGGTGTTGTATAAGGACACAAAGAAAGGAAAGGCATGTAATACACGCATCCAAGAGAATTTCTAGCATACAAAAATGCTAAAACATTCACTGGAACAGAGTTTCTCCAGCACTAAAAATCACATATTCCAACCCAACAATGACACGTATGAATGTGACTTTCCTTTGCCAAGGCTTTCATTCAAGGTCATAATGCATTATGGAGGGTGGTAAATGGGTTCATAAAACGCCATTTTTTGTGCAGACTCAGCAGTTTGGGTAATTAGCAGCCCCAGAAGGCTCAAGTGGAATCTCTTGGATAAATCTTGCCTTGTTTTGTATTCATGAACTGGTTCGGATTGGGGCACGGACCTCCAAGATGCTCATTTAGATAATTGCATCACACTATCCCGCAAATATATAAAGCGGTAGTCCTGTCTCGTGCTCAGTGCTGTTAAAGTAGCACTACGATCTCTAGTGTGGTCCGTAGAATTGGGAGACATTAAGGCAACACAGGGCTAGTTTCATAGAAAGACCTTGAATTAAGTGAAAAAAAAAATAAATAACTGATCTGTTCTGCCAAGATCCTCGATTTATAGGTGCATATAGTTTATTAGAGTTCTAAGTAATTTAGCACAAGAGGTTAAAAACCTTCTGATAAGCATATTTTCTGGACATAATGCACATTAATCTTACCAATATACATAATACATATAAAGTATCAGTATGTCCCGGAAACCGTGCAGTTTCCATATACATGTATCGTATTAGGACAGAGTCCCAGCAGACTATCCTAATGGATCATGTATATGTACCAACAATTTCATGTCATTGTGAGGGCTGAGACATCACATCTCCCAGTTGACACTGTTGCAATTTCAACCTGTACTCCCTCTTTGACTGCAACGGTATCCTGAGAATGTGGTGTCGGTCCAGTACTCTCAGGCTTGGTTGCTAGGTTACGCAGACAGATGATAAGCGCCCCTTGTCTAGCTTGTCTTTGCTGTAAATGGACATGTTTGTAAAAGTCCTTTTACACTCAGAATATGCCCCATGAGATGGATAACTATTAAAGTGCTCTGGTACATTTAATGCCATTTGAATCATCCAACAAATACCATTTGGGTACATGCATAGGATTTGTAACTCTTCCCAACAGTTTGACCATCACTGGCCATCAGGGGTGTTGTCAATCCTGCTTCAGCAACAGCAAAATGTCATATTGCCAATTGAATAGTTTCTGAAGACATGCACGCATACACAAAAGGCAATATGAAATGTTTACCATAGCTGAGACTGCATTTTTAGCTCTTCTTGAGCTTTCGACCCTCACTGCCTTCTTCACTGGTGGTGATGCTCGAGAAAGCTAGTAAAACTTAGTAAGAGCTGAAAATCCAATCTCATCTCCAGTAAATATTTCATATTATCAGTATGATTAAGGCCAGTAAGAACATCTATGCATGAAAAAGGACTTGTTTGGCAATTCGTATTTTTTTTTACTTTATTTGCATAGATTTAACTGATAATTGCATAAGTATTTTCAGTTACGCATGCGCACAGATATTGTAGATGATGCTTTAAGTAGGTCAGTACTGGTACATTATTTATTTAAAATCAGATTATGTGAAACCTTCTAAGAGTGGGAGCTCTGAAATTACAGTTGTATGTGCATAAGCAGATCTCCCAGGGGTAATAATTTATATAATGCTATTTGAGCTTCCTTTGGTAGGAAAAGTCATGTAATCACGTAATATCTGCATACTGGGTGTTATTTTTATATCATTTTCAATGTCCGTACCATTTCCCAAGTTCCTTAGCTAGTCCAGCAATTATGGCCCTGTTGCATTTGGTTCTTGGAGAAGCCCATAGTGACTGCTCAGTGAGCCGACAAATCTACTGAGTTTACGGCATGGGAAAGTTTGTTCTTTCCCTGGAGACAGGCTTTTGCCCCCCTGGACTACACTTTGTAAGAGATCACTGTTCTGCAACTCTCTCCCTGATCTGGTCTGGTCTCCGTGGCACTGGAAAGGGGAATGCCCCACTGCGCCACGACCGAACGGTGCCACAATTGCTCTCTGGGTATTGATTGACTCCCTTGCTACATTATCCAAATGCCTCCCATGTTTGGTCTGTGAGAGATGCATATTTGATAGTTGCTTAGTGGAAAAGCTCTGATCTCCCGTTTTAGTGTAGCGTAGCAGAAGGTGGGGGGAGGGACATGAAGGGAGAGCCTCAGGTTGACATATAGGCTCTGCGACCCATAGTTATCTATGGCAGCCATTTGATGACAAAGCGTAGTGTTGTCGTTGGTTGGGCAATGGGGGCAGGGGCCTGTCTCATAAACAATAGCCAGCCTTTGTGGCGGTTCCCCTACTCCAGACTGACCGGGCTACTCGCCGCCACGGACACATGCGTTAAACTCTCAGCCTCTCGATCCCAACCCCGTCATTGGGCGGATGAGTGCAACTCGATCACGGGGAGTCACTTTGTTTTGATCTCTCAGCCAATCACAGGCATTCTCCAGACAGGCAGGGTGGGGGGAAAGAAGAGCAGAAGCACAATGGGTTCAAGTGAAATTGTTGCGTAGCGTGATGGATTACTGGCCGTTCTGCCCCACTAAATGTCCCTGTTGAGACTTTGCGTTAAGTCTTGCTGCATATAAACAATGCGGTATCATGGCTTGGGGGAAATATAACGGGTTCCATCCCAGCGCTGCTGTTTGTGCCTTGTGCCATTGGGGGGCGGATAAATATGATTACATGCACTATATATGCGCCAAAAGAGACATGGCTGCATGAGGCCAACATGTGTATCCGTTAGTGGGATAGCAAGCTCGAACACTCAGACACTCAGTCAGAGGGCAAGGCATAATGGACGTGTTGAAGCTCTGGATATACATAATTAACTTAAAGGCCTTGCAACCTTTTCTGCTTTCAGTACCAGGGATATTTGTAGTTAACCAAGGCTAGGGGATAACTAAAACAATCCTCCGCATTGAATTGCCATCTTTATGCACATCTTTGTCACAAATGCTTGCTCTCTTCTTGGATAAAACTATTTAAAAATATCTTCTGAAAATGAAAATTTGTGAGACATACGACACAGGGAGCCCAGTGTGTCATTCTTCCTGAGAATGGTCGTTCTAATCCTTCCTACAATGCACCAGGTGACTTGTTCATTGCAACAGTGATAGCTAAGCCCTGTATGTCGATGTTGCGCTGTATTTCTGCCTGCAGAACTTGTTACCTGTAATTACAATGGAATGCCATTTACTCAGCTTCATTGCAGATGGATATTCATTGACTGTTGTGAATGGCATTTCTAGTTATGGTATAGCAACTCAATATCGGTAATTGCGGCATTGTGCCGCATTCTGTGGACATCTTTTATGTGCGGATGGAGCACCGATCATGGAACGTGTACTGAGCATGAGGTTGCTTCACAACCCTTTCCGTGAGTGTTAACACTTGGGATAAAGAGACAATGGATACTTGAGATGTTCTTAGGTCCCCTCTAGGACATTCTGATGTTGTAGATAGCTGCCACAAGCGATGTTATTCAGCGTATTCCCCTCCAGCCTAAATCGTTGATGCATTTTGGGATTACGATGCATCCAACACCAAGTGTTAATATCCAAAGTGCCATATTGCTTAATATTTAAAATGATTGGTTGATGCCATTCAGACATTATGGATGGATATAGAGATTACATGCTCTCATTCAGACATGGAAGGATACATTGTGTAGGTTGTATGGGAATAACAAGTGGTCAATATTTTCAACATCAGCCTGGCAGAAGTCTTCAGGATAATTAATGTTACATTAGAGGATAATGCAACTTGGGTATTGCTTGTTCTCGCAAGTTTTCTATGAGTGGTTCAAGTTCAGCCAGCTAAAGTGATTCCCAGAATTTATTCTGGAACATCCAGTTGCTGTCATGTTCCAAGCAGAGGAAGACTCCGGAGTGGACACCACTTGCCAAATCCAGCATGCCCTGCTGGCATCCCTAAAGGCCGGATTGTATCCAGCAAAGTCTTCTATCCATTCTTTTGTCCCCAATGTGCTGAAGCACTCCGTCAGTGCCCCAAAGATATGTCAGCACACACCTCCATCACAAAACACACATCAGGATTCAGCTTCTGGATCCCAAACTTCAACTAAATCCAGAAGCAGAGTTCAGCATCACCCGGGATTAGAATCCCTGTCCTCTGGATATTCATTGTCCAAGTCAAAATCTGTCTCACAGATTGCGACAAGTTTGGATGATCCAGGGTATAAGTGCTTCCAGAAGATACTCTGGGAAGAGGTTCGGCAGCGGAAACGTCAGAGACGTCTTCTGTGTCAGGCTTCCTCATGCCGCAGTTCACTTGGCAGCACAGGAACCCCCAGTGGCACACCCACTGGTACACCAAAACATACACTAGCTTCACGTGGATACAGTTTTGCAACTGTACTGAAGACAGTCCGTACTCATATCCAGGTATGTATGGGTATGTTTACATGTAACTTCCTTCTTTTGAAACACTGCACAAGCATGAATAAGAAAAGCAAAAAAGCCCTCCATTATTGACTTTAAATTTTTAATTTGTACTCTACAGGGAAAACTACATATTGACTTAAATTTTTAGCTTGTACTCTACAGGCAAAAGTTAAACTACATGTACACTTATCCAACTACCAACCTATAGTCACCAGTGCATTTTACAGTCAAACCTGCTCTAAAGACCACCTGCTTATAAAGACCACATTTTACAGGTCCCCAGGGGTATACTTCCCATGATATTGAACCTTTACAGGTCCCCAGGGGTATACTTCCAATGATATTGAACCGGCTGCATATAAAGACCACCTGTGTATAAGGACCACAAGTTTTGCTCTATTTGATTTGGTTTAATTTAGTGTTCACCTTTTTAGATCACATAGCTGACAGAAACTCTGGACTGGAGAAATTTTCCTGCTCTTTTACAAGTCAGAGTCATAGATAGTTCCATACACATCCAGATGTTTTATATACCGGCCGAATAACCTGGCTTTTGGGTGCTCGTGTTGAGATAACTGCCCTTGAATGGTCACCAATCCAAGCGCTAACCACGCTTGGCATTGCTTAACTTAAATGATCTGATGGGAACTAGTGTCTCTTACCCCCAGCCCAAGTTCAGTATAATCTGCAGTTTAACAACTGAGAGGCAACATCACTAAAATATACATGTATTTAAATGGTTGTTAAGTGCAGTCTACACTGTGGTAAATATAGTAGACAGTTCAGTAAATGTGCGCCTGTTAAATCACATTAAAGTTTAAACAAAATATTACTTTAGTCCAACAAGTGTGTATGCAGGGACAAGATTGTGTATGTTTTCGGTACGAATTTTGTCTATGGTATGTACTTGTCCCTGCATTTTGTATGGCTCACAGTTGGAAATTATCAATTTTGGCCTGTAACTGTGTTGTGCATTATGGATTCATGCATATATTCTTCGCCAGCCTCTGTTCTGCTGCATATAATGGCCATTATCGGATGTACGGCATGCGATCAGTTCATCCATACATCGCTGTCAGTCTTGTCACACATGCTCTCGATGTGATGCTGACACGCCACCGGCTCATAGATGGCGTGTTCCCCTGGGACAACAAATGCACTTGTGGTCGGGCAGATCCCAAATCTTTTCAAGTGTCTGAAAAATTCTGGTGTTGGGTCTCTTCTGGACATGTTTTGGGAAGTTTGTGTGTGTAAATCTTGCATATTGGTATAGTTATCAGTTGCAAAAAGTAGTTTGTCTAACACCATACATAATTGGAGAATCCCATCCTCAGATGTGATCTTCTTATGCGGTTACTGACTTTTTTTTCTCCTTCCACCACTGAAAATGGCATTCCCAGAGGCCAAACACAATGAAGGAAGCCTTGCATTGGGCTGGTATTGTAAGTAAATCTTCTTATAGGTAGTCTTCAGGACCAAATTCAATTGATTTCCAATGCAGTATTTTCTTTACTGAGTTATGGCTATTTTTTTTAGTAAAAATAGCTCAAAAATGGCATTCCCAAATTCAAAACACAATGAAAGAAACCTTGCACTGGGCTGGTATTTTAGGAAAACTTTCTTACAGGTAGTCATTATTAAAAGTTTTTTTTTTTTCCCATACGGTTATTTTCTACTGAGTTATGGCTGTTATTTTGTTTTTTCTTTAGAGTAAAATTATAAGCTCAAGAATCCATCCCCGGAGTGTTATAATGGGTATTTTTGGCCAACCAGGATGCCCATCGCATTACAGTGTTTTCCACATATTCACACAACATGCAGGAAGTTACGTATTTTTTTTACATGCAGAAATCAAAAGCTTTTAGCCTTGCACTATATAAACCCGATGCATTAATTTTATGTGCACCCCACCTACAATGCAAATGTTATTTTTCAAAATGAAGATCATCTAAAAGCTCAAGTTGTACAGGAAACAACAACAGTAGCTTAGAGATCTTTATGAAGTAATGCATAATCGGGCCAGCAGACTCAGTATACCAGTGATATTGAATTCTGCGACTTCTTCGGTGTCAATCAGCTGAGTGGGATTTGGGTCAAAATCAAGACAATTCTTTGGATCAGCCTGCAGCTTTTCACCACGAGAGGAAAGGACGCAATATAATCCCGGTTTTGATTTAACCAATATGTTATTTACTGACTTTGGTTGTGGCACCAGTTACTGGCAGCTACTGGCTGTTGGAATAGAAATTCAAAATTGCACCTTTTAAATTTCATGGCACTTAATTAAAGAGGTTTTAGCTGTTCCATTTCGGCATCTCTGTCTGTCTCGATTGGCTAACAAACGGTCAGTTGGCTGTGTCTCAAGGCCAACGTAACGTGAAATTGCTGCTATTGGTTGCTCTGAGCTACACTTTCCAGTGTTGACCATCCATACAAGATATATACTTCTCCCATTTCCTGATGCCCAATCCATGTTGCTGCCACTGTTTCCCTGTGCCTTGAGCTGTTCAAGCAGTGTTTTATACCAACCATTTCCATTCATAGGATACCCGAGGGATCATTGCTATCCCAGCTCATATTCGTTCAACCAGTCGCACACACAGTGAGAAAGAAAGGTTTCGCTGATCCATCTTAGTCAGGCTGATCAGACATTGCATAACTCGCTGTTTAAACAAAAAAAAACCTTGTGTGCCTCAAACCGGTCTATGAATGCCAGAGACAATTTTTTCTTGGGAAATAAAAATGTGTTAAGATATAAGTACACTGTAATCAAATTGACATTTGCTAACACCAGTGGTAGCCAGCTGACATGAATAGGCCTTACGCATGTAGCAACAGAAATGTTTCACCTACTGAGTGTTCTTTATATAAAAAAGCACCAATGGCTGTTTATCATTGCCAGTAGTCAAGAGTAATAAACTCTTCAGTGCACACTTTCAATTTTTAAACTTATGACTCCTCAATTTTGTTTGAGGCTTCTAATTATTTTACCTGGTATATGTAAGTTAATATCCTGTTGCCATTGATACATCTCATAGTTTCGCTTTCTGGTGCTGGAAGTCTGTTTTTCTGGTATTGTTAGATTCGAATCGTGGTGGTTATCAGTTTAAAACTATTGCCGTGAATTTATATCTATACATTACAACAAAAGACTATAAATGTAACCTCTAATGGTGGGATTCAAAGGCCCATACACCTTTCTCTTGCTAACAGTTTACAACACAGAAGACAAATATGCATGTGGCTCTCTCAATGCTTACCGTATCATCCCTATTTGAAATGTATATATAAGCCCAACAATTATGCCACCAAAAAAACTGAATGTATGGTAAAAATTTTCACCACATTGCCTCAGTAGCCTTCTGCGAATGTGCACCTTGCAGGGTAAAGGTTTTTGTCCCATAGAATCTCGTGATCTCATGTTTTTAGAAGTTGCAAAAACTTGTAATGCTGTTCTGATACTGTTTAATTAAATCTACAAGAATGGCCAAAATTTTTCAATTTGGAAGTCACCATAAGGCATTTGAAGTGCCATAAGAGGATATCATCTGCTTTAAGGATGTCGGGGATGGAGAAATCGGTGCTTTTGTGACTTGCCAGCTTGAAAGAAGGGACTTTGTTGTTGTGTGGTAACAAGTGCAGGGCTCCACATGGGTAAAAAACGAAGTGCGACATGGCCACTTTAAAAGTTGTAGAAGTCCGACGACAGACGTGGCCTTTTATAAAAAAAACTGTAGAAAGTCGCGTCAAGGTCTTATAAAAAGTGACATGGGGACACAGGGAAAAAAATAAAAAGTGACGTGTGACATAGCATAAATTATTTTTTGGACCCATGTGGAGCCCTAAGTGTGGAATGAGGTTGGTCACGTAAAAACGTATGCACAGAAAATTATTTCTATGTTTTATTGCATGGAAATTCAATGGTGCTCGACAATTAGGGTTGCTCTACAAATAAGGACAATACAGTATTTTGTTTGCCAGCTTCTGAATCTTTGGTGTCAAAAAATTGGATATGTTTGAGGTCTAATGGTCTCTTTGTATATCTCTTGCATCAACCCCTTCACTGCTTCAAGGTAGCCACTGGAGCATATGGGTCTTTGTGTTTTAAACAAACAGACTACCATGCCTAAATTGATACACATGACCTACCAAAAATAACCGCATGTACCGGGTAGGTCATTTTCTAGCTAACTGGTCATGTCAGACTACAAAGTGTATGATCAGGTACATATTATTGGTCAACAAATAAATGGACATATGTTTATTGCAGTTTCCTCATCAGCACATGATGTGTGAAAAATTAGTTTTTACTTGTAAAAATGTGTTGTCTCAAGAATACAAGACTACAAGAATTTATTGCCTACCCACCCACCATCTGGTGGGTTTGGAGTACAACTAAAAAAGAAAATAAGAAAAATAACATGTACTGCTGTGCATCAAGTACAAAACTGAATATGCGATAACAAAACAAACAACAAATTATAATAAATGCATTATTTGCTTACACAAAGAACTAACTTTACGTGCTAACCTTATATTTTCTGAAACACTACTTAACATTTGTGTGAATTTGAACATATTTGGGTGCTACCAATAATACCTTGGGAGGATAGATTCCCTTAATGTTGTGATATTTTTATTTTCACAAAACACCAATATAATGGTACTCATCACCTAAGTATTTCAAATCACATATCTCACAAAGTCGCATACCTCTTTCTAATCCTATACCTTCCTCTTTCAATTGGTAAATTATGGTTTCAAGTCCAATATTTACATAAAGTTCTACTCGCATTATGTGGCAAGTTCTTCAAATAATTTTCTATTTTCAACTCCGTTTTAATCTCTTTATACAAAAAAACATGGATGTCTAACATCTGAATACCACTGTTGCTGAAACTGGTCCAATAATACCTGTTTGACCCTACATTTTAACCACTCAACCCCATAATCGATTCTTCCCTGTTTTTTCCATATATTGCCTAAACCACACGAATTAATGTATGTCGGATTGACGTCTCTGTTTGATTGGCTATATTGCAGGAAATTGTTTGCACTGTACAATTGTTATGCTTTGCTCGCTGAATCGTTAATCTGAAATAAATAACCAATAACTAAACTAAACTATATAGGTGTTTGTGTGTAGAGGGAGGAGGGGGCGACGTTTCAGTCGACTCATTGTTCGAACCAACAAATGAGTTTAGTCCTTAATTGTGATAAGAAAGTAAAGAACGTAACACGTTGCGGGGTATGGCTTGACATTACCACATTGGAAAAATCTTGACAAATCAAAACAGAATTAAGATTTATGTGCACAAAGTCAGGATAGAAATTTCATAAAATGGGTTTGAAAACCATTCTATAACTCTGAAACGTGTGATCGCAGAGTAATACATAGACAATGCATAGACAATACAATGACAATACCTTAGAATCATAAACCTGCATGTTGAGTGGCATTGGAGTCGAGCCGAGTGTCAAGGCCCATGGACCTTTTGGTGAGGAAACTAACGAAATACGGAGCTGTTGCGTTGCATCGTTGGATAAAATCCCTTTCTGTTCAGGAATCTGGCACCGTCAGGGTTTTTTTATGCGGACATATGTGCACTCAATGGCACCGATCACATCAGGGAAATGATCAATGTCAAAAACTTCCCTCTTTATACTCCCGCCGGTTTTCTGTTCTTGAGAAAAAGATGCAATTACCCTGTTGCCTTGGGATGGCCCCCAGAAATGTCATGAATGGCGTTATGGGCGGCCGACATGCTCACCCCATACAGATTTCCAGATACCGTCTGGAAACTGCCTGTAGCGTAAGAGCGCAGCGCCAGTAGAAACTGGAGGGTAGGGGTGAGATCCCGATTCCTTCCATCGTGTCCCGATTGGATTTTATCTCTAATGACATCGATGATGTCCATCACCGTGGCTCGTCACAGCCAATATCGTGAATATCGCCATCTAAACCAACGTCATCATATGCATCTAGAGGATCTGCTCTATCCGTAAATACACGCTTCGATGGCTTCAAACTCCACGATTACGGATCGAATCTACATCTTTTTGTACGTGTAGCATATTCGTTATGGTAAATGTTGCATTACCATTCTGAGTTACAAGTTGAAGCCTAAACTGTGCTGCAAATTTCCCACACCCAGTTTATATACCTGTAGGTGTGTTCACGGACACAGAAATCAACTGATGCCAATGACGTAAGATCCATTTCTAGCAAACAAAGTTGAAAAAAAAAAACAAAGCTGAAACTAGAGATGAGAAATTCAAATAAACGCAGTTTTACTTTAAACCAGGTTTCACATAAAACCAGATCTAAAACCAGATATGAAAAATTTGGCCACTGCAGACGTGCAATCGGATAGGCATGTAAATAGCTAACAAGAAGCCCAGGGGCTTGGCGCTCTGCTTGACAAGATGGAAGACAATGACCACATAAACTGGATAACACAGAGATCTAGATGTATCTTTCACACTAAAACCTGCCGTTTTCGAGACACAAAGTTTTTGAAAATCTGAAGTACACCGAATGACCCCAGAATGACCTTAATCATTGAAGTGTCAAAAGTACCCTGTGTACACTGAATACTCACCCCCGAGGCCCAAATTTCACTCTGTTTCGCTCTACGGTCGCTCGTTTCCAGATAATTGAGGTTTTTGGTTTTCCCATAGGGTACAATGGTGAAATTAAAAAATTCGTTAAAATTCGGAAACTTAACATTTAAAAAAATTCAAAACAGTACTTTTGTGAGGATCACTGAGAAGAAAAGGAGAAAATGAGTCTGAGGCAAATGAGTCTCTGACGAAGGAAAACCGGACACTCCAGAGAAGCGTAGCGGACCTAACTCTGCAACTTCGGTGGCAGTCTTTTCGAAAAGAAGGTGCTAAATCCTCCGCTCTTCTTGGAGACAGCATTATACGAGACGT
>JAAUYG010071146.1_pt1 | contig 27106 bp, 28 predicted proteins | sample 7278091 | NCBI WGS metagenome assembly JAAUYG01 (sample SAMN14350201, study PRJNA611818) | marine sediment metagenome | isolation source: surface marine sediment (0.6m) | place: French Polynesia: Moorea | collected 2018-08 | reverse complement strand
TCAAGCGTCAGTCCCTCCAGAAAATCCTCAAACGCTATCAGATCGACCCGGAGCGGTTTCGCCCGGACACCACTCGCTGATCGCCCCATTCTCAGTCCTCGGCACGGCCGGTGGCCGCGACCGTTTCGGTCGGTCTGAATCCCCCCCCGCGGATCCAATGAGGTGCCCCCTGGCGGCGGCAGTGCCGCCGGCCGGTTGCACCTTGAGCGATTGATGCTTACCACAAAACCGTTGGAAATCGCTTGATATTCTGGCATCCAACCATTTTGCCCCTGATAGGTGCCGCCCCGCGGTGGCACCAGAGGGTCCGTCGTATTTGGGAGGGGTAATAAAAAACATAAGCATATCAATTAGATATTGGTTGTAACCGTCTGGCACACAAATTGTTATGGTAACGGTTGGCTAATCGAAACCTAACAAAGTCTTTACGAAAGGAGGTTTGTTTTCGACCTCATCCGCCGGACAGACCGGATCGGGTGACAAACCAACCAGTTGAGACGTTTCCATCATTTGGGTGCAATCAGGGAGGATTGACATGTCATTGGTTCGCAAAAACATCCCGCTCTACGTCATGAGCGGCATTTTATTGGTATATGGATTCATTGTCAGCACCGGCGCGCTTCTGCCCCTGCTGCAGGATCTCAAGTCTCACAAAGCCATGGATTTGATGGTGACCATGAGCTACATCCTGGGTGGCATCGGCTTGATCGGCGCCATTGTCAACTCGATCCGTCCGCCCCAGAAAACCATTCTGGACCGCTTCATTCTGGAGCCCATGGCCGGCATTCTGCTGCTCCTTATTCTGGCCATGGCCATCCGCTGGTATGTTGAGCCGCTGGTCAAGATCATGAGCACCAGCCTCGTTCCCATCCTTGGATTTAAAATCTACAAAGTGCTCAACCTGAACTACGTGGTTCTGGGCATTCTGGTGGGTGTCGTGATCACCAACACGATCGGTATCCCCAGCTTCGCCGCCGCCGGTGTCAAGACGGCCCGCTTCGTGCTCAAGATGGGGGTCATTATGCTGGGCGCGCGCTACAGCTTCGCCGAACTGGCCAAACTGGGCGTCTACAGCATCTGGTTGATCGGCTTTTTCGTCCTCGGCACGGTTTTCATGGTGCTCTGGCTGGGCGGTCTGTTCAAGCAGCCCAAGTCCATGACGGGCGTCCTCTCGGCCGGTATGGGGGTCTGCGGTGTTTCGGCCACGGTGGCCGTAGCGCCGGTGGTCAAGGCCAAGAGTGAAGAAATGGCCTACACCATCGGTACGATTCTGTCTTTCGGCATCATCTGCATGTTCATTTTCCCCACGGTGGGCAAGATCGTCGGCATGAACGCGGTGCAGTTCGGGGCCTGGGCCGGAACCGGCATCCTGAACTCGGCCCAGGTGGCGGCCGCCGCGCTGGCCTTCAACGCCGTGGACATCAAGACGTTGAAGGTGGCCGAGATTTTCAACATCACCCGCGTCCTGTTCCTGCCCATCATCGTCCTCGTGCTGGCCACCTGGTTTGGCAAGGAAACGGGCCAGAAGCTCAACTTCAAGACCGTCGTCATCGACAAGTTCCCGATCTTCATCCTGGGCTTCCTGCTGCTCTTTGTCATGTCCTCGGTGGGTCTCTTCTCGCCCCCCAGCCACTACAAGGGCAAGTTCATCGACGTGAGCTACAACGACCGCACCCGCATCACCGACGATGAATGGAGGGACCTGAACACCGCCTTCGCGGCCGGTGAAATCAAAGGTCTGGACGAAACCCAGTCCGCGGCCGTCAAGGACCTGATCGAACAGCACCAGATCGCCGGCAACTTTGCCGACCGCAACAACAAGGAACTCTTCGACAAGGTGGGCCGCGACCGCATGTTCGCCCTGGAGTCCGTCATGGCCGGGGTCAAGGCCAAGACGATCACCATGCCGAGCGAGGCCAAGGGGGCCATCGCCCACGCCGTCAAGCAGGTGCACAAGACATCCAAAACCGTCACCACCCTGACCGACTGCATGATCTGGTTCTTTGCCTTCGGTCTGATCGGGCTGGGCATGCAAATCACCAAAAAGGCCATTACCCAGGCTGGCGGCTGGCCGCTGGTGATGGGGGTTATCTCCGGGGTCACCAAGGCCGTGCTGTCGTTCTTCGTGGTCCTGTGGCTGGTCAAGGATGTGGTTTTGAAATAAAAAGGGTCACATACCCTGTGGATAAAAGGAGATTTTAAGCATGGGTGGAAATTTTGATATCGATACCGGCAGTGAAGGCAAGGGGTCTCATTCCTACAAGCAGGACGGGGATACCCAGGAAATGGAAGAGCGGGCGCTTTCGGTCTTCGCCAGCGAGCGCAACGAAGACCTGACGGCCCTGATCTTCTGCCTGATCACCACCTTCCTGGTGCTGCTGTTCACCAAGTGGATGGTCTGATCGAACGCTGAAACATCAATGCAACCAGGGACGCCCGCAGCGGCCGACGGCTATCGCTAACCCGTCGTCCCTGCGGGCACGACCCCGCCCCGATTTGAGATTGCCGGCATCGCTTTAAAAACGGTGCCGGCAATCCTATTTGCGTGAACCATGGTGCGGCTTGAAAGCCGCCATATTCTTCAAGCGGTTTCGTAAGCGTTTCGAGAGCAAGGCTTGCGAAGTCCGAAGAATGAGGCGTACAATAGGTACGCCGGAATGATCAGGCCTTCGTGTAACACCGCTATCGGGCCTCTTACGAAACCGCTTTCTGAGACAAAATGTTTAATCACCTGCTATTGTGCACCCACGGCAGCAACGGCGCCCTCAAGGCGGAAAAGTACGTGTTCGAGCGGCTGTGGAAGGGGGAGGGCGGCGTGGCCCTCACCGTGCTGACCGTGATTAACGCGGACTGGCAGTGGATGACCGGCGACGACTGGCTCAACACCTCCAAAACCCGGGACACGTTTCTGGATCACGTCAGCGACCAGCTGGCCGAGGAGATCGACGCCGACTGGCAGCGGATTCGGGAGACATTCCCGGCCGCGGCAGGCGCCCGCTTTCTGCGCGCCATGGGACCGGTGGAGGAAACCATCGCCCGGGTGGCCAGAGATGAAGGCTGCGATCTGATCGTGATCGGGCCGTACCAGAAAAGGCACTCCAAAGGGCTGAAAGCCCGGATGCAGAACAAAACCCTTCATCCTTTGCTGTCCGTCCCCCTGATGGTGGTACCCTGAGATGCGCCCGCCCGAAACCGTCGACACCGGCCTGGCGCTCGACTGGACCGCCCGTGATTTCAGGGCCCATTTCACTCCGGAAAAACTCCTGCGTCTGCACCCCCACTGGCATCTGAACGATCTCGCGGCGGAGGGAGCCACCTGGCGGGCGGCGCTCAAAAACCACGAAACCGAGAAGGATTTCGACCTCGTTTTCCGGCTGGGATTCTCCGATAGGCCCGACGACGACCAGTGCATGCGCATCGAATTTGAGGGCGCCCCTCTCGAGGCGCTGGTCTTCGAACGCGCTTCGGGTCGGATTGTCGTTCGGTTGGAGGGCCTCCGCCCCCCGGGCGCCCTTGACGATTTTCAGCTCGAGTTATGGCTGCGCGGCATCCTGGGCTACCTCGGCATGTACACACGCCCCACACCCGGTCGTCTGATCAACCGGGTCGTCATGAACCGCTTCCTGATTCCCATGAACCCCTCCCAGCGCAAGATCTGTATCATGATCTACCGCTTTACGGTGCTGGAGGTGGTGGTTATTCTTTTGATCGTCGTGGGCTATTTCCTCTTCATGCGCTGACCGTGACGGTTTCGCCAAAAGTCCGATATCGGCGTTACGCGTATCTCGCATCATCGCGGCGTATCGACATACGCCTCACTTCTCGAGATTCGCAAGCCTTGATCTCGAACTTTTGGCCAAACCGTCTGAATAAGAATTGGTTTGCTCATTAAAAAACCATGCGCCCGGGAAAACCATCGTTGGCCCGTGCCAGCGTTCTCGCGATTCTGAAATCCTCGACGTCGATGCACTACGTCTGCGGTTTCAAAATCGCTGTGGCATAGGCCCGAATCAAAACTACCTTTTTCGGACGGACACGGAGATCAGATTTTGAAGGAATGCGCGATGCGGATCAAGGGCGCGGGACGAAGGGAAAGCAACGAGAAGCAATATGCAGTGTAGGATCCACCCCGGCGCGAGTCTCTCTGCCGGATATTAAGCGGATAGTGACAGCCTGAGCACGAATGGATTTTTTTGAACCTGGCATCGTCATCGACGATTTCGAACTGGGACCCGCCCTTCAGGAAGGGGCCATGGCCCGGATTCACCGGGCCGTCGACCGCCTGACGGGCGAAACCGTGGCCCTCAAGGTCCCTTTCAAGGACATCCTCAACAATCCGCTGTTTTTCTATCATCACCAGGTCGAAGATCAGGCCCTGCGGCGACTCGCGCATACCGGTATCGTCCGGCGGGTCCGGCGCAAGCGCACCAGTCTCTATCTGGCGCTGGAGTGGATCGACGGATCGGACCTGAAAACCCGGCTGCTGAATGAAGGGCCACAGCCACTCGAGCGGGTTCTTGACTGGGCCCGGCAGATCCTCGACGCCATGCGACACATGCACGCCCGGGGGGTCCATCACCTGGACATCAAACCCGAGAATATCCTGCTGGACGCCGATCATCGCATCAAGCTCGTGGATTTCGGTTTGGCCCGGCTATGCGGCGTCCGTGACCTGCTGGCTGAAGATTTCGACAATCCCCACGGCACCCCGGATTACGCCGCCCCCGAACAGTTGGCCGGCATGCGCGACGATCACCGCAGCGACCTTTACAGCCTCGCGCTGGTGCTCTACGAACTGCTCACCGCTGAATTCCCATTTAAGCGATCCCGGCGCCTCAAAGAGGTGCGCAAGCGCGCCCATAGCGAACCCGTCCCCCTGCGGCGCCACAACGCCGATCTTCCCGCCTGGTTGGAGGCGATCATCATGACCGCATTGGCCCCTTCGCCCGATCGGCGGTTTCCCAGTGCAGACGCTCTGGGAGAATCTCTGGCGCACGGGGCTGCCGGGCGCCGGCCGCAGCCGCCCATCCGCGCGGTGCCGCACGACGCGAACCGCCAAGCATCACCCGCTCCGGCCGGGCTCCCCAAACCCCAGCTGCTCGGCGCCGTCACCGACGATGCGCGTTCGGATCACGTGGTCGATGTCCTGCGGCGCGAGGCCCTGTGCCGCGGCGGCGAGATCACCCTGCTGACGGTCAACACCGAAATGGACGATTCGGACCTGGTGCGCTATGGCACCGCGGTCGAGGGGGCGCTATTGGGCCGCCGCCTGGAGGGCTACATGCACCGGCTGCGGGCGGATGGTCTTGATCCCCTGGTGCGCATCCGCAAGGGCCGGGCCCTGGAAACCATCCTGGCGACGGCCCGCGACCTGTCGGCCGAACTGCTCGTGGTTGGGGAGACGCGGCGCCAGGGATTCCGCAGGCTTTTCGGCGGACGCTTGGTCGACAAGATCATTCAGAGGGCCGATTGCCCGGTCGTGGTGGCCACCTCGTCCACTTCGCCCGATCCGCCCTCCAACCTGAAACCCTCCGCCTTGAGCCGCGATGATCATCTGGCCATCGAATTCTTCCTGCACGAGAGCTGGATTCAGCATCTGAACCATCTGGCCAGCGTAAGCCGGCCTTATGCCCTGGCGGAGGGCCAGGAGCACCGGTCACCCAACGGCGACTGTCCGTTGCACGCCTGGCTCGAAGATTGCCGCCGGGAACCCGAGTGGCAGGCGCTGCTCGGCGAGCTGACCACCAGCCACCGCCGGCTGCATGCCGTCGCCGACGAACTGGCCGCCGCGGCTGAAGCCGGGGACTGGGGGCGCATGCAGCGGCTCTATCTCGAAACCGCTCTCCCGCGGGCCTGTGCTTTCCAGCAGGCCCTGCGCGGCCTCAGCCTGACCCTCAAGGCGAACACCACGTCGCAGAAGCTCGCCCATCTGCCGCTGACGCAGTCAGCGGGCTGCCCCCTGGATACCGCCGGTGACGCCGAAGACGGGCCGCTGGCGACGCTCGAGCATATTCGTGACTATTTCTGCCGGCATCCCGGGGCCTCGCCGGAAGCCTGTCTGGCGCGGTTGCGTCCGCCGGTCGCAGACAGCCAAGGGAGCTAATCCATGCGCATCGCCGTCTTTTCGGATGTTCACGCCAACCTGGAGGCTTTCGAGGCCTTTGCGGACGATGCCGCCCGGCGTCGGATCGACAAATACGTCTGCCTGGGTGATCTGGTGGGCTATGGCGCCAACCCCAACGCCGTCATCGAAGGGGTGCGCGGCCTGCCGCAGATCGGGGTGGTGCTGGGCAATCACGATGCCGCCGCCACATGGGTGACGTCCCCCTACGAAATGAATGCCCGGGCCCGCGAGGCCATCCTGTGGACCATGGACCGTCTGACGGAGGCCAACCGATCCTTCCTCGAGAATCTGCCGCCGCTTCTACGCGAGGACAGCCGGGTCTGGGCTCACGCCAGCCCGTTCAATCCCAAGGCCTGGAGCTATGTCCAGGACCACGCCAACGCCCGCCTCTGTCTCTGGCGCACCCGCGCCGATCTGACTTTTGTGGCCCACACCCACCGGCCGCTGGTGATTCGCCCGGGCCGCATGCTGCGCCTGGCGTTCGAAACTCCGGAGCACGAAGAAACGGTGGTGCTCGAACCCGGCCGCCGCCTGATCTGCAACTGCGGCAGCGTGGGGCAGCCCCGGGACGGCCTGCCCGCGGGCAGCTACCTGGTGCTGGACACCGAAGCGGCGCGGATCGAATTTATCCGCTTCGGCTACGACGTGGACAAGGCGGCCGAAAAGATCCGGGCCGCGGGCCTGCCGGCCTCTTTTGCAGACCGCCTCAGGCGGGGGCACTGAGAAAAATTCTGCTGCCGCGAAAGGGACGCAGAACCGTTGCCGGCAATTCCCCATCCTCCGCGATGATGTCCATCGCGTTTATCCGGCGCCTTTGACATCGAGCGGCCTGTCGGCTGCGCGTTGTCCCGGATCAACGGGGATGATCACGTTGAAAACCGCCCCCTGGTCCTGACCTCGGCTTTCCGCCCAAATCCGACCGCCGTGCAATTCAACCAGATGCCTGGTCAGGGCAAGACCCAGCCCTGTTCCCTGAAAGTGTTTGTTTCTGGTGGTTTCCGCCTGCTCGAATGGTTTGAAGATGTGATCGATGTCCTTGGCCTTCAGACCAACACCGCTATCGCTGACACTGATTTGAATACCGCCATGGCCGTTCGCGGCTTCCCGTTCAACATCGCCGGCAGGATCTGCGGGGCGCGCCTTAAGTTCAATTCGGCCGCGCACCGGTGTAAATTTAACGGCGTTGGACAGCAGGTTGTAAAGAATTTGCTTGAGCTTGCGTTCATCGGCAACGATGGCGTCCGGAACATCGCGGATATCACACGACAATGTCACCGCGTTTTTAAGGGCCTTTTCCTTGATAATCGTAAGGCTGTTGTTCAACAGGCCTTCGAGGTCGACCGTTGACGGGGACAATATCAGTTTGCCCGCCTCCACTTTGGAAATATCGAGGATGTCGTTGATCAGCGCCAGGAGATGGTTGCTGCTCTTGTGGACATCGGTCAGGTATTCTTCCTGCGTTTCGTTCAGGCCGCCGAAATGCTTACCCAGAACCAATTCGGTAAACCCGATGATATGATTCAGCGGCGTGCGTAACTCATGGCTCATGTTGGCCAGGAAATCACTCTTGGCCTGGTTGGCTTTTTCGGAAGCGTTTATGGCGACCTGGAGTTTGCCCGCCGTTTGACGATGCTCCTGAACTTCACACTTCAATCGATGGTAGGACCTTTCACGCATGAATTCAAACAGGTAGGCATAGGCCAGGACAACCAGGAACGAAGGCACGATCCGCATTTTGAGATCGATCGGATAGGACGCGAAAATAGTGGATGGAAACGCAATGGCGAAAAATAAAACAACAGGGACAAAGAAGAGGATATTGGCGATAAGACCCTTCCGCGAGCCTAATAGAAACATGGCGAATAGCGGGAACGTGTACATCCAAACATAGGCGCTGTTGTTGACCCCGCCGCTAAACACCAGAAACCAAAAGAGCAACGTGGCACCGGTGATGCCCATGGTGCCGGCCGTTTCGATCCGGCCGGTACGATGCAGATAGACCACCGTACCGAGCAGCAGAAGTGCGATCAGGAAATCAAAGCACGCCAGATAATGGTTGGATTGCCATAGGGCCAGACAACCCATGGGGATCAAGACCACTATCCCGATGATGCATACGATGGTCAGCAAGACGACTTTTCGAAACAACTCGGCGTCTTGCCGGCGCTGAGCCAGCATGCCACCCCAAACGGCCATCATTTTGCGTCGCACCACAGCGATCATGCGCCTGCCCCTTCTCATCCACCCGCGAGCGATGCCGCTCATCGCGGGGTACGGTCTCGGGCTCAAGAGCTATTATCGGTTTTTTGCTCTAAAAGATTAGATTGACGGAATATCGGGGGGCGCCGGCCAACCGACCCTTTTGGACCGGGCAGGCCTCCCGATATGCGGACCGACGGATGGTTTCGAACCCGTGTCATCAGCGCTGCCGCGGGCCATTCGCTTGGACGGATCGGCGCGGCGATGACGCCTGAAAGCCGATGCGCGGTGTGGGACAAGGGGGCAAAGGCCTGAACCCCAAACAAATCAATGCGCCCCTCTCCCGGGGCAACTTGAATCCTCCCCCACCTGTGGGCCGAGGCTCATTTCTGTTGTGGCTAACGGGCTATGGGACGGACGTCGATCGATGGCATGGTGCATTGCCGTGGCGCACGCCGCGCTGACCGTAATTTAGTTGAAAGCGATTTCCAGGATGGTGAAATCATCTTCAAACGCCTCGGTGGGCGTCATTTCCCGTATGTAACGCTGCAGCCGCTCCAAATTGGAGCGGTCGGGAATGAATGCTCGCCGGCTGAAGTCCACAAAGGCATTCAATCCCCAGATCGAACCATCCGCACGGGTGATGTCATACACCCCATCCGAAAAGACATAGAGACGCGCCGGCCGTGAAACGGTCTGAATCTTCCATTGGTAGTCCACATCTTGCTGGCCGCCCATGATGAAGTTGGGTGTCTGCAACAGCTTCATTTGGGTCGGCTGCGATGCGGGCGATGAAAATAAAATTGCCGGCGGATGACCGCCACTGGCATATACGAGCTTGTGATTGTGGCGATTGTAAACACCGTACCAGATGGAGAAAAACAAATCGTTGTGCTTTTCGGCGGGAAATGTATTGTTGAGTGCAAAGAGGACCTGGTGCGGTTTGCGGAAATCCGTGTCGGGCAATGCATGCGAGCGCAGCACATTGACGACCGAAACCGACAGCAGGGCTGCTCCCCAACCATGACCGCTGACATCGATCAAATAGATGGCGAAGTAATCCTCATTGATCCAGTGATATCCAAATGAATCTCCGGCCAGGGAGGCCGAGGGAAGAAAACGCCAGTCGATTTGAATGGCGCCCGAGGTAATGGGCCGGGGCAGCACGGTCCGGACGTAGCCGGTTGCATCGGAGAGTTCCCGGTTCAAATGCCGCAGCACCTCGTTTTGCTCGACTAGCGTTTTATTGAGCAGCGCTTCGGCTTTCTTCTGCTCCGTTACGTCGCGGGCGACTTCAACCGCGCCGATGATGCGGCCCGTTTCATCTCTCAGGGCAATCGATCTCAATTCGACCAACAGAACCCCACCGTCAGGCAGGGCGATATCCCGGATCAACCGTCGTTCCTGGCCGTCATTGAACACATCCAGAACCTTGCAGTCTTCACAGGGCTGGCTGCGACCGCGATAGGCCGCGTAACAATGCCGGCCGATCAACGACGCGCCGTACAACTTCGTGATCACCCGGTTCTGAAATCGAATCCGAAGATCTTTGTCGATAATGGTGATCCCTTCGCTGACCGTATTCATGACGATCTCGAAAAATTCGCTGCGGGCTTGGGCGATGGGGTCGGTCTCCATTTGGTTCCTCTCTTCCAGTCAAAGGGGCGGATCGGGTCCCGGGGTCGGTCGCGATCATCCCCGGCCACAAGCCGCCGGCGCGAACGTCCACAGCGGGTGCGGCCGTCGGTCGAACGCGAAGGTCGCGGGCCGATGCCCTTCCGTTCTCAGCCGACCGCCAGGTCTCAACCGACCACGGCGGTGTCCCTTAATCGCTACGCATCCCGGTCCTGACACTCCGGTCCGGTGTAGGCGATGTGCAGCCCCACCAGACGGGCCACGAGAATGGTGAGGTAGAGCTGGCCGATGATGGCCTCGATGTAGGCCAGGGCCTTGGCCGGGCCGATGACGGGCAGGACGTCGCCGTAGCCCAGGGTGCTCAGCGTCACGAAGCTGTAATAGAGAAAGTCGGTCTGGTCGAGCAGTTCCGAATTGTAGGCCCCGGGGATCAGGATGTTTATCAGGGAATAGAGATCGCGCCAGATCAGGCCGAAGAAAAGATAGACATTGACCGCGGCCGCGATCTTCTCGCGGTCGACGACGCCGGCTTGCAGGGCATATTTCAGCAGGCCGACGCAGATATAGCTGAACGCTCCGATTTTGTAGAGGTCGATAAAGCTTTCGAACTGATGGCTCTCGACGAAGACGCCGACCCAGTCCATGAAGATGGCCGGAATGATCACCAGGCACGAGACGATAGCCTTTTGACGGCTTGCGCTCAGGGCATGGATGCAGGAGATCAGCAGGAGGGTGATAAAAATATTCAGAAGAAAATCGATGTGGGTCAGCTTGAAATAGTCGAGAAATGGATAGACCACCAGGACGCACAGGAACGCTGCCATCAGGATTGTGAAGCGGTAGCGGCTCACCCGGCACCTCCGCCGCGCGCCGGCCGCCGCTCCGTATCCGCATGCGCATAGGCCGGACTGCAGCAGCACAGAAAGACGAGATTCTCCGCGCCCGTGTTGATGACGCGGTGCCAGCAACCGCCGGGGATCAGGGCGGTGTCCCCGGGCTTGACCTTCAGGCGCCCGGTATCGATCTGCAGCGTTCCGCGGCCGCGGAGAAAATGGTAGATCTCTTCGGAGGTCAGGTGGCGGTGCCATCGGGTCCGGGCGCCGGGCGCGACGGTGGCCTCGGCCAGACTCTGGGCTTGGTTGCCGTGGATGTCAGGATGCATGAGCTCGCGGATCGTCGAGCCGTCCTTGGTGGTATAGGGTGCAATATCGCGGTAGACGGAGTGAATCATTTTTCTCCACCGTGTGAATGAAGGTTGCGATGGCATCGACGACAACCGCGGCCCCGGCGGGGTTCAGATGAATCCCGTCGGTCAGCAGGCGATAGCCGTGGCGCCGGGAGATGGCGGCCAGACTGCGTCCCAGCACGAAGCGCCGGATTTTGATGCCCAGGTAGCGGGCGTCGGTCATGCGGTCGAAGGCCAGTTTGGGCGCCCGGGCGTGCGGCTGCAGCAGGGCGTCCATCTGTTCGTTGACCGGCAGATAGGCGATTCCGGCCTGGCGGGCCACCGCCTTGATGGTGCGGCTGTAGGCCTGCGCCTGGCGGTAGGCTTCGTGCTGCGGGTCCTCGCCGAAGGGCGGCAGCGACAGCAATGCCAGGGGGGCGGCCGTGGCTTCGCGCAGCCGGAGGCACAGCGCCGAGAGATCGCGGCGGAAGGTATCGATCGTCGGGCGTTCGGGCAGCCCGTTTTGCCGGCGCGCCTCGTCCGCGTTGCGGGGGTTGAGGGCCGCGTAGGCGTCGTTGCTGCCTACCATCACGGTGACCAGGGCGGGGTGGCAGCGGATGATGTCGTCGATGCGCTTCAGGACGTTGTAGGCCATGTCGCCGTTGAGGCCGGCATTGATGAAGCGATAACCCTTGGCGCGAAAGCGCCGGCGCAGTAGCCCCACGTAGTCGGCGCTGACGCGGCCATGCGTGATGCTGTCGCCCACGCAGACGATGGAGGGGCGGTCGCAGATCGTGGCCACGCTGTGATGGACGCTGGCCGGCGGGCAGACCGGCGGCCGATCGGTGCAGAAGCGGACCCATTGGACCAGCAGCACGGCTGCGGCGATGACCGCCATCACGACCAGCAGTAAGATCCACACGATAATACCGTCTGCCTTTCCCTATCAGCGTCCTTCCATGAACGGTATCTTAAAGCCCATGCCGGCTGTCGGCGCCCATTGGAAATGGTTGACCTGGGCCTCGGTTGCCAGCGGTGACAACGTTGTCGCGGGCTTGGGTCCCGCCCCAATCGTTCCCCTTGGGTTAGACACGGTCTACGCGCGCAGGGTGGCCGTGAGCCGCAGCGGGTGGACGAGCAGTTCGAGGGCCGGCAGGATACCCCGGCAGACCACATCGGCGGCGGCCAGGGTCTCAAACGCGGCGCCTTCATCCAGAATCACGGCGATGCCCAGGCCCGCCCGTTGCAGCATGAGGCGGTCGTTGCGGCCGTTGCCGACGGCCACGGTTTCCGCCGCGCCGAGGTCGTCGACGTAATCGCATTTGGCCACATCCTGCGCGCCTGGGGGCAGCACGGAGAGTTCGACCGGGCTTGCGGCCAGCCGTTCGGCGGCCAGACCGAAAGTGTCTGCCGTGACGACATGGATTTTCAGGTGCGCGGCCAGTTGTTCCAGGACGGGGGCCACCCCCGGTTCGAGTTCACCGTCCACGGCCAGGGTGCCGTTGTAGTCCATGACGAGATGCGCAAGTTGGATCGATCGGTAGCCGGGGATATCCACGCTAATCATGATGCCTCCTTGCGAGAGAGAGACATTCCGCCGCCGGGCGCCCGATGAAAGCGCGGGCCGTGGCCCCCGTGTCTCAGACGATCGTCACTTGGTTGCGGCCCCCGGCCTTGCTGCGATAGAGGCCCTCGTCGGCGCGCCTCAGAAGGGAATCGCCGTCGTCCCCCGGCAGCACCAGGCAGGCCCCGATGGACAGCGTGACCGTAATGTTCTCACCCTCGTGCGGCAGCCGCGACTGGGCCACCAGCGATCGCATGCGTTCGGCCACAACGGACAGGGTCTCCAGATCCACATTGACCACCACCGCCAGAAACTCTTCGCCGCCCCAGCGCCCCGCGATGTCGAACGGCCGGAGGGCGTTGAGCATGGTGTTGCCCACCATTTTGAGGACTTCGTCGCCGATGGCATGTCCGTGGGAATCGTTGACGGCCTTGAACCGGTCGATATCGGCGAACAGAATCCCGAATGTCAGCCCATAGCGCTCGCTTTCCGCCAGGCGGGCTTTGATTTCATCATCCAGGCGCCGGCGGTTGGGCAGTTGGGTCAGCGGGTCCAGGCCGGTCAGCTTTTCCAGCAGGTCGATGCGGTCGCGCAGGGTTTCGCGGGAGGAATTGTCCGCGAAGACTTCCACGGCGCCGATGATGCGGCCGGCGGCATCCATGATCGGGGCCACCCGGATACGCACGGGCACCCGATGACCGTTGCGGTGGAGCAGGAAGACGTCGGCCTCGCGCGACTGACCGTCTTCGAGCGTGCGAGCTGCGGGGCAGTCATTCTGGCAGAGGCTGGTGCCCTCTTGGTCCACATGGCAGAGAACATCGTCGGCGCAGGGCCGCCCGATCACTTCCGGGGCCATATAGCCGGTGATGCGCTCGGCACCCTGGTTCCAGAAGGAAATGGTGCGCTCGGTGTCGAGGAAATAGACCCCCTCGTAGAGGTTGTTGAGCACTTCCTGGTAAATGGCGGTGTTTTCGAACATGATGGTATTGATGCTGCACGCCGCCGGGATTGGTATCGGCGGTCAAAGCTCGTAGGGCGTCATGCTTTCGTAGCCCGCGTCGGTGACGAGGACGGTCTGTTCGAACTGCGCCGAGAGCGAGCCGTCGGCCGTCACCGCCGTCCACTTGTCGGGCAGGATGCGCAGGGTATGCCCCCCAAGGTTGATCATGGGTTCAATCGTGAAAACCATTCCGGGCACCAGGGGGATACCCGTGTGACGCTTGCCGAAATGCGGTATCTGGGGCGCCTCGTGAAACGCCAGGCCGACACCGTGGCCAACGAATTCTCGCACCACCGAGCAACCCCGGCTTTCGGCATAGGTTTGAATGGCCCATCCGATATCTCCCACCGTATGCGCTGGTTTGACCATTTCCAGGCCCGCCTTGAGACTGTTGCGGGCCACGTCGACGATTTTGCGGGCCTCGGGACCGGGTGGGCCGATAAAGTAGGTCTGGTTGGCATCGGCGTAGTAGCCGTCCAGGATGGAAGTGATATCCACGTTGACGATATCGCCCACGTTGAGCACCCGCTCTCCGGGAATGCCGTGGCAAATGACCTCGTTGACGGACACACAGACGCTTTTGGGAAAGCCGCGGTAGTTCAGCGGGGCCGGTTGAGCCTTGTGCCGCAAGGTGAATTCGTGCACCAGCGTATTGATGGCCTCGGTGGTGATGCCGGGCTTGAGAATGGCTTCGACCTCACGGAAGGTAGCCATCACCAGGTCACCGGCCTTGCGGATTTTGGTGACTTCCTGCGCGTTTTTCAGACGGATATTGTACTTCCGGCGATAGACGCTGGCGACGGGCTCCGGTTTCGCGCCCGGGCGTTGCATGCAGCAGTTCTTGTATTTGCGGTTGCTGCCGCAGGGGCACAACTGATTGCGTCCGATCTTGCCGGTTTTCTTTTTCTGTTTCATCGATGTTTTCTTGATTCCGGCGCGGCCGGTATTGGCCGCAGGCCGGTTTGCCCTATGGAATGATAACGCCTTGGCGCCCTAAATCAATCAGAAAGGGGGGCAATTGTCCAGTGCGAACCCTGCTGCGCCGATAGGCGCGGGGTGCCCGCCAGCCGTTTGGCAAGTGTCGGGGAAGCTTCAATCCAGAACGCGGCGGGCCGTCCAGAAGCTTTGGCGCCAGTAGCGTGTGTCCAGCCGGGAGATCATCACACCGCGGTTGGTCGAAGCATGGACGAATTCGTTGCGACCCAGATAGATGCCGACGTGCGGCTTGTCCCCCGGGGGGCGAAAAAGCACCAGGTCGCCCGGGGTGAGGCGGCGCCGATCGGCCGGCCTTCCCGAGCGGGCCAGGGCCCAGGTGGTGCGCGGCAGCCGGCGGCCGAAAAGGTCGGCGTAGATCCGTACCACGAGACCGGAGCAGTCGATGCCCCCATGGTCGAGGCCTCCGAGACGATGGGGCGTGCCTTCCCAGTCCCGGGCGGCCCGGCGCAGGCTTTCTTCGACGGCGGCCGGGGGGTGCCCGGCCGTTAGGGTTGGCGGGGCGTGGCGAGTGCTGCCGCAGGCCGTCAGCAGTACTGAAAAGGCCATCGTCGGCAGGAGGGCCGCCAGCCAGTGCCATTGACGCCATTGCGGATAGATACGCATGCCGGTAAACGCCTTTCCCACGTTGCCCGCCAAATTTACATCATCGGCCGTTTCCGGTCCGGATGGGCTTCGTCCAGAATCAAGCGAATCCAGTCCTGCGGATGGACGTCGCTCTCGGACAGTGTCATTCCCCGCACCGACACGCCGGCCTGGTGGACCGTTTCGCGTCGGCCCGAAACCAGCGGGTGCCACCAGGAGAGCGGTTCACCCGCCAGGCGCCGGCGGTAGGCGCAGGTTTCCGGCAGCCAGTCGGCCCGGGCTAGCGTTTCCATCGAAAGCACCAGGCACGCAGGCACCTTTTCCGATCGGCGGCCATAGTCCGTGCAGCGGCAGGTCTGGCGGTCCAGCAGGCGACAAGCCACCATGGTGAGAAAGACCTGCCCGCTTTCCTGGTCCTGCAGCTTGTGCAGACAGCAGCGGGCGCACCCGTCGCACAGGGCTTCCCACTGGTCCGGGGTCATTTCCGCCAGGGCGGTTGTTTCCCAGTATGGGCGTTCGGCGGCCATGGGCGCCTCAAGGGGCGACCTCCACCGCCCGTTCGATCACGATGGCCCTGCGGGGGACATCCCGGTGCCCGCCCACGGCCGTGGTCGCTACCGCTTCGATCCGCTCGACGACCTCCATGCCCTTGATGACGCGGCCGAACACGCAGTAGCCGTAACCCCTCCGGGAGCGGCTCTGGAAATCGAGGCTGGGATTGTCCTTCGTATTGATAAAGAACTGTGAGGTGGCCGAATGGGGATCGTTGGTGCGCGCCATGGCGATCGTGCCCTTGGTGTTCAGCATCTTCTGCGAGGCCTCGTTGCGGATCGGTTCATGACCGGATTTTTGGATCATCCCGGTCATCATGCCGCCTCCCTGGATCATGAAATCCTTGATGACGCGGTGAAAGATGGTGCCGTTGTAAAAGCCCTCACGGACGTAGCGCAGAAAATTCTCGACGGTCATCGGGGCCACCGCGGGCTCCAGTTCCACGACGATCAGGCCCTTGGTGGTTTCCAGGCGAACCTGCGGCTTGCCACCGGCCAGGGCCGGTGCGGTCATGCAAACGAGCGCAAGGGCGACGAGGAACAAACGGTTGATTTTCACAGGTTTTCCTCCAGTGCATGGGGTTGATGGCAGCGTCGGCGGTTACCAACCGGCGCGGGCCTTCGTGAAAGACATCTAGTGGATTTTAGCCCAATCGTCAACTCACCCTGCGGTTTTGGGGTTAAAGGACGCCGCCGGCCCGGTTTTGGTCGACACGGCGGGGAGCGCGGTGCGCGCCTGTGAAGGTCCCAAACGCATTGACACCTTTAAAGCCTTCAGCTAAACTTCGGGACGCCTAAAATTTTTAACCTTGGTGAGGAAACGGCATGCCAGCATCGGAAGCGCTAACAGCGAGCATGGAAGACTACCTTGAGGCGATCTACCATATCGTCCGTAAAAAACAGGCCGCCCGGGCCAAGGACATCGCCCGGCGCCTGGCGGTGAACAATTCATCGGTGACCGGCGCCCTGCGGACCCTCTCCGAAAAAGGTTACATCAACTATGCGCCCTACGATGTCATCACCCTGACCCCCAAGGGCCACAAGTACGCCGAAGACGTGGTCCGCCGTCACGAAGCGCTGATGGATTTTTTCACCAAAGTCCTCTGCGTCGAGGCCGAAGAGGCGTCGGATGCGGCCTGCAAGATGGAACACGCCGTGTCGCGGACGATTCTGGACCGCCTGATCCGTTTCGTCGAATTTCTCGAAATATGCCCCCGTGGCGGGGAATCCCTGATCCAGGGGTTCAGGAACCACTGTGGCCGGGATGACAATTTCATCACCTGCCGCGATTCGCTGGCCGAATGCCTGGCAGTGCTCAAGAAGCGACAAAGTGAAATCGAGGGCGAGCGCCTGGACACGGTGGCCCTCAGGGACCTCGGTCTCAATCAGCGTGGCAAGATCATCCGCATCAAGGGCAAGGGCGAGGCCAGCCGGAGACTGGCCGAACTCGAAATCACCCCCGGAAGTATGGTGGAGGTGATCCGGACCCTGCCCGAAACAGCCGCCATCGAAATCAAGGCCCGGGGCTACCGTCTGACCCTCAGCAATGATGATGCGGCCCGGGTCGAGGTCGAGCGCTATCCGGCCTGAATCCGGCGGCGCGCGCTCCGGCGACCGCTCGACGCCCCTGCGCAACGCTTCGAGGAGCCGACAAGCCATGCAACCATTCCGGGACTTTCCACCCGCCCACCGATCACGCATCCGTTTTGTCCTCACCGATGTCGACGACACCGTCACCATGGACGGCCGTCTGCCCTCGACGGCGCTGGCGGCCATGGAAGCTTTGCAGGCCGAAGGCATCCGGGTGGTGCCCATTACCGGCCGGCCGGCCGGGTGGTGCGATCACATGGCGCGCATGTGGCCCATCGATGCCCTGGTGGGTGAAAACGGCGCCTTTTATTTTGCCTATGACACACGCCAACGCCGGATGCGACGTCGCTACTGGAAGCCGGAGGAAGCGCGCCGGGTCGACCGCCGGCGCCTGGCCGATCTGGAGGCGACGATCCTCGCGCATGTGCCCGGGTGCCGGGTTTCGGCCGACCAGGCTTATCGGGAGGCCGATCTGGCCATCGACTTCTGCGAGGATGTCCCCCCGCTGCCCGCGGCAGCGGTGAACGCGATCAAGGACTGTTTCGAGCAGGCGGGCGCCCGGGCCAAGATCAGCTCGATCCACGTCAACGGCTGGTTCGGGGACTACGACAAACTGGCCATGACCCGCCGCTGCTTCCAAGATCTTTTTGCAACGGATGTGGATGCGGCCCGGGACGCGATGATTTTTGTGGGCGATTCCCCCAACGACGCCCCCATGTTCGCCCATTTCACCCATTCGGTGGGCGTGGCCAACGTCCGGCGTTTCGCGGACCGTATGGACCGTCTGCCGGCCTGGGTAACGGAGAATGAGGGTGGGCGGGGGTTTGCCGAAATGGTGGGCGTTCTGCTCGATCGCTCCTGAGGATATCCCGCCCGGAGATGGCCGGCGGGGGCGGGCGCCTCAGCCGGATCGCTCCGGCTCGACCGGAATCATCCGGCTCAGGGCCGCAACGAGCCGGGCTTCACTGCCGGGGGGCACCGTGGTGGCGGCTGCCAGGCTGTGGCAGGCATCCGCAAATCCGCCCACCGCCTGCGTCGCTTCGGGAAGCAGCCGGTCGAGCCCCGGCATGTGCCCGTCGCGAATCCGGCCCTCCAACTGCGGCGGCACGCGCATGGACACCTTGACGGCGTCGAAGCGGATAGGTCCCAGCCCCGGCACGCGGTCCGGCACCGGCTGAAACCCGGCGATATAACCATCCGGATCGATAAATTCACGCTGACGGATGAAACGGCAGAAGTCACCGATCATCTTGACGCCAATGCCTTCGAAACGCTCCGCAACCGAAAACCACTGAACCCGCCCGGTGACTTTCAGCCCGCCGGTCTGAAGGCGTTCGACCTCGGCCCGGTAGAGCGCCTCACGCCGCGCCGCCAGGTGTGTCCGCAGCCGGCGGGCATCGTCGTCGAACCCCTTGAGGCAGACCCGGATCGCGGCCTCCGGTCCCCCCTGGAAAAATCCCATCCCGCCCATGACATCGAGGTCGGCCGCCAGGTGCTTCACCGGTCCGCCATGGGCGTTCATCTGCAGGTCGTAATCTTCGCCGCCGGTCCGGGGCCTGACGATAATCTGGCCCTGCTCCATGGACGAGGCCAGGGCCTCGCGATTCATTCCTGCCAGCCGGCCGTCCACATAGAACCCGTCACCCACCGCGCCTGTCACCGCCAGGTAGGCCAGATCGCGGTTGGCCGGGTCCAGAATTTGAGCAAAGCGGAAACAGGTGGTCGAAGCGGAGGCGTCCCGATCCCCGCGGAAACCGAACAGGTCGGGGTTCAGATGGTGGACTCCCGGGTCCGCTACCGGCAGGGCCGGATGGTGGTCAAGGATCAGGACCAGGTTCCGGCCGGCATTGAGGGCCGCGAGGCTGGGGGCGATTTGGCCGGCGAAATCGGCGAAAATCAACACCGCGCCCCGTTCCTGAAAGATTTTTGTCAGCACCGGCGGATAGGGTTTCTCCAGGCATACCCGGGCCACGTCGAAGTCGGCCCTGACCAGGGCGAGCGATAGGATGGCCGCCGAACTCAGACCGTCGGCGTCATTGTGGTGAAACAGTCGGACCGATCGCGACGGCCAGCCCCGGAGGGCTTTGGCGGCTTGGGTCATGACGTTATCGAGCATTTTCTTCACCGATTTCCCCCTCTGGTCTGGCGGTGAGCAGCCCCGCATCACCCGGAGCGGGTGCAAGGCACACTCTTAAGGGGTTAAATGAATTGACAAAACTTTACAAGGGTGACAGTAAATTGAATCCGGGAGAACGGCGTTTTTCGCTTACAAGCGGCTATCGTTGTTGGCGGGGCCCGGTTTTTGCGGGGGCTTTGCGGGGGTAAACTTGTTCAATTCTTTAGGGGAGGGAGACATGATCAAGTCAGCTACGCGGTATGGATTTTTTAAGTGCGGCGCGATTCTGGGCGTCGTTTTCTTTTTAAGCCTGGCCGGCATCGTTACAGCGGCGGATTGCCCCAACCGGGGCAAACTCGATGTGCGCTACTGCGACGCCGACGGCGATCTGGTGGCCGATCCCCCAGCGGATAAGTCGCAGTTGCTCGACCCGGACACCCTGGTGTTTTCCTACACACCGGTGGAGGACCCGTCCGTGTACGAGAATGTTTTCGAAGAATTCATGGACTACCTTTCGGCCAAGACCGGCAAGAAAGTCAAATGGTACGGGGCGGAGTCCTACGCGGCCCAGGTGGAGGCCATGCGTTCGGGACGCCTGCACGTGGCGGGCATCTCCACCGGCCCCACTGTTTTCGGCGTGAATCTCGCCGGATATGTGCCCATCGCCATCATGGGCAAGGCGGATGGTACCTTCGGCTACAAACTGCAGTTGATCACCCACCAGGATTCGGACATCAAAACCGTCCAAGACCTCAAGGGCCGCAATATCGCCCACGTCACCCCGTCCTCCAACTCGGGCAACCAGGCTCCACGGGCCCTGTTCACGGCCCAGGGCATTGAGCCGGACAAGGACTACAAGGTGACCTATTCGGGCAAACACGACAACTCCATCATGGGGGTGGCCAACAAGGACTACGACGCCGCGCCGGTGGCCTCCAGCGTTCTGGAGCGCATGGTTCAAAAGGGCGTCGTCGATATGGGCGATCTCCGGGTGATCTGGGAGTCCCGGTTGTTTCCGACCACCTCCTACGGCTACGTCAACAATCTCGACCCCGCGCTGGCGGCCAAGGTCAAGGATGCTTTTCTGACCTTTGACTGGAAGGGGACGGGGCTGGATAAGGAGTTCGGCAAGCAGGCCGACCGCTTCATTCCCATCACCTTCCAGGAGCACTGGGCGGACATCCGCACCATCCAGGAGGTCAACGGGGTGGTCTATAGCCAGGAAGCCCTGAAGGGGCTCAAGGTCAAAAAGAAAAAGAAGAAAAAGAAATAGAACGCAATCCTTCCGGTGGACGCTGAAGCGATGCTGACGATCTCGAATCTGGAAAAGGTCTATCCCACGGGCACTAAGGCGTTGAGTGGGGTCGGCTTTACGGTTGACACGCCCCAGGTGGTGGCGATCATCGGACCCTCCGGGGCCGGCAAATCCACGTTGATCCGCTGCATCAATCGCCTGGTGGAACCGACCCGCGGCCTGGTCAAACTTCACGACACCGACATCCTGACTCTCAACCGGAGCGAACTCCGGCGGGCGCGCCGGCGCATGGGCATGATTTTCCAGGAGTACAACCTGGTGGAGCGCTTGACGGTGATGGAAAACGTGCTCTCCGGCCGCCTGGGGTATGTCAGCTTCTGGAGAGCCTATCGCCGCAAATTTCCGCCGGAGGACGTCCGGGCGGCCTTCGTGATGCTCGAGCGCGTGGGCTTGGCCGGTTACCAGGACACCCGGGCGGACGCGCTTTCGGGCGGGCAGCGCCAGCGTGTGGGCATCGCCCGGGCGCTGATGCAGAAACCCGATCTGCTCCTGGTGGACGAGCCCACCGCCAGTCTCGATCCCAAGACGGCCCGCGAGATCATGCGGCTGCTGGTCGAACTGGCCCATGACCGCGGCACCCCGGCGCTGGTCAACATCCACGACGTCGCCCTGGCCCAGACGTTTGCCGACCGGATCATCGGCCTGCGCCAGGGCGAAATCGTCTTCGACGACACCGCCGATCAGGTGACCGAAGCGGTACTCACCGATATCTACGGCGAAGAAGACTGGAGCACCACCATCCGGCGCGAGGGCAACGGTGCGGACGGCGGACCGGACACTAATCCGCCGGACGACAAGAACGGCCTGATACGCGAGGCCGCGGCCGGATGAGCGTCAAGGCCGATAGCGCCCCGGCGGCGCTCCGCTGGCAGCGCATCCGCATGATCCCAAACCCGTGGCTGCGCTTCGGGCTTTTGGCCGTCGCCCTGGCTTACTTCGCCTGGTCGGTCGGTGCGCTGGACATCAACTGGCACCGGGTGGCGAACGGCATTCCGCGGGCCGCCAACATGCTCACGCGCATGTTCCCGCCGGATTTCGGTCGCTGGGGCTTGCTCTACAAAGGCGTTCTGGAGAGCGTGCAGATGGCCTTTGCGGCCAGCTTCTTCGGCATGCTCCTGGCCATTCCCCTGGGCATCTGTGGCGCCGTCAATCTGGTGCCGCGGCCGGTCTACCTCGTGGCACGCACCCTGATCATCCTCTCGCGCACCTTCCACGAAATCATCATTGCCATCTTTTTTGTTAAGATCTTCGGTTTCGGCCCCCTGGCCGGTGTGCTCACCTTAGTGGTGGCCAGTACGAGCTTCATTTCCAAAATGCTGGCCGAAGACATCGAGAACATGCCGCCCGGCCAGCTGGAGGCCATCCGTGCCACCGGGGCCGGCTTCCCCAAACTTCTGCTCTATTGCGTATCCCCCCAGGTCCTACCGCGCTATCTCGGGGTTTCGATCTACCGGCTGGATGCCAACATCCGGCATTCCACCGTGGTGGGCATCGTGGGGGCCGGGGGCATCGGCCAGGTCCTGGCGGCCACCTTCAGCCGCTACGACTACGATTTCAGCCTGGCCATCCTGATCACCATCGTCTCGCTCGTTTTTGCGGGCGAGTTTTTCTCCAACTGGGTCCGGGGACATCTGCGATGACGGCCGAGCAGCACGCACAGAAACATCCCCAGGTTTGGCGCCGGTTCTCACCGCGCGATACCCTGCTGCGCTACATTTGGTATCTGGGGGCCGTGGCCGTGGTCGTCTGGTCGATCAGCATGCTGGATATCCCCTGGTTTTATTTTCTGGACGCGCATCTCCAGGCCTATGACCTGGCTTACCGGATGTGGCCGCCCGATCTGGAATTTCTGGAAACCCTGGCCAATCCGCTGCTGGAAACCATTCATATCGCCACCCTGGGCACCGCGGCCACCGTGGTGATCGCCTTTCCGATCGCTTTCCTGGCGGCCCGCAACACGAGCCCGAACGCCTTTACCTGGTTTGTCGGCCGGTTTATCCTGGTGACCTCCCGTTCGGTCAATACCGTGGTGTGGGGACTGCTCTTCGTGGCCATTTTCGGACCCGGCCCCATGGCCGGGATCTGGGCCATCGCCTTTCGCTCGATCGGCTTCATGGGCAAGCTGGTGGCCGAGGCCATCGAGGAAATCGATGTGGGGGTGGTGGAAGCCATCGAGTCCACCGGTGCTTCGCGGCTGCAGGTCTTATGGTACGGGATCCTGCCTCAGGTTCTGCCGGTCATTTACGGCACCACCGTCTATCGCTGGGACATCAATATCCGCGAATCCACCGTTCTGGGTTTCGTGGGCGCCGGCGGCATCGGCATCCTGCTTTATTCCTCCATCAACCAGTTCCAGTGGCAGGAGGTTTCGCTGATGCTCGTCGCCGTGTTCGGCGTGGTGCTGATCAGCGAATTTGTTTCGGCCGCCGTCCGGCAGCGCATTACCTGAGCACACCCCGTCTCGCCCATCGGCCGCGGTCGAGACCATGACGCGGGGCATTCACTTTGGCGTTCACCTGCGTTATGTTCCCTGAAAGCAAATTAAACGTGAACCCATCGCATCCCCCGGCGCGCGTCGCACCGGCGGGGTGGATCGGTGCCTACAGGAGAGCGGCATGCCATGTCGACCCATGTGAATCCCTACCTGATCCGCTGCCCGGAGTGCAAAACCCGCAATCGCATACCGGCCGCCCGGTTCGGCGGCACGGCCCGCTGCGGTAAGTGCGGGGCCGCCATCCGTACGGGGGATGTCCTCATCGAACAGCCCCTGTTGGTGACGGACGCCAACTTCGAAGAAAAGATTCTGGGCGCCCCCATTCCGGCCCTCGTTTTCGCCTGGGCCCCGTGGTGTCCGTCCTGTGGCCAGATCGCCCCACAGTTCGACGCCTTTGCCGCCGAATCGCGTGGAAGGGTCAGGGCCGGCAAGCTGAACGTGGACGCCAACCCGGTGCTGGCCAATCGCTTCAACATTCTGAGCGTGCCTTTCATGTTCGTTTTCGACAACGGCCAGTTGCGGCAGAGTCTGCCGGGGGGGTTGATGAAGCATGACATGCTAATGCTCATGGCATCCTATATTTGACGGTTCCGCCAAACGTCCGATAGCGGCGTTATACGACGCCCTCGTCATTGCGGCGTACCAACGTACGCCTCATTCCTCGGTTGTCGAAAGCCTTGCTATCGAACGTTTGGCGGAACCGTCCGAGCTTTTCTTCGGCTGAGCGATCCTCACTGAAGGGGTTAGTGCATAGCCGCTAAGTCATCAGGGCGGTTAAAAACGGAGGCGTTGTGAAGAAATTGCAACCCCAGGATCTGGTCGATCGCGTGGAAGCGAAGATCCGGGCGCTGTTCCGGGGGGGCCTGCCTGTCACGAGCGATGTCGTTGGGTACATCGAGGCCACGCTGGGATCGGCCGACCCGCACATCGTGGCGGATCTGCTGGACCGTCCCGGCGAAAGCGACAGCGACACACTTCTGGAACTGGTGTTTTTCCCGGATCTGGATTTTCAGTGCGGTCTCGAGACCGTGCTCAAGGGCGGTGCTCTGGGGGCTGGCGATCAATCCCGACTGGCCGAACGGCTGATGGACACGCCCGCCTGGGCCCGCCTGGTGTTTCCATCCTGCCCCCGACAGATGGGCTGCCGCCTGCCGAGGGCGGGTGTGGCGCCCTTCCTGGCGCGTTTGCGCCTGGGCTGGTCGATCGACGGGCGTCTTCGCGAAGCGCTGGACCAATGGTCGGCCCGGCAGGGGGAAGGCGGTACCCCCCCTGAACTTAAAATGGTCAAACTGCGCAATGCCGGTCTGCAGCAGACCCCCGGTCAGGTGGGGCTGCTGGTTGATTTTCTTGAACGCATGCCACCGGATGACGAGCGCTGGGGCGCCTGCTTCGATTTCTTGATGGCCTTCCTGCCAGAGCACGGGGATACGCACAATTTCTACCGGGCGCTCATGGCCCGCAAGATGTATCTGCTGCGCCATCTGAACAAAGCCCGCCGGCAGGCCGAACGGATTTCGGGCAGCAATATGGAAACGCTGAGCGCGACGGGCTTCCGCGCCTCCTATTTCGACACGCTGGCGGCCGAACAAACGCTTGGCTGTATCGAGGCGATCGCCCTGACGGTATACGGGCGCAGTGAACATTTCGACGGCAGCCCGGGCAGTATGGATCTGGGCACGATGGGTACGGACGATATCGAAGGGGTGGTGCGGCGGCTGCTTTGAGGGCATTGCAGGCGGCAGCCGGAAACGGCCGCCGTCGTCCAATACGGCCGGAGACGCGTCTTTAGTGACATGGCAGCTTCCCGTGACGCCCAGGCGTTTACAAACGGGCCGATTTCGCATAGGTTGCCATCCGCCGCCGGCGTCCGGATGCAATACGCGACCGGGGCGGCGGCACTTTCCGTTGATCGCCGCTGAAAGGCAGGTAACATGATTCTCAGAGTTCCGATGGTGCGCGTTTTGTGGGCGTTTGCCGCGGTCATGCTGATAGGGGTCTTCGCGGCTGCGGCCCAGGAGGAAATGGATCCCCTGGTCGCGGAAACCTTGGATCGGGTCGAGACCCGCTACACCCGGGCGGGTTTCAGTGCGCGCTTTCACCTGACGTCCACCCTCAAGGCCATGGATGTGACGGACGAAGCCGCAGGACAGCTGTTCGTCAAATACCCGGGCAAGATGCGCTGGGTCTACGAGACGCCCAGCCCGATGCTGTTCATCACCGACGGCGACAGCCTCTGGATGTACCAGCCGGATGAGAATCAGGTCACCGTGGGGCTGGCCTCCGAGGTGCTGGGCGGCCAGGAGGGCGCAAGCTTCCTCTCCGATATCCGCCTGTTGCGCAAAGCCTTTCGCATCTCCCTCGACCCGGGCGGCGAGGCGGATATCGTCCGGCTGAAGCTATTGCCGGCAGAGGCGTCGAACGACATCGCCGAGGTCTATCTCAAGATCCGGCGCGACACCTATGATATCGTGGAGGTCATCACCAACAACCTGTACGGGGACCAGACCCGCATTGCGCTGACGGACTTCGATTTTGGCGCGGTGCTGCCGGACCGCCTTTTCCGGTTCGACATCCCCCCAGGGACGGATGTCCTCCAGTTCTGACGACATCGAGAAGGGAGAGGTTTACCATGACCGACGACATCCAAGCGCGCATCAAGCGCCTCTCGAAAGATAAAGACGCCATCCTGCTGGCCCATAACTACCAGCCACCGGAAATCCAGGACGTGGCCGATTTCTGCGGCGACTCGCTCGAACTCAGCATCAAGGCCGCCGAAACCGACGCCGCGGTGCTGGTCTTCTGCGGGGTGCATTTCATGGCCGAGACGGCCTCGATCCTGTCGCCCCAGAAGACGGTCCTGCTGCCCCGCCCCGACGCCGGCTGCCCCATGGCGGACATGGTGACCCCCGAGGCCCTCGAAGCCCGCATGGCCGGCCTGCCGGGCGTGCCGGTGGTGACCTATGTCAACTCTTCGGCCGCCGTCAAAGCGCTTTCGACCATCTGCTGCACGTCGGCCAACGCCGCGGCGGTGGTCAACAGCCTGGAAGCCGACGAAGTCCTCATGGTGCCCGACCGCAACCTGGCGCGCAATACGGCCGCCCGGACGGACAAAAAGATTCATCTCTGGGACGGCTGCTGCCCGTTTCACGATATCCTGACGCCGGCCATGGTCGCCGAAGCCAGGGCCGCCCATCCGGACGCCCTTTTCCTGGCCCATCCGGAGTGCCTGCCCGAAGTGGTGGCCATGGCCGATGCCGCCGTGAGCACCTCGGGAATGATCCGCTTCGCCCGCGAGAGCGCCCGCACGTCTTTTCTGGTGGGCACCGAGGTGGGCATGCGCTACCCGCTCCAGAAAGCCTGCCCGGACAAGGAATTCATCATGGTGTCCCCGGGGATGCGCTGCGACGACATGAAGAAGATTACGCTGACGGACGTGCTCAACTGCCTGGAGACCATGGCGGGCGAGGTCAAAGTGCCGGAGGCGATCCGGGTGCCGGCGCTCAAGGCCGTCGAGCGCATGATCGCGGTGACGGCTGGATAGTGCGCGGGGTTTGCGCTCAGCTCCCTGGTTTGTGCCGCCAGCCCGAAAGAAACACCCGGTCCCGGATGGTTATGGGCATGCGCCGGTGATGCCCGCCAAGGCGCCGGTCGGAAGCACACCCGAAAGCACTTTGGCAATGGATTTTGGAATCGATTCGACCTGAAACGTAGGAAGGCATTTTTATGTTCAAGCAATCAGGGGCCATTGTGACAGTCGTTGCCGACAAGGGGACTG
>JAAUYG010152024.1_pt1 | contig 27117 bp, 11 predicted proteins | sample 7278091 | NCBI WGS metagenome assembly JAAUYG01 (sample SAMN14350201, study PRJNA611818) | marine sediment metagenome | isolation source: surface marine sediment (0.6m) | place: French Polynesia: Moorea | collected 2018-08 | reverse complement strand
TCTGATGCAAAGATTGCCCGGCTGTGTGTCACGGATATCAAGCACAAACCCAGCAAGAAGTTTGCATGTCCAGTCATCTTGGCAGCCCGTCAGGAAGATCCCAAAATCATCAAATACATGCTGGACAAAGGCACTGACCCAAACTTTGTGCATCATACCATCTTCAGCAGCAAACGGAGGGAGATTGTGACTGCATTGCACATATCAGTAGATCTGGGCTTTTTTGACACAGTTGAAGCACTCCTGAATGCCAATGCAGATGCAAACATCTACGATCACAATCAGGAAACACCCCTCCATATTTCGGTGAAAAAGGCTGATCGGGTGATGACACGGTTGTTACTGTCACGTGGGGCTGAAGCAGCGATTCCCGATCGACGTGGAAATGCTGCTCTTCACATTGCCACATTGTATGGGCACTTGGAACTGGTTCGTACCTTGCTGAAATATGATGCAGATGTTTACCAGAAAGGCCAATCAAATGCTATCCCACCACACATTGCAGCAAAGGAGGGACATATCCACCTGATCCAGCTCTTCTGCTCCCGGGATGTGGGCAACATCAACATAAAGATACCCTGCTTCGCAGACAAACGAGAAAAGGCGCCAGTACATCTGGCAGCAGAAAATGGACATGTGGAGACTGTTCTTGCCTTGCTGGACCAGTTTGATGCTGAAGTTAATCTGAAGGACTCTGATGGCAATACCCCACTCCACTGCACAGTCCTTCATCCCTATGACCCTCACAGAATGCGAGATAAGGAATACTTCACTGAAACAGCTAGAGTACTCATCAAGTACAGAGTCACCATTAATGAAAAGAACATATTTGGTGACACTGCTCTTCACTTTGCTGCCATGAATCATTTTCAAAGGATAGTGGAACTGTTGCTTGAGGTTGGTGCAAATCCCTTTCTGGAGAATGAAGATGGCCTCAAACCGATCGATGTGGTTCCAGATTCTGATCCTGTTACTAAGCAGATCCTGAAGAGGGCAATGCTTCAGCCTCGTCCCCCACTCAACAGTTCCATGGATACCAGTCAGAATCCTCTCCAGCTCATGGGCAAGTCTTCATCCTCAGGTGGAACACAGTCTCGGGATAATGCTCTCGAACATGGCAGATCCAACATGTCATTCCGCTCCATGTCCAGCATGTCATCAGTGTTTGTTGATGACATTCAGGCTCACAAGGCTTCCAAGGGTCAAAAGTCTCGTGATCGTATTCCATCTCGTCAAGACACTCTGCAGAGTCAGGCAAAACCAATCAGCACTGAAGAGAATGGGGAAGCAAAAAACACTGAAAATGAAATTGCTGTTTATACCAAAGTGGACAAGAAAGGAAAGAAAGATAACAGTAAGCAAGGGAAGGGTGGCAGAATGGAGTCCACCGTGACTGCAACCTTTACCTCAGTGAGTGGCCTTCCAGATGCTGATGACTGGGATGATTTGAGTACAACAACGATGTCTGATGATACTCTAGTGGCAGCTCAACACAGACCAAACCAGGGCAGTTCCTACCGTGATGAACTCCGGCGCCATTTAACTTCCACTCAAACCACCGGTCAGCAGACACAACGGACCAGGACAGCAGACAAGGGAGTTCAGCAAATGGAGGAATATGAATCAAAGAAATCCAAGAAAAGCAGGAAACCATACAGCCCACAGAACTCTTTTGAATCAGATGAGATCAGCTTAGACACTGTTATAGAAGCTCCTGGGACTGACAGTCGACCAAAGCAAACTTCCTCAAAGGATGCAATCTATGAAAATCTTCCACCTCTCATCTCGGAGCCTCCACCCCGACCCCCGAAAGGACAGAGATTGTCCAGTGGTGGTGATACAGGACAGCCTGATAAAACTGCCACCGCTTCTGCTGTTCAGGTGAATGAAGAGGGAAGACCAGTGCAGGTTTCCAGTGTTCCAGGACGTCCAGGCACTATCAAGGTCATGTACAGTGGAGGCCCAATCCAGATATCTCTGGACACCCCTAACATCCATGACTATGTAGCAGATGGAACCCAGGGAGAATATGACAGGACTGTTGAGGTGGAGGATGAGGATGACAAGTCAGAGCACATCTATGAACAAGACAAATACAGAGAAAGGCAAAAAATCCAGAGAGCAAAACGTAAACAGTTGCCTTCACAGCCCCCTGCCATCCCAAAGCGAATGCCACATGGAACACCCAAGAAGCAAAGAACCACACAGCACAGGTCCCAACCAGAAGAGGAAATGGATGAGGATCTTGACACAGAATCATTTTCAGAAATCAGTGGTCAGATCAATGGCACAATGCACATGTCTGATGAGGAGTCCTTACAACAAAGTGCAATCTCAATAGATTCACAGCCAGAGATTATTAAACGTGTCATCCAACAGAAAGTGACTGAGCTAACAGAAAAGCAGCAGGCAGAAAGAAGGCAGTGGGCAGCAAAGCAGAGGAAAGGGAGTCCAGTTAAAATAGACCAATCAAGAAAACCTGCACCAGATATCCATCAAGATATGGACCTAGGATCATCAGATAATGACCAATTTCAGGAACTGGAGCATGAACCCAGGGGATACAGGCAACCTAGAAGTCCCTCTAAACAAAGTGGATTGAAACTGGAAATGCCAAAGCAAAGTCCAGGCATGGCTGAGGACTCAGATGAGGAGCTGTACAAATCACCACCACCAAAAAGTCCAGATAAAGGAAAGCCCCCAAGACCTAAACCCCAGGCACAGCCTCCTGAACCATCTCAAACTGCTGCTAGGCCAAACTCACTCCGTACATTATCACCCCGGAGAGAGAGTTCTGATTCTCCTATACAATCCCCAGATAAATCACCTCAGTTCAGAACCTTCCAAGAGAAGCTTGCTTGGGCAAAAAGGCTAGATTCTGACAGTGATTCAGGCAAGCCAGTAAAGAAAGACCATAAAGTGAAACTTCAGAAAAGTCCAAGCAAAGAGGATGTCAAACAGCAAAAGCCTCAACCAAAGCCACAGCCTAGGCCACGACAGGCCAAAAATATTCAGCAGCAGCAAAAGGATTCCCCTATGGAGGAAGACCAGTTAGCACAAGAAGATGATGATACTTCACATGGCGCATGGGACCAAGGGAAGGATTATACTCATGGAGCACATGAGAAGTTCTATTCCCTAACTCCAGATATCGATTTACAGGGATCTCTCAACTCCACCGGCTCTGGTAATCAACATGATGAGACCTCCAGGCCACCGATCATTGTGCACACAGAATCCGAGGATTCCACTACAGAATCTGATAGTGATGATTCTCAGCTTATGGAGTATGAATGTGAACCTGGAAAAAAATCAACAGCTCAGCTACAGGAGGAGCCACATGAAAGGAATGTATCTCCTGTTACACTGAATGATGTAAAGGCTGCCCAAAGACAACAAAAAAGTCGCTCCCCAGAAAGTGTACAGAGTGAGGGCAAAAGTCTCAATCTGAAGGTTACTGGTGATGTGCCCAAAGCCTATACTCGGAAAGACAAGGCTAGTGCAAGAACAGCATGGATGAAGGCAACTCCAGCTAAAATTGAGAGCAGTAGTGAAGCTTCAGATTCTGATCTTTACGGATCCAAGTCAAGTCTGTCAGACAGCCGGAAACATCTCACAGAAGCAAAGGTGAAGTCTTCATCTAGTACGAGTCCTTTAAATACTACATCAGAGAAATCTTCTGATGCAGATTCCTCTCCCAAAGCTGAAACTGAAGGTGCGGGGACTCCAAAGACCAAGGTTATTGGATCCTACGCAAAGCCATACAAGTCCTTTGGGAAAATTGACCCCAAGACTGATCTGATTGATGAGTTCAGGGATGATATCATACTGGAAGAGGAAGATGAATCACTAGAATATGACATGGATCAAAGTCGAGAAGGATACAGTGTGGAGGACCCGTCTGATTACAATGAAACTACCCAAACAACTGATACCAACATAGCAGAAATAGTCACAACTGCATCTTCTGATCTATCTCAATATGAGCAGCAGACAGACAAACTTGTTGCTTCCAATAAACCACCATTAGACAAGAAGGGCAGAAAGAAAGCATCAAAGAAAGTTGTCAGTGTAAGAGAGCAAAAAACCAATGAAAGGGGTGAGACAGTAGAAACTGTTACCACCACAGTGCTCCATGAAGAAATTCCTCAAGCAATGGAGGTCACCCCTGAAATGATTGAGGATGGCAGTGAGACATCTGACTCGGACCATCTCAAAGATTTTGAAGAAGAACCAGGATCTAGAAGGTATGCAGGAACTGGACCAATGTCAGGAAAGGGTGTCAAAGGAGCTGAAGAAAGTGGTTTGCAGCATACCAGGGCAGGAGAAGAGGATAAAGGAAAGAAGAAAAAGAAAAAGGCCAAGAATGTGAAAGAGACCACAAGAAAAGAAGAGGTTCATGGTGCTCAGCAAGTCGAAGGTCTAAGTCAGGATGGCATACAGCTGATGGAATATGGTGACGAGCCTGGTTCCAGAAGACAAACTGAGATGTATTCACACCTGCAGCAAACCAAAGATCTGCCACATGAGAAGATGGATGAGTTTGATCCAGAGGATGCTGAAGTAGCTGAAATAAGTGAAGCTGCTGATGCTAGAAAGAAGGGCAAAAAAGGAAGATCAAAGAAGGACATGTCAGAAGCTGAACCAATAGTTGTGTCAGATACAAAGGATATTCAAACAAGTGGGCACAAGAACCATAAACCTTCCAGTTCTCTAACCACTAAGGAACCCTCACCAACTATTGAGAAGCTTCAACATTCCCCAGGATCACAAAGGCGACATGGTCAGTCACCATCTATAATACCCAGAGCATCACCAGGCCCTGGGTTCACTATAACTGTGGTTGGTGAAGCTGAAATAACGACCTCCAATGCTGTTGTTATCAAAGACGACAGTCAAAGTGGAGAGCGAAAACGAAAGAAGAAAAAGGATAAATCCAAAGGATCCCGAGAGGCTTTAGATGAAGTAGGTGAAGAGGCAGCTGGTCCCACAGAAAAGAAGAAGAAAAAGAAAAAGAAGAAGCCAGATGGAAACGAAGGGAGTGCTTCAATCTCTGATTTTGGTGGTAGTTCTGAAGATCTTCTAAATGACAATGGCCAAGCTCAAGGAGGGGATGAGAGTGGAGAGCTTCTCAAACTTGGCTCAAAGCGTGGGAAGAAGAAGAAGTCAAGCACCAAAGGCAACCAACAGGGTGATGCTGAGACTGGTCAACCAGGGGAGTCAGCTGAGATGAGCCATGGAGTCAGCATGGAAGATCTGCCACCCCCACCTGATCAACAGGAACTGGATGAGCTGCAAGCTGCTGCCATAGCAAACACACCTACCAAGAAGAAGAGAAAGAAATCATCAGAAAACCTCCTCAATACTCCAGAGACTCCATCTGGTCCGCCACCTCCTCTCCCTGATTCTAGCCCACCGGGGCCTCCTACTAAGAAAGCGGGGGTCATCGGAATTGATATACCTGTCACAGGACCATTTCAAGATATTGATGACACGATTCCTGATGACATGGTCCAGCATGGTTATATTGATCAGGACCTTGGGACTTTGTCCAAATATGACCAGGATGAGGATGAAGATATAGAGCAAGAACCTGGAGATATTGCTGTTTTGAAAGCCCACATACCTTCAATGGATGCAAGGTCAAAGAAGCCAAAGAAGCAAAAGCAGAAAAAGAAAACTGATTCAAGAGAGGACCTGACAGAGGAGCCTTACCAGCAGACATGGACAGAAGATTCCCAGAGGGATGTTTACATTGTACAGGCTGAGAAAAAGCCAAGCTCAGAGAAGAATCAGATGGGGATACAGCTAACTCAGCCTGGACAAGAATCTTACCAGGAACATGAGATGCATGAAGACATGCCACAAGGATACATAAAGCCAGCAGATCTTCCCATGGGCTATATGAATCAGGCTGCATCTTATGACACTAATTTGGATGATGACATGGGCATTAATACTCAAGAATCTGGAGTTCCTGCATTAGTCCCTGGTAAGGCAGGAGATGCAGCTGCAGCAAGAGCTGCAAGGAGACAAAAGCAAAAGAAGGCAAAAAAATTGAAGTCCACCGCTTCTGGAGATGAAGTAGAAGATGATAGCCAGCTAATGGCACCGCCCGAACGTGTAGATGTTAGCACATCAGAGCAGCTAGAGCAAGAAAAGAAGAGCAAGAAAGACAGGAAACATCCTCATCCTGCTGGTACTATTCAGTTAAATGCACCAGGGTTTGAATCAACTGAATATCCTCCAGAAGCTGGGGAAGGCATGCCATCTGATTTAGTGGTGCTGGCACAAATGCCGAAGGGAATAGAGGATGTACAAGGTCCATATGCCAGTGATTCTGATATTGAATTAGATCAATATGCAGATGATGAAATTACAGTCCTGAATACTGAAGGGCTGAAATCGGCTGGTGGTGACAACGCAACCAAGCGACGTCTTGCAAAAAAGATGAAAAAGAAAGAACAAGACATAAAGGAGCAGTCAGTTGTGACTGAGGAGATAACAGAAGAAGATGAATGGTACAAACAGCAGCTAAAAAGAAAGCAGAAAGAGATGCAAATGGGCCATATGGTTCCACAGAAACTTGGAGGACATATTCAGTTGCAGCAACCAAACATGGCACAGGAAGATGACTCACTCTCAGAGGAACCCATTGGGGACTTTGTAAGACCAGTTGGAATACCACATGCCCTGCCACAAGAGAAAACCACATATGGAATGCATGGAGACATGGAAGATGAAGATGAATCATCCAGCATGGGCAAAGCACCCCTACTTAAGACTGAGCCTGGGAAAACCTCTGACCGTTTAACAAAAGCAGAGCGACGACAAGCCCAAAAGATGAAACAAAGACTGCATGAGGAAAGTCCAACAGAACCAATGACAGAAGACAGACATCAGACACAGGAAGAAGAACTGGCTGAGCAATGGTTTCAGCAGCAGAGACAAAAACAGAAAGAGAGATCAGTACATGATAAAGAGCCCCATCGAACTCCAGTATCAGTACAACTCAGTCAGCCAGGCCAGGCTGAGATGGCGGAAGGAGATGATTCTGAATGGACACTTTCTGACAAACTTGTCAAGCCTGGCAGTGTTCCAATCTCAACAAAACCTGGTGATGCCTATGAGACAAATATTGATGATGATCTGCCACCAATGCAAGGTGATATTCCATTGCTTCATACTAAGCCAGGCCACACACAAGAGAAGCTTTCACAAGTTGATCGCCGAAAAGTTCTGAAAGAGAAGCGGAAGGCTGATGGTGCTGAAGTTACCCAAACATTAACAGAAACGTCTGTGGTTACAGAGGTAACACAAGAAGATGAAGAGGCACAGTCATGGCAAGAACAGAGAAAGCAGAGACAGTTGGAACAGATGGCTGCACAAACTCGCCCAAGACCATCTGTAGGTATGCACTTGACCCAGCCAGGGGAACGAACTGAACAGATTGGAGACTTTCCAGAAGAACAAGAACTTGGGCATCTGATACAGGCAGCAGCAGTCCCTAAATCACACCCGACAGGTGTTGCGTCATATGAGACTATAACAGATCCTGATATGGAATCTTCAGACACATCTTCAGTGCCACTACTAAGGCCCCATCCTGGAAGAGACTCAGAAAATTTCCAACAAGGTCGGCGAAGAAAAGCTCAGCAGCTGAAGAAAAAACAGCAACAACAAGAACAGGCAGGGGCTGAATCTCCAGCAGAACACTCGAATGAAGACAAACCAATGACAGAGGAAGAGGAGGCACAGTTGTGGTATCAAGAGAACCGGAAAAAGAAGGCTGAACAGTTGTCTCAGAGGACAGAACCAAGGAGACCACCTGGCTCAGTTGATTTGCACCAGCCAGGTCAACAGGGCAATGCTACAGAGGGAGATGATAAACTCCCTGCAAACCTAATAAAGCCAGCCAGGCTCCAAGGAAATCTACCACAAAATACACCCTATGAGGTTCCTTTTGATTACATGGAAGACGACAGACCAGAAACTGAGGCTGCTGTTCCAGTGCTGGCAGCACAAGAATCATCAGAGAAACTGTCTGGTTTCCAGCGACGGCAGATGCAAAGACAAAAAAGAAAAGAATTGGTGGCTCAGGTCAAGCAAGAAGAAGAGGCCCAAATATCACTCAGCTCTAGTCCTTCTGAGCTTAGTGAAAAAACTCCAGAAGAAGAGGAACAGAGGTCTAAAAAGAAACCTAAAGTAAAACCCAAACCAGAAAGACCCGCAGGAAGTATTCATCTCCAGCAGTCCCTTGATGCCTTTCCTTCAACAGAGGAGGAGGATCCATTAGCACCCAATATGGTAAAACCAGCTTCTCTACCTCAAGGGTTAAAGTCCACTGCTCAGACTTATGAAGGCAACACAGACGAGGATAACTTGGAAGATCATACTGGAAAACAACGTCCACAAGTCCCAGTAATGAAACCTCAACCAGCACCAGGACCACGGGAGAAACCACAAGTGCTACCAAAGCCAAAGGTTAAGGTGAAGGACATGGGTGGTAAACAATTGGACACTGGAACAATTTCAGGGGACATGCTGGGAGCAGAGCACCTTGAAGAGGATGCTGCAGGAGGTTCTTTCAGTCGCACACAGGCAGGAAGGATTAGTTATGGGAGAAAGAAAGGAGGCAGGCCAGAGTTTGTCCCAGAAGGACCACTTATCCCAGTTGATGCACCCCCTGGCATGACACTGGAGGAGGCCGCAGCAGCCATTAACCAAGACACCCAATATCAGCAGAAGGACACTGATAAAGAGGGGCATATGATGAGTGAGTTATGGAGGCAGAAGAAAGATCAGGAAGATGAAATGCAGCTCATGATGCAAGCCTTTCGGGATCCTGCTGAAACTGCTGGTCAACAGCAACTTGGTGGACCTGTGGCAGCTGGCAGTCACCACCAAGGTCAGACATGGCCTCAGAGGGATTTGAAACCCTTCACAGCTAAGCCCCCTCCAGGAGGACATCAGCATAGAGATCAGTCTCCTTTTGGAGATGCTGCAGCCAGATCAGCATCTCTCGATCTTCACAAGCAGAGGTCCTTGCCAGGCAGGGATACATCTCCCGCTGCACAAAGACCTGCAAGATCTGTGTCAACAGAAGGAAGAAGAATGAAACCACCTACTGGACCACAGGGGCAAAGACCACCTGGGCACAGAGGTCCAGGGGCACCACGGCCAGTGGGTAGAACTATGCGGAGAACAGCTGCAAGTGAAGGTAAATACCATATCTGTAGTTATGAGTTCACTGTTGTCTTATTCATGGTATTTGTTTGTAGTGTCTCCAACACAAATGTGCCAGCATGCTAACCCCTGTTACTGTGATCATTACATAATTATGGTGGAGAATCATGTGTGACAATCTGGATCGACTCTTATCACAGTCACATTAAATTTTGAACACACTTTGAGTAATAGAGCTGAATGTATGCACTTCAACATTGCCAAGGTATACATTATATTTTGTTTTACTTTGGTTAACCATCCAAATCAGGAATATTCTCACCAGGATTTTTGCAAAAGTATGGTCAATGGTTTTGGTCATGGACTTCTGAGGGTAAGCCATAATATGTGTAGGGTCAGCCATTCAACCACTGCATGGGTAATGATACTGTGACCAATTTCATCTTGTTGCATGAAACAGCTGCAACTTTGTCTTAATATCCTGCCCATGTATCTGCAACTTGTAGTTTACTGACTGATATTGTTACTGGAAATGTTTTGAACTTGAAAACATTTTCCTAGATTACTGGAAGGCCTGCTTATCTGGGATGGTTTAGGCTGTAGAAAATACTTGGTACTTCTCTTGTTACCAAAATTATGATATGTACTTTTCACAAGTTCTTGATGCTGCACTACAAGTTAACTTTCCAATACAAAATAAACTATAAAAACTATCTGTTGCTATACTGTACTGTACTACATATGACATGGAACATCTTTTCTATGTGGAAAATGTCTTTTATCTACCAGTACTATCTTAATCTTTTCATCAAATTTCATTTTCATCTCTGTTGAGGCATAGCCTTCACCTTCAACAGTAGCTCCCCCTTCACACATAATTTATTACCATGCACCTGACTCAATCTTATACACTTAAGACAAATATGCAATAACTTTTCCAGTACTAGACTTACAAGCTTAAATATGTGTATATTTATGTAGTTTGTCTACTAAATAATAACATTACACAACACGTGTTTTTAAAATACCAACTTGCTGATAATTTCAATAGAGTAGAACGTTTTTCACTCATGCTTATATGATACATGTACTACACAAAGTTTGAACATGAGCCATAAACTAGAAACTAGCCATGAAATTCAATAAATGTTTGTCTTTATTCCAGGTGACCTACATGCCACACAGTCTGACACTGAAGCATTCCATCGGAGAGGGCCACGACGAGGGAAGTCAATCACTTTCGAAGCGGACTACTTCAGTGAGTCTGAAACAAAGAATCGACGCCGTGATAAAGCCCCAAGGATGCGACCCAGTCAATCCCTGGAAGAAGTTGCACTGCAGCAGATGACACAGAATCTGCAAAATCAGCCCAGGGCACAGGCACGACGTGTGTACAAGCCTGATTCAAACCGACCTATCAACTACACCCGCGGGATATACCGGCCCACCCCGCTGTACTGGAGAGGTGCAAACCGTGGGGTGAGTCTCAGCACCAGCCAGTACAATGATAGTGAACTCATCTCTCAGCTGTGGGAGGAGAGACACCGCAGCATGACCACAGACTCTGAGGGAGAAGCTGACATGGATGAAATGAGCTTCAACATGAGTCTTGAGCAGCAGCAACTGCAGAGGCAGAATCTCTCCCTATCAGATGATAGACTGCTGGCTCCTGGTGCAGGTTCTCAAGACCTGGAGGGGCAGAGTTCCACTCCAGAGGATTCCAGAAACAAAGAGAACCAGGCTCGGGGACCCCAAGGTTTACCACCTCCATCACCTGGTAGTGTGTTCTACCCACAACCCTATGGGTCATTTCAACCCCTCGGAAGTGGAAGCCTCCCCAAGAAAGTCAAAATTGTAGATGGGCGGCGAAAACGTAAACACAAACATCACAAGGATCTACCACCAAAGATGATCAAGCCCGGGCCTGTGGATTACAAGAACTATGGTCCTACAGCCAAGCTGTGGATGGAGCAAGTGGACAAACATCAAGTGGAGAAATCCAAGACCATGTATCTGTCTGTAATGAGTGGAGATCAAGCTCCACCTGATGATCTGGCCAGACTGCTGCCAGCCGATCCAACAGCAGAGGAGATAGAGTCTGTGCAGTGGGTTCTGGCCAGGGGACGCAACATTCGTAAGCAGGTTCGTGAAATTGCTGAAGAACGGCAGAGACAGTCTCGGAATTCTGATGTGTTCATGAGTGGTGCTGAAAGTGACATGGATCCTGATGTACCCATGTCACCCGGGAAACAGATGCTGCTCTTCTTCCGGATAGGAACAAACTGGCGAGATTTGGCCTGGGTGCTTTTCGATGGCTTGCAGTCAGACAGCGAAACAATACGGATGATTAAAGACATCCAGACCAGGCATCCACACAAGGTGAATGAGCAGATTCACAGCATGATGCATCGGTGGTGGAAGAAGAAAGGCTCTGGTGCCACCATAGAACAGCTGCAGTACGCCCTGGATCTTCTCAGCATGGCTCACATCAATGAGGAGTATGTGCAGAAGAGTGCCACAGAGTCACTGCAAATTGGTGATACAGCTGAAGACGATAGACTTGAAATCAGTGAACTCTCTGACCCAGAGAATGACCCTGATGTTAGCAGATTAATAGAGGAGTACCATGTGAGATCAGCAAATGCTAGTTTCGACACATCAGGTTTCGTCCAGCCCTCAGGGGTTTCTCAGTCCCCTGTGGGACAACAGAAATCAACTTTCAATCCTAAGCAGCTCAGTGACAAACTTGAGGATTCTGTTGGGTCAAGGATTGACAGATCTAGGGTTTCCAGCATACACGACAGCCTTCCACGGGATAGCCGAGGTTCTCGACAATACTACGATTCCGATGGCCCGATGTCAGACCAGGAAGGCAGTGCAGACGGCAGCCATAGCCATTCCTTCATCATTATGCAGCCTCAACTGCAGTCTAAAGATGTAAGTACACACAATCATTGCAAATACCAAACCTGTAACTATAATTACAACATCTAAATGTGACAATATTGCAATTCATGGGTTAATTTTGGTAAACTATTTGCATGGAACTGAAAATGAACATTAATTGGCATCCTGGATTACTAGTGCAGGAGTTGCAGTAAAAGACTGTGAACATATCTTTTTTCGTAAACATATCTTTTAATTTTCAACAAATGTCCAACAGTTTTCCAACTGCATGCACTACTGGTAGTTACAAGCATTTATTGTCATGATTATTACTCTTATTTGTTTTCCTCTCCAGATGATGCAATATATACCATTTAAATCTACTTTATGTCTTTCTGCATTTTTTTTTCAGTACAAGCATGAGACTACTGCCTGAGGCGCAAGAGTCACCCGTTAGCTTCTCCTGGGAACATAAATAAATATATAAGTCATATTCACTGCCACTCGACTATGTACAGACTGATGTAATCCGCAAACACCTGTACACTGAGAGCCCTGTGAGGCAACTGTCAGACATTGAGGCACTGCAAATGTCATGGGATAACAAATCTGGGGTCAATGTGTGCAGAGCGGAAAAAAAAAAAAAAAAACTCTGAATGATTTACCAGGCAAGAAAGTTGAGCTACCTATATGTAGATGTATTTGAAGTACATGTATTTATGTATGTTTTTTAAAAGCAATACTTGTTATATTTCAAGGTTGTGGTACGTAGATACTCTCTGTAGGCTCCTGGAACTAGAGCAATAGCAGCCTTTTTATTGCACCATGTACATGAGCTTCCCCCAGCCTCTTATATCTTTTGCCATTTGGATATGCAGCTGGACTGATGACACTGTATAAATTTTATACTCTTAAATCTACTTATTTTAATCACTGCACAGCTGATTTTCCATGATTTTTAACTGATATTCACTCTCAACAAATAGTGCTTGAAGGCATTTTTACACCTGACATTTCATGTGTACATTTGTAATTTAATGCTATCACACAATGTATCAATTGTTCTTTTTTATTTGCAAATACAGCTGAAAGATATTTGCAGTTTATTGTGTACATTAACTCATTCTTTGCGGGGTGTTAGAAGCTGGAATTATTTTAACCTAATTCCAACATCTGGTACTACATGTAGTATACAATTATTGATCAAAGTATATAAATCGGTTTATGTATGATACAATGTTTCATACTGATTTGAGATTGTTATTTTACCTATATATGCTTGAAACTACACTACTGAAAGTTACATGTAATTCTAAAGACTGTTTATATAAACAGTGGTGTAAGATGTGGATCCTCTCGTGGGAATATCTAGATAACATGAAGTATTTCTTTGATAAGATGCACCTGATAACACGATTGTTTGTCAAAGGCAAAGTCCAGCATCCAAGCTGTAAAAGAGACCAACACACTCAGCTTGGCAGTCTCCCGATGACCTCTTGACTGATCAACTTGTGATAAAATGTAACTGCTAACACTACATACAAATACACTTGAGTGATCAGGCTGCCTGCAGAACACTGCTCAGTCAATGGTCAAATATCCTAGAACTACATGTACTCCCTGAGAATGCTTACATGGACATTTGTAAAACTTTTTTTGGGGAAAGCTCCAGGGTCTGTAGTACCTGTGTATTGTGTATTAACTTTAGCGTGTGGTTGCAGCATATACTTACCAGTACATTGTGATTGGCCTTACTGCTAATATATGCAAATTATGTGTTCAGGAAATACAAAATTACCCATATATGTGCATCAAAAATAGTTCTTAAATCAAAAGTGCTGCTGCATGGAATCTGTAAAATAAAGCTTACATACTAATTGGACTACTCAGTCCCACTACCATTAATACACATTGCTACCATAGTTGCTATGTTCAGATGTATGAAAGTGACATGTTGACATGTATATATTGGTTTTCAGCTGTGTAGAAAAGATGTACCTTCATTCTGTGATCTATGTGTACATGTATGAATAGACTGGTTTGGCATTCCTAGCTGTGTCTTCATCTGTATATAGACCAGTACATTGGTTCATCCTTTATGGTTTTGTGTATAAATGCAATGTATTTCCAAATTATGTATCAATATATAAAACCATCTACAGGTTGTCCTCGTTTGTTCTGATATTGTGTAGGCCACCAACTAATGGACAGCTCTATTATGGCCATGACATCATTTACACATTAATTGTCACATTCCATTTAGGAAACCTATGAACCGAGGAACACATGGACTGACACATACCGGGTACATGAAATATTCTGTCACATGGAATCAATCCCCACTTTCATAATTCAAGGTCCAGGTATGTGCTATATGACACAGCTTGGTGGTACTGGTAGGTAGATGTACCTGTGTAGATACCTATCTTATGACTAAATGGACTATATGCCCATGTATCAGTAAAGGGTTCCCGCATACATATGAACAGTTTCATGCACGTTCAAGATGCATTATACATATAACCGCGAACAAGAAACAAAGACTCCAAAATCTTTAAAATACATAGGCTTTATTCTACATGGAACTAGGTAGTAAAAGCAAGTGATGATTTCATAATAACACGAATAAAGACACAAACTCTTACAGTGGAACCCTGAAGTAGCTAATTACCACCTTCGTAATCCCAACCCTGTTTTACTTTTCCCCTTTTATATTACTGTCATATATTACAGTAGATTATTAAATCCAGTTTATACTCAAAAATAAAAGTAAGAAGAAACTCTAAGGTTGAGGCATGTGTATATGTGTGAGTTCTATGTACATGTATGTTGAGATACTGTATATTAATAAAGTACTGGTACCAATAGGGCTAAACAGTTCTGGCAAAAAACTGGTCTTAGATCAGTTATCCATCCATCACAACCCAACTTACCACCAATGAGGTATTTCTGACAAGCCTGATTTTTTTTGCTACACCCTAAAACCTTGCATAAACCTGGCATACCATAAAAGTTCTAACTGAAGTAGCAGGCACTATTAGAATGTAATTTTCGATATTCATGCAAATTATCAAAAGTCTATTGGAGCATTATTACAATTTTTTTACTGGTAGGTCCACACATCGACTTCCCAACTAATCGTAGAAGTTACCAGCTGATCATTTTAGATAAAACATTAATTGAATGTTTTATGTGATGTTCTCTGGTGGAGACACTGATGCCCTGCTAATAAAAAATGATTTCCTGACTTCTTCTATTACTGGTACAAAGGGCCAAAAAGTCTAGCTGATTAGAAGCCAGGAGCCACATGTTCCACATATGTTCTTAGGGCACTGACATGTGCTTACAGATTATCAGGCCTTCCTTCAATAACTTGCCTACCAGGAACTCACGTAGCAGTCAATATTTTGCAACAAGGGGTGCAGACTCAGATACTTTGTTGGATTTTAATACATACACATTCCACTAGACTGACCATCTAGGCCTACTGTAGCTTCAGTTACAAGTGCGGCTTCAAAAGGAACTTTCACACGGTAATTATGTGATTTAAAGGTATCTGGTGTTTTTAAATGCCACACTTTCTTCCACTGTTTTCATGCTATTTCATTTAAGGAATTAAGTCTTCTACCAGGTGCGTGTGGCTCCGAAGTCAAGACTTTTTTAGGGTCAAATACACAGAACTGTATTACGAGGTATGAGTTTGGTCTTACATAACAGAGGACAATCTACAGTAACTGTCTGTTACCTACCTCTCCCTCTGCTGTAGCACTGCCTCCAGCAGACCTAGTTCCTCCTGTAGTTTACCCAGTGTCCGGGTATCCTCAGACACTGCACTGTGTAGTTCCTGAGATGTACATACAGGAAATAAACACATTACGGTGAGGAAATAAATACATTCAGTATAACATAGTAATTACTGAGGTGATCACAATATGATATAATGTAACGCTTTTTTAGCATCTAACTTGGACTGCCAAAATTCATCAAACCCATATTTCAAAATCACATCAGCATCTTGTATTTACCATGTACAGTGAAACTTGTATAAAGACCACCTTAGGGGCCAACAAGATGTGTCCTTATACACAGGTTTTTTTTATATGCAGGTTCCATAACGTGACCCCTGGGAATCTGTACAATGTGGTCTTTATAAGCAGGTGTTTTTTATTACAGGTGGTCTTTAGAGCAGGTGTCACTGTATATGAGAACACCTCTAGAGAATTGTCTTTATGAAGATGGCAACAAGTATCAGCAGAACGTGATACCCCTAGTAGTCCCCTACTGCATGTCTACATATAAAACTACACACATTTGGTCAGAGAATGTTTCCTAAAGTACCAGCATAATACATACTCCACCTTTATACATGTAATACAAATAACATACTTTGGTCACTTTGACTTGGCCACCACATATATACGAACCTCCAAGAAGCCTTTTATGCTCTTGTCCTCCCAGAAGGCATCTCCAATGGTTCTGTACCACTCCTGTACGAAGTGAACGACCTGTTTCTTATTGGCCATGGCATAGTCCTCCGACTCATTCTCACTACCTTGAGCACCGACATCAGCATGGTAGGTAAAGACTGGGTTAAGGTGTATACAGGATAGGTGTCACTGGTCCAACAATGCTACATACATGTATATTCGAATGGTCCCTCCCTTAAAAGACATTCTTTAGAGTAAGGATATAATTTCTCCTCAATTTGTCCTACATTGCATGGTCCCTCTAAGAAACAAAACAAATAGTTGGCCTATAGTTGCCATTGTTGCACATCACTGAATGTTGCACAGAACTTCATGTTATATATAAGTTTTTTACTAATAGCGGTATAAAGTTATAGGCAGGATATTGAGCCATGAGTGTGGGACAGAGGTGTTTAGCTTGCATAAATATCACATGGGTGAGCAGGAAGTCCTCGAGGAAGGAATCTGGAAGAAAGCAGAGGACATCATAATGTATCCTTGGTCATACAGAATCACACAGCAAGGCTCAGCGCATTCAATAGGAAGACTGATGTCAAGTTAAACCCGTCTATACAGAAACCAGTGTGTGCAAAAGATACAAATGGCTAAAAGATGTATATGTACACGCATGTATCACGTAACTGTAGCTGATTTAATAATGCCAACATACTATATACACCCAGTATACATGATTTCATAAACATTTTTGGCAATTAGATGTAATCAATTGTTCAACACCTATCTACATAAATGGCTATGTATTCCAAAATCCAGATGAAAATGAGATATAAATTATCTATCTAGCAATGCACTACCAGTGGATACCGATACTGACCTGAGCTATCTTCATTTTTACTGATGCAGGTCTCTAAGAGATGCTCCAGCATCTTTTCAGGTGTACCAGCCATAACCGAGTATCTAACAAAAGGGGCAAAAACATTGAAACAAAGGCCCATGGAGTCAAAAGGTGGAAAAAAGATAAAACTTGAAAGTTTAATTAATTTAAATACAATGGTTAAAACTTTTACATATGTTAAGTACCTTGTAACTACAAACAGTAACTGAGAAAAGTTTTCTTTAAAAAGTTATTGTAAAAAAACACAACATACAATGTCCATTTAACTGTCACAAGAACCCTTTCCAACTTTGGAAATTATGTGCATTGCAAATGCTGTAAAGTTCTGTAAACGTGAATTTGATATTATAGTCTGTGACTCTTCCATTCCATGACCCTCCTCTCACATCAAGAGTACAGTATAATTGTAACACTGTCTGCCCTGACCACAAAAGCACATTCAGGGTCTATATTATTCTCTACCGACAGAAATATTTTATGAGGACTTTTGTGCTAAGTGCCATCCGCTGTCTGAGACTGACTTGTAGTGCGAGTGAGTGGTGCCATCCTGAGCCTGGATGTTGGTGGGGATTTTCTCCAGCACCAGTACGTCCTGTCCATGCTCCTTCAAACGCACAGTGTTCGCTTCCACATCCTATACAGCAAAGCATATATACCACTATTGGCATCACCATAATAGGTATCGTATCTCACAGATAACAGGTGGACAATGTGGGACTACAGTGGAACCTGCTTGAAGACCATTCCAGAAATAAGGTCACCCCAGTATATAAACCACATATTGGATGACCAAAAGTATTATTACCATGAAACTTGCAGCTACTATTATGTGTCCTTATAGATGTGCAGTACCTAACAGACTTGCAAGCCCCTCCAGCAGGAAAAATTCACACCAAACGCCTGATAAAACATCAAAAGATCGCCAATAAATGGTAAAATTCGAGCATATTCTGGTTCAATCGGCTGCTGCATATGTGCAAATCACCACTTCCTTATAAGCAAAGGTCCACATGGCGCCTGTTACTGTACATATAAGAGTACACCACTACTGAAGGTACCAGAAGACAGACTTTATTGTTGAAATTTTTAGATGCGCAGCCAAGCCCTTGCACTGGTGCACCACGCTTCTACTAAGACATATACAGTTTTAAGGGACATTTTAATGGCTAACAGGCTTCGCTGAATAACTGTCCTGAATTCAAAGATGGTCTTAATTCCCAGGTCTAATTTCATATCAAGAGTGTATGGGCACCAGTACATGTACCTGTCCTTAATACATGTACCCAAGATGTCCCTAATTCTTGGGTGATCTTATAACACAGATTCCACTGTATTATACAGGAACTTTATATGGCCAATTAAAGCAGGGAAATGTACATGTGTATGAATGTTTATATCACAGAGAGAACACAGTTCCCTATTCTGAAATGCATTTACTCTTCCCTATCACCATTCCTAAGGATAAGGCATTAACGGAGGTATCCAGAGCTCACTCTCAGGAGGGATCAAATTCCGAACCTCTTCAGGTCCTCATATTTGGTTTCATTGTAATTGGCTGAATTTCTCATTAATGTCATAGAAGCCACCATTAATGTCACACAAATTGCCATTAAATACAGATAACACCGATAATGGTGCAATATCACACACTGACATTCTTACGTAGGCACAAAAGTAATAGGCACATCTATATGCAGAAAAACATTAGATTTTAGGTAGGAACCTTGGTTAATGTACATTTGTTTGGTGACGCATAATTATTACTCTCAGTAATCTGAAACTCACTCTGAGTATTCTGTTGAAGTCTTGTTTGTCAACTCGTAGAAAATGGCAGTTGTCCTCTCGTAGTACTATAGTGGCAGCTCTGTTGGTGACAGCAAAAACAGACAATAATTGAGCAATAAATCCTTTTTTGTGTGTATGATAACTCCTTTCATCTACGGTATTTTAAATGGACCTTATACTGCCCCGTGTTAAACATGCAAATTTCCATGTACTGCATAAATATGATGGGATCTGATTACGACTACTTTCATCTACATCATGTGTGGTATTTTTTTCGTTTCCTTTTTCCAGTTGTATAGAACATAACATATGAGATGTATTAACATAATTTGACCCATGTACTGTAGGTCCACATTGCACGTTTCTCTAGTAAAATATTGCCAGATACAAGGATGTTATGGTTGCACGTACTGAAATTGACCACTTACCGTGGAGCATCATTTACCAAGGCCAACTTGCCAAAGTCATCACCCTCATGCAAAGTGCACACTACCCCCTGAAAAATATTTCAGCCAAATTAGAATGGCACTACTGCTAGCATCTCAGGTATATCATGTATATATTTTTCTTTTACGGCATATGTCCAATTAGAATGGTGCCTGAGCACTTAAGACCTTATTTGCCACTTTGATTATCAATGACTGGTGACGATGTCCACCCATGATATATTGCTGGTGTTAATAAATTATACAGTAGTCCTTCTCTAATAAGGCCACCCTACTTGCAAAGATATAGTGGCCACATTAGAGAGGTGGCCTTTGGTGAGAGGGTGAAATAAATACATGTACATTGATAGTAGTAGCGGCAAAGATTTATGGCCTTATTAGAGAGGGTGGCCTTATTGGGAATCCCAATATGAGAGGGACCACTGTATTATAATGCTCTATCATGACCCTTGATTTACCACGCACCATGCCTGAAACGCTCTTCACTGCAGAGCAGTAGTCACTCTGACTGTAACCTTCCCAGAACCTGTGGCCACATAAGCAAAGGTTGCCTTTAATAGGAATTCTGCCTCACCATATGCTGACACTCGGGGTCACGTGAGATACGAGTCATCTCCCAGAAGTCATAGCGTGTTTCATTTTCCCCAAGAGAAGTCGTGTATTTTTTTGTGTTCAGATATTTCTTCGTGTATACTTGGATACTACATTGTACTTTCCCTCCTAATAACTTTCCCTTACGTGTGTTCAAACACGTCTTTTTTCATACTCAAAGTAACGTTTTTTTCCCTGATACGCCACTGGCGCGGCCACAGGCTGCTTTCCCCAGGGAAACTCCCCGTTGGGCCACTGGCCTAGATACATTGTAAACATATTGACTTACTAGTCGCTTACTTTATTGGCACAATGTCTTCTGTGGGGAAGAGACCTAAAAAGACCAAACGCTTACCAGTGCAGGACTCTTAACGCCACTGCCGACAAAGGTCAGTCTACTGGACTGGACCAGTCTGGTTCTGCTGTCTCCAAAAACAGTTCTTCTGGAGACCAGTCGGTCGGGCCACGTAGCCCTCCTACATCAATGGCCGACACGACACAAGATCGGGCACCGCCCCCTGCCTCAGAAGAACTGCGCACTTTGCTTGCTACTATGCAAGACACTCTGCTGCAAAAACAGCAGGACAATCAGGACCAAATGCAGGCCAGCATGGATAAGATCAGTGCCCGGTTGCAGGTACTTGAGAGTAAGAAAAATCAGCCTCGGCCCAGTCCTAGCCATCTTGGACCTAACCAGAAAGGCGGTGACCTCCTTCTGTCTCCTGACAGCCATCTTGGATCGCACAGGTCTGGCGCTAGTGACGTCATATCGGCTGAAGCTCGCCAGGCTGGGTGGCAAATTGGCCCCCGGCCAACTCCAGACGTTTCCCTGCGTAGTGCGCCCCTGTCCCCGGTTCCCAAGAAAAGGAAAACAGCTGATCACTCCATCTCGGCTTCTGATTCCGAACCGGATGACTCAGAGGGTTTTTTCAATGAGGAAAATCTGGAGGATCTCCTTACTGAAAATGACAGGCAAGCACCTGAACTGTCAGACAACGATGGAGATACACTTGATTCGGATCTAATCGCCGAACTGGCCGAGGATTTGGCCCTCCAGGATGGCATTGGCTCCGCGCTGTCAACAGCGTTAGCTTAAGTTTTGCAGAGTGCTCTGCAAAAACCAATGCCAGAGGACAAACTACGCGAGAAAAGTGACAAATACAAGTGTCCAGAAAACTGTCCACAGCTTCAAACAGTCCGGGTCAATCCCGAACTGTGGAATAATCTTCGCACAGCTACCAAGTCTCGCGACCTTGGGTTACAACGGGTGCAGCTTCGCATCTTAAAATCGCTCACGGCTGTTGCCCAGCTAGCGGATAAACTGCTTGCTGCTCGCAAAAACCAGGAGGAGTTAAACATCTCGTCCTTAACAAGGATGGCTCTGGACTCCTTCGTGCTTGGAGCTAGTGCCATTCAAGATCTGAACATCCGACGCCGTGACCAGATTAAGCCGGACCTTAACAAGTCCTACCAACAGCTCTGTAGCAGCCAGACCCCCGTAACCAAATACCTGTTCGGGGATGACCTCGGGAAAGCCGTTAAGGATATCACTGAAAGCAACCGTCTGTCGCACAACATTGCTTTTCGTGGGCGTGGTCGCCTGCGGGGCGGAGCTTTTCCTGGCTATCATACCAGAGGCAAGGGCGGTTATAGACATTTTCCAAAAAACGGTCGAGGCTTGGGGCCAGGGAAATTTCGCAAGAAACATCGGCCCCAGGGCCAGGACAAACCCCAGAACGCGTAACTGCAACGGCCACAGTAGGGGTGTCGCCAACTACAGTGAGTACTGAAAAATGGCATGCTTTCTTGTGTAATTTTCCTCCTCGCATGCATCGTGCTGTTGCCAATTTTCGGGCTGGACAGTTAAAACAGTATGTTTCAGCGTGGCAAGTGTTTACGAGCGATACCAGACTACTTCAGCACATTCGCGGATATCAGATAGAGTTTGATCAATTGCCATATCAACCTGTGCTACCCCCAAGCCTAGATTTCGCTTTATCTGAGCAGGAAGGCCTTGACAGAGAAATGCTAAACCTGATACAGTCAGGGGTGGTCGAGCCATGTGAACACACCCCAGGCGAAATTATATCTAATATTTTTCCTCGCCCCAAACCAGATGGTTCATTTCGCATTATTCTGAACCTTAGACCATTAAATAAATTTGTTACAACATACAAACATTTCAAAATGGATACCCTGCAAGCAGCCCTCAATTTGATTACTCCCCAGTGCTACATGGCGTCCATTGACTGGAAACATGCCTATTACTCTGTCCCAGTGGCTCCGACATCCCGAAAATACCTCGCTTTCATGTGGCGGCAACAGTTGTACCGCTTTACCTGCCTGCCAAACGGCCTGTCTTGTGCACCGAGAGTGTTTACAAAAATCACCAAACCCCTGTTTTCCTATCTTCGGAAACAGGGTCATATGAGTGCTGTGTACATTGACGATTCGTTCCTTGTTGGAGATAGCCTGTCCGATTGCCGTGAAAACGTTATGGCCACTGCCGAAACTAGCATGTCTGCTGGGTTCGCCGTCCACCCCCAAAAATCTGTTCTGGAACCAACTCAAGTTATTGTGTTTGTTGGTTTTCTTATAAACTCAATGCTGATGACAGTTAGCCTGCCAGAGACTAAAGCACATAAACTGAGGAACGCTGCCTTAGTATTACTAGATACCGAGAACCCCTGTATACAACAGGTAGCCGAATTACTTGGCATAATGGTTGCCAGTTTTCCAGCTGTGGTCTACGGCCCTTTGTATTACCGTCAACTGGATAACGAGAAGTCCGCATCCCTGCGTGCCGCCAGGGGCGACTATGCGCACCGCATGACCCTTTCGCCTACTGCCAGGGCAGACGTTCGCTGGTGGGTCGATAATATACTCCGTACAAGTAACCCAATCCGACGGCCGGGTCCGGATATCATCCTGCAGTCTGACTCATCGTGCAGTGCTTGGGGGGGTATCCGGGGTGAGGAGCGTACAGGTGGAAACTGGTCGATAGAAGAGTCTGGACTACATATAAACACTCTGGAGCTCTTCGCTGCTCAGCTGACAGTCATGAGCTTGTGTAAAGACGACCAGGGCAAACACGTGCAAATCCAGACTGATAACACCACAGCTGTAGCCTATATAAACAAAATGGGGGGGGAGGAAGGTAACCTGTAACAATGTTGCCAGATCGTTGTGGTTTTGGGCCAAAGAACGCGACATTTGGTTGTCTGCCACACATTTACCGGGCTCACAGAACAACGACGCTGATAGACAAAGCCGTTTAGATCATGAAAATACTGAATGGATGTTGGACACTACGGTTTTCCAAGCTCTTGTAGACCTTTGGGGTGAACCGGGCTGGGACCTTTTCGCATCGCGATTAAATAAACAAGTGGAAAACTATGCTTCTTGGAAACCCGACCCGGATGCCAAACTTGTTAATGCATTCACTGCCAATTGGAACTTTAATGTTCTTGTATATATTTTTCCACCTTTCAACTTGTTGGGCCGTGTCTTGACTAAAATTGATCTTGACCAGTGTGAGGCCATTGTAATAGTGCCTATGTGGACCACGCAACCTTGGTTTGCAAAGTTGTTGCGGTTACTGACTGATTGCCCTTTTATCTTACCTAGGACCAGTCGGATTCTGCAGCACCCGTCAAAGGACACTATGACTCTTCCCAAAATGACGCTGTTGGCCTGCCGATTGTCAGGGAGGGACTCCGACGTGCAGGTGTATCGACATCGGCTGCTGCAGTCATCCTGTCCTCATGGAGACCCAGCACACGTCAACAATACCGGGGCTACCTACGGAAGTGGCTGGAATTTTGCGCTGCACGGGCTGTCAGTGCATACACACCGCCTATAGGTGTGGCCCTGGATTTTCTGACCACGCTACTAAATACCAATGTTGGCTACAGTGCGCTCAACACAGCTCGCTCTGCACTGTCTACCTGTGTCACGTGCCAAGGCAAACCGTTGGGTTCCCACCCTCTTGTGATCCGGTTTCTCAGAGGAGTTTTTCTGACAAATCCTCCACTGCCACGGAATACGGTGATGTGGGATACTAGTGTCGTTTTTAGTTATTTGACAAATATATGGCCTCTTGATGATGTGTCTTTAAAAGACCTTGTACATAAATTAGTTATGTTGCTGCTGTTATTGTCAGGCCAGCGAGGGCAAACTGTTTGTTTATGTGACACTCGTAACATAACGATAACTCCCGATGGTGTGACCATTCGCATCGGGGACATCGTGAAACAAACTAGACCCGGGAAACACCTCAGTGAGTTAACTTTTCCGGCTTATACGCCAAACCCACGTCTTTGTATTGTACATACACTTCAAATGTATTTACTTCGAACAACTCCAATTAGACAGGGTCATACGAGACTTTTTCTCTCATATATCAAGCCTTACAAACCAGTTGGCCGAGGTACTATTTCCCGCTGGGTTAAAGAGGTCCTCACCCGTAGTGGCGTAGATACGACCGTGTTTACTCCACATAGTACACGATCGGCCTCGGTTTCCGCGGCCACCTTAGCCAAGGTGCCATTAGCCACCATTCTTAAGACTGCTGGATGGAGCAACAATAGAACTTTCGCAAGATACTACAGGAAACCTGTTATAGATAATTGTGGTTTTGCTCGCGCGCTTCTGGATGCGGCAAGCAATAGCATGACTTAGTTTGGTCCTTGCTTTATTGTGTTTGTACCTAATGTATATAACAGTAAAGTTCTTGTGTACACGTCATTGTTCGGCTCTTGAACACAACTTTGAATATCTCACATGACCCCGAGTGTCAGCATATGGTGAGGCAGAATTGAAGACTTAAGTGTAGACTTACCTGTAAGTCGTAACTTGAGGCGAATTCTGCCGAACCATTGATGACACGTAGGGGTTAAGTGCCCTCCCTAATCAACCGATAACCTTGCCCGATCCCTCTCTTGTTCAGCACCTTGTGTTCATTCGCCTTGTTAAAATATGACTTCTGGGAGATGACTCGTATCTCACTTAACCCCTACGTGTCATCAATGGTTCGGCAGAATTCGCCTCAAGTTACGACTTACAGGTAAGTCTACACTTAAGTCTTCAATTTTAGAGGGAACATTAAAGGCCTTTCAAGGAACTGCTACATTGTATGAGGCATTTTTGGCCACACTAATGGGAAGATTATCTGTAGACAGTGGCCACAAGAATGGGACCACTCAACTTTCATATAGCTACCTGCCATGCCACTGTTGAAAAACTGGTGAAGAGTTCAAGGCTATATATTTTACATAACCCAGTTTATTCAACAAGGTTTGCAAGAGGCCTAGTCCATATCACATCAGTAAGTGTTATTTTCTCTACTGATTTGTATCACATTCTTACCTTGCCGTAAATGACCACATTAACCGAGCCCTTCAGTATGATGTACCAGGACTTGCCCTCATCTCCCTGGTTGAATACTGGAAACACAGAAATCGGAAGCCGGCTATACATGAGAATGAAATTCACAGCTAGGGTACATACTCTAATATTTTAATGACTACCTGCTTAAAAGTCAACATTTTTCAGGTTCCATGGGTGTATTTAATTTTTCCATGTTATTGAGTCCATTTATAATAACCACCCGTGCAAAAAAAAACCATATTTCACCTCCCTTTCACACCAGTGATCCGAGTACTACTTCAGGGGATAAAGCAATTAAAAATTTCATTCTTTAGTGTTCCTGACCAATCTTTCACACTAGAAACATTTATAATGAAAAGACTTTGATACTCTTTAGTTCAACCCTTATGGAGACATAATAATACTGACAGCTAGGACAGAGTTTTCTAGCAAACTTTCATTTCCGCAGCCAGAACACATGACGCAAACGCAAGAAATCTACAAGAACATTTAGTTCCTTAATACAAACATATGACATGCACTTCCTACCATAATAATTATCAATATCTGATTCTGTGGCTACCAGCAGTACAATTTGCACCCTGGAATTCATTCATTCCCCATTATATCCTCCATGTACTTACACACAGTGCCGGCCTTGGCGTGAGACTCAAACACCAACACGCTAGCCAGTTCCCTCTTCACCATAGTGGACAGATGAGACAGGGCCTTAATATGGAGCAGCTCCTCGTAGATCAACTCGAGATCTTCTCTGCGCTCCTGTGGCCTGGAACATAAACACAGAAATATTACTCCGGGCTTACGGCCCAGTGTGGACTGTTAGTAAGGATAATCAACCTGCCATCAAAGACCCACCACCTGTCTTTACAGGTGCTGTAGAATAGGACTATGGGATTTGACACCTCGGTAGTTTTACCGCTAGAAATTATGACCATTATAGCTTTCACACCCTGATGTGTTGTTATTCTTGTGGATTATACTTTCAGTTCTTTCAATTCAAGACCAACCCTTGATATTTAAGGTTCAATAACCCTCAGGCCCCATATTCATAAACCTTGCATAGGATATGCAAGGACTTTCTAGCTGCTGATAAGAATGTATGTAGCTAAGAACAGGCATCTGAACTGGTACTGTATATTCATTCATGTTTGCTAGGATTTACGTTTGCATTTTTAAAACCAAACCATGTTCGCAGCAATTGATATTTGCGGTTTAGCTCAGGTCTAGGTAATTACCTAGGTACCAGAATTATGCTTGTGGGTATTCATTTTTGGGATTTTAACCTTTTCACCACCACGACCCGGTTCACCACGATCGCCCGCTACAGCGGGCTTATCCGTACACCACGATCGCCTGCAGCGTAGCGGGTGCTGCGACCACGTGCGTTTGTTGTTGTTTATACCGGGTACCATGTGCTACTGTTATGAGTCGCAATGCGCAGAATCAAGCGGAACTTCCTGTAGATTACAAATGGAGGCAAATTGTTCAGTTTGGTGATCGTTTGGAAGGAATT
>JAAUYG010028605.1_pt1 | contig 27178 bp, 22 predicted proteins | sample 7278091 | NCBI WGS metagenome assembly JAAUYG01 (sample SAMN14350201, study PRJNA611818) | marine sediment metagenome | isolation source: surface marine sediment (0.6m) | place: French Polynesia: Moorea | collected 2018-08 | reverse complement strand
GTGTTGTGGTTAATTAAATCAAATGCCTTTGAGTAGTCCAGCAGCACTACTCGGACGACATTTCCGCAGGTATCGGTGGCTGTTCCCGACTGGCAGCCGAAATGGTTGGGATCAATCCTATTCTGGATGTCATGGTTAAACCATCTCAGGACAATGGACTCCAACACTTTTGCAATGACCGGGGTGAGGGATATCGGTCTAATGTCAGACATAGACTGGACTGGGCGGCATTTTGGTAGTGGGATCACATGTGCGGATTTCTATTCCTTGGGAATGTATCCTTCCCTCAGTGAACTGTTGAAAATGGCTGTTAGGGGACGAGCCAGTAGCCATGAAAATTCCTTTAGTAACCATGGGGGGATACCATCCGCATCGGGGCCAGTAGATTTGTTGGCATTGATTCTGGTTAATGCTCTTTCGGTGTCCTCCACGGAGATAGTGTACTCGGCCATACTAGTGGGTGGGTGCTGTGAAGTGGTTGAGCATATATCATTCTACATCTACCGGTATTATGTGACAGCATGCACACTGTCAGGTAAATTAATACATGTACATGTAGTACATATGGAATGAACAATCAACAATTACAATCAAATGAAAAATTACATAACTATACCTCGACACAGGGGTGTGCACCTATACATGTTGACTGGGTGCATGTGCATCTTTCTTCTATGGCAAGAAAGAAAGTCTATCTTTTATCAAGAAACAGTAAATCAGCCAGCTACTTTTTTGCCAAGAAGAATCAAAGTTCAAGCTCAGTTTTGCTTTGTGACAACAACAATGTCATGCAATATTTATATACCGGTATGAAAACCTCATTGTACTTATTCTATGGTAAAACATGTAAAGAAGCCCTAATTGATTGTGGAGAGAATCATGTGAGAATAGTCCTTTGAAAGGTGAAACAATCAAATCTGTGATTAATATTTTTACAATAGCCACCAAAAAGTTTTTGAATCACATCATGCAAACAGGCACACCATTTGAGGTAACACAACGTACATACCTATAACACACATTTACTTGTTACGTACGTAAGCATCATTAAGTGTTCTATTTTTAGTGTTGCCTGCGAACACTCACCCATGCTGCTGTGATGTTGATGCAGCTTCCCCCAGCACCTCCATTAATTCCTCCCCCTCCACTCCCAGGTTCCGTGGGCAGGAACGGGTTGTCATAAACTTCACCACGGGCCACTGTTTTATCTGTGCTATTACCATAACCACCTGGATGGGGAAAAGAAAAGGATTCAGGTCATATAAACTATAGGCAACAATAATATATGTCCATGTGTAGAGTAATTCAGTAATTAATGGTGCAGAATTTACTAACAGTAACACTGCCACAGGAAAGCTCATGTTACAATAATAGTTGCATCAATAGTACCGGAATGTTACTATAATAGTTGCATCAATAGTATGTTTAAAACGCATGTTGTAAACAACAGTGACTGAAATTAGACTATGAAATACAAACTGGCTGTGGTTGTCATTTTTTGATATTTGAACACCACAATAGTAATTTTCAATTGCTAATTCTTAATTTCTATGTGCAGAATTTAGTACCAGTACATGTGTTAATGCCAAAAAGGAGAATTTTGAATTTTTGAATATGAAAGTTTAATTTTCAGAGCATAGAGTTCTAGGAAGGAATGTGTACAACACAAATACAAATTACAGGCACTTAAGTTTTTGGTACTGCTGCATGTACACATATTTGTATAGGTCCAGCATACCTGCATATAAATATTCATTGCATTTAGAGATTTACAGAACAGCATGCAATACCAAGTTAACTGATATCACTGCAATATATGTCACCATATGCTTACCTGTATGGCCATGACCCCCTCCTGATGCATCACGTGTATTAGCATTACCCTTGCCTGGTCCAGTACCTGCTGGATAGCCACCACCTTCCCCTGATATCCTGCCCTGCTTCTCCACTGTGATGTTTGTGCTGGCAATGCTGGCCCACAGACTCTGGCTGCGCAGCATCCCACTGGGTTTCACGAATAGATCAGCGGCGTAAACCCTTGACACATGTGGATTTGTAGCAATTGTTAGGGTTCCACGGCTGGTTATGGTCAGTATTTGTAGATTGATGAAGCCAGGTGTGTGTGATGTCTGGGGTCCTCCTAGGTACCAGTCTTCATCATCTGGCAGGTGCCCAGTGCTGGCTTCTCCCTGGATAATGAACTCTCCACCTCTCTCCACTGTCAGCTCCTCCACACCAGTCATACACCCCTCCAGGATGACAGCCTCAGCCAGGACAATCAGAGTGCTGGGCAGTATAACCTCCCCACCATGGTCCACATGGAAACCACAGGGGGCATCCAGGTAGGTATGGGTGGAAGCCACAAAGTGTATTACCAGGCGCTGCTTGTCCTGAACCCTGACAAGTCCCTTTCGGTTTCCCGTGAGTTCATGAATCACGATGTTCACTGACACAGCTTGTGGTGGGTGGTAAAAATGTATGTAGGAATAGCCTTCAACCTGAGTCTCATCTAGTTCATAGTAGACAGTGTCCTCTTCCATCACAATGGCAGGGTTGTCTGTGTCGAGGTCCTGGTTGTCTACAAGGAGCTTGCTGTGCTGGGGCTGCAGTGCTGTACGATTCAAGCGAGGGTTGTACTTCAACTCTCGGTACTGTGGGCCATAGTTTGACTCATATTTGTAGACTGTGCCTGGACCACCGACTTGTGCTCCTGCAAGGTTTCCTTGTCCATTGGCTCCACCTCTTGCTGAGTATATCCCACCAAAGACATTGCTGTAGTCGATGTGTACAGCAATTCTCCCCCCACCTCCACCACCACCACTACCAGCCCCAGCCCCACCACTGCTGTCTAAGATACCATGCCCTGTCATGTTGAAAGCCTGTATAAGGATTGTGCCCCCACTGCCTCCACCCCCTTCCCCTGATGCATCACTTCCAGCAGCTGTTATAATCCCATTTACATGCAGTGTTCTACCAATCTTCATATTCACATGGCCGCCACCAGATCCAGCTGTTGTTCCACCTCCTCCACTTCCTAGATGGACAGGACTAAACACTGAGCCATACGCCTGCTCAGGGAGGCTACCACCCCCTACACCACCATAGCAACCTCCAGATAGCCCCAGCCCAGCTCCAGGTCCCTGATTCGGTGGGTGTCCAGTGCCAATCAGGATGATCTGTCCTAGGCTTTCAATATCCATATCACCAACATCGATAAAACCATGGTTGAGTCTGACAGTACCCTAGTACTTCACCTCAAGCAGAGCTGCATCTACAGTGACATCTGTGGATATTCTGCTGAATGACAGTACACCACCTCTATGGATGTTAATGGTAGGGACTGAAAAGTTTCCTGGTTGTGTGATATCTATGTGAATGCCATTCTCAATCATTGCTGTTTGACCGGTAGAAGAGACTTCCACATCTGCTCCAGCTACAACATAGATGTGATGGACGCCTGTCATTAGACCATCCAGATCAGTGTTTGTTCCATGGAAGTGGACTTCAGTGGGTAGTAGGAGTTCTGCTCCAGGATCTATTACATAGCTGCATGGAGCCTCAGTCACATTGCGGACAGACTCCACCACCTCACTGAACAATCTCTGCCTGTCGCGGATGTGCATTCGTCCTGTTTTATCACCAATAAATCTGTGTGTGGTTACGGTGACCTCAGTTTGGGGTGGATGATAAAACACAAGCCTTGAATGACCAGTAAGCTCCATTTCATCAAACTCATATTCTGTAGTGTCTTCTTCCATGATCATGGTTGGCACAGGCACCAGAATGCCTTCATTATCCACATGGACATAACGATGATCAACCTGGAAGTAGGTTGTGTTTTCGTCCTTCAGATACTTCAGAATCCTATACTCCAGAGGTCTCAGATTGTTCTCCAGAAATGCTGTCCCTGCTGCTGCCCCCAGTTCAAGGCTGCCCATACCACCTACACCACCACAGTCAGTGAACTTCCCTCCATAGGTGTATCTCCATCGGCAGTGAATTCCAATGCGACCGCCAGCTCCTCCACCACCTTGCCCCTGGCCGTCACCCCCAGGTACACTGATCTCTCCATGGCCAGTCATGTCGGTGGTGCGGATAAGCACACTACCACCACTGCCACCACCAGAATCTGTACCACTGCCATTCAGCCCTTTGGCTGACAGCAATCCATTCAGTTCAATAAGATGACCTACAGTCCATGCAAGTGCACCTCCTCCAGCACCTCCAGTTCCCATGCCATTGCCTCCACCACTGCCCAAGCCAGTAGGAGTGTATACAGATCCATATGGATGAGAGCTTTCTGCTGGGTCATATGCACCTCCAAAACCTCCATAGGATGCTCCAGTTCCTTTACCATTTATGGTCACTCCATGGCCGGGTCCCTCTTCTGGTGGATGACCCTTTCCATCCAGGTAGAACACACCTTCACTTTCAATCCAGGCATAGGAGCACTGTATGGCCGCGTGATTCATGAAGAACAGCCCCTGGTATTTCACCCTTATACAGCTGGTCTGCAGCTGCAGCAGATCAGTGATCTTGTTGAATCCAGCATGACCACCCCTCTTGACTGTGAAAGTGTCAAATGAGTAGTTCCCAGGGTTTGTGACCCTGATATGTGTACCATTTTCTAGGAATGCAGTGTGACCGGTGGAATGGAAGGTGACAAAAGCTTCATCTTCTATGTATAGATGCTGCACCCCTGTTATCAGGCCAGCCAGACTGCTGTTGGTGCCATGGACATGGAACTCCGTTGGAAGCACCATCTCAGCCCCTGCATCAATGATGTAACTGCAAGGAGCTTCAGTTCTATTGCTTTCCGATTCCACAACCTCTATGTATGCTACCTGGTTCACCTGTAGGTGAAGCTGTCCAGTGCGGTCTCCAATGAATCTGTGGGCTACCAATTCTACTTGGCTGCTGTTGTCAGGATGGTACAAGAGAAGGCGGGATGTTCCAGTCAACTCCATCTCATCAAACTCATAGTCCATTGTGTCATACTCCATCAGCAATGTTGCGGCTGGGCTGGACTGACCTATGTTGTCACTGTGCACATAGGTGTGATCCACTGCCAGGAAGGTCGTGTTTAACTTCTTGTCATACTTCTTATGTCTGTACTCAAGTTCACGGAAGTTTTCTTCCTTATATGTAGTCCCTGCTGCTCCACTGTGGTGCTTCCCATGAATTTCACCCCCAGCACCTCCAAAGTTGTCAAACTGACCTCCATAGCTGTATCTCCATTGACAATGTATGCCAATCCTCCCGCCAGCTCCACCTGAGCCTCTACCGATTCCGTGACCCCCACTGACAGCGATTATGCCATGACCTGTCATGTTGATGGTTTCTAGGAGAATGCTGCCTCCGCTGCCTCCTGCAGCATGTGATCCGGTGCCATCTCCACCATTCAGGGATAGTCGGCCATTCAGCTCTATCATTTCAGCCACCTGCCAGTACAGCAAACCCCCTCCTCTGCCACCTTGGCCTTCACCGTTACCCCCACCACTCCCAGCCTCCACGGGTCTGTACACAGAGTCGTAGGGCAGCCCACCATAGCCAGGGCCAGGGCCACCACCCCAACCTCCATGTCCTGCTCCACACCCTGTACCGTCTGGCAGTGTAAAGCCTGCTCCAGGTCCCTTCTCTGCTTGGAACCCAGCCGCATCCAAATGGAATACTCCCTGGCTCTCCACAATGGCATTGGTGGAGAATATGTCAACCTCATTCATGAAGAGTTCCCCTTGATATTTAACACGTAGGATGGAGCATTGTATGGTGAGCTCAGTCAGGATGTGCTGAAATTCTGCCCAGGATTGCCGTTCTACCACCAGCATTGTGAAGGTGAAGTTCCCAGGCTCTGTAAGCATGGTGTACTGTCCGTTTTCTATCAGAGCTGTTTGAGCAGTGGATAGAAACACTACATCTGCTCCTTGTGTAATGTACAGAGCCTGAACACCTGTGATTCTGCCAGCAAGCCAAGTCCTTGTACCCAGCAGATCAACAATCTCTGGGAGGAAGATCTCTGACCCATCATCAATTCTGAAACTGCAGGGAGCTCTGGTCTCATTGGCCACAGACACCTGGTACTCCACATACAGGGTCTGACTTTCCCGTAGATGAAACAGACCAGTTTGGTCTCCATAGAACTTATGGATCCATACTGTAACACTACTGGAAGAAGTTGGATAGTCAATGAGAAGATTAGCATGACGAGTGAGCATTGCCTCATCTAGTTCATAGTAATCCTGCTCCCCTTCACTCAGTACTGTGTATAACCAGGGTTCAGCATGTTCCAGATAGAGCTCAGCATCACGATCCTCATTGTCAACTTCTATACGCCGATGTTCAGCCACTGTTACTGTCGTATTCTGGTGCTTGTCATACTTGATTTCAGCATACTGTGGCCCACGGTTGGACTCTTCTATGTACACTGTCCCTGCCGCACCTCCTGGCACTGACTCTGATCCGTGACCTCCTGCTGAACGGAACCGACCAGAGAACTTGTTGGCAAAGTTGATATGAACAGCAATACGGCCACCAGCACCACCGCCCCCACCCATGTTTCCATCACCACCACTGACATCCACCAAGCCAAAGCCAGTGAGGTTGAGGGTCTGTATGAGGATGCTCCCACCACTACCTCCTCCACCCCCAGATCCCTGACCTCCCTCCCCCAGCAACAACACAGTGCCATCCAAGGTCAGAGTCTTGCCAATCCTCCAGAACATCTTTCCCCCTCCACATCCCCCTGTACCACTGCCATGACCGCCTCCACTGCCTTCTTCCTGCGGGTCATACATGGAGCCATAGGGATTGCCTGGGAAACCAAACAAGAAAATTTGTTTGCAAAAAGTATCAATTGTATTCTAGTATTTATACTGCCCATCAACACCTTATTTCAAAACTTCAGTTTTCTATAAAAAGTGGGATCCTCATACTTGACATGATATAGACTGAGGGAGAAAAGAATTTTCATTCATTATTATTACAACAGTCTTCTATGGAAAGCAAGCATAGAAGGCTGCCTCCCTATTTGGAAAGTGATGCATATTACATACTTCATAAGTAATTATAGGACTACCCTTACCTCCTTGGAGTGGCCGAGGAGCTCCCCCGTGGCCTCCATGTGCTGCTCCAGTGCCCCAGCCTAGAGGGTCTGTGAACCCAGCTCCAGTCCCAGTCTCTGGACCATGACCAGTATAACTCAGCTGCATCAAGCCCTCACTCTCAACCACAGAGGTATCTGAGTCAATGTAACCACGGTTCATGTTTAGCAGACCCTGATACTTCAGTCTCAGTGTGTCGACATGTAGGGTCAAAGGTTGATCAATATGCCTCAGTTCTAGCACAGAACCACGCTGGATGGTCAGAGAGGCAAACGTCACATTGCCGGGATCTGTCTGGTGTACATAGTGGTCATTCTCCAGCAGTGCTGTCTGGGCTGTTGAGTGGAAGACCGTCTCTGCACCCTCGGCTATGCTCAGGTTGTGGATATTGGTAAGGATGCCCTGCACAGTGGTACGGGTTCCTAGCATGACCATAGTGGATGGGGATATAAGTTCAGCTCCTGGCTCTATCAGGTAACTCACTGGAGCAATCGTGTAGCCAATCTGTGAAGCGATATACTCCACATACAATTTCTGACCTGTCTGCAGATGAAACAACCCAGTGCGATCTCCTGTGAACTTGTGGACAATCATAGTGTCAGTGGGACCCAGCATCTGTAGGACGACATGGTTCTTGGCATCAACTTCATCAAACTCAAACACTGTTCCACTCTCACTTTCAATCACTGTTGCTATTTCATGATTCCGGTTGTCATTGTCAATGCTAAGTTTCCTGAAGCCATCCTTGAAGACAATCCCATCTGTGGTGTTCTCTGGTTCCCTGTGGGTTAGGCCTTTCCTGGAGTCAGTGTAATATGTGGTACCAGCAGCTCCACATTCTTCAGCGAGACCCCCGAATGCAATGTACCTTCCTGAGAATTCTCGTAACCATAATACTTTGACACCAATTCTGCCCCCTGCTCCACCATAATGTACAGCTTGTCCTCCCTCTGTGGATATGTTGCCATGGCCTGAGAAGTTGACTGCATGGATATAGATGCTGCCTCCACTGCCACCACCCCCAGTCTGGTTACTGGGCTCCCCTCCCCTAGCATACAAATAGCCATCCAGGTGCAGGGCTCGGCTGATGTTCAGTTGTATCAGGCCTCCTCCCTGTCCACCCCCCACACCACCTCCACCACTTCCAGGATGGGAAGGCTGCAGGTAGGAACCATATGGCTGCCCTGGAAGACATCAATTACATACATGCTACCTTCACATAAAGAGAAATACAATTGTTAAACCTAAATCCTAACTATATATTAGGTTGCAACCATCAAGAGACACTTTTCTGCATTCTTGAAAGTAAAGCAGAACATCTTGCAAAAATAATATACATCCACTCTCAAGTTGCAGACTAACTAGATTGTGCCATGAGCACAGTTGTGGAATGGCGCAATACAAATCTAATGATTGATTGATTGATTCATTCATTCATTCATTTTACTTTATATACAAACACATGATCATGCTTTTTAACAGCCCTACAATTACCACCAATATCTATAGAAATATTCAAGGCAATACGCAGCCTTCACCTGATGCATAGGAAACATTCTCCACTCCACCACCATATCCTCCATATCCAGCTCCTATTCCAGTGCCTACTGAAGTGACTCCTCCAGCCCCAGGTCCAGTGGTCAGTCCGCGGCTGCTGGTGTCCAAAACTGAGTCACCCTCCATGTGAACATCACCGGCATCCAGTGTCACGGTGTCTGCATGTAGTGCTGAGGCATACCGCATCAGTATGTGAGAGGCCCCCAGGTGAAGGTGTGTGGGGTGGTGCAGCTGTGATTCAGCCTCCAGAGTCAGATGGCTGAAGAGTAACTGACCTGGAAATTATAAGATATGGAGTCATTATAGGGTAACACTGGCATGAAGCAATGTTGATGTGTAAAATTAATCAAGGGACATGGGAATACACCTTACCTTCAGAAATATTCTCAAAGAGTTTTTTTCTACATGTTTAAGGCTACAAGATAATGTGTGCTATAGTCATAATGTGATATTTGTATGTGTATATAAATGTATTCCATAAAACTGATAATATGTACTGGTACAGAATTGGAAACTTCAATGGTGTTTGATTCAAGCACTTTAAAAAGAAATTCATACCCCAATGTGTACTTACGAGTAAGTACTTAATGGTAAATACCGGATAGAACAAAAGAGAAAATTAGTAAGCAATGTGTATTCACTGAGACTTATTACTTACCAGGAGGTGACGTGACATATTCCCCATTGACATATCTGGAGTTGCTGGTGGATTCATTCACTGTCACCTGGCGGGATTCTGCCACAGTCAGATTGTAAACTCCAGTCATATGTCCATCGAGGACAAATGCTGGGGTAGCATGTCCGACAACACGGAAGTCTTGAGACAGCCAAACCTCCGAGCCAGCATCCACCCTGAAGTTGACTGGGGGTGAGGACCGAACAGCCAGGTAGGGTTCAAAGTCCACATAGAACACCTGGCCAGCCTGCAGGTGGAGATATCCAGTTCCATCCCCAAGCATCCTCGTAATACTGAGATGCTTCACAGGTTGTGGAAGTCCATCACTGATCTCTAGCATGGCCTGAAATATAATAGGTCACCCATGCTATCCAAATATGGTGTGCACCTTGTGAAAGACTATCATGGATATTTTATTGCTACTGGCATATCTTAATTTCAATTTCAACAGGTGAACAAAAATTACATCAATTTTATGTAAAATGCGTACTGGGTGTGTAAGCTTTATTGCTGTTCTCCAACAAGGTCAACACTAACATGAAATTGTACAAGAGGCTGAGACTGGACGTTGTAGATCTTCTGAAGCTTTTGGCCATTACTGGCCTTCTTCAGGGGTGGTGGCAACATCTATGCATGTGTTTAAAACACCTGTTTTCACCAATACCATGAAAACTTCACCACAATTTTCACAAACGATGCAGAATTGATGCTGTATCAACCAAATATAACTCACCATGTTCTGGAGCAGAACTTCATCAAATGCCACATGAGCATTGTTTTCCTCAGTTATCTGCATCATCTGTACTCTTGGATTTCTCTCCGATATTATGACAGGTTTGGGAGGATCGACGTTTCTGCCATCCAGATACAATCTCCTGCTCCATGTGATGTCCTGCACCAACATGTCCTCTATGAAGACTGTCCCAGGACCACCGATGTCACTGCCATCCCCACCGACTGCCACCAGATCACCATAGTATTCATTGCCCAGGCGGGTGTGGACAGCAATGCGTCCCCCAGCTCCTCCCCCAGCTCCAGGTGACCCTGCACCACCCTTGGCTTGGATGCTGCCATGACCACGCATGTCACCTATGGAAAACAACATGATGACAATCTTCACATTGATATAAAGACTCATAATGATCATGTTTTAACATCACGTACAAGTGGCACTACTCCCACTAGTGACCATGAATATATTGGGTAGGGGGGAAAAACACAAATAAGAATTCCCATTTATACTATCATGTATATGCATCATTATATGATGACAACTTGCACTGAAATTATAAATACTGATTATGCAGAACATTATCTGATTAGAGTTTGAGTTCTGAATAATCTGATAACTCGACAATCCCGATGTTTGTGTGGCAGCTAATATAATCCCACACAGATTTTCAGATAATTCATATTATCAATATTCAGGTTGAATGCATGTATAATGTGTTATCGCAATGTGTTATCACAGCAAACAACTTTGAATTTTACTCTATATTCGCTATATTCTACCAGTAGTGATCCAGACAGAGCCCCCACTGCCTCCTCCAGATCCAGATGTCCCTGTCTCTCCATTGACATACACCTCACCATCCAGGAGGAAGACACTGCCCACCAGGAGATACATACGACCTCCACCTCAACCTCCAGGCTGACCTGATTGTCCTGGACCACCCATGCTGCCAGGCTCTATTGGTTCAAATATTGAGCCATAGACACTGCCTCCTATTGAACCAGCAACACCTGAAAATTTGAATCAATGCATAATACTTAAAACACCTGGTACTTCAAATGGTAATGAGAACATATTATATATTAAATGTTGAATAAATTTTCATCCATAATCATAGAAATGCAGACTGTTTTCATTTGTGATTTTCACTACATGTACTAGCACAATGTGTACACATGTATACATGTAGAGAATTTAGTTTTTATCTGCTACACATAGATCTTTTAAAACTAATTTATTCTGCTTCATTTGAGCCATGTTTCTGAGAAATAGAACAGTACAGGATTATATTCGTGTAAAGTTTCAGGCTTTTCACAGTTCTAAGGAAGATAAGATGTAAGCTAATGCATTTCTAGTATATGTACATCCATAATAATATAAAGATATATCTTAATCCTTAGGACTAAAACACTTACCATTCCCTCCCACTGCAGCATGCCCTGCCCCGGCCCCCTGTATTACACCATCTCCTGGGCCAGCTGATGTATAGCCACGCCCACTGGAATCCAGGGCAGCACCAGGCTCCAGGATGAACACCGAAGCCTGGACTTCAAAGTATTCCGCTGTGAAGCTTGATCCATATTTGATATCCTACAAAGCATAATCGATCCCATTCATCATTCTGATCATTCAGAACACATGAAACTTAAGAATACTAAGACTATGGGAGAAAACATTTTTTCAAAAATAAATCCAGCTGCTAAGAATGTGTATAATACTTAAAGTTCCAGATTTACATTGTATTTTTATGACGTTTATCACATTATTCATTACTGTTACACAAATGTAGCAATGAATGCAAATGAATGCAAAAAGGTACATGTTAAAATGTACAGCTATGTACAGAATGAAATTGTGTTCTGGAGCAAGTTCCCTGAAAAAATATCCCGCTGACTTACCATGTATGCTACAGTGAAATGCATGCCCATAGGAGTAGGGAAGGTGAATGATGATCCAGCACCCAGCTCGAAGCTTGAGAAATGGAAGATCCCAGGCTGGCCCTGTGTATACTGTCCATCCAGGAGGGAGCTAGTCTGAGCAAAATACCCCATCTCTACCACTCTGCCTGGCACTATACGCAGATGTTGGACTCCAACTATCTCCCCATTCCACCTGAAGGCTACCTCTCCTGTGCCCAGAATGTACACTAAAGTTGCCATGAATGCCCGACTGCCCTCATCTATCCAGATATTGGCTGGGGTTTTGGTCGTAGTTTTTGCAGATTCTGCCTTTTCTAGAAAGCATGTGTGGTTGGCATGGAGGTGGATCCTGCCACTGCGATCACCAAGGAGTTTATTCACAGTGAGGTTCCTTTCTGTGTGATCAGAAAGCATCTGCAGTGAGGCATTATTGTATAGATGCACTTCGTCAAAAACATAGCGAACTGTGTAGGGTTCGTCTAGGGTGTATTTTTGGTCCCAGTTGCGGCCAGCATTGTCCAGTCTCAGCTGAGTGTGGGGTCGAGTGTTTCTAGTATCCTGAAGGAACACAGATCCAGGGCCACCATGGCATAGGTAGGTTCCAGAACTGCACCCCCCTCCTGTAGCTAAATACTCCCCTTCAAAATGGTTCCGGCTTCCTAAATACAGTGCAACACGGCCACCCGAGCCTCCTGAATATCCATCTCCACCCCTTGCCAGCACTCTGCCATGGCCTTCCAGTGCCCACATTTGAGCATGTACAGACCCTGCACTACCACCGCCTGCATATCCTTCCACTGGGGCACCATCCACAGTGATGTCCCCATCTAGGTGTAGGGTGAATCCAATGGTGAGCTTCATCAGACCCCCGCCTTCTCCCCCTGTTTTTGATGGACTGGATCCTCCCTTGCTGCCTCTTTCTTTGGGATGATACAGACTCCCATAGTAGCTCCCCCCAGGATGCTCCAGGGTCCCATCAAACTCATACACAGCCCCTCCATGAGATGCATGTCCAGCTCCTGATGCTTGTAGCTCACTGTCACTGGACTCTCCCTGTCCTGCTGCCTGGTTCAAGGTGTCCTCAGGTCTGTCTGTAGCCGCTGCTGTCACTTTACCTCCAGCCTCCACATTCAGATGTCCTGTCACAATGGTGACATTTTCTGCTGAGATAACAGCCTTGTAGCGAACATCGATACTACCTGTGTCACAGATCAGTGGAGTGTCTGGTGTGTACTTCAACATGGAGTAGCTCTTCAGGTCAAGCCGTGCCACGCTGAACTGACCAGGTTTGTCAATATGTACATATGTGTTGTTGGACCATGCAGCTGTATGACCTTGACGACCATAATACAAGACATTGCCCTCTGCTACCGAGAGTAGAATCACCCCAGTGAGTCTGCCATACAACTGGAAGGATCTGTGTTCTTGGTAGTCTCTCAACACCACTCCTGTACCATAGATGTAAAGTGTCGGTGGGAAGATAATTTCCCCTGCTTCCTCCACAATAAAGTTGAGGCCTGCTGTGTAGGCTTTCAGTACTGTTTGTTCATACTCCATGTTGAAATACTGGCCTTGCTGCACATGTAACAATCCAGTGCCATCACCTACAGTAAGCCGCACATCCACCTCAGCCTGAAGCCCAGGGTCCGTGTTGAATTTGAGAGCTCCTTGATTTGTTATATGAAGCTCATCGTATGCATAGACTGCTGTGTCAGGCTCATGTACATAACTATAGCGGTCCCATGGTCGGTTGCCATTATCGACGCGGATCTGTCTGAAGGGTAACTGGTTCCGGATTTCCTCAAGGTACACTGTTCCTGCTGCTGCTGTGAGGTAAGGAAGTGCTGCTGTACCCCCATATGCTATATACCGTCCCAGGAAATGATTGACCCTGTTACAGTAGACTGCTACTCTACCCCCAGACCCAGCTCCAGAGTCCCCCACACCGTTTCCTCCACAGCTGCTGATCTGCCCTATACCATCCATTCTGTTCACCTGGATTAGGATGCTCCCAGCACTCCCACCTCCCAGTGAGTCTCCTGTTCCATTCACCGTAACTTCTCCATCCAGATAGAGCTGATTCCCCACAGCCAAGTAGACATAGCCTCCCCCACGACCTCCACCATCGGTGTATCCTCGTGATCCAGGAAGCACAGGCCAATAGGTTGATCCATAATACTCTCCACCTACATCGGTGTTCCCTTTTGATTCTCCACCCTTGCCTGCATGCCCAGCCCCTCCCATTCCTTCGGAACCATTCCTGCCAGATCCTAGGGTTGTATCCAGGTTGGACTGGGGACGATCTGGACCAGCTGATGATAGACGACTGGCCACTTCCAGGCTCAGATCCGTACAGGAAATATTGAAGTAATCTGCCATCATTCTGGATGCAAACTTGATGTTGAGTCTCCCCACCACCATGTTGGAGCCTGTGTCAGGATCCCACTCCACCACTGATCCAGGGTCCAGCTGTAGCAGTGAGAAAGTCACGTTGGCTTTCTTGCTTATCTCAGTCTCCTGGAATGGAACAATCCTGGCATTGGATCCCACTCTCATCTTTCTCCCTTCCCCAACAATCAGGTTAAGAACACCACGCATAACACCATCTAGATCCAGGGCAACAGGGGCCCGACCCAGGATGAAGGTTGTCTCAGATAGTAGGAACTCTCCCCCATCGTGCAACTCCAGATTAATTTCCAACTTGGAACTGGCATAGTCCCCAGTAGCAAATCTCTCCAGAGTACCTTTTTGGTGTCTCTGAAGTCTTAGCAATCCAGTGCCATCGCCATGCACTTTCTGAATGTTAACAGAACGGTTTTTGCCATCCTCAATCAGCTGCAGCTTGGCATAGTTGAACATTTCCACATTCTTTAGCTCCATGTGGAGGGAACTCTCATTCAAGGTGAGATAGTGGTGTTGTTGGCCATTGAAGTTGTCTACAATCAGGGTTTCCTTCAGGTTTCTGGCTGTCTCCGTGCCTTCTTCAATGTATATGGAGCCAGGCCCTCCTGAACCATACTGTGAAATTCCGTCACCTCCAGCTGCTTTCATAGAACCTTGGTACAGGTTCTCAGCCATGAAGACTGCAATCCTACCACCGCTACCAGCTCCAGCAGCAGAACTACCGGTGTGTCCCCCACTTGCTTCCATACTTCCCAATCCATACAGAGCATCTTGGCATTTGACATATATGCTTCCCCCACTCCCTCCACCTACAGTGTCCGAACTGTTCCCGTCTGCTATGAGGTGTCCATACAGAAATAGATCAACCGTGTCCAGCCAGATGTAGCTTCCCCCTGGGTTGCCATCTCCACTGGCTGAGCCATACCTGTCAGGTCTGTATACACTGCCATAGGGTGGGGATGCAGTTGATAAATCCAGGCCTGCTCCCACTCCTCCTTCACTAGCGTAGGATCCCCCATTGCTATGGAGACCATCCCCAGGCTGGCCATGAGGAGCTTTCCCGGAGACATCAAACTTAGCACCTCTCTCCAGGATCAGCTTCCCTCCTGTGATATTCACGAAATCTGCCTCGATCTCCACATATCGCTTCATGGTCATCTCATCTACAACAAGGCTGAAACCACCTTCCGGGTGGAATACTGCACCACGCTTGAGTACAACAGATGTGAGGAAGTATGTCCCTGGGCTGGATGTTGGGATGTACGTCCCACGGCTGTAACTTACTGTTTGAGACTGAGGAAGGAGGTTCACTGCAGCATCTTGCTCCACCACTATGTTTTTAAAGGTGACACGCCCTGCTACGTTGAGAGTGACCCCATCCAGAACAAGTGTCAGAGGAACATGCAGAATGGCTGATGGACCTATATCCAGGTTTACCACACAATGTAACTCGGTCGTCTGCCCTTCAATTACTTCAGCTTTCAGTATCTGTTGCTGGCCTATGTACAACCATCCAGTGTGGTCGCCCTGTATTTGGTGGGCCTCTATCAGGGTCTCTGTTCCAGAGAATTTAACTGCAGCAAAACCTGACAGGATAAAATAATGGGATTTAACGAGACAATTGAGACCAATGTCGTGAAATATGTGACTTGAAATGGTGACATCATTATCAATAAAATTCCATGTCCACAGTTCATAATTGAACCTTACTACATTCAGCCCATGTATACCTTTTTTGTTCAAACTACATTTCTCTTATGGCTCAAATGATGCAAATGCATGCAAGTTTATTCAACTTCTGTAACAAAGTTGCCTAAAATATAGTTCCCACCCAATTCCAGTCTGCTAAATGTATACAGAACATTTTGCAACATCATTGTTGCATAATAATTTTTCTCTAGTACCATTTAGTTTACATATTTATTTGTCAGCAGATCATAATAAACCTCACACAAGATTAATCACATTGCCAAGAAGAGCCACCAATATCCAGTTTCAGCTATGGTAAAAGTTCATGTTTTTATTTAACAAATTACATGTAGCATGGCTGAGACCAAAAAAATATGCATGTCAGATTAATCACAATTAATAATAATAATAATAATATACTCCACATCATTTATTATAAGAAAAACAACCTTCTATGGCCATGATGTCATAGACGAAGTCCTCTGCCAAAATCCCGCTGACCACAGTCTTGCTCTGTAGTTGTAAGGGGTCACTGGTATCTCCTCTCACAAGTAACTGGTGTGGAGGCTTGGCTGTGATTCCCAGACTGTGGTGGATGTAAATTGTCCCTGGTCCGGCTTTCACTGTGCCCTGGACACCGCTGCTGCTGCCACCTCCATAAGCTGCTACCTGCCCATCAAACTTGTACCTGAAGAAATGGCCACGGTAAATATCTGTATGTCATAACATGACATTCCTAATCATGCACACAGTGGACCCTCTATTTTGCCAAGCCCTAATATTAAGACCACTTTGATCACAAGGCCACTCAATCTGGTCCAAAGTCCAGGTTTTGTGCATTACAGGACCATAATTTTAAAAGCACATAACAAGGGTGCCTTAAAATGAAGGACTATATCTTTATCCAAGATAATATACATGTAGAGCAGATCTTTATAGTAAATCCATATATAAATCAAGGCATGCAGCTAGAGTAATTTTATATTATCTGCTTTAGATATGACCATGGAAAACTATTTAAAGTTCAAACCCAAGCTGGCAAACAAACTGTATCATTTTTGCATGTTAAAGAAACTAAATTCTTACAGTTATCCAACCTATGCCTTCAGTGAAAGCAATAACTGTACTGTCATGTTCTAAAGAATATAAAGAAAAGAGCCCAGAAAAAGCACTCCAAGTTTGGCTTGGTGTGTTCTATCTGATCCACTCACTCATTCTGTAGCTCCAGTTTGACTCTGCCTCCTGCCCCACCCCCACCTCGTCCCTGCCCCTCACCACCACTGGCAGACAGAAGACCATGACCTCTCACACTCTGAGCAAATATGGAGACCGTACCACCACTACCACCTCCTGCGTCTTGTCCCATTCCAGGTGCACCATCCACAAGGACCAAACCTGTGCGAAATTAATGCACACACCTCCATGACCATGTAATACATTCAAAGGTGCACAGCAAGAACGGCATACTGACATTGCCATGCATGCCACATTCTAAATCTTTGTTTTCAAACAGTCATCATGCATACACTGGGATATCACTTTCTGCTTTCCATATCTCTTTTCCTAACACCTTTCGGTAAAGGAAAAGTTTAACTCAGCATTTGCTACCACATGTACTGCAATTAGTCATCCTTGCATATCACTCACATACTCATGTGTAAATATAATGACACCCTTTAGCAATTCAGAAAACTGCTACCTACTGAAGAATACTACATATAATACATCCTTGTAAAGTTACTTGTATTCATGTGAAGATACAGTTACATGCTGAACTTATTTAAAGGGTATGTATGTATGTATTTTTATTTTGATCAACACAAAGGTAATATACAATGAATGATCTTTCAAATTCTGAAACGGTGACAGTACAATATTAATGCAATGTGTTAGATCCAGGTCTACCCCTGTGAATCAATTAAGATTGTAACTGGAAACTTAGAAATATATTAACCTGGTACTAGGAAATTTAGCAGTCATTATATCCAGCCACAGGAGACCTTAAAGTGTGACAATGACTTCACCCCCATAGAGACATACCATCAAGCCAGAGAGTTCCATGTACCCGTAGTTCCAGCCAGCCTCCTCCAGACCCTCCTTGGCCACCCAGTATCGTACTGGAACCTCCCCCACTGCCTATATCAGCAGGGGCTCGCGTCAAGCCATATACTCCGCCCCCTACAATGTCGAGTGACTGAGAGCCACCAGGAGCAGCATGTCCTGCTCCAGTACCAATACCATCCACCTGATTAAACAGGACATGTGTCTGAGTGATCAGCAGTAATTTGCAAACGGGTAGTATTAAATTTCCATTAAATATCATATTAAACCAAAACACATGGTTGTGAAAGTGGTACAGCTTCAATGAATTGTTAGAGTTTTCAAAGAAGACTTTGAGAATCATGGCTTGTTAACAGAAGCTGAAAACAGTACAGCAAAGTCAATGCTAAATATATTTGTATCTCCTAAATACATGTATCTCATCTCTTGGGAAACTCTGTATCCCTTAATTATGTGACTGTATACTCAGTTTCAATATGAGATCTACTGACACAGTATCAGCGATTAGCCTGCTGGGTATATATACTAACAGTTCCTCCAGCACCAGGTCCAGATCCTGCACTATATCCCCCTCCAGTCAGATTGAGTACTGATCCAGGATGTAGCCAGATTTCGTTGCTCTCCACAAACAGCTGTCCACCTTGTACTTGCGCCCCATAGAAGAGTTCCAGCTGTCCCAGCAGTAGAGTGTGGGCACTGGACGCAAGTGTCACCTGGGCATGGTTCTCCACAGTGAAGGTAGCAAAACGGTATGCCCCAGGCTCAGATATGAAATCATGGGCACCATCCACAAAGCCTGCGGTACGAGTGAAGTTGGAGAAGGAAACTTCTTGATAGGCTGCGATCACTATGTCCCGTAAATTGGTCAGCATACCTGTAAATAAAGAAGAATTGATTGAATGGTTCATGAAGAATATATACTGAAGCAAATCTGCATTTGGTATAATGTTACATATAGTACCTATGATACAAGTATTGTATTTTGTTTTAGATATTAAGAAATGTATCCAAGGTACATGTACATGTTGTATACAACATATAACAGCATGATTAACACAATGTACTAGGCTTATCATGATCACCATTTTGCCCACAAGGCTAATTTGTATTTTATAAAAAATTTAGTCTAAGCAAATATTTCCAACCACATAAAGAATACATGTACATGATAGCATTTAAGGGCATCCAGTTATGACGTGGTAGTTATGGTACACAGTGCATCTCTACGATATACCTGCTAATTGGTTGTCTGGCCCAAGGAATGTTACTTTCTTTGGCAGTCGGATTTCCCCAGATTCACTCACATCCAGACTACAGTGTATGCTGGTCTCTGGCAGGTTGGTATCTACAGTCATTACCACATCATCTGGTATATGGATCCTGGCTGTCTGATCACTGTGCAGGCTCTTGGCCACAAACGTTACACCTGATCCTTCCAACCACAACGTGGCACCATCGATTATCTGCAGCTCATCAAATGCGAATTCTTGGTCATCCCCTTCTCTGAAAATTGTTACTTCACTTGTGTTGGTATTTGTTCCTTTGTTGCTGAGATACAATATTTGGTACGGGATGTTCCGCTCCATCCTGGTGATGTAAGCCGTCCCTGACCCCCCAGCTATGGAGTCTGCTCCATTACCGCCAGATACTAGGATGTTCCCGGTGTAGTTGTACAGGCCCGTCACTGTCAACGCAATACGTCCCCCTCCTCCTGCTCCACCCCCAGAAGCTCCACCATCTCCACCTCGAACATCCAGGGTCCCTGTTCCTATGAGATCCATGGTCTGTATCTGTATAGCTCCTCCAGCTCCTCCCCCAGCAGCTGATGATCCAGATTCTCCCTGGCTCTCTATTCTGCCATTCAGGATCAGTCGCCCTGTGCAGTCAATAGTGATCCTACCACCCCCGCAACCTCCAGGCCCATCTAGGGAAGTCCCCCCTCCAGAGCCAAACTGATTGGCTAGGTACACAGAGCCAACACTCCCAGGATTGTGGTTTGTGTCAGACAAGGATGTTGAACCAGATCCACCATGGCTGGCCCCAGAGCCTTCTCCAGAGACAGGCAGTCCAGCTCCAGGTCCTGCGTCAGCTGGATACCCCTGGAAATTGGCCTGCAGGACTGCATCCACAGCCATATCCAGCGTGGGAGCAGTGATTGCCATATTCCGGGATAAGAAGGAGGCTCCATAGTGAAGCTTCAGTGTATGTAACACTTGAAGGTTGTACTGATCCACACTCTCCAGAGCAACTTCCAGTGATCCAAATCGTGTAATATCCAAACGTGTCATGGTTGTGTGACCTGGTGGGTTAGCGATGCTACCAGACACTGTGTATGAAGATGACATTAGGATCACTTTGGAGCCAGAGCCCACTACCAGTTCTCGTGTGTTGGTCAGACCTCCAGCAAGCTGTAAGTTGGGTAGGTCATCTGATTCCTGGGAGGTGTCTGTAAACAGTACCTTCTGAGGCAGTGCAACCTGGCCACCGCTATCTACTGCAACTTTACAGGGTAGCTTGTATGGCTGAGTGATGCCATATGATGTTGCCAGGCTGACTGCTTGACCGGACTGGACATAAATAACCCCACTACTGTCACCCATAACCTGCTGGAACTCAAACGTGTTGTCATCAGAACTCAGTTCCAATTTAGCTTCCTGCCACAGAGCTAACCTCAATTGGCTGACTGGGTTGATCAGGATGGTTCTAGATTCAGTTGTCTCTCCTCGATTATCCAGAATGGCATCATATCTCTGCATGGAAAATTCTGTGTACTGTTTGTAGATTGATCCAGCAGCACCAGACGACATACCTAACCCTCCATATGATGTCATGTAACCATGGAAACCTGTCATACTGTTTGCTATGATGGCAACTCGTCCACCCCCGCCTCCACCAAGTGTGCCACCAACACCGCCATCACAGTGAATTGATCCATGTCCAGTTAGGATTGGGGTGGATATCCAGATACTTCCTCCACTGCCTCCTCCACTATCCAGAACCCCAGACTCCCCAGCAGCTAAGAGCTTCCCATCCAGAACCAGACGGGTGTCAGCTTCCAACTGTATGATACCTCCACCTCGCACTTGACCTGTACCACTGCCAAAGTCTGTTGGTTGTGTCAGAGACCCATACACTGCACCTGTGTTGTTCCCACCTTGGCCTCCATGGCTAGCTCCCTGATCAGCTGAGCCTCCCTTTCCTGGTCCCTCCAGTAAACCACCCCCAGACACATCCAGTATAGCCTCATCCTGTATGAACAGTTCTTGAACAACAAAGTGGATGGTTTTTTGCAGGGCACTAGTGTGTACTCGGCTTCCTGGCTTTAACCGTAGTATGTTAGATTTGATTGTTACGTTTTCTGTTTGGAACAAAAGGCTAGCTGTAGGCCCTACATCAAGGTTTATAAGACTGAATGTATCTTCAGGTGTTCGACCAACTTGAGCTCCGGGATGGAAACTGGCACTGGCAGATTCAGCAAGGATCAAATTCATCACATTCAGATGACCTCCACTGTGTACTACAAGACTACCACTTTGTGCCAAGATCAAGGTCTCCACTGACAGTGTTCCAGATACTTCCAGATATGGTAGATCTGAAGACGTCACTCTCAGAGGATCTGAATCCCGGACATCCAAAGTGGCACCAGTTTCCACAATAATGCTACACTGAGTGCCAAGAACATGTTCTTCCATGTTCTCTATGATCATTAGACTGCCTGGATACAGCACTAAAGTGTGGTCTCCATGTCCACTGAACACATGGACTGTAAGGTCAGTGACAAGGTGCAGGTAGGACCTGTCCCCAGCCAGAATCAGCCTGTCAATTCGGGAAGGCAAGTTTATGGATGGTGTCAGTGACACAGGGCTGGCGCTGTCTCCTTCTATGATCAGGGATGATGTCGTCACTTGCTGTGGGGTCTCAATAATAAACAAGGTACCTGAAATCACAACGGGAAAAGAAAATGTTCAAGCTGGCAGCCTGGCAACCAATACTGTACATAGCATCAGAGTTTTGAGAACCATTCACTGACTGACATTTATGTATGCTTAGCAGCAGTACCTTAGTAGCAGCGGTACTTGCAGCAAAATTGCCAGACTAAGTTTGATTAGTTTGATTGTACCAGAAATTAACCAGAAATTTATTGGAGTAGGCTTAAATTTATACCTGATGCTCCAGCATGTGTTCCTGCTCCACCATTGACCAAGCTCTCTCCATAGAAATCCTTTCCATAGTAGGATTTGAGTTGGTAGGTGATCCTCCCTCCACCACCACCGCTTGTTCCACCTGCTCCTCCCTTGGCAGCAAATATTCCAAACCCAACCAGCTGATGTGCTTTTACATAGAGACTGCCACCACTACCCCCTCCTTCAGATCCAGAACTGGGGCTTCCACCACTCACATCAACCAATCCTTCATTAGTCAATGATCCAGATACTATCAATGAAAGTTGTCCACCACCATGACCACTGTTGGAACCGAAGCCACTGCTGCCATAGTGTTGCGGTCTTTGCATGTCTCCATAAAGTCGAACTGGATCAGTGACAGAACCTCCAGTTCCACCATAGCTGCCACCTTCTCCGGACACCTGCCCCATGCCAGGACCTCCACTACTGTAACCGGTAGCGACACCTGACAACAGGCCACGAGGGTGTATCAGCACTGTGGCAGCATGGATGGTTGTCATCTGTGAGCCTGTGGCATCTCCAGCTAGCAACAGAACTCCACCTGGATGGACAGTCAGAGATGTGTAATGGTGTTCTCCAGGGGCTATCGTGCAGGTCTGCCCTGCATGTATAACCACATTATTCTCACTTAAAGACAGGGTGCAGTTATAGTTCGGGTTTGCAGGATGGATGATCACATCAGTATAGCCGCTGGTTACTGTAAAATATGTTGGATCAAAACTGAAGGTTTCAGTTCTGTGGAGGGCATTCAAGGTGAGCTCTACTTGTGTAGTTGCCGGGGTATCAGTACAATTTGTGGCAGAACCAACCAACCCACCATCGTCAACGGTGAGGGTGTCAAGTGCTACCTGTCCTGATGAAACAGGGTTTGGGGAGGTGTAGGCAGAGTAACCGATGTTCAGTTGTCCCCCAGTCCTTACAGTGACATTCTGGATGCTATGCACAGCCCCACACCATTGCACTATGGCCCCGTCTTGGATGAACCAATGATCTGGAACTGACAGTGATCCTCCAACCTGCACATCCAGACTGGTGGAAAAATACAGTATATCAGGTTTGGGAATGGATGTGGCTGCTCCCAGATTTAGCATGACACGGTTGGATGTTATTATGGTGTTATGAGATGAGCCTGAAACCTGGCCTATGTTGACTGTAACTGTGGGATCTGAGTCAAGACGAGGTCTGAAGCCTAGGGTAGCGGTGTTTCCCTTTAGTTCAAGATGTTCAATAGAGAAATAGTACACATCGGGGTTGACAGCCAGCACTGATATTGCCGAGGTTGCATTCTGGCCATTGTCTATGGTCACCTGGATGAGGAAGCAACATAAGAATCACAAGTACAATGTATGCACTAGTAAATTAACTAGCATGCTAATAACAATGTAACAAAATTATTCAAGATATATGATGAAAATTAAATGAATAAATATGAAGCAACTTGCACACAATTAGACATATACGAAAATAAATGAACAGGTATCTGTATTTGACATAGTAACAGAAAGTCAACTTGATTTTCTTTAGCACTATGTACCTCCCTAAACATGACGTAAGTTTTTGTGACTCTCCTTTATTATATAAATATATTAAGCTTCCTTTCTGCCCTGGGAAAAAAAATCCAAATTTGACAATATTATACTACTTCCACTATCACTCACAGTCCTGTAAGGCAGAGTTCCTTGATCAATCTGGTAGACCAGTCCAGCTGCTCCAGACTCCCAGCCGTGGCCTCCCACGCAGTGTGTACGTCCAGCCAAACTGCCAGTCACATAATCCAGGACAACTATACCTCCCCCTCCACCCCCACACAGGGGACAACCGTCACCACCACTGGCACGGGCAGTACCTGCAGCAATCATCATAAGGAAGGTGGCTGTCAGTTATAACCTTCTCATGCATAGAAAAGGAAACTGATGAGATCTACACAATTAATTATGTGGGTTCACTGATTCTTCGGATTCTACTCTACACTTGATAATTACTAGTCAGGGTTGCGAGTCATGGCACATAATCGGAAAATGTCAACGGTAAGGTACCATATATGTTTAGTATGAACTGAATGTATTTTAGGTGCATCTAATATTGTCCAACTAATGCTTATCCAATATGTTTGTTTTTCATACTTACTGGTACCTTTAAGTTAGTAACATAGTCAAGAAAGGCAAACATGTAGTTTGCACAAATTTATCATATTCCATATTCGGGGATAAGCAGGAGGTATAAAAGTATAGATCACAAACGCACTTGCCTACTATATCAGGACAGAACCTTATTTACCTGTAAATAGTAACATCTGGGTAGCTCTAATACGAACATTCCCACCAGCGCCACCACCAGCCTCAACATTAGTGCCATCTGCTCCACTGTGGAAAGATGTAGATTATTATTTGTATGTGTATCATGATAGAAAATAATAAACTGTAACTTAGGAATATTGATAGAATATTTTATTAATAATCTGGATGTATGGACTAATCCTGATAGTTGCTAGAATTGGCTTTAATGTGTTTTATTTGATTTCTTTGTTTAAGAGTGTACTCACATCATCTATCTTAAATGTCAGTCAAAATTACACTAATTGGTGTTTGCATTCAGAGGGCTTTATCATACGTATTATGTAAGGTACAAATTACAAGGTATGTACATGTACCATTAATCAATGTGAAACCTTAAAGGAGACTTAAAACTTTGCATTTGGATAGAATATCATGATGCCCCCGCAGTGAGGTAAAACCTTTGGCAATGTATCAGAATTACATGTATGTAAGTTGATGCAGACTTACCTAGCAGTGACTATTCCATGAACTTCTGCCACTTCTGTGTCCAGTATGATAGCTCCCCCTCCTGGAGTTGTGCCAGAGCTGCCAGCTCCAGACAGGTAGTCTTCCTCAGTGATGAATGATCCATAGACAGGATTTCTTACTGCATGACCATTCCCCAAGCCCCCTTCTCCATAATGGCTGGCTCCACAACTTGTACAGACTTCAGGCATACCTTAAAGGACAGCAATGGAAATGCAGAGAAGCCTAAGTATGATAGGATGGAGTTATTCTGTCAGTGTATGAAATTTGGAGTATATGTACAATGTATACACATGTACACACTTCACCTCCAATGAAATGTGACCACATGCATTTTCTTCAGTGGTGCAGGCATATCCAACAACACCACATACGAATGTATCAGTAAAAAATTCTAAGCACTGCCAACCAAATTAGAATTGAGGAATGCACAGCCCGGAATATCTGGATGTAAAATATTGTAATATGTACCAGTACTAAAGCATCTTTGACCCAGAATGCCCAGGCCATAACAGTGGTACACTGACTACCATATTGAAAAAAACTTCAGCAGAAAGCCAGTAACCCAATTTTCAACTGTGACACAATACCTGGGAGTGTTGTCAAGGCACCCATTTCATCTGCAGTTATAATGCCCCCTTCCTCCAGTACAAGGTGAGTGACTCTCAGCGTAGCTTCTTTCACCCTCACCAACCCCTGTGCTGCCACTGTCATCTCACTACAGCTCACATCATACCCCACATCACCAGTCAGGCTCAACACTGCTCCAGCCATCACAGATAAACGTTGGAACACAAACTCCCCATGATTTGAAGCCGCGCTGGATTTTGCCTCAGGTCCCAAGATCAGGGTGCTGCTGATGAGCTCCAAATCCTGGATCCCACTGATACTGCCATTGATGTGGGTGACTGTGTTCAGGAGTCTTGCTGTGTGGGGGAGGGTCAGGCTGGCCTGGGATGGGATCCGGATGTTACAGGGTAAGTAATGAGGAAGCGTCACCATCACTACAGAGAGATCCTGTGTCGGCTCCAGAGTCGCTAGTGTCTCGACATCCCATACTGGACTGCCAGATATCCCGTTGATGGTCAAGGTCTGTGAAGCAGATCCAGGCTCCAGCATGACAAGAGCACTGTTCTGGATTGTCAGATGGTCAAGCTCTACTGTGGTGGAGTGTGGTGACAGTTTCAGCCAAGTCTGAGCTGTACTCATGTTAGATGGCTGGAGTAAGAAGGTATACATATTGACCAGGACTACTCATAGCCATGCACATGTTGTTGATACGAAACTTCATAAAATATTTGCATGGGCACAACATGTCACATTTGTTAAGGAGGTTGGACACACTTTTAAAAATATTTAAGAAATTTCTGAAATTAAGTTTGTGGTAAAGGTAATGATGTGTAAGTTTGAAATATTAAATAAAAAAGTGGGGTCACCGTTGTCTAAAAAAAGATTTACCCACAGCAATATGGGGTACTGTCAGGAGTTTCCTGTCGAGAATTAACATGGCACCTAATGGGGATTTGGACCAGACAACACAAATTCTAGCCAATATCATAAGAAAATAACTTGAAGCTTGAAGTCAGTATGTCAATATAAAGTAAAAAAAATATAGGTCACCGTTCTTATTTTTTGGCTACAGGCTGAAATTCGCAAAAATCTATGGAAATTCAAGCCACTTTCAGGGAAAAAACGTTTTCCAGAAATATGTTTCTATGAGGAACAATTGTTGTGTCGCTATAGGCATCAAAAATAACAATCCCAAAGTGATGCCATAAACTGTTAAAAATGGGTAAAATACAAACCATTACAACGAAAGTGTGTCCAACCTCCTTAACTACTCTGTGTTGTGTTATAAAATCCTCAAGTCTTTTTTTTTTATAAAGCTGTAATGCAGCCAGAGAATAGAATGCTAATGGAGGAGATACATTATAATTACCATATGATATCATATCATATCATATCATATTTTCAGTCTTGCAGGCTCATAGCCTATTGACTGCTCTTGATTCCCCCTTGTGTTGTAAGTGTATGCAGTGTGGGTGTGGGGGAGGT
>JAAUYG010066512.1_pt1 | contig 27201 bp, 15 predicted proteins | sample 7278091 | NCBI WGS metagenome assembly JAAUYG01 (sample SAMN14350201, study PRJNA611818) | marine sediment metagenome | isolation source: surface marine sediment (0.6m) | place: French Polynesia: Moorea | collected 2018-08 | reverse complement strand
TTACCATTTGTGTCACAGCTATATTGAAATTACATTTAGTGAAGAATTGTGTTACAAGCACAAGTAAAACATTCAGTTTACAACCTACCTACCTACGGCACCGATATATATATACTAGTATATAGATAGAAAATCTATGTATAGAGCTTTCAATGCTGTGATTGAATCATTCAGCATCTTGATATTCAACAGACTGCATAAGCAAAATAATGAAGACCAATAGGAAACCAAATGTAACAAGTTCCAAAGAGATGAAGAAAAGTAGAGCAATCATGTGTTTACAGTCAGCTTTTTTCCCACCAAACATGCATGGCTTTATATTAAATTTAAATACAAATTAAAAGTAATCAGATATAATGTGGATAAAATATTAAAACCAATTTACTATTGCTGACAATCTGCTTTTGATAACAAATCTCTTACATTCCTATAAATCTCGCTTTAAAATATTCCGGTAACTGGAAGTCAGAAATGTAGAATCATCATTTGATGTTCGAAATCTCGATCAGTTAAACATGAAATTTTGTGCTCATCTCTCGCCTGCCTGTACATTATTGCAGAATAACCCCTTATGCAATTTGCTGGAATTTGTCATTTTAGACCTAAAAATTTCGCTGGGTAGCCAACAGTCTCACTATATATAGTTAATGAAAAATTTGGTGACTGCAATGCTATATAAAGAGTGACATATGCACGATGTAAGATGCAGCTGAAAGTGAAATCTTGCAAAAGCTACAAGCCACCCTAGCCAGAAACGATGGGGGCCATGTGACCTCAATTGCCCTTACAAATTGTAGCTGCTTCTTCAATCACTATAACACGCTTTCAATATATAAAGTTCTAGTATGTGACTACGAGTGCCTACAGTTCCTTAAAAGCTACAGTTTGGGGTTGCAAAATATGAAGCCAGCAGATATACCCAACTCGCCCGACACGAGTTTTTTTCTATTTTACCGTAACCATGGTAACATAGCAAAGATCCCTGATATGGAGAGGAAAAGCTGCCTTTATACATGGACCGACTCGACTGCAGCAGAATTCTCTCCCATTCTGCCGTTTGTCGTCATATATATAGTGATAAAAACATATAAATATAACCATGATAACCTGGGATTTGCCAACATATGGATGCCACATGAAGCACAGCATGGGTAGTAGTGGTTACGTAATAGGCTTGTACAACACTGCAGAAACCTACAAACTACTACAAGTACTATGTACTCCTTTGCAAAAAAAATCTTCGGAAACACTTGCAGGACCACTTAAGTTTTCCTTTCTATTATAGCCATGTATAGTTTCCAAATTGAATTAATTTCCTCGGGGGGAAAAAATAGGAATCAGTTTTCCAAATTAAACCCATTGCTAGGCACCCCCCCCCCCCCCCCCCAATTTTAGCCTTCCACTTGTTGTCATGGCCGACACGTCGTCTCTAATGCTGCCATATTGACTGCTGCCTTTACAAACCATGTACGTGTAATACATGATTCGGAACACTGGGCAATGCCACACTGTTTTGTTATTTGGTGACAGAACACATGGAAACACGGAAAACAAAAAACAAAGTTTACCCCTTAACACCCTTTAACATTAACCAAATTCCACAGTGTCGGAAGCAAGTCGGCTGGCCACTTCCCAGTATAGTTTAATAGTTCACGCAGTACAGTGAAAGCTGTCTGGAAAGACCACGCCACTGGCCATAAAATATGGTCTCTGAAGACCAGGTGGTCTTTGGTGACATGTTCATTTCCACCGAAATGTAGGACCCTTTGCCAAGAACTAGTGGGCCTTCAAGATAGATGGTCCTCATGGCAGTGGTCTCTTAAGACAAGACAGGTTTTACTGTTCTACCCTCTTGTAGCAAAATGTTAGGGATCTGCAATTCTACAGTCTTCGGATTACGAGGTACGGATTATTTTTTAAACATGCATACATTTGGAGATTAATTAAAGGTTTCTTACACAGTTTGGAGGCCAACAGGTATACCTTTATATGTTCACATTTAGTATAATAGTAGTACATATTATTGTATGGTGATGCACAATAACCACAGATAACTAGGCATCCAGACAAAATCGTGCTTTCGCAAACCTGAGTGACAATTCTGATGCCATAGTTTCCTTCAGTGCAACAGATTAAAGCGGGTTGAATACAGCATACAAGTTTCTACTGGTATTTTTTTTTCTAATAAACTTCTAGATTCAGTGTGATATACAACCGGCCAGTTTTCTCTAAAACCTGTTTGGCACACGACATCTTGATGAGAACTAAATCAAGGGAAAACCTAGAACAGAGGGGGGAAAAAACATCAGAAATCAATGTATGGATAATAATATTGCTGCCATAATGCATCAATGTAGTAGCAGTTCTGATATCAGTCTAGCCTGTGTTAACAATAAAGCTCACATGTACAGTTTACTAAGCATAATTGGTCGAGTTCCCGTGCCCGCACAGGAAAATCTGTGTGACCTTCGTAACATTACCACATTGACTACCATTTCATACAGACTTTTATAGTAAACACGCCTTTCTCGCTAGTACTGCCAATTTAATAATAGAAGAAGTATACTTGCCAGAGAATTTGCAAATACCATTACATGTACAACTAGCTGGGTTTCTTTTATTCTTACTAATACTGCCATGATGTAGTGGTTGTGGTATACAGAATTTCTCACGAGGTCATATTATTTATTCTCTCGAGCAAAGGAATTTTGAAGTAAGAACATGCATATAGTTTATAAGTAAACACACCAAAGGTGAGGCAAGACAGACTTACATGACAAAAGAGATAATACATGTGGTGTTATTCATGTTAAATTATTCACGAAACATCTCCCCCGGGGGATAAGTGGGCCAACGGGTGACAGAACACATATTCTATCGGATCTGATAGCATGACAGTGGAGATATCTGAAATATTATGTAGTTCAATATCTAGGACATAGTCTCTTAACACACTAGTGCTTAGCTATATATACTCTGCCCTAACAAACATTTAAGGAAAATTTCCCGACAATTTCCGACATGTTAAAAAAGAACATATTTGTACACTTGAACCATACACAACAGCCTGTTGCTTATTTATGCTGTAGAATCTACATTATCGAGACATTAATTCTCAGTACAATATGACAAAAAAATAATTTCATTATTTTGCAATAGTGTTTTTTTTTTCAATCATAAAATTCATGCAGAATATATGAATATGGCACAACCATAATCCGAAGAAAAGCTTAAGACCAGCAATTTTCTCTCCCAGCATGCATCACTGCATTCCATTTTCCTTCCCAGCATGCATCATAACATTCTTCTTATATCTTTCGCATTCAGTTTGTCCAGGCAGTGACCTGCAATAAGCAGTCTTTCACCCATTGGCTTTAGTTTTATTAACTATATGTATACACACATACATCACATACATACAAATACATAGATAGTAAATTTACTTCTTTATACACTGTGGTTTGCTTTGCAACTTTTGCTCTGGGCAGTCACAGCATCATTAAGATGCCATACTTGCTCCCATTCTCTCATGGTTTATCCTGACTCGGCGACCCACATTCATACAACTACACTACACCATGTATTCTGCCCGCAATAAGTGTTATTTCATGCTGATATAGCCCGCACACATTCAGTCCGACCTCTGTACACTCTCTCCCATTCCTCCTCGCACAAGTATCACAAATGATCGACCCTGATACGCAGTCACATAGATCTACTGGCTCGCCGTCTCCCAATATGAAGAAAATCTCTAATGGTTCAGTCCTTACCGTTAAGAAAAAGAGTTTTTAAAAAGCATGCATGCGCTATACGATAGAACATTCTCTAGAAAAAGGGTTGTAAACCGTTAAAACAGGAGCCTCGCTGTAAGTTGTTAAGCTTGCTCGGTCCTGGTTGGTAGACATGCCAGCCGAGCCTCGTCATGCAGCCTGCTGTTAGGGGGGAAGCTTCACCACCACCACGTCTATAGCCAGATAGAGGAGAGGGGGGAAGAGAGCTAGGGCTTGCTCCCCGAGCTACTACTAAATGTTTTCCAGCCTCCCTTCTCTTTACCGTGGTGTCCCAAAGGGCTGAAGATCTGGGCATCGCTCCCGAAGGTGGGTCTTGCGGAGGTGTCCCCAAAGCCTGCTCGCGTCACTAGGGCATACTCTGCCAGCAGGCTGGGCTGACTGGGACTGAAGTCCGTGCTGAATGGGGGCCGAAATGTCGCGGGGCCTCCGAAACTAACCCCGAACCCTGGCCGGGGACCAGGGAACTCGCCACACATGGCTGCCAGTCTCTGGGGGTCGAGGTCAAACTGGTGCGGGGCAAGGAGGCCCGCCCCGGCCGCCAGCAGATGTTGCCTGGCTAGGGTCTCGGTGAGGAGCTGGTGGGCCGCTGTGCCGGTGAAGCCAGCCTGGCTGAGGGCGCTCTGAGCCGCCAGCTCAGCAAAGCTAGCGTTAGCGTGGGGGAGCTCAGCTGTGGGACGGACTGGGGTAGCAGACGGCACGGAGGAGCGACCGGATGTGGAGCCAGAGAACAGACCAGCAGAGTTCGGGGCCGAGTGAGTGGAGCCAGGGGTGCTAGGCGGGGAGCGGGTCTGGGAGGGTGGGGGCTGGGGGGGACAGTGGATGGGGGTGGAGGGGCGGGAGGTGTGGTATATGGCGCTGGGGGAGCGGGGGCGCTGGCTGAGGTTTCTGTGAGCCTGGGTCGACTCGGAACCACCATCCGCCTGGCAACTGTGTGACTCCTCCCAGTCAGCTAGCGGCAGCTTGGAGGGCGATTCTGAGGTAGGAGCACATTTCCCTGAAACACTCGCACATCCTGAGGAATACTTGGCCTGGTTCTTCTCCCAGTTTTTACCCTTTGGATGAAACTTGCCGTATCTCCCTTCCGATGACGGGGAAGAGCTCGACTTGTTGGGGCTGCTCGGTGTCTTCTGACGCCCGAAGAACTTTTTCTTGAAGTGTCTGTCGTAATTGCTATATTTGTCTGTCTTGTCGTCGTGTTGCTGTTGTGTGTCGGTGGCCACTGGGCTGCGTGACCTGGAGCGTGACCTGGACGGAGAATGTGAGCCGTGGGGTGGTCGTTCCTGGGCACCTGGACTGTGTCGTTGGCTGCCTAGGCTGCCAAAACTCTCAGTGCTGCTGTTGAACCCGGGGCTTTTGGCTGGGGAGCCGGAGTTCGTGCTGGGGTAAGCGCCCGGAACATGGCTATGATGTGATGGGGGGCTCATTGGGGTGCGGCGGTGGTTCCGATCGCCGCCACTATCTATCTCACTGTCTTTACCCAACCCAGAGTCCCGGGAGTCGCTCCGGGAGTCACTACGACCACCCGTTGAGTCTCGCTGGCCACCACCAGCACGTTTATCACAGGCCAGGGACAATGCAGTTCGAGGCAACATAACGGACATGTGCTGCTCCATACGTCTTGCCTCCTGTGCCCGGCTCAGCTCCGACGATGCATAACCAAGAAGAGCATCAAAACTGCTGCCGCTTTGGGTTGGCCATCGGGAGGATGGGGAAATCTGCACTCCCTCGCCATCCACGCTACTACCTGAAAATAACGAAACATACACTAGTCAGTATCATTTGAAAGGATCCCACAGAACTCCTTCTAATCCAATTAATGTAATTCATAGTCACTTCTAATTCAAATTATTTAGCAACATCGTCAGAATTGTACATTAGATAGCTACATTGTAGTTGTATGAATCGATAAGAAATGTCTGATCTACAATCAGGAACTGAATTCATCCATATAAGTCAGTACGGTACTTTTAATGCTTTAGTTTTTAGTGTTGCGGGTAAAATCTGACATCGCATAAATGTAAAGGTTTAGGAATTATCGACAAATGTCCTATAACTTAGGAGTGACAGGTGACACACACAGAGAACGACACGTCACAACCTTGTTTGACACTTCCACACAAGACAGGACAGTCATGCCAGGTGTTCAACACAAAGAGTCTCTCCCGGATACAGGTATAACGAGGTCTCGCATTGCAACAGAAGAAAACCACGATAGGCAAAAAAATATTTTAAAGCTGAAAGTAAATGACTCAATCATTTACTTTTCCAAAACGAATGGAACCAAAACAAAAGTGGAATTTCTTATATCGAAAAAGCAACTTCTCAGGGTGATCGGTTTATGACCACGGTAATGGTAATGTTATAACTTAAAGAGGCGAGCCCCCAAATGTTAGGGCAATGGAGCAGCAGCCATTACAATGGTCCCACAGTGACTTAACTACACAAGAACAACCACCGTGACAATGGCCATATACCATAGCCACTTATAAATGTTAACATCGGGCGAAACAACAGATTATGTGGCATGCAGATGGAAGTGCTTGTTACTTTTAGAAATAACTGATGGAGTAATTTTAAAACCATCCTTAGCTAGCAATCTAGAAATGGGTGTGTAGGTAAATAAGTGCTAAGTGTGGTGCCAAAAATTCAGCCAAATCAAAAATCAGCTTTGAGTAGTAACAGATAGTGCAGGTGGGTAGGACTTTGCGAGTGGGAGAACGGCATGCCACAGTGACAATCCCAGACACTCAATCACGCAACTCAGGACGCTGCAGTCAACCAATCTACCTGGCTCTCTCAACACAGAGCTGTAAGCCTTGGTGGGAGTGGTTTCGAGAGGCGAAGATTTAGTGGACTCGGCGTCCGAGATAGCAGAAATAGGCAGTGGCTGCGATGCATTGGACACCATGTAGGCTACGTCTGGGGTCCTGGCCAGATTGGGGGGGTCTGTGCCCGGTTTAAGGTTGTGGGAGTAGTCAGGTGGGGGGTGGAGGGAGTCCCCACCCTCTCTGGCACAGGGTATCAGGCCAGGAGCAGTGAGGCTCGCGTCCACTTTCTTGCTGCTGTTGCTCCCCCCACTGGGTTTGGTTGAGGTGCGACGGCGACGCGGTTTCTTTGCTTTATCATCGGCTTTGGGACTTTTCAGCAGCCCATTGGGATGGTGAAGTCCCAGGTAGGCCAGCTCGGGCGAAAGCCTGCCATGGCGTCCCGTACCCTTCAGCAGGTTCAGATACATCTGTTTGTCCGCGATGAGTCCGCTCGGCGGACACAGGCCAATGGGCGGTGGCCCCATCTGTGTGGTAGGAACGACCGGTGGACCCTCACCATCATCAAAACAGTAAGGGTCTTTGGGTTTGGCTGCAGACGCAGCATTCCCGGCAGAAGGGATGGCCCTCCCTGCTGAATACTGACCAGGTGGTAGAGAGCCCACTGTAGTCGTCGTCACACTGCTGCTGCTCCGAGGGCTCGGCAGGCGTGCGCCATGCTCCAGGTGCTTCACCGACTCGGAAGATATTGTGCTGCTCGAACTGCTGGGTCGACTGATAGGAGAGTAGCTCTCGCGATGGCCTCCTCCCGTGGTAGCAGACTTACACACACCGTCTCTGCTGGTGCCGCCAGCGACCAGTCTGTCTCTATCAGCGACACTAGCTAGCGGGATAGATACAGGAAGACTGGCAGGCTGGCCTTTACACACTTCAGACAACGGAATCTTCACAGGAATACTCTTAATACCCAGTCCTGACACAGACTTCTCCACTCCCCCGGCTTTAACACCGGCGTTTGGCAAGTAACGGCCATCTTTAGCTTGGTCCTGAGAGGTAGGTTTCGGTACTGCTGCCCGGTGAGGTGACCTGGGCTTACGGCCGCCGCCATCTTTTTTCCCCGGTGACCGGTCCTTTTTTGGTGACTGTCTGAGTCCTGCCAGAACTTTGAGTCCTTGCTCAGACTCGTGAACCGATTCCGGCGTTTCATTGATCAAAGCTGCCGTGATGATGGACTTCAACCGAGCATCAAATGTCTCCATGTTTTCTTCACCGCTTGCTTTGGGCGATTTGTCCTTGGCTGCTTTGCTGCGAGAACCATCGCCACGTTTACGAGGTGATCCGCCCTTGGTGCTTGTTGGTCTTCCTGAGGGTGCTGCCAGGGCCGATTTCTGTGGGGACAGGTTCACTGGACTGGATTTAACTGGAGATCCCTCCACACTGCTGGAACTGCCACACGTGTCCTTGTCTATTGTATCCAGACCTCCCGCCTCTCCTCCCTCCAGTCTCTGGAACCGGTCCATCAGACGCTTCCTCTGGATCAACGAGGCTGCATACTCCCTCATCAGAATCTCCGGAGCCATCTGACTCAGGTCAAAATTCTGGAGAAGGATAAAAGAAAGAAAAAGTATATATTTTAATTTTCTGTCACAATCTAATTAGCTGAGAGAAAGCATTATGTCTTACAAGCACAAGAAGTGTATCAGGAACTTCTATCCACCTTTCCCAGCTGACCAAGTTATGCCTGGTTGGTTTTGCTGGCCTGTCTGTGTGAGATCCCACTGCGGGTGCTCGTCTTCAATTTTATAATTAGATGTCCTTGGGACCTCCACCCAGAGGCCTTAGTTGGGAGCGCACGCATTACAGTTATTCCTGGGGGGTCATAACATCCTTTAACATGCTAGGGCCACGTGGTATATGAATTACAGTTTAACATCGATTTAGGTGAGGAATAGAAATACTCCAATCCATTGTTATACTCCACTCCGTATTTAAGTGTGGTGTAAGTTTTAATCCCAGGTGAAGCCTTTGCCTCCCCTTATATTATATCACTACTGACACCCAGTTAAACCTCTCACCTTTCCGTTGCCATTAATTTTCCCATTCAACAGCAGTTGTTCGTACATCTGCTGCTGATGCTGTTGCAGCTGGAAAAAGACAGAATGTCAAGATCAGGATGATTTCTCTATAAACTCATGATAACTCGACATGACATACACCGCACAGTGGTGGTCTCTCAAAGTGAATGAGTCATGATTATCAGGCAGGGTAGAATATCTTCTGTCCTTTCTGGTTGATACTTATTTCATTATATGAAACTGCTTCGCAATATCTCCTGAAGTGACCTACAATACTATAAAACCTGTCTTGAGAGACAACTGTCATGAGAAAATCAAGTCTTAGGACCTAATTTTCGATGTAAACTTGTCACAAGAGCCCATCTTGAAAAACCAAGGGCCAATGGGGTGGTCTTTCAAGACAGGTTGTACTGTATAATTCTTTACCTCATCACAGGCACCTCAAGAGTGCCCGTTTACTCTTTCACGCTGTAACAACTTAGAATTCTACTCAGGTCTTACCAGCTTCTGCTGCTCCATTTCTATGTGGGCCACGGTGCCCTGAAGGTTGTTTGCCTGATGCTGCAGGTCTTTATGTCGTAAGACGATGTCTTTGGACTTCGCTAGGAACTCTGACGGTGTGTTTGCCACAATACCCAACTGCAACAGCGCAATAATCACTTATTTGCAACAACAAAAAGACTAAATTTACAAATTGATTTACCCTGATGTAAGCTTGCAAGTACATGTGTAGTAAATTTGCTTTTGTGATTTTTTTTCTCCAGGAGGTTGTTTCTATATTTCTCAAACGTAAACGCGTCCTCAGAAAATTTGGGCATAGGAAATATTTACGCTTAACCTTTGCACTGGTCACTGTCAGATTCCATTGTATAGTTGACCTGATTAGTGGTAAATCTGATTAACCTCTGGGATTTCAATACTGGAAGTCTGGATTTGAGGACAGGAAATAGCCCATAATCTGGAGAAGCTGGAGAAGGAAGTCTCTGCTCTGCAGTCGTACTGACCTTCTGCGTGCTTACCTCAGCTAGGCGACAGTGCAGCTGAGCAAGGCTTTCCTTCTGCAGCGTAGCAATCTGCTTCTCCAGATGATTCACCCGCGCTTTCAAATTTAAATTCTTTTCCTGGGAGAGGAAAAGAGGGCAATATGCCTCAGAAACAACCAAGGGGGAGTATATTATACGTCAATCTAGTATATGCACACAAGCAAAGGAAGGAAAGTTCTAGTTGAGAAAGTACTGTCATGCATAGCTCAACACAAATACCTAAAAGACAGCAAGTAACATCAATGGCTATCGGTTTGGCTCTCAAGCCACATTTCGAGGTACCGTTAAAATTTTAAGGCTGATAAGCATAGACTTATTCTTATTACTGGGAACACTACAGACAGTATTTGTTTATGCTGCTATTACCCAAAGAATAAGAATCTATCTCGTCAGCAGCAAGCAATAGTGATGCTGTAAGGTTGCAAATACCTTTTCATTGTTCACCTCGTCCTGGAGGTGCTCCTTGTACTTGGATGTCTGCATATGGTGTAACAGGTGTAGGAACTGGCTCTTAAAGCCGTCTGGAAGAGAGAGAATGAATGGCCATTGCCCGGTCAGGACAAATGTCGTTTTTTATAGAAATTCACAGTCTGAATCACGGATAACTATTGTTTCCCAAATGCAACAAATGTAGCATTCAGAGGTAGCAAATTTGGCACCGTGGAAGAGTCTGAATTATATTGTTGGAAGCATGGTGTAGCAAGCAACAGTTTAATCGTATACATATACAGGAAGATATTCTCATCTCTAAGAGTCATGCTTTGAAACGAGAGATGTTTCGGCCATACATAAATGTAGTTTTCTCACTCCCCTGTGATTTATGTGAATGTACATCTTCGTAATTATACACATTTACTTATTATCTATAGAGGTTTACAGAATACATATCTTCGTTCACCTTGGGGAAATTTGTTGAGATTATATATTTAAGCCTTCTTAAAGCCTACAGAACAGCTTCCAAGAATAATAAGCATATGTATTAAAGTCAGAAAGCTTGACTGTGCAACATGGAGAAACTCCCATGTACAGTATAACCTAAGATTCTCAGAATTAAAACCAGCCATGTTTAAGTCCAAAATGGTTTAACACTGACAGTCTTTATTCTGAACAAAACGGCAGTGATTTATAAGTTTGGGTTGACTGAGAAGCGGTCTCAAAGTTCTACTATGACACAGCGCATAGTATTTTAGCTGCGGTAAATGCGCTCTGTTAGGCCATGCATGTATCTCAGGCTTACCACAGAGCCTGTCGAGGGCCTCCCTCAGCCCGCGGTCACCCCCGGGTCCCCTGTAACTGCTCAGATCGCCTCTCTCCTCCTCCTCCTTCTCCTCCCGGACCTCAGTCGTATCAAGACCGTCGGGGGGTGAACCCTGATTGGGCCCCATGTCTTCGAAGCAGTAGGAGTGCAGGCTTTTCATGCTCTTGTCGTTAAACGACTCAGTACTGTTGTACCCTAGAAGATCAAGCACAATTCGGATCAGACATCAAGTGCCATACAGATTAAGAAGATTAACCAGTCTGGCAAATTGCTCAAATTATATTTTACCAAATGTTACTAACATTTTTGGTATGGCCCAAGAACATGCCCAAGTCAAACCTAAATTCCTGGCATCACAAATGTGTATGCGTGATTAATACGAATCTGAATAACAACAGGGCAAACTAACGCCATTTATGTACAGCGTCAATGTCCATACTCTTGTTCAGAGTTTTTTACATGGAAATATGATTCTCGCACTGTCTTCAGGACTCAGACGAGTCCTTATATTTTTATATCTGGGCAATGATCAGGTCATAACTATAGGCAGACATGATCAGCAACCTGTTGTTATTACAGTCGTAGCTGCTACATGGTTAACTGGCCCCTGGGATGGCTGGTACTCAAACCGGAAAGGACAACTGGCCCCCATATTGCTGGTAATAAGTTTGCTAACAATACAAGTGGTTAGCAACACAGCGATCCTCTCCAATGATATGTGAGTTCACGTTTACATGGCATTGGTAGTCATTTTAAATTTGTAATTGCATTGTCAGAAAAGGTTGGGGTCCAATCGTTTTTCTCACCTTGGGGGCCAGTTGTCCTAGGGGAGTAATTGACTTGTATTCCTGTAGCCTTACCTTCCTGTGAGGTAGTGATGAGTGTTTGTTTGTGGAAGAAGTCCAGGGCGTCCATAGTGGCTGCTGGCACCTTGTTCTTTGATCGCCTGGTGTTGCCTCCCCTCTTCCTCTGAGCTGTAAATTAATATCAACTCGGTGACATTAAAAGTATTAGACTGCCCTTACAATATTGGCCAGGAGTGATCTAAAAACATTGAAACCTGTCTTGACGGACATTTTTCATTATAAATGGGGCAGCCTTTCAAGACAGGTTCTAATATACATATAGCCAGCAAATATATCCTACCCAATTGCTTTATTAAACATTTTGGGTGTTCAAGATTAAGGCAGTGTGTGCTCTGCAAGTTGGATGAACATGTGACCCAACATTGCGCAATATAATTTTGGCTCAAGTGTAACTGCTTCTTGTATCTATATGTTTTTTGTTGTTTATTTTTTGGTTGGCTACAGTTGTCTACTGCAGTGAAAGAGTGGCATTCATAAATGTACAAACACCGTATTTGAAGTTCTTTGACTTTGGAATCGTGACATAAATGGTTAATTTACATACAGCCAAGCATGTGTTGCTAGTGCTGATATAGCAATCCAAGAGACGAGAACTTACTGTATGACGATCTTCTTTTGTTCTGAAGCCTTTTGGGCTGCCTGCGGACCACTGGTGCTGCTGCTGTTGCTGTGGTGGACTCCACAGTTGAATCGGACTTCCTTCTCTTTGGCTTGGGTTTGGCAGGGGGTTCCAACTGGATCTCATTCTGAAACCACACGTTTAAAATTCCAGTAAAAGCTCCAGTTTTCTTTGTGGACAAGGGGCTGTTTTCCAGAAAAAGTTAAAGCCTGGATCATCTTGGAAACCACTGTAAGACCCAGATGAGTTCCAGACTTAAAAGCTTCCTGGAAATTAGCCCTGGAGTATTTGCTAGGACAGGAGAACCAAAGATTTCATTCTCTCTGCTGAATTTATTTTATAATATATATTTTTTTAGTCATCCTAAACTTTAATACCCAGCCGATAACCCGATATAAAATCCCCTGAAGGTACACGGATGTTACAGAGTTTTCAGCAGTCTCTCTTTTTCACACAACTCTGAAAAACCTTTCAAACCGTTCATTTGTTGTTTTTTTTTCAGAGAAGCGAGTTGTGCATGTTGTGGGAGACGAGACTGTGACTGAACAGGTGTTGGGGAAGCTCCGCTACCCACCTCTTCGTTTTCAGCGTCTTTGGGTTTGGCAACCCACTGTGACCACTGTCTCCTGGTGGTAGGGCCCCCCACATATGATACCTCATCATGCTGTGCCTCCAGCTGCTCCTGAATTCCTTCAAAGTCCAGCGACTTGGCGGCGGCAAACTCCCTGGACCCTCCCCGGCGGCGACGTCCACTTTCCGTGCTGCTAGCTGTACTGCCCTGTTATGCGAGAAGAATCCGGTGAAAGCCTTTGAATTTTGTGTACAGTAGAACCTCCCTTTTCACCAGGGCTGGAGTTCTCGAAAATACTTCAGTCTAGGTATTGACGAAGTCATAAATGTGATTGGCAAAGAATCTGACTTTAATATTTCAGTATTTTTGACAAATCCAAGCCAGCTCAAAGTAAAAATCACTTCAAAGCCGTATAAATTGTATTTTTTTACATGTTAAATATTAGTCACAGAATCAAGACCATCTCATAGTTGTTAACCACAGTTTAGGTCAGTACCCTGGGTGGTCTTCATTCCTAGGTTATACCGTCTACACTTTTGAGGATATTCTACCACTGTATCAGATATCCTTGGCAGTCAAAAAAGACAGATTCACCACCATTTTAGTAAGACATTCTGTCTCTATAATGCTGGTGGTACTCCGCAATTGTGGTTACGCAGAAAATTGAAACCACTGCACACAGATTGCACACCATGTGCAGTTGAGAGAATTAATACGTATCCCCTATACAATGTTTTATTTAACAGGAGAGAGATTCGATGTAGTTAGACACATTTCACAATATCTCTATCATTTCATGCCAGTAACTATCTTTCTTCTCATTGTATCACGCATTATTAATCTATACCAATGTTTACATGTAGCTTTAACAGGTCTTTATATAAATGTTACGTATCTTATACCTGTGAATCTTCATTGGCGCCAATTAGTCGTCCTTTACGGTCCTTGCGAGGTAGACGTTCTCCGTTATCACACTGGGGAGCAACAAACGCACAGCTTTAACACAAGTTTTCTCCACTCTACAAAATTACCTTTAGACTACAGAACCACCGATAAAAGCTGTGAATAGATACATTAGTGTGCTCTCTAAATAAAGCCGACAAATTTTAATGAATCAGCACTACAACTTAAATGCACGATAAATATTTGCAACATGATCTCAAAACCTTATTGAAACCTACTTGGAATACATCCTACGTAAAATCTTTATTTAGTGTATATTGGAGAAAATCACTTATTAGAGGCCATCTTTACATATAAGTATTTAAACTATAAATACCAGTCCGCTGTCTGTAAAACTTATTACATGGTTTGTGTGTTATTTAGTAGACTAATGATTTCAAGGCCACTCGAGTAGTTTTGTAGGCTCCACTCACTTTAACTGCTGGGTTCTTTAACCTTTGGAAGTATTTCTCAAGCTGTAACATACAACGGGAAAAGACACTGGTACTTTATCGGAGCTTGGAACGTAGGAGAAAGGAATAAAGTGAATGTACTGATGCAAACATGTACTCCTCAACAGTCATACACATACACGTAGGTATCAGTCAACAGTATATATGCTCATACAAAGATACAGGTGTTATACGAATAGCGCGTATATTGGTAATCATCTAATTCCATACCAGGAACTTAATATAAAATGTATCAAAAGCTTCTGTAAAATTGGGATAACCACTGATCACAGGTATATAACCTTTCAACGACTTGTATTGGAAATTATATTTTGTATAGAACACATCAGATACAAATTTGATAGGTTCCGATTTAACACAACTAGCGACAGACCCCTGAAACAACGTGACTACTAGGCGGCGAAAAGTTTGTCTAAAGCATATTCCAAGATTCTCGGCTGGCTAAGAAACATTGCAAACTGTGGAATAGTAATCTGCACACAACGTTTTAAAAAAAAACATCATGTTTAGCTGAAGGAATCTTTTCGAATCTCTTCAATACAGTAAAAGGCAGTTTGGGGCAGGGTAACCCCGGCTGGCATGCCTGATGCCTTGGACCCATTTGACCCTTGTTATTTACTTGGTGCACCTTGAAGAAAATAACAACAAAGGTTATATACAATATATTAGTGAAGTTTTTTTTTCTTTTTTGCAATGCCAGAAGAGAAAGCAATGAGACAGCAGAAGACATATAAATGCAATATATATATAAATGCTGTATAGATAATAGATGCCATTCTTTCCACATCACACAGTATATGCAACCATCCTCTCACCATATTCACTGCACCAGTACATATACTTTCCATTAAGAGGAGAAACAAACCGCCTAGATTACTTTTGGGGATGAGAACTAGGTTCGACAAGCTGTCCTATAAAGCTAAACTGCGGAAATAAACCCTAAAATTTGTCAATGGCAAAGAAAACCGACTTTGCGAAGGGCAGCAACACTGATCCTTTGACCACCTTATCAAAAGTAGAGCCACATGTACTTGTAGCTTACATGTGCTACTCAGAGTGACCGTAAGCTCATATCAAAGCAAAAACCAGGCCAGTGGGTGTCTGTCCAAAGTCGGTCATTGTGTGAGGAAATGGTTAGTTGTATCACATTCTAAAAAGTTCCTACAATACTTGTAGAATCAGTGACCTGGAATTTCAACTTATGAGTTCAATGCAGGTATAACAGTGGTGCAATGTTCACTGATGTTGGGTTGCTATGTGCCTGGTGCTACGTTCACTTTTCAATAGTTTTTGTCTGTAATCTGAAATATGTGCATGCATGGCAGCATTTTGTCAAAGAATGGAATAACTACTGTTAGTTTCTTTCTTTGTACAGGCATGTACAAATTACTGCTACAAACCACTGCATAGACTCTAGGCCTGTCAGTGCAATTCCTCCATGTTAGAAACCACCGCAGAATTCGTCAATATACGTACAGTCGAACGTGCTCTAAAGACCACCTGTATATAAAGACCACCTATTTATAAAGACCCCATTTTACAGGTCCCCAGGTATATACTCCCCATGCTATTGAACTTGCATATAAAGACCACCTGTGTGTAAGGACCATATTTTGTTGGTCTTTAAAAACAAGTTTCACTGTATATAACAGCGGTGCAGGAGTATTAGGTACTTGTCTATAACTGATGCCAGCCTTGCCTTTCTATTTCTGCAAGGATGCATAGAGAGCAGATAGCTGAATGTGGGCACAATGGGTGCCGTTGCCAGCAGCCACGCTGGCGAAAGCACTCGTGGTGCTGGCCTTGTATGCCATATGGCATTTGCTGGTATATGAACATTTTTCTTTAATTACCGGTACCGGTACATCTGTTTCTTTAAAATGGCAAGGTCTGTGTTCAAAATGTAATGGCGCCTTTGTTATTTGCAGAAAAAAAAACCCACGAAGTTCAGCGATCGTCTAACATGGAGGAAGGGTGTTCTACCTGTTGTGATTGTGGTATTGCTGGTGTAACATTTGGGTGTGTGAAAGAGTGTATTTGGGTGGAAGTTCATGTCAAGTATTAAGTATATCATGGTCAATACTGTCCACTTCTCTTTTAGATATACAGTGAGCAACTCAAAAAGTCGAGTCCGGTTCGTAACGATCGGTGGCAGTGCAGCAAATCAAATTCCTCTTACACCTTCCGCCACAGTAACAACAGGATACTTAACAGCGATAACTAAATGATATTTTGCATACACCGAGACTGAGAGAACGTTATCAGTGCGTCATACATTTGTAGGTTGTCAGAAACTTGAACCAGGTGCATGTGCAGAATTACCACTGATATGCGACTCCAACCATATGGGCTTTACGGAAAGACCATTTTATGGGCGAGTTTCAACATGACCTCCGCAGCCTTTGCAGTGGCACATGTTTGCTGTCTGTAAATGGTGCACTTTCTTTATACCAGATCACGTTCCATATCACAGACCTTCCTGATACGAGTATATATCCCTAGATATCCGATTAAACGAACCGAGATATTTGGCTATAATCACCTTTTACTGAAGTACGTGGCAAATGCACTGGATGATACGTAGTCAGCAGGCACATAGACCGACAAATAACAACCCAATGATTTTTGATAAAACGAAAACTACCGGTATGAATATCAGTGACCTGGTTGGCTGTTCTCCATTAAATGCAAGTGATGGTAAGACCAAAAACGAGCTACTATGGTGATACATGTATACACGTGAAGGCAGCGGCTACAAGCAACGAGCAAGCAAGCAAAAAGAATTCAGTTATTATCAGAACAAAGAAGTGCAGGGTTGCATTGCACAGGTTATGTCATGGCCTGTGATAAATTTAGTTACCCAACTTTTTTACAAATGCCAAGACAGAAATCAGATGAAGGCCACATATTTGAATGTACAAATTTGGACAGAGAAAATTACCGTGCCCCGACAACTACCCTTTTATATGGTAAGAACAGTGACGAACTCCACAATAATGTTCTTCTGGACTGAATAACCTCAACAGGAAGTTACCCAAAGTGAAAAGAACTTTGTACTACGGAACTGCTAGTAGTTACCTTGGTCAAAACAATATGGTGGATACTTGGCATCAACTGGCAAATGTTTTTTCCCCAAATCAAATGGAATCATAGTTGCTTGAACCTCTTTAATATCGGTATTTCTTTTATTCACAAAACGGGAGGAATAGAATACTAGTACATCTCTGGGTAGTTAGTACATATCTGGACAGTTAGTATTGACAGAATAAGATGCATGTGCAACATATAAAGTGTGTGAAGGAGGTGAGAATTTGATAAACTGTTGCAAGAAAAGGATGACAGCATACCAGTAACTGTGCAACCTATTAGTGTTGTCCCTTTAGGATAATCTGGCCTATAGCAGTTCCTGGGATTTTACACTCGGGCAAGGAGCAAAATTTTGGGAAATTTGCAAGGTCTTAAACTGGAGGGAAATTTTGAAGTCACCGGCAGAACTAGAAAAGCTAAATCTTGATGCAGAGAGAAAAACTACGATCAGAACTGAAACGAAATTCATTTCACTTTAAGGACAATAACAAGGCAATCAACATCAGCTACAGTGAGGTGAATGTGTTTTAATGTTTGTGATAGCTGCAAGTTAAAGGTGTGTGTTAGGATTATCAGCCAGAGAGCACTGTGGTGAGTACACAACCATGCACAGTTCCTAGGACAGGGGGAAGAAGCATCACCAATGCTGTGACACCGATTCCAAATAGGATCGTAAAATCAAAATTTTGAAAAAACAATTTCATGCCTACCCCCGAGTCCCTAAAACAGCTGTAAATTAATCATGTAACTTAATTACAGAATATTTCGATTTTATCCCAGGAATGGTATCTATACAGGCTACAGTAAGAAGAAACTGTGAAGTCACAGTGGCAGTGACAAAGTGTTTTATTGGTGCAAGTGACACCAAATAGCAGCCTATAGCGCCATCCAATCATGGAGAGCAGCGGGCCTAAAGGTTTTCGCACAAGAGCAACAAAAACAGGCAATATAACAGCTAGCCTAGGTACAATGGGGAACGGGATATACATGAGTGCATTAGGTAGAAAAAAGAGCTAGGTTATAAAGTGGAAACGTACCGTTTCGGGTCCGTCTGTGTTACTCACCAATGATCTATCAATTGTGTGAATAAAGTAGGTGAAGGCTTTATCTGTCCATGACACTCCGCCGGGAAGCGGCGATAGTTCCTCTACGTTCATTATTGATGCTATATCTGAAAACGCGGGAAAATGGTGCCAGTTTGAGCATTGCTGCACAATAACCGTGCATGCAAGGTTTTAGTCCCCGCACTTACCAAGGTGCGATCGATGTTGTGCATGTAGTAAGTGACTGGGTTGTCCGTCCACGACACGGCCCCGCACAGTGGCGATAATTCTGTTACGTGCATTATTGCTCCAATATCTGAAAGCAAAAGAAAGTCAGACCCAGGTGGGGGCCCGAGTTATAGCCAGGGTTGAAATGAGGGGACGCATTCAGAGATGTTACCCTGATGAGCGTGCCCGTGAATGCACCAATGACTGGTGGTGCAGGTCTGGCACGGCAGGGTGTTCTGGCAGTACGCACACACACGGTACGCTTGTGTGGTTTCTATAGACTGCAGATCTTCTGGAGGGATCACTGGTCGGTCAACGGCCAGCTCCCGGAGAGAGAACACAGCATGTGCCTTGAGAAAAACTTGCTGATATATCATGTATGTTCAAATGCAGAAAAATGTTAACACATATGCTTTATGTGTTCTTGTACAATATTTGCCAAGAATATTTTCAACATAGTAATGGGTCAAACAAACGAAAAACTGATCTTCGATGCTTACTAGTAAAAGGCTAGAGGTAAGTGTTAATTATATCCTGCTTCAGAAATATACAGACAAATGTGCTATTTTATATACATGTAGCACCAAAACCAATCCATCATCCACGACGTCTGCGAAACACGGTTCTTTTGTACCTACCCTCGTAAGCAAATATATCTTAGGACTATACTCTGAACTTTGCACGTGTTATTGAATCAGATTTTAACAACAGTGAAATATGAGACACAGCACCGATAGCAAGCATTGTGATAGTTTGAAGCAGTTACCATGACAACATATTACTGGTAATAGGCAGTTGATCAGTCGGGTTTCTATTGAAACATAAAAAGACTGGGGGGGGGGGGGAACATTCTGGCGAAAGATATGGCTTTCCATGTATCGTTTTTAACAGGTATGATACCAGTAAGAGCACAAGGTCGGCTATAGGGTTACAATGCAGCTGAGGTTTTGACCATATTACGCAGGTGATTGGGTGCTCGACGGAATGAACAGGTAAGATTTTTCTTTCAGAATGAGTAGGTGCAACTATGCCATCATATTGCACGAGCTGCCGAATAGGTAGATAAAGGAGTTCAGTATCTTGCATCAAGGATGCTTTAACTAGGCTGGATAATCGTCAACAAGTTAATCCCGCTGCTTTACAGAATAATTAACCCAGGATTACAGGAAATTTGCATGACAATAATATGTAAATTTTATGTACACCGTATCTGGCATATTATAATGATAAAGTATTTGCAACTATGCTGAGCCATAACCAACATATTATCTGAAAAGATTTTACAAGAGTTTAATATTACTGATTTAAATGTAACAAAATATCTCTAAATACGAATGATAAATAACCTGAGCTTACTCACTTGTCAATCATACCTAGTAAGGCTTAAAAGACTCACTGTGACATAATCCAAAGGTAAGTTTATCACCAACTGAATTGAAGTCTTGCACTGTTCACCCGAGTTACAACATATGGAAGCGCTAGCACCGAATACCTACCACTGAGGTTGCGATCAGTTATTCTGAAATTGAGCGGACAGAAAGCCTTCGACGACACGATCTTTGCTCCTTCTCTCATGTTCGAGAAGCGTAGCTTCAGCTGTAACAGAAGGAACCTTCATCATAAAACAGCCGACGTTCTGGCTAGTCCCAGACATTCCAGGGGTAAAGGCGGAAATCTCCGTTATTGCTAACACAGCTAAAAGATCAGTAGCGAGATGGCAACAGCAGCCAGAGAAGTGTTTACTTCAGTCTTTTTCCTGTTAACATTTTTAACTCCGTTCTTGCACTTGAGTGATCAGGAGAGAGACCGCAGCCCAAGTACCCTGGACATAACTTTACCGCCACTGACTAGTGCACAGGACCATATAACTGCTTGAACCTGCAGCTCTTTACACGATAGTTTTTTGTACATGCGCATTTGGCGCCCTGCCAAAGGCAACTGTCCTGTTCCTAACCGATACAATTGTGTGGCTGCTGCTACCACCATGGGGTCCAACACAAACTACTATTTCATGGACTTGAAGGGCATGGGATTCCAAGAATAGAAGATAAACAGGGTAGCTTGTATTTACTGTTTCTCAGACACAGGGCATTTAAGACTCTCCTGGTATTCATCTTTAACAACACCCCACTGCACCCCATCTCAACCCCAACCTTTACCACCCTAACAGACACAAACCTGATGGTCCACCAATGGCCCAAAAGCAAAATTGTTCACGAACACCACACTGCAATGGAAATAACATAGGTATGCATGTATTACGACACCATTCATTATCTGAACCTTTAGTTATGATAATAATAATAATTTGTTACTTGATATGGCGCAATTTACAACCACATAGTTATCAAAGACACCAAACATATTATTACCCCGGCACACCTGTACACACCAACACCTTCTCAACTCCTCAACGGGGCATACAACCCGGATACAGACCACAACACCACCGGTGATCAATGTACAATAGCTTTCTCTGTGTATTGCCAGGTTCTCATTTTACGGCTGAGTGAACCGGAGCACATTTCGGGTACAAATCTTGCTCAGGGACCCTAGGTACAGAAGACTAAGTGTATGGCGGGACTCAAACCCACGATCTCGTGGTTGAGAGGCCAATGTCTTAACCACTGGCCAACTGTCCTCTTTAATACAGCAGGGACCTTGATATAAAGACCCCTTGTTTTGCCACAGGGATATAGACATAATAGAGCTCTGGATTTCAAGATATATGTTAAGATGGTGAAACTTAAGCTATGCTAAAGTAAGTGATACATACTCTTAAGATACTGGAGACTATAATAATTTTCTGTAACCATACCTGGCAGAGCTGATCCTTTCTTTCATATCGTCACAGAGAAAATCGCCCTTCTCCAGCTTAAAGTCGCTGTAGATTTTCCCATAGAATTTCATCCATTTGCGGAACTCGCTTTCCATTCGCTAAAAACGCAGTAGCAGTATCATGCAAACCAGGTTAATGAAACACACATATAGCAGACATTATGAAACTGTGTCTCTAAAGTTTATGCTTGATGGCTTGTGCTGTGATGTTCCAAAATTGCACATTAAATAAATAATCAATTTATTATCCTATGTTATGTACACATTTCCAGTGAACCACTGATAAACAGCTAAGTAACTTTAATTAAAGTGCACAGTGTACTAAAGTATCAAAAATACCTGGTGACAATGTTTCAAGAATATTGTTAAAGTCCAATATTGGGCAGCTTCCAAACTGCACATATTTTATGGATTTTGTAAGTAATGTATACACCGAAAATGCCAATATATATCAAGTCATTCACACATTGCCCGAGTGCGGGCCACCAAAATCAATACGGCTGCGAGCGACCCTGCAAACACCTGGTCCCCCAGGTATACTTACACACACGGCATGCCTTGCAGCACTCTACTGCAGCAATGAATCTGCATGTACTGTATAGGTACCGTATTCATTTCTTTAGGTGCACAGTGACTGTAGAAAATCAGAAGTGACTAATGAACGGAAAACAATTGTTTCCGACTGCCTGTTCCTTGCAGTTTAGGAATCTTGGCTAAGAGCTGGGATGCTGCTGAAATACCTATAGAAGCAGCACTGTCCTCTTGACAGAATAAATACGGTAGTTATTCAGTGTTTCCATGCACATATCCTACCTTGGAGTATGCGGCAGGATACTCCGCCCGCTCTATACCATAGCATAGCTTGAGAGGAACTGCCGCCGCCACCTGCAGAACGACCTGGCCAACACCTAAAACGCAAAGTACATGTAGTTACTAGTAGTTCCAAATACACACATGAGATATTGCTTCACTCCAAACCAGTCATACTAGTAAAGTCCTGGCATGAAGGCAGGACATTAAAGTCCAGACAAACAGCTGAAAGTGCCAATACCCCAACATAATTCCACCTTTTGTTTTCGATAATGTTCAAGAGCATTTTACTTAATCTGAAATAGGTTGCTGACACATATTTTATAAAGAACTACTGACTACTTGATATGTAATGATGGTGCTATACAGCCCTTCTGCTTTCATAGCAGGTTAATAATAAATCTAGTATTTATTTAAACAGATATACAATACAGTCAGTGGTCCTTCTATTATAAAAGACTACCCATGGCACCTTGAAAATGCGGTCCTATATATACCGGTATTGTAGGTGGTCTTTAAAATAACCTCGGTTGTACACAAATTCTGCTCACTTTGATCAACTTAAGTGGACTTATAATAATCATGGTGGTCTTAAAATAAAGGATTACAAAAATAAAAATTTTAATAATTTTTAATAATTTTATGGTTCCAGAGTCCAAAAACATTCACTCTCAAAAATTTTAATGTTGTAGTATGACATATATTACATGTATTCAGAATGGCAATTTTTCTAGGGTATGTATAACCTGTTTACTGGTATTTTATAGGGCAAATTGTGATGCACTCACAGAGATATAGGGATAACATCTGTGAGAGATTTGCTGGTACTTGTATTAATGGTTTGTGGTAAATATATACTGAACTTTCTGTACTGTGCCATTTGAGATCTTGCATGTATATGTAGAAGATAGTCCATAATTCATGGTTATTTTTTGGTCAGCACACACTAAATCTTTTTGAACTCTGGATAACCATATGATGGCAGAAAAGCTGAACTTCTTAGGAAATGTTACCTAGTATGAAATCCATGCAATAAATTCTGGTCCTTTTTTTTTCAAAGGCAATTAGGTTACCAGGGAAAGATACTGGCAATAAAATCACCTGCCCTGAAACCTGACAACATTACCCGCTCGTTAAATGGCAATTTGCATAAATTATGACAGGTAGTAACGAGACTGGGGCCAGGAAGAGCTCTTTGAGTATGACAGCGGCCACACCTACAGCCTGGCCTTACTACCTGGGGGGCCTTGTCACCAAACTACTGACTTCACCTACCACCACAACAGAAGTCACCACATGAAAGCCACCCTAACCACACATGTCCTTTTGCTTGTATGTAGCAATGGATTGACAAAAGTTTTATTGCAAGTGCCATAGATCTATCTCTGCTCATCAAGCAAGCCCTGGATGGTGGAACACCTCAGACAGATCTTGGGATATAGGTCTTAGGACAAAGTCATCTTTTGTTGGGGGGTCTAGACAGTATATATTTTCTTTCTTTTTCTCTCCCCCCCATGGTGTGGTGCAGCCGATAATAAAGGCTGCATGCTGTTGAGGTATCCCCCAAGGCATTCCATTTACTGTTCATGATTCGGAAACACACAAAAAGTTTGCTGCCAAACAGTAAAACTGGTAATGAAAATTGTGTTTTGTTTACTTTAGCTGAACAATTTTGCTTAACCCGTGAAATTAGCAGAATTAATACCATGTGGTGAAATTTCTCCTTCACCAGTGCTTACTTTGGTTACTGCTGTGGGATCTCTCCAACATGTGTGAAATATACCTACTTCTGATATTACTCTTATTTATAAATGAAAATCTGAAAGAATGCAGTAATCACCTAGCTATTGCAAAATCGGCAGTCTTTTATTGCGAATATTTTTTTGTGTGTTAAATCTCAAGAGGGCAGTGATACCACAACAAATGTACAAATTTGGTAGTCTTTTTCTGTACTTGCTTTAGACATATAACTAAAATTCAAAGCAACCAAAGCCTTTGGGGACTATGATGGTTTCGTGAATGAGAATGGATGGCATCAATTTATAAGGCAAGATTTCGTATACTTTTTGTAATTCCTGAGGGATTTCATGCCGGTCAAAAACAAAACAAGGACGCCCATGTTTTGTCTGTCTATCCGGTGTCACTGACTGGAAACAAGACACATTAACCTTTTTTATCTGTCCTTGATAATTGAGCTGGGTTTGGGTGAGGCAATATCCTCTCTTGGCCTAGGCTCTCCCTTTCCCCCCCCCCCCCCCCCCCTTCCCCTCTCTCTCTATCCCTCTCTTTCTGCCTGGATGTATTGATTCGCCATCTGTCAACCGCATACCCAGTCTGCCTGGAGACTCCCAGCCATTGCTAGCTGGCCAGCCAACGCCATGGAATCAGGTCAGCATTCAAACACTGCAGTCCAGGGAGGCGTGGTGGCATGGCACTGCCCGCTAGATGACGGCAGGCAGCAGCAGTATCTCAGGAATAAATTGCCAGGACATAGGACAGTGTCTGGGGCAGGCTGACCACAACCCCCAGTGTCTGTGTGTGTGTGGAGAACACTGTGACCTGACCGTCACCCGACAATGACATCAGCCCAGACCACGACTTGACAAATGGAACTGGCAGCAATGAGGAGGGGTGGGTGGGGGGATACCTGATACTGGTACTATTCCAGTACATCATATTGGCAGGGAAAGCTAATATGTTCATTGAATAGCAGTCAGGGAGGATGGGTGGCAAGACTGGTTTGTAAAAGACATTGGCAGAAGAACCTCTATTGATTGTCAGGTACATGAATTAAACATAGGAGTTGCGGCCCAATTCAAATAATAACTGTGTTATAAGACATGTCAAAACTGTAAGATGGCTGTACAGTAGTCCCCCTGTAATAGGGACACCCCTTCTGCCACACAATTCTGTCCTTATTAGAGAGGTGTCCTTTGGTGACAGGGAGCATCACATGCGTTAGGGGTAATTGTTACTAAGAAGTTGTGTTCTTTGTAGAGGGGTGTCCTCTCTAGGGAGTGTCCTTCAAGACAGGGACTACTGTATTACGAATGTACTGCATAAACCCCCATACGTGACTCACAATGCATAAACCTGATGGCTGGGAGTAGATTTTTTTTACTGATTAAATGTTTGCAATTATGTTACTATACTACTAACTACCACTACTACTACAACTATTACTACAACTACTACTACCACATTGTACTGCTATGAAAATTCTACATTCCACAGCCCTTGTGCTTAGCATCTTTAAGACCACCTTTCATTCCAAGCCACTTGATATAATTCAAAAATTTCATTCTATGTCGCTGAAACCTTTAGTTCATGATGGTCTATTTTAGAATACCACATTTTCCTGGTCACACTGGTGGTCTTAAACTAAAGAGAAGGACTAAAAGAGAATCAGTATTATATCAAGTTGATAAGACTTGAATATCAAAGACCACATTCGATTATGAGTATATGTGCAGGAACAAAACTTACCACTGCCAAGATCTACAAAATTATCATCTTCTTTGAATGTGATCGACTTGATCATCTGGTCCACCAGCTCAAAACTGGTCTCCCCATAGACCTAGAAAGAGAAACAGAAGGTTAGATATCCACATGTTCCAGTGGCATGTTTAATATCATGGACTATGTAGCCGGTACAAGACGATGGTTAGGATCTATTATATTCATGGACAGAGTTGACTGCACATGCCACATATCGTCAGTTCAGAAAAAGCTAATCTATATCAGTCACATTATATACTTATGCACGGAAAAGAGAGCAGACGCACATAATATGATCTTATATACTGCAGGTCTAAGGCCAATATTGGCTATTAAAATATAGAACTCTCCACAACTCGACAGAGACTTTAATGGGGTAGATGTACCAACATGCCAACACACTCTACTGGTGATGACACTGGAATATTCTATGGTGGCATTTGTTGTTCTGGATTGTTTGCAGCTGTAAGGTGGCAGGAGTCTGAGATCCAGGAGACCATGGGTTCAATAACTCTATCATAATTCATACTACACACATTATGCATTATTACTAAACAGGCCACAAGCTACATATGCTAATAATAATTTATAGAATATGTAGTCAACAACGCAAGTTACCCATGCTACAGTGACCTATACTGAGGCCTAATACAAGCTCCATGTGCATTACTTTATGTCAAGGTTAACATTACAAAAGGTTACAAAAGAGTATGAGAATTTATGCAGTCAAAGACCTAAAGCTGAATCGATCAAGAGCCAGAACTTAATCGGCTTTTCCTTAATATTACTGCACAACTGCAGGAACATTCTCATGGTATGTTGCAGCAGTAGCAATACATGTACAGTAGTCCCTCTCTTAGTGGCCACTCTCAACAATGGCCACACTCTCTAATAAGGCCATAAATATTTTCCACTCCTAATATCAATGTATTTACTTCTCCCTCTTACCAAAGGCCACCTCTCTGATGTGGCCAAGTTGCTTGGAAAATAGGGTGGCCTTATTATAGAGGGACTACTGTACTAGCATGTCTTCAGAAAGAACCTAAAAGCTATACTATCACCAATATGAACCCAGCCCCTAAAGAGCATATATGTGTATATTCATCAATTGCAGTTTTTACATTTAATGCTCACTGCTTGACAGATTAATAATATAAAAGTTGTCTTTTCCAACTTGTGCATTCAGAGTGAACTAAAACACTACCGTTCGGTCATAATTACAGAGTGAACTAAAACACTACCGTTCGGTCATAATTACAGAGTGAACTAAAACACTACCGTTCGGTCATAATTA
>JAAUYG010137722.1_pt1 | contig 27206 bp, 14 predicted proteins | sample 7278091 | NCBI WGS metagenome assembly JAAUYG01 (sample SAMN14350201, study PRJNA611818) | marine sediment metagenome | isolation source: surface marine sediment (0.6m) | place: French Polynesia: Moorea | collected 2018-08 | reverse complement strand
AAAGTCAGTGAGGTCACCCTTTTTGAAAATTGGGACAACTTTAGCAACTTTCATACAATTAGGCACAGTACTAATTTCGATGGATTTGTTTATTGCAATAGAGGTTCCAAGATCGCATTGGACATCTGTTTTAATAATTTAGCATTTATGTTATCAATGCCAGAGCTTTTTTTGGTTTTATATCCGAGATTGTTTGATTTATTCCAGTAACATCAGTAGGATGTAAGAAACGATTTGTATTGTAATTTTCACTTACTAGATATTTTTGAAAGTTGTTTTCTTTTATTTGTACTTTATTTGCTATAGACGCCCCTACGTTTGCAAAAAAAGTTGTTAAAACCTTCACTTATTACTGTTTTGTCGTTGCTCTCCTTCCCGTCTATAACAAAGTAATCTGTAATTAATGTTTTATCATTTATGTTGCCTAAGAACTGAGGATATGTGTTCCATGCCTGTCTTGTGTCATTCTTAAATTTATCCAATTGATTACTGAAATATTCCCTTTTGGCTGTTTTCCTTAGTCTATTAGCCTATAGCGTCTGTATCTTATCCGCGCAAGTGTTGTTAGATATTTGAATTTTTTATATTAAGCAAAAAGATTTGAAAAGATTGTTTACCTCAGATCATATATCGGGAGAGAAGTTTCAAAATGCTAACCCTTCAACAGTGATATTTCTTTTCCAGCCAAACTTGTTAAAGGGGTTCACTGTGGCAGTCCACACAGGTTAGAATTTTGAGCTTTGTGGTTTACAAAAGCAAAACAAAGAGGCAACAAGAAACATAAAAGGCTGAAATTTATTTTGCTTTTTTTGGACATAACTGACTACAGAGTATATGGGCCCTAGGGAATATTTGAACAATTCTGCAAATTCTATGTAGCAAAATGTAGACCGAGTGTCACTGGGGTTGCCTCGTGAGAGTAGATGCTAAATAGCTCATAATACTAAGCATCGGATACGTAAAATATATCAATCCTATAATATTGTGCCACAGTTAACGGCGTCGTGAAAGCTATTTTTAAATCTATTGGAAATAGTTAAAGGATGATGTTCAATTTCAGATTTTGAACCAATTCTGTCGATTGTGCAAATATCTCCAATACCAATAGGCCTACACCAATACCTATTAACAAACAAATGAACGAAGGATCACACAAACAAATAAATTGCCCACCCAACACGATTTAAGAGAAGTATATTTGAGATGGTAACACCTATTAATTCTTCTTCGTATTAAGTTTTCCTCTTTGTTCCTCTTTCTTCTCTTTCTTCATTTTTCACAATTGAAGTTCCGCCTCATTTATTTCTCTGTCTTCGAGCAGAGCGCATTCATTTGGGATTTCTATCGCCAGATAGCAGCACTGTCGGCCACAATAGCCAGGTCAACTGGTAGCACTCCGCCGGTAGCCTCGCTGTTCCTAGTCGAAACTTTTAGCGCCCCATAACAATCACCTAAAATGATCGCGTGTAGTGTTTAGGACTCAATTCTGGCGTTCCAGATCAAATGTTTAATTTGATTTATGATCCCGATGGCCAGACACAGGGAGAAGTAGCGTATGCCGTGGCGTCTTTTGTTAGGGTCTATCTACTTTCACAGTTGGCCGGGCCTTACCGTAATTGGCAGAACAAAGGCGCGGGCGTGTCGCCAATTCATCATCATTACGTGTCCAAGTAATCTCGTTACTCCAAGACAAGTGCGAAATAAAGTGAGAAATATTGTGTCAATTTGTAAGCGAGCTGCTATTGCAAACTGGAATAATTGGTAGTTGAAGCGAGACTCCTACGGGGTGCGGGCTTCCTATCAGCACCCGAACCAGATTTGGGTTGGACCGGGGGGCGGAGGAACAAGAGAGAAAAGGGGGTAAAGTTGTCATGTCAAATTTTGGGAAAGACTCACAATAGGTCTTGGACACTGGACGATGTTCATCCGGTCGAAGTAAAACATCCAACTGGTGATCTGCTAGTTGATTCTAAAAATTTCGTCTAGTAGTAGTAGTAGTAGTAGTGGTAGTAGTAGTAGTAGTAGTAGTAGTAGTAGTAGTAGTAGTAGTAGTAGTAGTTGTCGTCGTCGTAGTAGTAGTAGTAGTTGTCGTCGTAGTCGTAGTAGTAGTAGTAGTAGTAGTAGTAGTAGTAGTAGTAGTAGTAGTAGTAGTAGTAGTAGTAGTAGCAGTAGTAGTAGCGCAGGGTAGTGGCAGTAGTAATAAATTAAAGTTGTTGGGAAATTCATGCAGTGTAGAATAGGAGACTACTTACCGGCAACAGTTAGGCCCCTACTGTCTTTCTAAAAACAGTGTGGAATGCTTATTGCATTGACTTCTCCATGAGCCTTCTTATTTCTCAGTTATATTTCTTAAAACACGATATATTATGACGAATTAAGCTTTATTTCTGTCAAAGACATGTAGTCCCCAGTATTCTGTTGGACTCCTGCACCTTGAGATTTTGTTATAATCGGACAATGATTTTTTTTTTACCTTTCAAAAAGCATTATGTCTTGAGCTAATGAAATTTCTAACCCGAGCCAGAATTCATACTTCGCAAGCACTGAGATGTTTAATAATAGGTTTAAAGGTGGTTGTTTAAAGGTGGTTGCGGTGTGCAGTGGTGTTGGAAACACCCCTATTCATGAGCGGTACTATTGAGAAATATATGGAAGGTGCAAACAGTTCTCAAAGCCAAAGAGAAAGGCGAATGCAAGCATGTTCAAAGATCTATCGTTCTCAATGGCATGTTAGCTGCTATGGCAATTTATCCACTTCTACCATAATAAAGCTCGCTTCAATAATACAGGACTGGTATGTCCAATTGACGAATCGGGTGTAATGAAAAATAAATAAATGTATTTTTCGTAAAATTTTGGCGCCAACAATTTGTAGTGGTCGAGTTAGGAAAACTCTTTGAAAACGGTACACGGTATTTCTACGGTTATGGCAAAACTCCACCTGGTCCCAACAGCTGCAACAAATACAGCCATGCACCGAATAACTCAATTCCGCTAGTGTTGATCTTTAATTTAGCAAATAAGGACTTTGTTTTCATATTTATTGCATGCACCTGCATGCCTGGGCCAAAAGAATTCCCCTATAAGAAGTATAAAACCCCTTGTCACTGCATACAGGTTCACAAATATTGAAACGGAATAGAGCAACTTTCTTTCCAGTTTATTCATTTAAGTGATATTCTTTGTGGGGAATTTGTAAGTCGGAAATTTCTAATGCATGTTTCTTCGACGGGCTGAATAAAAGAACAGTTGATCAATCCATGGAAATATACCATACCATCAGTATTGGAGCCTCTCTCTCACGAATGCCCCCCAGAACAAGATATTTCAATGCAAACAGATAAACTAGGAATCTGAGCAGAATGTAAAGTGAGTCGACAAATATACTATATAATATCCACATATTGCGGAGAAGCTGAAATGAGGGTGCCGGGAGCAAAGGGCTTTTCTATTTAAACATAAATATGTAAAACAGAATAATGTCTCCCATCACATCCCGATATTCGCTAATAGGGATCCTTGGCATGAATGGTTTAATTTTTATACAATCATATTTATGACATTTATGACAATTATCACGCTATATCATGACTCTTAACATGTCGAAAGGCCATTTTAATACCTCTATATATACACCCTCTAGTCGTTCTATTATTATATTTAGAATAAACTACCCCCCGATTCAGTTTTTTCTCACCATTCACAAAGTCCCTAAATGGTGGTAGAGCACGAAACGATACGCGCGTACGGAGCAAATTACACCCTACACATTTTTCATTTGCTTTATGATCATAACTCGGCAGGGGGTGCAGGAAGTTAAAGTCCACAATCGACCCAACGGTCGTCTGCTTCGTGGGCTTTGTCGGGCATGTGGAGTATCGGAAGGGGGGGGGGGCGGTAGGTGTGGGGAGAGAAATGGAGAAATTCCATTATTCCTCACAGCGGGAGTCGCCGTGTAAAGTTTGGGGCGGGTTTTTATTCCAACGCAATGGCTGCGAATGACAAATGTTGATTGATGGCAGCGGCGCTTCAAGTTAAACTGCCCTTGCGACATGTCCATTTACCGCGGTAATATATGTATGGCACGACAGGCTTTCGCAATAACGTGTCAAAATATTGACTTTGGCTGAAAACGATACTGTGTGTGTGTGCTGCTTGTTGTTGTGACAGTGCGTGGGGGTTAGAAGAACGAACGAGCGGCTGTAGCAAGGATGACATGGCATGGCATGCAGACAGACGGTTTGAAGGGGACTTAACCTGAGTGACATGGAGACTGCGAACACCAACATTCGCAGTGTCAGCACAACTCCCAACGCCGGGGAAAAACAAGGTAGGTCTGCCTAGAAATACCACGACTTTTGTAAAAGGCTAGAGTGTCTGCTTGGAGAAAGGGTCCCCTCGATCTCCTTGCCTACATGCCCAGGAAAAAGGTTCGAATGGTAGTACTTGCATTATCATACGGTCACGGGAAAGAAGTCAGTGGGGATGTAAGGCACAGTGGACAGTGGATTCACGGGACAATGGAAACTATTGTATTACATACGGCACCTGACATTTAGCAGGCACCCACCACTTATATCGTTTTAACATCTCTGTCTGGGAAAAAGACCCGCGATCAACGAACTAGGCCATCTATCGGTGGTATAGGATGGATTGATGTGATTCGAAAGGATATACACTCCTCATATTGATGGAATATTTTGAGAAATAATGGCAGGATCAAGTTTGCACGTGCAGATATCAATTTATCGACAAGCCCATTTTATTCAACCGCATGTCATTTACCTTGTTACAAATATAGATAGTTTAACTATAGTGACGTCGGAAATATAACTACTTTTCCCCTAAATATTCCATCAATATGACGAATAGTGTATATAGCAATTCCTATGAAGGATGCTTCGGTACAAAACACTACACGCCGTTTGTGGTTTGGATTAGTTGGGCCAACTCCAAAACACATGAAAGTATTGCAAACCAAGAAGAACCTGGATCAACAAATCACAGCACTGAGATAGCTCTTTACATCTATAAACCACCACGGTTTGATTAATATTCAACAAGTTTGAAAACAAAGTGATTTTATAGTTTGAAAACACTGCTCTGAATGCAGGATTGTGCGATGTCAGTCTTAATTTGTTATTTGGTTCACCCCACGTGACACTAAAGCAGATCTAAGCCAACCTTTCAAACCTTTCTCCGATTATCGTTGAGCATTTTATGAAACAAACAACCTATTAATGTGTTGAGGTGAAATGCATCTGCATATAAACGTCCTTGATTACACAAATTGTTTGACTTTATTAAACTAAGATTCCTATTGTGGGTTACTATACCAAAATGTGTGTCATATAGTCAACAGTTGCAGGAAATATTACCAAGGCTGAGAAAGTAGTCATGATGAGACATATAATAAGAAGAATTCATATACGAATAAGTTAGAAAGAAGTCGTTTACTCGGATACTCACATATTGCTGATTGGTTCAGTATTTGGCATCAAGAAAAATCGTCTGTAGGAAGGGCGCAACTGTGCATAATAGAATAAAACCGTACAATAAAAAGGATTACAATGAAAAGGACACATTAGTGTACTATAACGTTGTGGTCTTAACGTGCATTTCCGGCTTAAGCGGGGTGGCACCGGTAATAGAGATATACAGACAATATGCCATATCCTGGCTTTCACGATAAAGCATGCATGAGTTGCCCCACTTGCTTGACTTACCACAGCTAAGCACACTTGGGCCACATATAGCACATCACATATTAGCATATATCACAGCGTATATTAGAATATATACATTAGAATGTATATATTACCATATATAAATGGTCAACATATGTCACTGGATTCGAGTTTTTAAACTCACTTTGGCTGCCGACTCGAACACAAATGGCTGCAAACGAACACGGGGTTGATGAAAATATTCATTCGGTGCGCATTTGCAGCGTTGCTCTACCAGTGATATGCATGCCATCACATACAATGAACAAAATATAGCGTTCGTCTGTGGATGCTTAACATACATAAACACTTACATGTTATGTAGATTGCTAAAATTAAATTAACAGATCCAAGCTCTCGTCATCCAGGAATCACCAGAAAGATGCCAACGCAGACTAATGCAGTATAAGCGAAAACATCAGGGCAGGCACAATATACATTATTACAACCAAGCAACTATAGCTTACAATCGTTCGACTAACATCATGATTTATGGTATCTCAAATATGCACCTATGCTACACAGCTTATAGTATGAAGACCAAATACATATGACACACACTTGAAGCAGTGTTGGTAAATAATAATATGCACACGTAATTCTGGCAGTCCTTAATGACATGCTGATACATTTGCGATACTAGTCTAAGTAAGGAATATCTTAAAACGTCCCACAAAGAATAAGCTAGAATAACAAAAGCTGCACTGTTTGCTACATCAGGCTAGAAATGTGTCATGTGTACCTAAGAAACGGTTAGTAGTATTTAAAATATCAAACCAACTTTTACTACCAGTATTTTGTATACAACCTTACGTTTGTAAATGTGTCTTAAATGTGTATATGCATCGTGAATCCAACCTGTGCGGTTGCTGTGAATAAATATATCTTATCACAAAGGAAGCACTCCAACGAACCTTATTATGTAGCCACCGTCACGTAGACAGTCTAAAAATACAAGCCAGAGACTTTTACTTGAGGGAGAATTTTAGGTAAAACCCAGAAAGAGCGCAGTAGAACTTAATGTATATGTGAATGACAGGGCCGGATCCAGACCAGTGCAACAGATGCCAATGCATCTGTCAGATTTTGATGGGGATGCATACCTTACTGTTTGCATCGGTCAGATTCTGATCTTTTTATTGTTGTTATCATTAGTATTATTAGCAGGCAAAGGCTGAGCCATAACTTAGCGTTACCAGTTAGAACCAAAAGTCACCCACAAGCATACTAGCTCTTAATTTAACACTGGCAGGTCATTGCTGTTGGCATCTAACACCCAAACATAATTCCCTGCTGCCCAAAAGGGTAGGTCCGGGTAAGATAATCCTTTGTTATAACAAGACTGTGCCCGGGCGGCTGCTACCTGAGCCAGGGGATGCATACCGATGCAGGCTGGCCGCCACAGTAATTACAGAGGTGAAAAACAAAAGGCATATACATAGTGCATTAAAGAATTAGAAGTTCAAACATTTGTGGTCGTTATTAACTAGTGTCTTTGTTGTATCTGAAATAGCAGCTTAGCATAACAATACTGGAAGCTGCCCGCCTTCTCGGCCGCCAGAACAAATGGCCTGTTAGAAACCTGGACAGTTGTGCATCGTCGAGTACACAATTGTTTCTAGAGTAATTTAGAAATACATCCTGATAATGCATTTTGAGACCAAACACTCAGGAATATTTTGATGACTTGATAAACAATGATGTACATGATGCACTTTTATTTCACGATTACATTGGAACGCAACCATATTTTATGTTGAGCGATAATATTGCTAACGATGGCAATGGGCTACGTCATGACTATTTTTTACCATGCCCTTTAATCCAATCCCTTATAGATAATGGGAATTATAAAATCAAGGTCTGGACTCCATCAACTGCGCGATAAGTAAGCCTGAAGCTTTTTCATATGTATGGTACTTCAGTGTTGTTGCATATGTTAGTCTACTTTAATATGATTGCTAACATAGTCATTGCTGTAATAAATGCTTGTAGGGTGATTTTGCTTTCTATTCACCATGCTATTGTTTACACCGATTTATTTTTTTTAAATAAAAAGTCCTAAAAAACATAAAAAAAATATTATGCAGTACAAAACGTCGTTTCACTACAAAATGCGTTTTTTTTTTAAATTATACCTACGGCCTTGTTGGTGAAAGCAGCATCTTTATCAGAATGGCTACTCTATGCTAGTGAAAAATGCATAGGTATTTCCCCCGTTTATCTTAGCATTTGCAAATTACTCCTTAGATTAGTATTGCAGTCACAATAGCAAATTTCCGTCAAAATGCATCTGTCAGATTTTGGGTCTGGATCCAGCCCTGTGAATGATATCTATAAAATATAAACTGCCTTACAATACATATACCGGCTGTATCCAGTCCCTAAATCTGATAGATCATATTTACATATACCCAGCTGCCTAATGGTATACCTACACAGTTCAATAACTATACAGGATGTTCACTAAATGTATTACAAAGTCTTCTGTTGGTAACTGCACTACGGTGTAACCGCAATTTATATCGGCGATTGCTATATCACTGAATTCTAACCGCGATATATCGATGTACTTGCCCCAAGTATAAGCCATAAAAGAAGTCAAGCGCAGGGAAAGGTTTCGCGATAGAGATGAACCAACTTCTGAAAGATGCAAATAAAGTGTATCGTTATTGAAAATCTCACAGATACATATGCACCCTATATACCCTGGTTTGTCAGCTCAGTCTGTGGATATCAGTGAATTGCCTGGTAAAGGAGCTTTCTTATTTTCTTTCAATCACATCATTTTTATTTTCATATTTATTCTTGCCACATATACTATCTGTTCTATATTCACATAGACTGTAAGGATATCAATGGCCATTTTCCACAACGAACATGCAAAGTGTGTACGTCAGTAGCAGCTACGCCTCTACGGCTTTGACACTGCACTTCTGACTAGATCACTAACACTACAGGTAAGGCAGCGTCATACTAGAAGGTGTGGCTACTATATATTTACTTATACTATAGGTGAGATGCCTTCGAAGTGTCACCTCGCCGGCGTAGTTAATACCGGGACGTTTAGGTATAGGTAGAAAATAACGAAATGGTGGATGTTCACATTAGTGGTTTGGCATTAGATCATGTTGTTTTGATGCATGAAAGGTCCCTTGAGGCTGTTCGTTAAAAGTAGGGTAGTTTCCACGGTCCCGTGTATATAGGGCCTTATTGTACCCCGGCTTTAGTGCCATCTACTTTAGGTGGCATGAACTTATAGCAAAGTGACTGAGAGATTCTTTTCTGTGAGCAATACGTACCCTATCCGATTTAACAAATAGAGGGCGGACATTTTGATCAGGAGGACATCTTATCCTGCTGCACTGGCTGCTTGGTGACTGTGCTAACTGGTTTAAAACCACTATAGGTGAAATAAGCACACGGATGATCAAATTACACCTAAGTCTGTACATTCGCTAAGTCCTGGGATAACGACAGATTATCATAAGTAAAATACGTGCTTGCAAACAAAATCTTGGCAGGGTTCCATAATGACAAATCTTGAAGTTTAATTGCTTACATGTGTGATCTGTCACCAGTAAAATAATGAATCATTGTCCAGCCAGAAGTATCAAATGTAAAGTCGAACACGAGAGGATAACAAATTAAAGTTGAGTGACTACAAAGTGCTGGACAACTGTTTCTACGGGTAATATGATATTGACTTATGGCTTCATGGACCGTGAACAGAAGTCATTCCGTCCTTTGTAATTTGTCATTGCCCCCTCGCTTTTTATGTCCACCATTTTCTGCTAGCATCTACCAGCGTCCCGGGGCCATAGGCGATAGATAGATTGACTGGGCGTGGAAGCAGGGGCTAGAAGTCGTGTCTGTGATGGGGCGGGAGGCCTTGTCTGTGGGGTGGCGTGTTATTGATCTAAATAGATCGCCGATATCCAGTCAATATTGGCAAGAGGTAGCACTGGGAACAGCCGTAAATCACTACAAAAATCCCCACAATCGTGTCTATAAATATGAAATGACCGTCGTTTTCGGTCCGATAGAGCTTTGCACGCCAAGCGCGAGCACAACTAAGCTATACAGACCCCAGGGCGGTTAGCAGTAGTGACCCACGGTCCTGGGAGTCCGGATGAGCGGATGGCTTTAGTTTGGACACGGCGGTCTCTTGGCCACTAAGGCCGCCTGTCAATATTTGGATCTCGGTCGCCTCTCGTAGTCTTGTCGGGGACAATAATCCCGTCCTTCTAAGAAAATATTGTCACTGTATCGCCCCCGTGGAACGTATTGAAGGCAAACACAACCCGCCAGGAGTGAAAATAGGGTATTATTTTCACAATTCCCGCCTAAATCCCGGTCTTTTTATCGCATTTCGTTGACAAAAAACACGGGGGAACTTTCGCGCGGCTGGTGTCCTGCTTCAAACAGCTTTGTCTCGTGTAGTCTAAACAACCCAAACTCCAATCCTTGTAATTGGTTCGCGCTGCGCGCCACGGAGCGAGGATGCTGAGCAAAAGTAATTATGTTTTGACTACGACGTGCCAAGTGTATTCTTTTGGGGGCGAACGTGAATGCTCCCTTTTAGAGCCAATCGGCTTAAAGGCCTTTTGTGCGAACACTAGGGAACCATCGTGATTTGGATTTGCCCCGGCTTTTCTATCTTCTTTTTTTCTGCAAATCTCTGTGAAATGAAACTTTAAAACAAAATTTCAAGGTTCTGTACATGGATATTAGGTAGTATATTTCGAAATGCAAAGTTCAGCCCCATATAGCACTATATGTAACCATTTTCTTCCAACATCGTTCTGAACGCTTATATTAGTTATTTGTTTTATTATTTTTTTTTTTAAAAAAAAACCCTCTATTGTAGACCTCAAACAAACAAACATCTTGTCAGTGGCGCCTAGCGGAGTTCAGGACAGCCTTTGTAAGCGGTTGGTCCCTGGCGGCCCCTACCCCAACCTCCCCCCACTCAGTAGGGGGGCTGCAAACACGCTGTTGCGGGGTAAGGTGGAGGGAAGCCCCGGGGGCTAGTTGACGGCGTTATGCCCCTGGCTACGAAGCGCACCTGCCAGCTGCACACCTATGGACCCCTCTGCCCTTTCTCCCTGGCCCGCTCTCTCTCTCTTTCGTTTCAACAACGGCTCTTTTTATAAAACACCTCAAAGCTCTATCAAACAGTCAACTCGTCTTATAAGGACCGGCGGTTTAAAAAAGCATTTCGCCCTCGGATGAGACTCAATTCAAGTGTATATTGACTTCAAATATAAAGTGGATTTTAATTTTCTATGTGTAAACTGGCTTTATGTATCCGGCCTCATTCCGAGTGACTCCCCTGGCCGCCTTCTGCCCGCAAAATGAACAGGAGATAGGCGACACGTTCTTCTAACATATCTGTAAATGACTTTCCACAAACTATAAAGTGAGAAATTTGTGGTGTTTATTGAAGAGTTTGCCGCATTGCGCAGGCGTTGGTTGACAATGACCACCAAGCAAGGAAAGGGACAGGTGACTGACCCGAGGCCATTGTGGATATTGGGTACTCACCCCAGTTTTATAGTGTCGGTGGATGATAATGAAGTCTTTTATTTGCCCATTTTTTAGGCGAGGGTGGTTTCATCGCAAATGCAGATGCACTATAATGGTCGACAGCATATACGCCACTTAAATGACGCTTAATGTCAACACTATATGACACAAATGAATGCTACATAGAGTATATCGGGGTATATAATTGGTTGTATTTTACATAATAAATGCAGATATTTATTTTCAAAGATGGAATTCACACCCGTGTCCGTTACTAGACGTGTCCGTTGGTTTAACTCGGGACCATCTATATACGCGTACAAGGCAGTTAGGTAGAGATATTCAGATTGATACATGTACTTATAAATTTAGAAAAAAAACCTGACCTACACCTTAAGACCTTAAGTCAGATTTAACGTTGGTCTGACGTTTGAAAGTCGACAACAAAAATACACTTACATACGGTGTTTTTCACTGTTCCATTGTATGTAAAGTTAAACAAACGAGGGCCATGCATGCAAATTTAGTGACCAATAGTCGGCTTTCTCATCCGTAGTTTCGTTGCGTGTCCCACAATGTAACTTCCTGTATTGGTGTATTGCGTGTTTCTTACACATATACTTGAAAACCAAAGTAAGGGCTCGAAGTTGTAGTCCGGTGTAGTAACACTGATACGGCATCCCGGGTCAACGGACACTATTAGAAGCCAGTGAGTATGTGAGAAGGCTGGCAGGTACAGGGTATATACACTGCCTGGGTTTATAGATAAAACTGACGGTTTCCTTTAAAGTAATTCCCCAATTTAATTTTACTGCCATTGGGTGTGTATAGTTCTAACCAGAATGAAGCTCTGGTAGTACAGAAACGAGATATATCAAGTTCATTATTGTAACAATATTCATTGCAATATCATATATGTAGTCTCACTGGTTTGCAGTATCATGCCCTGTCTTGCTATATAGTTTGCAGAGTATATCTATAGTTTTGATGATCCGCATGCCATATATGTCTAGTCTTCGTACAACTCATGTATTTTGCAGTATCATATATACAATCTTATACTAGTTTACAATATCATATCTCGTCTGGCCGGTAGGTATTAGGTATGCTATGTAATTTGCAATATCATATAGCCAATATTTCTGGTGTTCAATATCACATGAGATCACCAGTTTTATCACATATAGTTTGCAATATCATATCCTGTGTGACTGGTTAGGGCAATGACATCTATCGAGTTTTAGTACTTCGCAATGCAAGCGGCATAGCATGAAACTGACTGTGTGTAGGGAATATAAATATATGGGATATTTACTGTCTGTGAGATATATAATTTAATTATCAATATAATTATAACATATTTGGTCTATACTGTGTCTCTTGCTTCTATCATAAATACAATTATGATAACACTATAACTACATGCAGAACGGCAGGAACAGAACTGCTTCTGAACGATGTGTGCATAAACGCCAAGGTGTTTGAGTGGATGGAATTCCTTGGATCTACGAAACGACGAATTGCTGTAGGCGTAGTGATTCAGGTTAACTTACACACGATTGTAATGTAGCACATTCAGTATTTATATATATTCATGTAGAATGTACATGCCACGGTAGATGTTACACGTAAATTCACGGGCCGTGAACTTTTCAAATCAGAATTGTGTCATGATGTAGCATTTAGATTGACCTTTCCAATCTTCCAAGCTGTTTCCTTCACATGTAATAAAAACCCAACATACTATTTTTCTTACAAGACATACAGACTGTGAATTAGTTTAACAAAATTCCAAGAAAGCTGAAACTGCTAGTAAGTAATGCAGTCCTACCGTGCTATTGGACATTAGCACCGGATGCCCTGTCGAGGGCGGAGGGGTAACCGTTGGGGGTGGGCCGGCAGAGCTTGTATGGCGACCAGTGGTAGCTCGGATCCCCCCTCCAAACAGCACGCGATCCGCTCATAGCGCCCCTGCCAACCCCGGTACGGCCGTGGGCAGGAAGCTCTCATCATTCAAGGTATCAAATATTGATGTCCTTCCCGATCGATGTCGTCTAAGGAGGGGGAGGCGTGGCTGGTAGAGGGGAAAGGGGGGGGGGGGGGGTAGATTGCGGTTCCATGTGTTTTCTTTCGATGACATGGGGAAGGACGATTGTCTTTCGTTCGTGCTCAGCTGATGACGTTGGAGATCGCCTTCGGGCTCGACAACGTTGACATAGTTTTTAGTCATACCACTCTCACGGCTTGGGTGGCTATCCAAGTGCTGCCGCTGTGGTCAAAACGGTGGCACTTGTGGGTAGTGGACATACATACACGGTGCCGTTTATGTGGAACTCGCCATTTAGTAGGTATCAATAAATACAACTTATGGAGTTCTGAGAAAGAGGGGACTGTCTCCAGATCCGGATATCTGCCTTGTTAGCTCTGGGTGTTTGCTATCGTTGTTTTACAGTGTACATTTCTGGAGCCCAACCACACGTATTTGTGCAGTTGGTTACTAAGTATTCACTGACATTGCGGAACTCAACCTTAATTGGCAAAGAGAACCACTGCCAGAAAAAAAATGACCACCAATCTGTTTGGAAATGTTTGCAGTGACAAATTTTACAAGTTTTAAAATGCTCATTGTCAAGTACTCCATAACGATTGTAACTTCAGAAGCAGTTCATTTAAATAAGGAAAGATCCACTTCCGTTTAGTTCTGGCGTTTTCACACCACGCTGTATTCATTATGCATGTACCTTTTGCATAAAAGTGGAAAAAAAACTTCATGTTTAATAAAGTCTTTGGAAGTATCTGTCTCTGTTAGTACACAGAGAAGTTGGAACTTTTTCGATAAAGTATGAAGTACACTGTATAGTTGGAGAAGGGTAATACCCATATAAACCACCTGCTTGTTTGTAACAAACTACCTGCTTGTTTGTGACAGCAGCACATTATTATTGTCACTAAGCAATTGATTATCATTAGAGAGAAACTGTAGCATATCCTTCTCGTGTACTGCATTCGTTCTATCCAAAATTCATAACACAGTTTTTCGTTTGACGATAACAGATGTTTACGGAAGAAATGAACACCCTCCTGTATATGGACTAAAGCCAGTCATTCGTCATTTCCGATCAAATATGGATATGCTGCATGTTCTAAAATTGTTCCTGGGTATTAGTTAGTCTCATGGGTCTTTAACTGTACATCTATCATAAAAGATCTGCCTGTTTTTTTTTTGTTTTTTTTTCAGAAGTATGAGTAGCATGATCATCCCACGTCATATGCTTGCTGACCCGAATTTACATGCAAAATTATAAAACCTTTAAATACTGATATAGCGTATTCTATAATTTACTATGCAGTACTTGTGACAGTAAAGGAAATGTATATTGTCATATTTCCGACAAGCATATTGAAGCAGATGGCAAAAAATATCCTTCTAAGCTGCAGTCTGCATTAACCCAACCCAAAATTGAACATGTATCATACAATCATACATGCAGGCAATAATTCTGATATTAACTAGAGCTTCTAGGAGCAGCATCTCACGTTGTGGCGGAAGACTATAATTATGGGATGAAAATAAAAAGATCTTTTGGAATACTTTCCCTACACTTTACCATTACAGGGGCCAGCGTACAGTTATTTCGCTAACAACACAGTGTAACTGCACGATAACTTGACCCAGTTTTATCAACCATTTATACAGAAGGCTGTGATGAAATTTTTGTTTACCTGAAAAGGAGGAGAGAGTGTCTTTTTGACACATGTGAGGCGTTGCAAAGGTGCTTGGCCGGTTGCTATATACGTTTACGTGTTGACGTCATCAGGGAGTTTTCTATGATGATACCCTGTCAAATTGGGCTCTTGTCGAGGCTATTCGTGTAATATTGTAAACTACTGCCACTGCATATATCTAAAATGTAGTAGTGAGTATATAATAATGTCACTGAACTCTTTCAAGAATTGGCCCCCATCAACACTGGTGCAGAGGGACTCGCATTTCGTTTCTCATACACCAGTGATTCGTCTGTGCAACAATTGATTGAAACTCGTTTGAAACCCTTAATGATAAGATCCAGACACGTTTTAACCTGTGCAATTGTATGCAGCAAGAGATTTGGATCAAACGTATGATGAGCTTTGAATATACAGTGCGAGAAGCGGATATCTGGCCATATTTGAAGGCTTTGCTCTTAAGGCAATGAATAATATATTCCTTATGACAGCAATAGTAACCCTAGGCTATTGTTGGTAACCTATGAAAAAATGCTAGCGATTAATAATTAATAACAAGATAATTTGTTATTGATTGCAATATGGGTAGCCTCTACCATTACCGGTACAAATATTAATCCATACGTGTGTGATATAATCATTGCTATAAATTAGCAAGTTTTAGGCTTTCATATTGCCGTGAGGTATCATCTCTCATTGCCTGATGACTACAACACATAAAATGTGTACCATTATGTGTCAATATACTGGAATATTACAGGGATTAAGAGGATAAAGTGCAGACGGATTAAGAGTACCATCTGGCTCTATTGATAAATCGTCCATGGCCTACCGCTATCGTATGCCAATTTTGATTACGGTAGCTCCGAGCTGAATTTTCAAAAGCGTCTAGCTCATAGCAATCGGACATCATTTGACTTTTTTCTCAAACTGTTTGTACACCGCAGGAGTTCTTGCCTTTACCGTAAGAGTCAAATTCGCACACACACCATGTGACCGTAACAAACATCTAAGATAAATGGCAACATTTCAATGGTAATAATAGCTATAAAAGTTTATGTGATTGTATGTGCCTGCCGCGTAGGATCGTTTGGTTGTATATATTTTGAATGAATGGAGGAAAGAAGGGAGGAATAAAGCAAGAAAGCAAGAAAGAAAGAAAGAAAAACAAAGGAAGGAATGTGCCATATGACTTTTCATGAACGTTTTCAGGCTTGTAAGATATACCAGCAAATCCTGTAAATTTATCTTCGTATTCATATATTTATGTAATCTTTTTCATGAATGCCATATTAATGTATATTTCATATATATTTACTAACCTACATAACCTACGTATCAACATTAAACAGCAACTTGAAGTAAAATTATTACGTTACATTTAGGACTGAATATGTTTAAAATTTAAATCTGTCACTTCTTCCTTACTTGGACCTCGATCTAAACTGCATCGACCCCACTCAGTGGAGTGATACGTGTGGCTATCGCTCACAATCCAAATTATTTTACACAGAGAATCGAAATCGTATAACAATGTAGCACAGTACTTTGTATAAATTTGAAATAACTATACGCCAAATACGACAAGAGGATTACATTGAGCAGACTTGATATTCTTACAGGCCGGTGGCATGTATGGGCCACTTTAATGCACGGGAGAAGTGTATTCAACACAACGGCAGAAGGACAAATGTAAGTGAAAAGCGGGTTTAAAAATGTTGCCTTAAAAGGCAAATAGCAGTGTCTGTATAGTTTGTTTCTCCTCACAGAAGGTCCCTGTTCCGACACAATGATGACCAATTTACTCGGTTTCGTCGTCCGTGAATAAGACATTCCCCAGTTGGATTCTCAATCTCTTTTTTTTTTATTCTAACCCCCTCAACCCAGTCTTGTCTATGCAGCTTCAAAGAAGGGAAGGTTACAGGGGGGAACTCCGTCCGTTCAGGCGGAAGGTTACAATTGAGTTGGTTGAGAAAATTCTCCCATTGAGGCCTTTTCTCGTTTATTTGTATGTGGGTATAAAATTGAAGTTTAATTACCGCTCAGTTGGCGCGGCCCGCGCAAACCTTGCCCGGGGCTAGGGAAAGCTTCTCGAATTGAAATTGATCGCCCCAACCCTGAAAGAGCGAACGACAGGGGGGCTTGATCGCTCAACAATAAGTTAATAAAAATTCGTCACCTTTCAAAGGCTCGTCGCAGAGAGGGTTCCCATTATGGTCTTGCCACTTCGCCTGTTTGCCTCGATGGGGTGCGGAGGTGAGAAGGGAGTTCAAGCTTGGCCCATACGGCCCAACATTTTATAGCGCACATACATCTGGCTGCATTACGAGCATAAATGCCCGATAACTTGCCCTGGCGCTAAACCAACGATGTATTTGGGCTATATCAATAGAACTTGTATAAAGTTGTTAATATTTGCAGATCAAGGGTTGTGTAAACCTGTAGCTTGGCCCTCACTATTAAAATTGCCGCCTGTGCCCCCCCCCCCTCCACTTTTACGCAACAGAAAATGGAACACAGATCAACAGATACCGCCCATTTCGTGCAAAACTGGATTCGCTCGACTTGTTACAATACAGCAAATGTTGATTCTGCAGAGGACTCGTTGTTTATCTTAGCGGTGCACAATAACCCAAACATTATTGGAGCATACCTTCAACTATGCCGTGCGCCTGGTCTAATTATATTCATGCCCTGCCTGCCATCAGAGCTCTTTCAAGCACTAGGCTCCGCCCACCGGCAAAGCAAGTCCGCTGTCATTGGCTGGCGATGCCCTTGACGAGTGTGTCGTCACAGCGTCTCCTTGTTTGGCTTGGTGGCAAAGGACAGTCAATATTTATCAGCTAGACAAAGTGCTAATTCTGTCCACTCAGGCATTTTTCGCCACCACCATCCCTCGCTGGCCACAGCAACACTGTTATCTGGATTGATAGGTGGGAATTTGGACCAGGACGTAGTTGCACGCGTTTTCCGACACCCAGGAACCGACCGAAAATCGGACGATATCTTATGGTACGTACACTATACGCATGCTCCCGTCCTTTAGCCATACCGTACCTTTCCGGTTATCGTGTTAGGGGTCCTTCACGATCCCCTGAAGCCAGACAGTTAGTCATTTGTCAACACGCCGTTAACCGGCTTCTTGAAATCGACCTCAACTACTAAGTTCAGACAAATCAGTTAGCCGCGGAATCAATTCAATTTAGATTCGTACGTTTTACATTATGGTTACAACTTTAGACATCGCTCCAAATCATATTTACCAACTGAATGTAACGCTAGCGGCACACGGTAACTTTACTAAAGGAAAATTGGTCTCTTAACTTGTTCACTTGTAGAAGTAACGCTAATCGTCGCATTTTCCTGTAAGATCAATAGTAATGCCTAATTATATTCTGTATTTATACATTCTTTGATTTATTGACTATGATGTGTGACACATTCATATAATAACAAGTTACAGAAAGTTGATATTATCAATGGCTGAAGAATTTACCCTGGTCAGAAACTATAGCATTAATTAGTGAGTTGTGACATGCATTGTTACATGAATAATATTAGATGTACAACTTGGAACTGAAAGATTTGTTCACAAAGTTTGTAGCTAAATACGGGTAATTTAAGGACTCACAATATTGTTCTTAAGTGTTGTGCTACTCCGCTGAATTTTCATTGAGGGAGTCGTAAGAAAATAAAAACACATGCAAGTGGGTGACAACCTTTTTGGCCAACAGTGCATGAAATTCAAAATATTAGCAGTTGTCCATTACGCCCTTGAGGAAAGTTTTTACTGGTTCAAACAGTCTATATTGATCACAAGGTACATGTATATATTGCATTTTTCTTCGTCTCGGCATATGATAAACAAAAAAGCTAGATACAAAAGGCTCTTTCATTTCTGGGTCTGTGTTTACATCTATAACACTTATTTCAATCGAAATTCAACATTTGAAAAACAAGCAAACAAACATTCCGTAGTAAACAGCAGGATCTATATCCCGAGAATTGTTTTAATATTACAATACATTAAACGCTCTATTGTTCTTTTGGTCATTATACTCTGCCCTTATACTTTTGAGACACATCTTCCCCGCTGCTTATGAACTTTCGCCCAAATATCCATGAACATCTAATTTGTTTTCAGTGGAAAACAACAATTAAGTGACATAGCTGTTATCTCGATTAAACATGGGGGCTTCTGAAACAAGAAGGTATTACAACTAACCATATGCAATATTTACGTATGTTTTTATTTGGTTTTCGTTTTTCTAGCTATCCTTAATATGTATAATATATAGTTTGGACTCGGCGCTTGATACCCTTGATAAATGTCTTTTCTTCACTCACTATCTGGCACACGATGCGTATTAAGTAGCTGTGCCCCAACCTTCTGACGCTTACAAATTGTAGCTTCAAGTAATATAGATATTTTCCTGAGCTTTATACGCAGAACGGAACCCTCTCTGTACATGCATTTCATAAATAGGCAAGCTACTATTTGGAAATAGGGAGAAAAATTGGTCAGTCAAATTTCTGCAGGTCTACTACTTCCCGACAAAGGTAAAGGTAGATGCCAGTCCCACACCTTTCATCTGCAAAATATGCTTCGTTTTGGTGTGAGTTAAAATCTGGGAATTTTTGAAGCTGTTTCAGGTGATTTTGTCAGTGGCTGTATGTTTCAGTTCAAGCTCGTATTTTTCATTTGCTTTAGTGTATTTCTGGCCTTTGGTCATGTAGTTTCGGATCCAAGCTATAGAAATCTTGCACGTCTATTTGACACAGATCTATAGCTGTCTATTGCAGCGCAAGTTCAACAACTCATATGACAGTATAGGCTTTGATTTGTGATTCACTTGTATAGCATGCAGCAGGTATCTCCAGGATAATGATTCGGTTCAAACCGCCCATGAGCTTTAATGAATTTGTAAAAAAGTAGAACTTTAGGGATAAGCTGAACTAATTTGTGACGGATGGAAATGACATACCGGGTACATGTATGTATTGATGTCTGAAATCTGACAGCGACATCGAGACATTGTCTAAATCTGTCCCAGATCAGATGGCAGATAAGTCGCCAAATGCAGAAAATGACAACATTATGTTCTGAGATTATTTGGATAGAAAGACAGATCACTTTAGATAAATTCTGAGGTATAGTGATTAAATTATATATGGGCAAGTACAAGTGTAGACTTTTCTCTTCTGTAGTTGCATTTCGTTTATCACTATAATTTGTTCAAACAAATCTAGAATTGAGACTACGACAATATGTTTAATGGCATTCCGTTCACATTCGTCACAGCTAAAGTTATCAAACCATCAAGTCATCAGAGAGGCGCATATTACGTGATACGTGTATATATGGCCTTCAAGTACAAACGCCTTGCGTATAGCAGCCTCTCTCTCTCAGCGTTACCTATGCATTGTGCCATTATACATATAGCTACAGGATGTGTCTGACCTTTACCAAGACACAAATCATTGTTACTTTTGTTATAAAGTGTCCACACTTTTTTTATCTTGAAAGACAGGGATTTTCGGATGGATCACGATGTGCGTGCATGATTTAAGATCATGTAAAATTCCATTAAACTGTCATATGAGATTAGAAACGGACGAAAAAGGGTTTTGCCATGTGACTGCTGTCATTATGAATATCGAAAACATACATGGTTATATTCATAGACAATATTCTCTACATTTCCAGCCAGAAGTTGACTGATTATGGTTTCCTATATATTCCTATCACTGTTCACAAAATACACATGTATATATATCACCGGGTGAAACAAATGGAAAAGTGTACGTTAAATGTTGGTTTCACGTCCGCTTGTAAAGGAAAGGCCTCAGTACTTATTGATTCTGATTACACTTATATACATATTTCTTCTTTTGAGGGACTATAAATGTAATACAGACAGCAGCCCACCAGATTCAGTCTCAGTCGGACTGACAGCTGAAGACTGAATTAGAGTTCAATTGCAAGGAAGGCACTGGCAACAAATAGTGCTAACAGTACAATACACGTATGTCAACTGCAAAAGTAGCGACCTGTTTGTTATGCTATTTGTATTGCAAAATAGGATCTTCAAGTTATACACCTTAATTGGCAGTATAAAGTTTGAAGAATTATTAGATTTGAGCAATTAGTTTGATACCACTAGACGTAATACGACTTTCCCAGAAAATTTAATATTATATGGGCACACAGCTGTAATAAGATACACTTGTTAGCAACAAATATATACAAAATATATACATGTAATGAAAAAAAAACACGCACAAAATGAGTCATTAAATGTAAATGGATGCTAATACATTTATCATAGCACGTCGAATTAAAGACACAAGGGATAATACATAAGGGGTTAACATGATAGAGGTTATTTTTGCGTTTTACTCAGACCCGTATATGTTGAGAAGTTTGTGGCTGCTATTTATTCAAAATAATACCCCCCCCCCCCCCATATCCTACGATGCTTTCCAGCGACACGTTGATACTGCATCACTGTATTTAAGCTGTCTGTAAAAGAACCTGGTATTCCAATTGTTTAATGTAAAGAGCTGCCAGGGTCTTTATTACTAATAAGATAAGACACGTGAAGGGTGGTTTTCTAGTAAAGAAACATGTGTGTGAAGGAAGTCTTGTTATTGGATAATGGGCTTTGAAACAAGAAATAAAGCCGTCTTCATATCAGAAAAAAAATTATTGTTTCGTGTAGTTGTTCCCCGAGTTGTTGAATATGCCACCTATGTGATCTAAAAAAGTCTAAAATCAAATGAACTCAAAGCTTACATAAATAAACAAATATATGTCTAAGCGCATCTTCATATCTTTCAGATAACCCAGCAACTAGTGCCCGTAGCGCTGGCCGAAGGGGACGAAGCGCGTTTCACGCTTTCTGCTTCCGCTGCTAAGGATATGAGGCACAGGTGACGTCATCAAACAGAGCTATGACTTCCTGTCAAACTTCGTGAAGCCTGGGTAGAGTAGAGATTGTGGTACTCTGGTTCTTTGTGTACGCTAGTACGGCCGTACACCAGTCAGCATGCCGCGTCCTGGACGCAACACGTACAGCGACCAGAAGCCGCCGTACTCCTACATAGCCCTCACCGCTATGGCGATACAGACTTCCCCAGACAAGATGATGACGTTGTCGGAGATCTACAAGTTCATCATGGATCGCTTTCCGTACTATCGGGAGAACACCCAACGCTGGCAGAACTCTCTCCGACACAATCTCTCATTCAATGACTGCTTCATCAAGATCCCGCGGCGGCCAGACCGCCCCGGAAAGGGCAGCTACTGGGCACTACATCCCATGTGTGGAGACATGTTCGAAAACGGAAGCTTTCTGAGGCGACGGAAGCGCTTTAAACTCATGCTACGGCCCCCGCCGCCAGAACATTTGAAGCCCAGTCTCGACCCGACGGCCTACCTGCAATACCAGGCCAAACTGAGGCTGCATCCTCTGACATCCTCACTGGGCAGCGCCACGTTCCAGCCGTACCCGGCTACAAGTACGACAGCCACCAAGCAACCGTTCACCATCGAGAGCCTGATAGGGCCAGACCCGCCTAAAGCCAACCCCGCCACGGCCCCTCTGCCAGCGGCGGCCTTATCACTGGCCCTCCCCCGGGGACCTCCACTGCCTCTCCCGGCCTTCGCTAGTCAGTTCCCGGCACTTGGCAGCGGTGCCGGAGTTTCCGACATCGGCCCGACGCGAGTGACAGGGAGCGGAAGTCATTTCAGCAAGGCCGCTCAAGGTGCGACCCTCCAAGAACATTTAGCGGAGCTGGGGCGGTTACACCGACTCCCGATAGGGAACGGCCCAGCAATGCCCATTCCCATCAAACCTACCCCACTACCGAGCTTACCGCTTCGCGCAAGCGGAGCGGCAGGTTCCATTCTCTCAGTCACATCATTAGCCACGTCAGCCGCTACGTCACTTCCGTTAAGCAGTATCAACCTAAACTTGGACCGAGAGAGGGCGGCGGCGGCGGTGGTCGCGGCCGGGGCGCGGGGTTGAGACATATAACCCCTAATATCGCCCTCACTATATTCAGCACCCCATAACCCCACAATACTACATAGCATGCAAACACGACGGGTTTAACACCCCCAAGGCATTTCTGCTGCGACACTGGTTCCCGCAGGCATTAGGAATGCCGAAGACGCAGGGTGATGGTCCTCCAGGACAAATTAGGGTGACACTGGTGACCAGAGAGTCGGTCGACTGTGACCCGCCGTTCTCTGTATAATTAGCGAAGTGCCAAACCGCAGTAGGGCCCCACACCCTCCTCCTCCCCTTCCCGCGTTTGGGCAACCGACTGCTCGCGGCCACCAGTAATGGATCAACAGGACACGGCGAGGGACAAGCGAAGCATCTGCTCTAGACTTTCCAATGGCTGGAGGTCCTGGCCAGCCAGCTAGGCAGCACTGCAGGCACGGGACGATTGGACATTCCAACCGGAAGGATATACGGACGCTAGCACAGCCACAGACCAAAACTAGACTGCCCCCCTCCCCACCCCTTCCCCCAGCAACCTGCGAGTTTCTACTAATTAATCACCTCACTTCCGTTCGCAGACGCTTCCCTTTCATCTGTTGCCATACAGCGACACAAAACTAGGTTTGTCACCAGGAGTGAGAACACGACACACGTGCACGAACCGGACGCATTGTGTAAATATTTCCCCTGGTCCGTAGCGACCGAAAGCAGACGTGTTATTGTTTATGTGGTCATTTACCAGCATTAGAGAGTCCGCAATAAAGGCATTTTATGTGAAATGGAAGGTGTTTTATGTGATGTAGTATGGGTGCTGGCCGTCCCGCAAGATATTGGGTCATATACCGTTTACATAGCGCTGTGGCCTATGGCCGCAAGTCCTTTACGTCCAGATATGCAGCATATCATTGTACATTAGGCCACTGTCACACGTGCTCTAATTGTCGCCTCGCCAGCCGGGTCTCCGGCTCTGGTTGGCCACTCGACACAGGGGCTCAGGTGTGGTCGCTGTCAATACATTGCTGGTCCTCGTATGTCGCAAGTGCTGCACATCTGATCACATTTGTAACATATAGACTGAAACAGATATATCATCTCATAATTCTCGTACGTTTGCATTCCTTTTCCATAGTTATTCAGCAGCATTTATACATTCTAAAGCTGTAAAAATGTCATGGAAAAATTGACGATCTTTTTTTTCATGCTTTTCTTTAAAAAGACGCAGATCGAAATTCCAACCCTTTTGCAAATACAAGGATATTTTTTTTAAATCTAATACAGGTAAAGGACCTTCTTTCTATAAGTATTTCACATTGTGGAATTCTTCTGGTTTACAGTGTAGAACAGATGCCTTGAAATGAAAAAGACATTAAGAAACTAGCTAAAGACCCAAAACGATTGAAGTGCACGAAGCTCTTTTTGCCAAGAACGTGCAGCACTTACATTCGTCATGTACAAGGACGGGATTTGGGGCGGGTTATCGTGTTCTAAATTTCCTCTACCACTTCGCTGTTTAACTAATCAACTATAAGTTTTTGTGGGAGCCTCCTCATTGACCTGAAGGGAAAATTGACAGTCGATTTTGAAGGAAACATAACTGGGTGTAAGGCTATAGGTGTCGTAAATTTTGGCACGGTCATAAGAGATGAAAAAATCCCAGCGACTAGTAACAATAAGCCATGCGAAACAGGCATATCGTTACTTTTAACCATGATAAGGAGTCATATATAGAGGGCCCAACTGCGTCATTGGATTCTACCTAGAGTGGCCTTGAGCGCTAACATGCAATGTCGGCCATATTTTAAACATTTGTATGTCACACAAGGGTAGAATTAAGACACATACTGTTATTGAATCTAACACTAATAGAACGTCCTGTCTCTGGAGTCCAGCCGGATTGTTAGATTTGGGTTTGAGCCACCTTCCAATATCAAGTCAAGGTTACTAATATATGAAGACCCTGGGTCCCAGAACGGAACACAGATCATATATTGCATGGAACACGAATGGGAAGTCATATATGGGGGGTTCCGTTGACCTTGAAACGTCAAGTGCGTGTATTAGGTCACTTGTATTAGTTATCCCAGAAAGTAAAAATGCGTAGGCATGGATTTCTGTTGAAAAGTATCAGGAAGTCTACCGAAGTGTTGAAGTTCACAGGAAGATTTGTCCGTTAGTGACTTTAATAAGGTTAAATATAAGCTTACCCATATACCAAACAGTACCTCAGGCTAAAATTTATCAAGGCTTCTTGCATATAGACAGGTTTAGAACTGGGACTTTCTGCTGTTCCAGCGCATTTTCTTATTTTGTCCACCGGTTTTTAGTGAAATGGTAAATATATTGGGTTACTGGGGTCTTCGTCTTAGCAAAATTAAGGTGCAGGATATAAATGGATGGAATGATTTAGTAGATAGATGGAAGACGTATTTTTAGACCAAAATAACAAAACAAAACATTCAAACAAGAGGCCCAGGGCCCTTGACATTCTGCTTGACCTTTTGGCGGATGAAACCAACATAGCTTTATGGATAATGTCAATATAGCCGACGTGACTTATCATCAAAGTGCCATATACTTTTAAAATTGGCAGATAGTCAGAAAAATAATAGCTTGTAATTCCCCCTTGATTACCATGCTGTCGATAAAATGTGATTGAAATTGGATGAAAAATGTGGAAACAGTAGGCTTTTGAATATAAGATCGGAAATTTTGCGAAGTGCACTAAATGACCCCAAAATGAAGTAAAAAGAATCATCGGACATGAAAAGTACTCAACATATCCAGTTCACAGGACTGCGACTTAGGATTTTCTCATTGACTCCCGTGTTAAAATTTCAAAGTACGACAAAATTTGTAAAACTTTGCCGATTGCCAAGAAAAAGTAACAGCCTGTATTCCCCCATGGTAACAAAGGTCCTCGTAGCGTTTGGCTGAGATCGGATCAAAACTGTGGGAGGAGCAGCGTTTTAAAATTTTTGAGCCACATATGGTCCTGTGTTGACAAAAAATTCGAACTACCATCAACTTTTTTCAATTTGGCAGATCGCCAAAAACCTGTATTCCCCCTGATTCCCCCTGATTACCATGCTTTCCGTACAGTTTGGTTGAAATTGGATGAAAACTGTGGGAGCAGTAGCCTTTTGAAAATGTCAAGATCAGAAAGTTTGCATAGCGCACCGAATGACCACAGATTGAACTCAAATGACCTGACACGACAAGTACCCTACACATGACTTTCCTACGACCACGAGACCCAAATTTCCATCCGTTTCGCTCTACGACCAGTCGTTTTCAATATATTGCACACTTTACGATTTTCCCATTGACTCCAATTTCAAAGTACCACAACATCTTTAGTTTTGGCAGATGGCCAAAAAATTTATGACTGCCTGATTTATCATAAAGATTGGCTCAGATCGGATAAAAACTACAGAAGGAGTAGCGTTTTGAAGTCTCAAGCCCAATATGGTCCTGTGTTAGGCCTTTAACAAAAATTCAACAAAAGGTGCCATAATTTTTTTAATTTTTGGCAGACCACCAAAAAGTAACAGCTTTTATTCCCCCACGACTATTATCATAAGGTTTGGTTGAAATTGAATGGAAAATGTGAGAACTGTAGCCTTTTGAAAATCTTAACATCAGAAATTTTGTAAAGTGCACTGAATGACACCAAACTGAGGTCAAACAATGAGACAAGAAAAGTACGTTACATAGGAGTTCCTAGAACAGAAAGTCCCAACTTTCCATCCGTTTCTATACGATCAGCCTTTTTCAAGATATTGCACATTTAGGGATTTTCCCATGTTAAAGTTTTAACGTGCCACATAATTTTAATTTCTGGCCGATCAACCCCAAAATAATTGTTTTTTATATTCCCATATGACTGCCTGACACTCGAATTAGATATGCGTGGCATTTTATATATTTAGCAAAAATCCGATTTAAATACGGATATTCATTTTAGCTCTGTCAGCCGAGCTCATGAAACCGAAATTCGTCCCCCCGTCGTCCGTCCGTCCGTGTCGCAAGTATCTCTGTACCTAATGCGCGAATTTCATTCAAATTTTAGTTGTTGCTTCTCCTGGGCCATATGCTCGGACTTTTTTTTTTTTTTTTTAATTTTTGAAAACATACAAGTCGCAGCCAAAAATTTTTAAAATTTTACTTAATTTTCTTACAAATTGTCCTAAAAAAAGTATGTGTGGGATTTTTT
>JAAUYG010144232.1_pt1 | contig 27291 bp, 21 predicted proteins | sample 7278091 | NCBI WGS metagenome assembly JAAUYG01 (sample SAMN14350201, study PRJNA611818) | marine sediment metagenome | isolation source: surface marine sediment (0.6m) | place: French Polynesia: Moorea | collected 2018-08 | reverse complement strand
AGGTGGGTGAATTCGGTCCGGTTGTTATCCTGGCTGGAGTCCGACACCTCAGCAGCGACACGCTCGAGATCATCAGGGTGGACGACTTTGCTGTAGAGGATGCGCCCCGAGAGAAAATCCTCGGCGCTATAGCCAAAAATCCGCGCCACGTTGGGGGTCACGTATTCCACCGGCCAGTCCGTTGCATTGCGCCACAGAAAGGCCACCACCGGGCTCTTTTCCAGGATATGGTAAGCTTCCCGGCGGGTCTCTTCGGCGGCTCTACGCCCGCGGATGTCGCGCACGATGCTCAAAAAGAGACCTTCTTCGTCCAGCCGGTTGTTGGTGACTTCCACCGGAATACGCGTACCGTCCTTGTGCAGATCGAGCACCTCGAAGGGCTTTCCCTGATGGTCAGAGAGCTCGTCGCGCAGAACCCGGCCTTTCTCCCCCCGGCACTCCGGGGCCTGGATGTCGGGAACGCTCAGGCCGATCAGCTCTTCCCGGGCGTAGCCCAGCAGCTCGCAGGCCTTGGGGTTGACGTCCAGGATTTCGTCGCGATCGTTTTCAATGAAGATGGCATCGGTCGCGCGTTCGAAAAGGGCGCGATAGCGGGCATCGCTGGCCTTGAGGGTGCGATCGGTATCGGTCAGAAGGGCGGTGCGGCTTTCCAGCTCGCGCTTGAGCGCCTGGTGTTCCTTGCGCAAGAGCCGCTCGCTCTGGCGAAGGGCGCTGACATCATGCATGATGGCAAGCACACTGGGTTTGTCGCGGCCTGATCCCAACATGGTGGTGGAAATCTGCAGGGTGCGCTTTTCCCCATCGGCCCTGGTGATCTCCCATTCTTCGGCCTCCAGATTGATCCCCTCGCGCATCATGCCCATGCGCGCCTTGGCGCGGATCTGCACCTCGGGGTCCGGATAGAGGCTTTGGTACCAGCCTTTGGTATTGATTTCCGCCAGCGTATAGCCCGTGAGATCGACCATGCGCCGGTTCCAGAAGGTGAACCGGACGTGCGGCGGATCCTCGATGGGGTGACAGACGCAGATCCCGTCGGCGGCGTTCATCAAGTCCGTGAGCTCGAAAAGATCCAGGCGGTTGGCCCCGTCGTCTTTGGTCTGCTCCAGTCGGTGCAGGGTATTTTCCAGGGCGGCGATGCGCTGTATCAGTTCCTCGCGGCTGGGCTGTTCTTCCATCCGGCCTTCCTCCATATTTTTTTAGAACATCGCGGTGATCGGCGGTCAAGGCCAACGCTCACCTGTCAACGAAACCCTGGCGTCGGGTCGCCCCCTGTCCACCTTCCCGGTGCGTTGTCGACGGCCGCGGCCCCGAGGTCCTGGATTCATCCAAGAGGGCACGTACCTTCTGGGTCAATGCGCTGATGCTGAAGGGTTTCTGGATGAAACCGTTGCAGCCTTTGCGCATCATCTCGGCCGCCTGACCGTCGATGGCATAGCCGCTGGACAGGAGAATGGGGATATCCCTCCGCAAGGCGCGAATGCCGTCAAAGGCCGCATTGCCGTTCATGTGCGGCATGATCAGATCGAGGATGACCAGGTCGATGCACGCGCCCTCCTGCCGAACGAATTCGATGGCCTGTTCGCCGCCCCTGGCGGTGAAGACCCGATAGCCCGAGCGCTCCAGCATGGCCTGACCGACCTTGATGATCATCTCCTCGTCATCGACGAGGAGGATCGTCTCGGAGCCGGTGGCCAGTGTTTGGGATAAACGCTCCTCGGCCGATGCCGGCTTGTCGGATAGCGGCAGAAGGACCTCGAACGTGGTACCCGCTCCAATCTCGCTGTCGACCGCAATGGCGCCGTCATGGTTTTTGACGATACCGTAGGCCGAAGCCAGCCCCAAACCGGTGCCGCGCTCTTTATCCTTGGTGGTGAAAAAAGGGTCGAAGATGCGCTTGGCCGTGGCCGCATCCATGCCGATGCCGCTGTCGCGAACCGAAATCCGGGCATAGCCGCCGGGATCGAGCCGGTAAACTTCGCTGTCTTCCCTGCTCAGTGCAACGGCGTTACTTTCCAAATACAGGTTTCCGCCGTCGGGCATGGCCTGGCAGGCATTCAATAGAAGGTTCAGCAATACCTGCTCAATCTGCCCCGGGTCCGCTTCGACCACGAGCGGTGCGGCGTGGGTGCTGACATGGATGGGAATTTCTTTGCGGGTGCGACCGAACATATCGGCGGTGGCGGTCAACAATGCGCTAAGTTCGATGGGGCGCACCTCATACTTGCCGCCGCGGGCCAGCCCCAGCAGTTGTTTGGTCAGATTGGCCGCGCTTTGAACATAGTCGCCGATGGCTTTGCTGTGCTCTATGAACGGATGCTCTTCGGGCAGGTCCAGGTCCATCAGCGAAATATGGCCCTGGATGCCCAGAAGAAGATTGTTGAAATCGTGCGCGATGCCGCCGGCAAGGGTTCCAAGGGCTTCCATCTTTTCCGTGCGGCGCAGCCGTTCCTCCATTTCCCGCCGCTGGGTGATGTCGCGGTCGAAGGCCAGGATATAGGGCCGACCGTCGAGTTCGAAATATCCTGCGCTGACCTCGACAGGAAAGCGCTTGCCGTCTCTGTGCACGTGATCGATTTCGGCCTTGATCCATTTGCCGGCCAACATTTCCTGAATCCGCGGGGCGATTTTTTCAGCGTCCTCGGGCGCATCCAGATCTTTGATCGTGCGCTGTGTCAACTCCTCGATCGTGTAGCCGTGCATTTCGGCTGCGGCCCTGTTGGCGTCGACAATGGCCCCCAGGTTTTCCCTGGAGGCATCCAGGATGAAGATGGCGTCGCCTGCTTTCTCGAAAAGGGTGCGGTAGCGCTTCTCGCTGGTTTCAAGCGCTTTCTCGACTTTCCAGCGTTCGGTGATGTCTTTGGCAAAGCCCTGGACGACAAATCGGCCGTCGGAACCCTTGACCAGAATATTGCTGTATTCGAGAATTCTTCGTTGACCGGTTTTGGTCCGGATTGAAATAACCCCTTCATCGGTACCCCTGCGGGGGAAATCGCTCAGATAGGTCCGGAAGGCATCCCGATAGCGGTCTTCGATTAAATTATCGATTTTTTGCCCGATCAGCTCCTCGCTCGTGTATCCAATGTCCTTGTGGTAGTGCAGGTTGGTTTCGATAATGCGGCCCTCCAGATCGTGAACGCAGATCAGATCGGAGATGTTCTCGACAATCGAGCGGTATTTGGCTTCCCGCTCCTTCAAGGTCTGTTCGATGCGCCGGCGATTGCGGATATCGGCCTCGAGTTGCTGATTGGCCAAAGTCAACGCTGCGGTCCTCTCCTTGACCATGTTCTCCAGGGATGCATTGATGGCAACGAGTTCACGGTGAGTGCTTTCGCGGGTGCGTTCGAAGAAATACGCAAAGACGGTGACGACGATATAAGCCGCCGCGAAGCGAATCACGAAGGTCAGGCTGTAGTGGGCAAAAAACGGATTTTCAGGGGCGATGACCTGCAGGGCCACAACCGGCACCAGCATGACCATGGAGGCCAGGCTGCCTGTCCGGGACCCCAATAGAAAATTGGCGATGAGCGGGTAGGTGAAATACCAGGTGAATGCCGTTGCGTCGACGCCACCGGAAACGTACAGGTAAACATAGAGAATCGAAATAAAAGCGAGACCGATCCGGATGTTCTGCCGGCCTTGCCGGCGGCGGTAGGCATCCACCAGATTAAGCGCCAGAACGACGGCCGTTACCAGATCAAAATATCCCAGAAAGGGCGTGTTCTGCGCAAAGGCCAGGAAGGCGAACAGGATGAGAAAAAAGATGCCGACCACGGTCAAGGCGATCAAAAGGGCGATGCGACGACGCTCTACCGAACTTGTCGTCGCATCGACGAACATATCGACAAAGAAATTGGCCCAGATCTTCATCGGCATCAGACGAAAAGTCTCCTACGGCAAGCGGGGCCTTCGACACTCAAGCCAGAGATATCGTTCAACCCGGGTGTCTTTCAGAAACGCGGCCAGGCTGCCGGCTTGGCCCACCCATTTCCGATCGCGGACCGCAAGCCATGTGGCTCGCGTATTCTTTGGCCCGTCTGACCTGCGCGTGTTGCCAAGACGCAACCGGCCGATCGCATCGCCGTGCGCCAATCGGGAGGAATCTCCGAAAAAGTCGAGCCGCCCAAGGCGCATGACGGTCGGCGGTGCGCGGATCTCCGATCATGGCGGCGTACCGCAAATCCGCCCGATTCTTGAGATTCCGCAAGCCGTCTGACGGACGTTTGACGGCACCGTCCGCAATACGACACTTCACGGGTTCATCGTTCTTTATCGACCGGTTTAATGATAAGTTGACCGCCGCCTGCCCCATCGCTCCCGATCGACTTGGCGAACGCCCCGCAGGATAATGGCCGCAATCAACATAAATGGCGGCCCCACGGCGCGTTTTTGGGAGTTAAATATCTGTATTGATAACATTTATTTTTTTCTTAGTAAACCTCAGAGGCGTCGGTCGTCGTCAAATCCTTGGCCGTGCGCTCTGTTCCGCAAGGCCCTTGCCAACGTGATCCGCAACGCATCCCTTTGTGCCGACCCGATCGCTCGCACAATTCAGGGTCGCTGACATCGTTGGTATCACCGTTGGCATCTTTTTCTCGCTGGGATACCCATCGAGCGGTTCCGACGGGGTGGGGACCGGCTCCTTGCAACCGCGCCTTTTAACGCAACGGTGGTTGCCTTTCAGGATTTGCGGACGCATACTCTGGCCATCCCTGAATTATCCGGTGTCGGATCTCTCTTACAATGAAAGGAATGTGGCATGCGTTACGACGAGGAGGCCCTGCGCTATCACCAAGAGCCCCGCCCGGGCAAGATCGAAGTCGTGCCCACCAAGCCGTCCTTCAGCCAGACCGATCTCAGCCTGGCCTACACGCCCGGGGTGGCCGTCCCCTGCCTGAAGATCAGGCAAGCGCCCGACCGGTCCTTCGATTACACCAGCCGGGGGAATCTGATCGCCGTCATCTCCAACGGTACGGCCGTGCTCGGATTGGGTGCCATCGGCCCGCTGGCCAGCAAGCCGGTCATGGAGGGCAAAGCCGTGCTTTTCAAACGCTTTGCCAATATCGACGTTTTCGATATCGAAGTGGACACCATCGATCCGGACGAATTCATCCGCACGGTCAAGCGGCTGGAGCCCACCTTCGGCGGGATCAATCTGGAAGACATCCGCGCGCCGGACTGTTTCTATATCGAGGAGCAGCTGCGGGCGCAGATGAAAATCCCGGTTTTCCACGACGACCAGCACGGTACGGCCATCATCTCCGGGGCCGCGCTGCTCAATGCGGCCGAACTGCTGGACAAGCGCGTGGACGATCTGCGTGTGGTGATCAACGGCGCCGGGGCCGCCGGGATCGCTTGCGCGCGCCTCTATATCCAGCTGGGCGTCCCCCCCGCCAATGTCGTCATGACGGATTCCCGGGGCGTGATTCACCGCGGGCGCAAAGAGGGCATGAACCCCTACAAGGCCGCACTGGCCAGCGACACCGGCGCCCGCACCCTGGAAGACGCCGTGGACGGGGCCGACATGCTGGTGGGGCTTTCCGTCAAAGGGGCTTTCACCCCCGGTATGTTGGCGCGCATGGCCCCGCGCCCCATCATCTTCGCCCTGGCCAACCCGGATCCGGAAATCGACTACCATGCGGCCAAGGCCGCGCGGCCGGATGCGATCGTGGCCACCGGGCGCTCGGATTTCCCCAACCAGGTCAACAACGTGCTGGGGTTTCCCTTCATCTTCCGCGGCGCGCTGGATGTGCGCGCCACCGAGATCAATGAAGACATGAAAGTGGCGGCCGTGCGCGCTCTGGCCGCTCTGGCCCGTGAGGACGTGCCCGACGCGGTGATACGCGCCTACGGCGGGCGGCCCATCACCTTTGGTCCGGATTACATCATCCCCAAGCCCCTGGACACCCGCGTGCTGCTCAAGGTCGTCCCGGCTGTGGCCGAGGCGGCGGTGCGCTCCGGGGCGGCCCGGCAGGCGCCGCCTTCGCCGGCCGTCTATGTCCGGCGCCTCGAGGCCAGCCTGGGGCCCGAGCGCGAGATCATGCGCAAAATCATCATTCGCGCCCAGCAGCGTCCCCGGCGGGTGGTTCTGCCCGAGGGCGATCACCCCGTCATCATCCGCGCGGCCTACCATGCGCTCAAGGAGGGCATGGCCGTCCCCATCCTGCTGGGACGAACAGAGAAGATCGAACACGTGGCGGCGGATCTGAAGATTCCGCTGGAGGGCATCGAATTGCTGGATCACCGCGACAATCCCCATGTCGACGATCTCACCAACCGTCTTCAGACCCTGCGACAGCGCAAGGGCTGGTCGCGCACCGAGACCCACAGCCAGATGCGCAACCCTTACGTGTTCGGGGCCATGATGGTCCACGCCGGCCTTGTGGACGGCCAGGTCCACGGCATCCGCCAGTCCTACCCCAATGCCATTCGTCCGGTGCTCCAGGTCATCCCGCTAAGGGAGGGGGTCGAACGCGTGGCCGGGCTGACCATGGTCATTCTCCGGCAGCAGACCCTCCTCTTCGCCGACACGACCGTCAACGTCGATCCCGATGCCCAAGCGCTGGCGGAGATTGCGGTGCAGGCCGCCGCCATGGCCGCCTTCTTCGACATGACGCCCCGCGTGGCCCTGCTCTCCTATTCGAACTTCGGCAGCGTGCGCAACCGCCAGACGATCAAGATGGCTCGGGCGGCCGAACTGGCGCGGGAAAAGGCGCCCGATCTGGTGGTGGATGGTGAAATGCAGGCCGACACCGCCGTGGTGGACGGTATCCTCGACGGGGAGTTTCCCTTCAATCGGCTGGGGCAGGCTGCCAACGTGCTTGTCTTTCCGGATCTGGATTCGGGCAACATTGCCTACAAGCTGCTCGAGCGCTTGGGGGGCGCCAAGGTGGTGGGGCCGCTCCTGATGGGGATTTCCAGGCCTTTCAATGTTTTGCCGCGCAACACCGACATGGAGAACGTGGTCAACCTGATCGCCATCACGGTGGCCCAGGCGCAAAACAGCCAGCCGTAAACCAAACGGCCAACACCCCCATCACGGGGCGATGGAAGGAGAAAAAGTTCATGGGGCTGATAGCAATCGACAAGGATCGATGCCGACAGGACGGCATCTGCGCTGACGTCTGTCCGGCGCAGATAATCGTTGCTGGGGAAGAAGACGATTATCCGGCGCTGGTGCCCGGGGGGGAAGACTTTTGTATCCGCTGCGGCCACTGTGTGGCGGTCTGTCCCCACGGTGCCATCCGGCACGGTGACATGCCGATCGGGGATTTTCCCGAAGTCGAGAGCGGCGCGAAGCCCACCGCCGATCAGGTGATTCAATTTATGCGTTCCCGGCGCTCCATTCGCAACTACAAGTCTGAGCCCGTACCACGCGAAACCCTGACGGCGATGATCGACCTGGCCCGCCACGCACCTTCGGGGCACAATCGCCAGCCGGTGCGCTGGACGGTGATTCAAGATGCCGGCGATGTTCAGCGTATGGCCGGTCTGGTGGCCGATTGGATGCAGCACCTTATCGCCGAAAAGAATCCCACAGCCGCTGCTCTGCACATGGACCGGGTCGTTAAGGCCTGGGGGCAAGGTAAGGACCGCATCTGCCGCCAGGCCCCGCACTTGATCGTCGCCTCGGCCGACAAGGCGGACCGAACGGGCCCGGCCGCCGCCACCATTGCCCTGACCTATCTGGAACTGGCCGCCCACGCCCTGGGGGTGGGAACCTGCTGGGCCGGCTACTTCAACATGGCCGCCACGATGTGGCCGCCACTTAAGGCGGCGCTGGACCTGCCGCCGGAACAAACGCCCCTGGGAACAATCATGGCGGGCTATGCCCGCTACCGCTATCAGCGCCTGGCGCCGCGGCGACTGCCCGTGATCCGATGGCAATAAAAAGGTTTTTTAACGGCCTGGGCGCCCCGGTGAAGACAGCCGCGGCACGCGTCTCCCCGGCAGGTTGAGTTGACTTGGCTTTCGCGGCATGCCACAAAAGATGCTTACGGCAATTCGACCCCATCACGGACCCCGAGGAGCGATCGAGCATGAGCATACGCGCCTTTTTCCAGGAGCTTAAAAACCCCACCCCCCAATTCGACCGCGCTGAAAAATGGATGCGCTATGCCGGATACGGTTGTCTGGCGGCGGCCGTCTGGAATTTCGGATTCGGACTGTTCGCGGATTCGACCGCTCTGCCTCATTTCTGGAATCTGGGGCTGGGTGTTCTGGCGGCCGCCGGCGTGGCTTTTATTTTTTCGGCGCAGGCCCTGGCGCGTCGCCATCTTGCCGGGACCTGGCTGGGGCAGGCGGGAGTCGTCCTGCTTCTGGGGGTGATGGCGGGCTTCATCTACTGGATGATTATCATGCCCGGCGGCCAGATGGATTCCGGCAGCGGGGGAGCAGCGCCCCCGCCTTCGGCGCTGAAGGCCTTCTTTGGCGTCTTCATCGCCTTTGTCTTCTTTCAGTTCGCCTTCCCGGGTGTGATGGTGATGAAGTATCTCGAGCGCCTCAAGACGGGGAAGGCGTCCGGGGGGGAGGGCTAGCGCGGATGGAGGCAATAACGCGAGGGGGCCGTACGCGGATATTCAGCTGTCAGTGATCCGGTTTCAGTTTCCTTTCTTATCCTGACACCTGACACCCCAAACCCGAAACCTGGATCAGGGCAACCGACACCTTGCCCCTTTCAGGAGGAGAATCACCGATGACGCCCGCATCCATACAATCCCAGCCCGAAGCGGCCATTCAAGCCTTGATCGAAGATTTTGTGGCGACCTCGATCCACAACGATCTGGACCTTTCCGCGCGGGAGAAAATCTGGGATCGGCCCCTGGTCGGCTACGCTGCCGGCGACGATCCGCTTTTCGAGGCTTACGTTGCCCATATCGGTGCCTTCTACCTCAAACCGGTCGATATCTACCGGCGAAGTTTCCCGGACGACGCCGCGACCGCGCCCGGTGCGCTGACGGTCATCAGCTGGATTCTGCCGGCCTCGGCCGCGACCCGGGCCGAGCAGTCCCGCAGCCGCCGGCGCCCCTCCATGCGTTGGGCGCGCACCCGGCAGCGGGGCGAAGCATTCAACGAGGATCTTCGCCGGCATGTCGTGGACGCCCTTGCCGCGGCCGGTGTTTCGGCCGTGGCGCCCATGCTGGCACCTTTTTGGCAGCGCATCTCCGAAGGGCCCTATGCGCCCTGCTCCAACTGGTCGGAACGACATGCGGCCCACGCCGCCGGGCTGGGCACGTTCGGTCTTTGCGACGGGCTCATCACCGCGGTCGGCAAGGCCGTGCGTGTGGGTTCGGTGGTGGCCAGACTGAGTCTGGCGCCCACGCCGCGGCCTTACCGAGACCACCGGGCCTATTGCCTTTTCTTCAGCCACGGCACTTGCGGACGCTGCATCCCACGCTGCCCGGTGGATGCCTTGAGCACGGACGGACACGACAAGCAGAAATGCATGCAATACACCGAAGTCGGGATGAAGGCCGTCATGCAGAAGCGCTACGGAATCGACACCTATGCCTGCGGCCTCTGCCAGGCGGACGTGCCCTGCATGGACCATATCCCCGTGGCGGAGGAGGGTTGAAAATTCGAAAGAACAATCGGGGGGAAATGAAAAAGGGGCCGACTTTTAAAAAGCCCGCCCCTTCGATCGTTTGAGGCCGAATTAGACCACGGTAACGTTGGCGGCGGCCGGCCCTTTCTGGCCCTGCTCGACGTCAAAGGTCACCCGGTCGCCTTCGTTGAGGGTCCGGAAGCCGGTGGAATTGATCGCCGTGTGATGGACGAATACATCCGGTCCGTCTTCCTGCTCGATAAAACCGTAGCCTTTGCTGCTGTTGAACCACTTCACGATTCCATTTGCCATGTTGACATCCTCCTTCCTAAATAGTTCTCATAGTTCCCGCCTGCAGGATGCCACTTTTACAAATGGAACTGTCCTTCAGAACGAAACCGGCCTGCCGATTTGAACAGGCCTTTATTGATTGCGTGCAATATAGCGATATTTCCGAAATATGCAACCAAATTATCCGCATATAGCCGATTTGGCTTGCAGGTGCAGATTCGACGGCGATCATGCACTCACCGCACCGCGGCGTTCCCACCGGCGATGACGGCCAGCGCCTGTCCGGACGCCTACCGGGCGGGGCCATTGACACTGCGATGGTTTTCTGCAAGATATCAGGGCGTTCATGCCATCCGGCGTTTTCGCTGCCAGCCTGCTTGTCAATCGCCGCATCCCGGACATCATTCCGCGGCGCGCACGGTATCGCCAAAACCTGACAACCAAAGGAGACCCGAATGAAAGTCAAAATCACCGAACAATGCATGGGCGACCGCAACTGCAACAATCTCTGCCCCGAAGTATTCGAATACGACGAGGATCAGCTGCTTTCCATCGTCAAGTTCGACGAGATTCCCGAACAGTATGAAGCCGTCGTTCGCCAGGCTGCGCAGGAATGTGGGGCGGACGCCATCATCATCGAGGAGTAAAACGGTCGGGAGACATCGTTATGGGCAAGTTCAGAGACAGCCGCACCGCGCGGAACCTGCTGACCGCCTTTGCAGGCGAATCCCAGGCGCGCAATCGCTACACCTACTTCGCTCGCCAGGCTCGTGAAGAAGGGCTGATCCAGATTGCCGACATCTTCGAAGAAACCGCCGGGCACGAATGCGAACACGCCCTGCGCTTCTTCAAGTTCTTCAACGGCGGCGAGCTGGAGATCAGCTGGCGGTTTCCGGCCGGCGTGGTCCGCGACACCCATGCCAATCTGATCGCCGCCGCCGACGGGGAGCGTTACGAGCATACCGAGATGTATCCGCAATTCGCCCGGATCGCCGAAGAGGAGGGGTTTGAGCGGGCGGCCGACACCTGGGCGGCCATCGCCGTTTCGGAGCGCCAGCACGAAAAGCGCTACCGCGAGCTGGCCGCCAACCTGCTGGGTGAAAGGGCTTTTGCCCGCCCGGATGAAAACGTGTGGCGCTGCCGCAACTGCGGCTATGTGCACACCGGGGAGAGCGCTCCGGACAAATGCCCGGCCTGTGTCAAGCCCCGGGGGTATTTTGAACTCCTGTGTGAGAACTGGTAGAGCCCCGCGACGGCACCGCGCGAATAAACGTACGGATGATGCCTGCGACCCGGCGGCCGATTTTTACACCGTCCATTACCGGGCCTATCACGCGGAGACGTTCAACATTGATCCGACGCCTTTCCTGGGGCCATTTGCGCGGCGGCTGCCACCCGGCAGCCGGGTGCTGGACGTCGGCTGCGGGTCGGGACGCGATCTCGTCTGGCTCAGGCGACAGGGTTTCGAGGCGATCGGCTTCGAGCGCTCGCCGGGACTCGCCGAACTGGCGCGGCAAGCGGCGGGCGGCACGGTCATCGTTGGCGATTTCACGCGGTTTGATTTCACCGCCCTGGCCGTGGACGCCCTGGTCTTGTGCAGCGCGCTGGTCCACGTTCCTCCGGCCGAGCTGGCAGCCGTGCTCGGGCGAATCCTGCCGGCCGTCAGACCGCAGAACGCTTCCGCGCTCGGAGCCCGCGATGGCGTGGCAGGCCATGCCGGCCTGGTGTATGTCTCCCTCAAAGAAGGTCGCGGCCAATATACCGACGCGTGGGGGCGGCGTTTCTATCTCTGGTCGGATACCGCCGCGCGCCGTCTTTTCGAGGCCTTGAGTCTGGCAGTGGTCCATTTTCGCAGCGGGCTCTCGGCCGTCGCGGACAACAGCGCCTGGCTGGGCTATGTGCTTAGCCTCGACCGTTGCACAGACAATTATCAGGAGTATTCCCCCGATGAAAAACCGTGATCACGCTTTGGACCTTGAATTGAGTGCGATCGGCTGGGTCCGGCACGGCGCCGAAGAAGTTCCCCGGCACTGGACCGTGTCCGATCTGGAGGGGGACCTCGACATCCGGCCGGAACTCGCGGACGGCCTCGCGGACATCGCGGCCGGCCAGAAAATCCTGGTGATTTTTGTGTTCGACCGCAGCCCGCCTTTTTCATTTGACCAACTCACCCAGGAGACCCGCCACAGCCAGGCGATCAAAGGCGTCTTCAGCATCTGCTCGCCCAAGCGGCCCAATCCCATCGGGCTGTCTGTTCTCGAGGTGCTGGCCAAGGAGGGCTGCCGGCTGCGGGTGCGGGGGCTGGACATGTTCGACGGGACGCCCATCCTGGATATCAAGCCGACCCTTAAACCGGACGATTAAGCGTCGTCTCATGCTGCCATGCAGCGTTGCCCAATTCGCTCGCGTGCTCACAATCTGGCCGCCGGCTTTCAAACCAGCGTGAAACACCGCTACCATCAAAGAGAGCCAGCCTCACCGACATGGCGATAATACCTGCGATCCCTGCGCAGTTGATTCCCTTTGCTCCGCGCTGAGCATCGGGGTCAGGGGCGGAATAAAGCGTGTCGGCCTGTTTGAGCGAAGCGAGTTCCGACACGCGCCGACCCTGTCGTCGACGCGCAGGATAAAGCGGGGCACGGGCGCCTTCTTTTGGTTCGTTTTCTTGCGCGTGCAAGAAAATGAACAAATTAATCGAAGTAATTATTAATTGAAAAGAACTCCTAACACTGCCAAGGCGTGATCCCCAGAAAAACTTAATCCGCGTACATGTTTTCGATCTCCGCGGCGTAGTTGGCCAGGATGATTCGCCGCTTGAGCTTCATGGTCGGGGTCAGCTCGTCTCGGGCGACGGAGAGTTCTTCCGGCAGAATCACGAATTTCTTGATGGTCCAGGACTGGGGCAGGGTGGCGTTGACGGCATCCACCTGGCCCTGGAGATGGCGCCTGAAGGCCGCACAGCCGGCGGCGGCGGCAGAATCCCCGGCCCGGCTGCCGGATTCCTCGGCGAACTGCGCGATCTTGGCTGGATCGAGGGTCAGCAGGGCGGAGATGAACTTGCGCCGGTCGCCGACGATTACCACCTGGTTGATCACCGGTATGGCTTTCATCTTGCTCTCCAGCACCTGGGGCGGAATGTTCTCTCCGCCCGCCGTGATGATCAACTCCTTCATCCGGTCGGTGACCTTGAGAAAGCCGGCGGCGTCGATTTCGCCCACGTCTCCGGAATGCAGCCAGCCCTCGGGATCGATGGTCGCGCGGGTGGCCGCTTCGTTCTTGTAGTAGCCCTTGAAGACATGCGGCCCACGCATCATGATCTCGCCGGACGCGTCCAGAGCCAGTTCGGTCCCGGACATGGCGGGGCCGGCCCACCCGATGCGGAAAGCATCCGGTTGGGGCAGCGACACGGTGGCGGGGCCGGTGCATTCGCTCATGCCGTAGATTTCGGTAATCGGCAGGCCCAGGCTCAAGAAAAACTCCAGGGTGTCCAAAGCGATCGGCGCCGCCGTCGAGAAGAACAGGCGGCAGCGTTCTAGTCCCAGACGCTCGCGGACCTTGGAGAAGACGAGTTTGTCCGCCAGAGGATAGAAAGACGGCCGGGGCTTGCCGGCTTCGAGCGCGCGGGCGCCGGCCAGCCCCTGCTTGCGGGCCCAGGCGGCGATCTTCTTTTTAAGGGGCGGATTGCGCGCCCCGGCCTCCATCATTTTGGCCTGGATTTTTTCCCAGACCCGCGGCACGCCCACGAAAATGGTGGGACGCACCTCGCGCAGGTTGTCGCCCAACTGCTCGAGGCTCTCGGCGAACCAGGACGTACACCCGATTGCCATGGGCACCATCAGGCTCACCATCTGCTCGGCGATGTGGCTCAGGGGCAGGTAGCTGATAATCTGCTCCCGGTGGTCGGCTTCGCAGATTTCTGCAATCTTGCGGGCGGTCCAGACGATGTTGTCGTGGGTGATCATCACCCCTTTGGGGTTGCCGGTGGTGCCCGAGGTATAGATTAGGGTGCAGCAATCGTCGGGCTGCTGGCTTTGCATGCGCTCCTCAAGGGCGGTGTCGGTCACGCCGGCGGCCAGGCCGGGCAGGTCTTCCCAGGCGTGGACGCGCGCGTCCGCATCGGCGCCGTTCATCATGATAATGGCCTTGAGGTCGGGCAGGCGGTCCCACAACGGGGTGAACTTGGCCAGTTGCCCGGCGTCTTCCGCGACCACGATGTTGGCCTCGCTGTGTTCGGCGATATAGTGGCACTGCTCCGACGTACTGGTGGTGTAAATTCCGCCGGGGATGGCGCCGGCATAGATGGCGGCGATATCGCTGATGAACCATTGGGGGCAGTTGTTCCCGAGGATGCTCACCGCTTTCCCGGGTTCGAGTCCCAGGGCGATAAAAGCTTTGGCCACCATGCGGACCTGCGCTTCGTAGGCCTTCCATGTCAGGGTATCCCAGCGGCCGTCGCGTTTGTGCTTAAGGGCCGGTTGATCCCCCCGGGTCACCACCGTCTGGTGAAGCAATTCCATGACCGTCGTTTTCACATGGGCCTCCCTTCTTGCCGCAAAGCGCAAATGTCTGGGGGTTGACGTTGGTGGAGCGGGAACTGCGCCCATCCGCACCGGTGCCGATTCATGTCGACGCCAGTGGGGCCCCCGGGGTGCGAGGGTGTGATCGTGGATTGGGCGTGGCGAAAAGCGAATAGGGTACCGCCCCGTGCCGCCGAACCGCGGTCGATTGGCTTCATCCGATTTTTTAGATAAGATGGGACTCCGTGTCAACGAGAGGTTTTGCCGTCGAAAAAGCGTTTTCAGCGGAAAGTACGGTGGAGGGCGGGGCATGTCGGCCGGAGGGACAAAGACGCGATGGTATCTGTTATGCCTGCTGGTGGTGGTTTTGGCGGCATGCGCCGGTGATCGGCCCCGCACGACCCCGCCCGCCGGGGGGCGGGCGTCGGCCCCCCTGCCCGCCATCGACTACACGATCCAGGTGGGCGCCTTCTCCACTGTCGAGCGTGCGGCCCGCTACGCCGAGCAGCTGGCGGCGGTCGGCCTGGACGCCTACCATTTCATCGACCGCGACGGACTGAGCAAGGTTCGCTTCGAGCGTTTCCGCACCAAAACGGACGCGCGCCACCGCGCCCTGGAACTGCAGGCTCGCGGTCTGATCGAGTCGTTCTACATCGTCCGGCCCGTCCGCGCCGGCCCGCGCCGGGAAACGCTCGGGTCCGATCTGGTCCGCACGGCCCGCCGGTTTATCGGCAGCCCCTACCGCTGGGGGGGGACCTCGGCTCGCAGGGGCTTCGACTGCAGCGGCCTGACCATGACGGTCTACCGGCTCAACGGCCTCGAGCTGCCGCGCAGCGCCTCCGCCCAACACCGAGCGGGTGCCCCCGTGGCCAGAAGCGACATGCGGCCCGGAGATCTCGTCTTCTTCGCCACCGGCCGACGTGGCCGGGTGTCGCACGTGGGCATCTACACCGGCCGGGGGGAATTCATTCATGCACCCGGCCGGGGCAAAACCATCCGTACGGCCATGCTGGACAACGGTTATTTCCGATCGCGGTACAAAGGCGCCCGAAGATATCTCTGATTGTATTCCGGCGAAAACCGAACGCTTCCGAAGCATGATTCCTTTTCCGGGCCAGGCACGAATGGGTGCTGGACACGGGATAGACGGCAATCCAAGACGATTGTAAACAAGGCCTGCGAAGCTCGAGGAATGAGGCGTCCGCCGGTGCGCCGCAGTGACGAAGGCCGAAACGTAACACCGCTCTCGCACGTTTTCGGTTTCAGGTGCACGTTGATGAAGGGTAACGGGCGTGACGGCATCGATTCAGGGCAATGAAGCACGCAGCAGCACAACTTGACGCAGCCCTCGACCACTGCAGTTTCATATTTAAGGGGACTCGCCGTCTTGCATATCGTCAATTACGATTTGACAGCTTCTCCAATGTGTTCAATTAGAGCTTGACAAGAATTCCCAATTTTATTAGCTGATTGAATACAATTCATTAATTAATATAAGATTTAGCCATTAGTCTTTATTAATCAATAATATCAGCCACATGCAACCAGAACCCGTCAACAACAGGGTCAAGATTGTTCTGCCCAACACGCTTGGTTACGAGCGAGTTGCAATGGCCTCCTTGGCGTCTTTTGCCAAAATGCACGGCCTATCAGCAGATCGCATCGAAGACCTTAAGACGATCGTGGCCGAAGCGGCGATCAACGCGATGCAGCACGGAAATTGTGGTCGACCGGATGCGCGCGTCACTATCGTATTTAAAGTGGCAGATAATACGATCAATGTAAAAGTGACGGACGATGGTAACGGTTTCAATAAGGAAGTTAAAGATCCGGATATCGACCGTATCATTGCCATGTTGGATAAGCCTGTAGGATTCGGCGTCTTTCTTATTCGCAACCTGGCCGATCGCGTCGAATTTAAAACTTTGCCCGAAGGCGGCCATGTCGTTGAAATGTTGATTAGCATTAACTAGGGTTTTGGGTGCCAGCGAGCATCTGAAACGATTCGCTTATAAGAACCAGCACCGGCGCAGTGGAATTCGCCGACGAATATTACCGGCCACTCCCGAAGTTCTTGCGACCGATAGAGGATGGGTTAAAAAGATAATGGGTTAGAAGGTAATTAACTGCCATGCAGCAAAGCGCTAATCAAATCCATATTAAGAGCCGAGGAGACGTGACGGTTTTAGATATCAGGGGGGATATCACGGCTTTTTCAGAGTCTTCGCTTGAGGAGGCATATCAGAAAGCCAATGCGCGGGACACGGCCAAACTGGTACTACAGATCGAAAAAGAGGCCTATATCAATAGTGGCGGCATTGCGGTCCTGATCCAGATTCTGACCCATACCCAACGCAGCGGGCAGCGCGTCGCCATTTCCGGCATTTCGGAACATTTCAAGAAAATTTTTAAAATGGTCGGCATCACCAAGTTTGCCGAAATCTACGACTCTCCCGAAGCTGCCGTGCAGAACCTGGGCTGACCCGAACCGATCTCTGCCGGCGCTCGCCCGCTGGTCGCAATGCACAACCCTTCGGCAAATTTTAGACAATCTCCCCAAATGCTTAGTTGCCAATAAACTGGAGATGGTCCATGACCGTGGCCTCACGCTACCTTTTCCGTGGCCTGCTGGCCGAGCAGATGGATGCCATTGACTCCATTTGCATTCCGCGAACCTTAGCCTCCGGTCAGTGGCTGTTTCCCAAGGCCGAGCAAGCCCGGAACATCTATCCGTTGGAAGAAGGCGCGATTGAGTTGTTGGTGCCGGTAGAGCCGGATATCGAAGTGCCCGTCGCGCTGATCCGGTCGTGCAACGACTGCGTCGGGATTGGCGCTTTGCTCGAGCCTTACACCTATACGCTGTCCGCCCGCGGCAAGGAGCCGAGCCGCCTGATTGCAATCGCCAGCGGCGGTCCGCAAGCGCTTTTCAAATCCGATCCGGCATTCGGCTATGCCGTGATGACCAATCCGGCTTAGCGCCTTCTCGATCGTTTGGTCAGTACACGTGAAGAAGTTAGAATTCACTTTATGAACCTCATCCAGTCCGCGACGTTCACATGAGTCCAGCAGAATCAAAGGGTCGCCCGGATATCGGCACGTTGACGCGACAGCTGGCACAATCTCAAAAAGTGCAGTTGGAACTCGACCGGCGTGTTTTCAATTTAAAGACCCTATACGATGTCAGCAAGGACATCTTCAGCAGCACAGATTCGGCGGCCATCATGCGTAACTTCCTGTTGATGGTCATGGGTAATTTCGGCGTCGCCGAGGGCGTGGTCATGTATTTCAACGACGGCGAGTTGGAAGGGGCGCAATTATCCGCCGTGGGGTTGCCGTCTGAAGCGATCAAGGGATTGAAGTCATGCCTGCAGCGGGCTTTCGCCGATGACCGCAGACCAACCAACGGCCGCGAATCCCCGGATGGCGCCATTCTCGATCCTGTTTGCGCTCCGCTGGCGATCCTTTTCCCGTTCACGGTCGACGATCGTTTTGCGGGTGCATTGGGCCTGGGGCCCAAACTCATCGGTGCGCACTACAGCGACAACGACCGGGAGCTCATCACCACCCTGGTCAACAACTTGAGCATCGCCCTCAAGAATGCCCGTTCGGTCGAGGAGATCAATAAGCTCAACCAAGACCTGGAAGCCAAGAACGTACAGTTGAAAAAGGCTTTGGGCGAATTAAAAACTTCGCTGCGCAAGGTCGAGATCCTGGAAAGCATCAAATCCAACTTGTGCAAATTTGTACCCACGGCCGTCATGCGCCTGATGGATAAATCGCCCGGCGGCGAGATCCAGAAAGCCCAAAAGCGCGACATCTCCGTTTTGTTTCTCGATATCGAGGGCTACGTGCGCATCACGGAGCAACTGGGGGCAACCGAAGTCAATACCTTAACCCGCCGCTATTTTTCCGTATTCATGGATGCCATTTACCAGAACAACGGTGATGTCGTGGAGACTGCCGGCGACGGCCTGATGGTTCTATTCATGGCCGAAGATCCGTCCCGCCATGCCCTGGAAGCCGTTCAGGCGGCGGCGACGATAAAACAGAAGACGCAGCATATCAACGCAGAAAGCAAGCTTGGACGGGAACCGGTGATTATCAACATGGGAATATCATCCGGAAGCGCCCTGGTGGGGGCCTCCAAGTTCGAAAGCTACACCGGCGGGCGCTGGACCTATGCCGCACAAGGCACAACCACAAATGTAGCGGCCAGGCTCTGCGACAAGGCTCAGGGGGGGGAGATTCTCGTAGCCCCTGACACGGCCAGGCGCACCCAGGGGGTTTTCGCCTACAGGCGCCTCGGGCCGGTCCAGTTTAAAAATCTATCCGAGGAGGTCGAGGTTTTTGCCCTCAATACGGTCTGAATTAGGGGAACGCTGATCTGCCGTTCATTCGTCTTGCCGGCTCGACTGAAGGTGATGCCGGCAGGTCCGTCGCGACACCCAAGCACGGCCCAGCATTCGCCTGAGCAAGTCCTATCAAACAATGGTCTATCGCAGCCACGACCGATGAGGAGGAGCGCAATGTCACCTATCTACGCATGCATGCTCAGCCTATTTTGGTGCCTGACTTTTGCAGCGACCTCGATTTTCCCCCACGCGGTCTATGCCGCGGCCTGTGATCAATGGATTGCCAAAGCGGTGTCGGTCGAAGGGCGTGTCGAGGTGCAAAGGGCGGGGACAACCCCGTGGCAGACCGTAAAGCTTGATGACACCTTCTGCCCCGGTGACACGATCCGAGTGGACGAAGAAAGCCGGGCGGGTCTTGCCCTGGAAAACCAGCCCCTGCTTCGCCTGGACCAGAACACAACAATCACCCTGGGCGGTGTGAAGGCGAAGCGCGGTACGGTGGTCGAACTGGCCAGTGGCGCCATCCATTTCTTTAGCCGGATCGCCCGCAACCTGGAGGTGCTGACCGGTTTCGTGAATGCCGGCGTGGAAGGTACGGAAGGCCTGATAAGGGTCGAGAAGGACCGGACCCTGATAACGATCTACGATGGCAAGGTCCTGGCCTCCAACGCCGCCGGAACCCTGACCCTGACCGGTGGCCAGTCGGCTGTGGCCGAGGCCGGCAAAGCACCGGTGGCGCGAACCGTGGTACGCCCGCGCGATGCCGTTCACTGGGCCCTGTACTATCCGCCGGTCATGCTGTTTGCACCCGGCGAGGTTCCCCGGGAAGATCCAGGGGACCCGCGCTATCTGGCCTATCGCGCCGCCCGCCTGTTGGCGGTGGGCCGCGTGGACGCGGCCGGCCTCGATATCCGCAAGGCCCTGCGTCTGGACCCGACATACGCCGAGGCCCATGCCCTCCAGGCGGTCATCTTCGTGGTCCAGAACGAAAGGGACAAAGCCCTGGCCGCGGCGCAAAGGGCGGTCGACAACGGCCCCAATTCGGTGGCGGCCCGCATTGCCATGTCCTACGCCCGGCAGGCCGTCTTCGACCTGGAGGGCGCACGGGCCAGTGTCGAAGAGGCCGTCCGGCTGGATCCCGAAGACGCTCTGGTATGGGCGCGGCTGGCCGAATTGCAGTCTTCGTTCGGCCGACTGGGGAAAGCCTTGGATGCGGCCCAGAAAGCCGTTGACCTCGAAGCAAACCTCTCACGTACCCAGATGGTCCTGGGGTTTGCCTATCTGACGCAGGTCAGTACCGCCGATTCCCGTGCAGCCTTTGAACAGGCCATTGCGCTCGACCAGGCCGATCCCCTCTCGCGGCTGGGTCTCGGGCTGGCCAAGATCCGCGACGGCGATTTGGAGGCCGGCGGGCGCGAGATCGAAATCGCCGCCAGCCTCGATCCCAACAATTCCCTCGTGCGCAGCTACCTGGGCAAGACCTATTTCGAGCAAAAGCAGATTGGCCTGGATGAGCGCGAATACGCCATTGCCAAAGAACTCGATCCCAACGACCCCACCCCCTGGTTCTATGACGCCATCGCCAAGCAGACCACCAACCGCCCGGTGGAGGCGCTGCGCAACCTGCAGAAAGCCCGCGAACTTAACGACAACCGGGCGGTGAACCGTTCCCGGCTGCTGCTCGATTCGGACGAGGCGGCCCGCAGTGCCGCCGTAGCCCGGGTTTACAGCGATCTGGGTTTTCAGCAGCGGGCCCTGTTCGAGGGCTGGATGGCGGTCAACACCGATCCGACCGACTTTGCGGGCCACCGTTTTCTGGCGGATTCCTATGCCGCGCTCCCCCGCCGCGAAATCGCCCGGGTCAGCGAGCTGCTGCAATCCCAACTGCTCCAGCCCCTCAACATCACGCCGATCCAGCCGCGCCTGGCCGAGAGCAGCTTGTTTCTCATCAGCTCCAGCGGCCCGGCCAACCTGTCGTTCACCGAGTTCAACCCGCTCTTCAATCGCAACCGGCTGGCCCTTCAGGGTAGCGGCCTGCTGGCCGAAAACGATACCGAGGCCGGCGAGGGTATCGTTTCCGTGATCTACAAGAGATTCTCTTTCAGCGGCGGGTACACGTACTTCGACACGGACGGGTGGCGGGAAAACGCCGATCAGAACGACAAAATCGCCAATGGGTTCGCCCAGTATCAAATCACCCCCCGGACCAGTGTGCAGGCCGAGTACCGCTATCGCAATCTCGAAGCGGGTGATGTTCAATTGAAGTTCTTCAAGGACGATTTTCAGCCCGATCTAGAAATAGAGGATAAAAGGCACACGGCTCGCCTTGGTTTTCATCACCGTTTTTCGCCGGGATCGGGCCTGGTCGGTAATTTTCAGTATCAAAATTTAGACGGCGATCTAGCAGACGGTGATGTGGGAGACAAGACGGATCCGGGGGAATCGACCAATGGCGAGAGGTCCGATACGGATGCGGACGCCATCAGCGGCGAGCTTCAACATCTGTTTCGCCGCGACCGTTTCAATCTCATCAGCGGCATTGGTTATTTTTACATAGATTCCCAGGATACTATAAAAACATATTCTGATTCGACCTTTGTCACAAGAATCAACATTAATGGCAACATCCAGCACCTCAATGCCTACCTGTATGCCAACATCGATCTGCCGCTGAACCTGACTGTCACATTTGGCGGCAGCTACGACGATTTCGACGGTGATCAAGACGACAACCCCGACGATGAACAGTTCAATCCCAAATTGGGCCTCATCTGGAACCCGCTTCCCAACACGACCCTGCGTGCTGCTGCTTTCAGGGTATTGAAACGAACCCTGATCACCGACCAGACCATCGAGCCCACCCAGGTCGCAGGGTTCAATCAATTTTTTGACGATAACAATGCAACCGACATCTGGAGCGTGGGCGGCGCGATCGACCAGAAATTCTCCGCAAGCTTGTTCGGCGGCTTGGAATACTACTACCGCAACCTGAGTTCCAATTACCTTGCTTCCACCGGCAACAATGATTTCGATCTTAAGGATGCGAAATGGGAGGAGAATATTTTACGGAGTTATCTTTTCTATGCCCCGCACGAATGGGTTGCCCTTTCGGCCGAATACCTTTTGGAGGAATTCGACCGCACCGAAGATGACGCCAGTGGGGCTAGTGAGGTAATAACCCACTACGTCCCCTTGGGGGTCAATTTTTTTCACCCCACAGGGTTCTCCGCCTCTATTAGAGGCACCTATATCTATCAGGATGGCGATTTTGAGCGGCAGGGCACTACCGGCAGCATCTTCAGGGCCGCGGATGACAGTTTCTTCCTCGTGGACGCCGCCCTGGGCTACCGGCTGCCCAAACGGTACGGCCGGTTGACGGCGGGCGTGCGCAACCTTTTCGACACCGAGGGTTTCGAGTATTTTGACACAGACGAACGCAATCCACGGATACAGCCGGATCGCACCTTCTTCATCCAACTCGCGTTGGCGTTTCCGTAACAGATGAAGTGTGTGTCGAAAGGGAGTGATACACCAAAAGGATGCTTTCGAAACTGGACGTGCAATTTATTGAAAGGGGGGAATGATGCCAAACAAGATTTGGATGTCTGTTATACTCATGATGGTGTTTGCCGTGGTTCCATGCCGGGCAGGCGCTTCGGACATCCCGCAGTCCGACGCCTGTGTCGAAATCAGCCCGGTTGGCCATGTGGGGACGCTCTATTTGGGCATTAAGCGCACCAATGGTTCCTGTGATGTCGATCTCGAGAAGGTTGGCTTCTATCTCAATGACGCGACATGCATGACCGAGGAACCTTGCGGGGATAACCCCAATCGCGGCATTTCCTGCCGCTACCCTTCACCTCAGGATGTCGACTGCAACGATGATGATGAAGAAGCCATTGGCCCGTGCATCGATTTCAGCGACCTGGAGGCCATGGTAAACGTTATCTGTGCACCGGACAACGCCGCCTGCAACGAATGCATTAACTGGGAGATGGGCAGCCCTAATTGCACTGACTTCAGAACAAGAAGCGGGGTGCGGGTGAAAAATTGCTCTCTACGTAATGGCAAATCGTGCCACTGGAAAAAATGTTGCAAAAAAAAGAAGAAAATTGCGGCGTGTGGGTATCCAGAATAGCAATTCAGGCAATATTAGGAAAAGCTATGTCGCCCGGTCTCAGGTTGGTATTCAAAATGAATGCTGAAACCCAGTAGCCGAAGATCTTCCTTGGATGTACCTCCCAGCAATGAGCAAAGAAAGGAGGAACGCATATGTCATTGATAAAAGCACTGATAGCGCTCACTGCAATGGCTGCCGTCATGCTGCTGTTGCCGGCCTGTACCACCCGAACCGTGACCACCACGGGCGCCCTCACCCGCACCCAATGCGTGACGGTGCCTAAGGTTCCGGCAGGCTCCGTGACGCTGCACCTTGAAAGAGAAGGGGAGTGCACCGTCGATCCCGCGTCGGTCTATTTTAAATTCAGCCCGGATTGCAACTCCTGCCAAGCTGATTGCGATTCGAAGGAGAAATTGATCCCCGTCATCGTCGATACGGGTAAAGCCTACTGTAGCGGGACGAGTGATTTTTGTGCACGGTGCATAAAAGTTTACGATTTTACGAGGATAGTGAAAAAATTTGCCTGTGTCGAGTATGCCGCAATAAAACCAGGGTTTTTTAAGCCCCGCCCCGTCCGATTTCTGCAGTGCATCGATGCCGATGGGAACAATTGCAACGAATGGATAGATTGCAACAAGATGATTAATGCTTACCGGGGCGAAGACCGAGATGAATATGACGACAAAGCGAAGATAAAATGAATTAAACGGGCCCAAGCTTCTCCAGACTTGGCATAGCCGCCGCCGGCCCTGCCGGGCATGGGGGCGTCGCGCGGGGCCCCATTTTCAGCGAGAACGGCGGCCAGTCAATGTGCAAAGGTTGCCGTTCATGATTCCGGCGGGCGAGGATCAGCCTTCGCGCGCCGGCATTCTCCCTTCGGTCGAAGCTTGAGACAAAATCGCGACGCCGCCTATAGTCCAGCGCGTCGTGGCGACCTGCAACCGCAGGCCCGGAAAAAAAAAAGTATCAACATTCCGATCGGAATAGTCGTTCAACGGCCCTCGTTCGTGAAACCGTTATGCCGAGTCCCAATACCAGGAACGCTGAATGAAGCGCCGCCTGTTTCAAGCGGTCACCTTGGGCTTTGCCGTCGGTTTGATCGGCTTGTTGCTCAGCCCCTTTCAGATTGCGCTCGACCTCGAGGAGAACACGGGACTGGGCCTGCTCTTCCGTTTGAGGGGTGTTGCGCCGCCGTCTGACGAGGTGATCGTCGTCAGCATCGAGAAAGCGTCTTCCGATCACCTCGGCCTGCCCAACAACCCCGATAAATGGCCGCGCTCCCTGCATGCCCGTCTGGTCGACATGCTGGTTCGCGAAGGCGCCGCGACCATTACCTTCGACCTCCACTTCATCGCGCCGCGCGAGTCCGAAGACGATCAGTTATTCGCAGCGGCCCTGAGAAAAACCGGCAATGTCGTCATCGGCGAGCCGCTGGTCGCCCGCGAGATCAAACCCTCCGCCGACAAGGGCGCCTCGTCCCAACCCGGCGTCCACAGCATCGTCAAAATCGTCAAGCCCATTGCGCTGTTCGCGGATGCCGCGGTGGCCACCGCCCCGTTTTCACTGCCCCGCATTCCTTTCAAGGTCAACCGCTACTGGGGCTTCCAGACCGGCGCCGGCGATGCGCCCACCCTGCCGGTGGTGACGTTTCAGCTGTTTACCCTGCGGCTTTACCCGGCCTTCGTGAATTTGCTGGCCAGTATCGAACCCGGGGCGGCCGTCAATCTGCCGCCCGACGGTGCTGCTGCGATCCAGACCATCGGCCTCGAGCGGTTGGTCGGGGAAATACGGGCCGTCTTTGAGGGCAATCCCTCGCTGGCCCCCAGGATGCTTCGGGCTCTTGCGGACGCAGCCCCCACCGCCGAAGATCCTGAAACCAGGGCGCTGCTTGAATCCCTGATCAAAATGTACGCCGCGCCCAACAGCCGTTATCTCAATTACTATGGCCCGCCGCGCACCATCGCCACGATTCCTTTCCATGAGGTCCTGCAACGTCATAACGGCCAGACGGGGGGCAAACAATTCGACTTCAAGGGCAAGGCGGTACTCGTCGGGCTTTCGGAAGCCCTGCTGGCCGATCGCAAAGACAGCTTCTATACGGTCTTCTCCCAGGCCGACGGGATTTTCATCTCCGGGGTCGAGATCGCGGCCACCGCTATGGCAAACATTATCGAAGACAACGCGGTCCAACCGGTCAGCCTGCCGCTGCATCTATCAATCCTGCTTTTCTGGGGGCTCCTCGCCGGTGTGGTCTGCCGCCTGTTTGCGCTTCGAGTCGGCGCCCTCGTGATCCTCGGCCTGGGCATCCTCTACCTGGGGCTGGCGGTTTTCTTTTTCAAGCGCGGTGCGATCTGGATTCCGATCGTCATCCCGCTGTTCTTACAGGTTCCCCTGGCCTTTAGCGGCGCTGTCGCAATGGGGTATTCCCGGCTGTTCAAGGAATTCCTGGTCAAACTGCGCATGGAGGAGGATTTGACCAGTGCCCACGACCTTCAGATGAGCATGCTGCCGGCAAGCTGCCCCACGGTCGAAGGCTATCAGATAGCCGCCAGTTCAACGCCGGCCCGGGAGGTGGGCGGCGATTTCTTTGACTTTTTCAAAATGGAAGGGGACCAGATCGGGCTCATCATCGGCGACGTTACCGGTAAAAGCGTATCCGGCGCGCTGATCATGTCGGCCTCGCGCAGTGTGTTTCGCATGCTCTCCGAAGAGCAGCTGAGCGTTGGTGAAACCATGAAGCGGGCCAACCGGCGGATCAAGAAAGATATCAAGAGCGGGATGTTCGTGGCCCTGCTGTATGCCGTGCTGGATACCGCCAACATGCGCGTTGGGCTCTGCAGTGCCGGGCAGACGCAGCCCATTTTGCGGTCCGGCCTTACAGGCCATGCCAACCTGGTGGAAACGGTGGGGGACACGTTTCCCTTGGGCATCCTGGACGAGCCCGAATATGAGGAGACCCGGCTGTCGATCGCGCCTGGCGACAAGTTGGTCTTCTACACCGATGGCATTGTGGAGGCCATGAACAAGCGCGGTGAGATGTACGGTTTCGATCGGCTAAACGAAGTCGTCATCGCCTCCCCGGCGGAGAGTGCCGAGGATCTCATGAAAGATATCATCCGGGACGTAAGTGATTTCACGGGCGCAACGCCTCAGCATGACGATTCGACCATTATCGTCGTCTGCGCCAACCAATAAACCCTCCAACTTCGGTGGATGTTCGATCACAGATCTGGTGAACCGGATGGTCATAAAGCTGGATGCCGCCGAACCGGACACCCACACACCGCCGTGACGAGGGCTGAAGCGTAACGCCGCCCCCGCAAGTTTTTGCGTTTCCGGCAGGCGTTGGCGGAGGCGACGTCACCGACGGCTTCGTAAGGCGTTCGATGGCAAGGCTTGCGAAGCCCGAGGAATGAGGCGTACGCCATTACGTCGCAGTGACGAGGGCTGAAGCGTAACACCGCCCCCGCAAGTTTTTGCGTTTCCGGCTGGCGTTGGCGGAGGCGACGTCACCGAGGGCTTCGTAAGGCGTTCGATGGCAAGGCTTGCGAAGTTCGAGGAATGAGGCGTACGCCAGTACGCCGCAGTGACGAGGGCTGAAGCGTAACGCCGCCATCGGACGCCTTACGGAGCCGTCAGGTGGCGCATGAGATGGCCGGCCAAGAACGTCCCCCCGATCGCCGTGCATTCCATGTCGAGATAGGCTTCGGTCGATTGGCGGAACAGGACGCTGCACTGGGCCGGGAACTCGTCGTCTCTGTCGTTGAACCGCAGCAGCACCGGGATGCGGGGCAGGAAGTCGAAGACCACGGAAAGGTCATGCGAAGCGCCATCGTCGAATGGCCGGCCGCCCAGACCGCGGCAGGCGTCTTCGAGGCCCGACAGGTTGCCGGCAAATGCCGTTTCGATGACTTTGTTGGTGTTGGCGGCAAAGTAGCCCACCAGCGGTCCGGCATCCTTGAACTCGCGATAGGTCACCCACTCACCGGCACGCGGCGTCGACTCCGGGCACTGGAGCACGTAGCAGCACAACACAACGCAGACGGCATAGTTGACCGGTTCGCCCGACGTCTTGAAGACCCCCTGGCGGGTCAGGCGGTAAGGCGACCCGTACAAACGGATGATCAGATCCGCGCCCTCGGTCTCGGCCCCGAGCATGGCCGCCCGCGCCGGCAGGTCGATGTCTGCGATGCGGGCCAGGTAAGTGTGGTAGGTTTGCTCGAAAACGGCGGCTTTATCGGGCATGGTGGCCCTCCGGTGGCTTAGTTTTGATATAGACCACCCACCTCTGGTGGACGGTCCGGAAATAGTCTGACGATCCGGGCTGTTGTTCTATTTTCAAGTTTGTTCATTTTCTTTCACGTGGAAGAAATACCATGCTGACCATCATTTGTTACAATGGTTTGGGGTTCACGGACCAAAACCATTTTCAAAGGAGGCCAGCATGGCGAAGCTGAGTTTAACACGATT